>Ga0070676_10000948_pt1 | contig 14410 bp, 15 predicted proteins | sample KBSM53metaG_FD_64667 | JGI IMG/M metagenome (GOLD analysis project Ga0070676, IMG submission 64667) | Miscanthus rhizosphere microbial communities from Kellogg Biological Station, Michigan, USA - KBS M5-3 metaG | ecosystem: Host-associated > Plants > Roots > Rhizosphere > Soil ...
GGGGTGTCAGGTCGCCAACGAAGTCCCGTTTCAGCATCAGTTGGCCATTCATGACGTACCTCCACGTTGGCGACGATCGTCATCAAGGTGCGAACCGATCGCAGCCTAGGGAAGGGGAGGGCGTGTCGGTTCGCGCCGTTAGCCGACGGCGGCGGGACGACCGTCAGGCCAGACGCGCGGTCTTCAGCGCGGTCAGGATCACGCGGGTCGCGGGGGACTGGTTCAGCGTGTAGAAGTGGATTCCGGGCGCGCCGCCGTGAAGCAATTCGACGGCTTGCGCGGTGGTCTGGGCAATCCCCAGCGCGGCGACGGCGGCGTCGTCTTTGCGGATGCGTTCCAGCTCGGCGCGCAACGGTGCGGGGATGCTGGCGCCGCTGAGCGCGGTCATGCGTTCGATCCCCGCGACCGTCCGGATCGGCATCAACCCCGGGACGATCGGGACGTTGATACCGGCGGCGCGGGCGCGCTTGACGAAGTCGAAATAGACGCGGTTGTCGAAGAACAGCTGCGTGACGACGAAGTCCAGGCCCGCTTCGACCTTCGCCTTGAGGTGCTTGACGTCCTGATCGAGGTCGCGGCATTCCACGTGGCCTTCGGGGTTGCCGGCCCCGCCCAGGCAGAGGGCGCCGCCGAACCGCTTGCGGATGTAGCCGACCAGATCGGCCGCGTACGAGAACCCGCCGGGTACGCGTTGAAAGTTCGCCTGGCCGGCGGGCGGATCGCCGCGCAGGACCATGACGTTCTCGATGCCGCCCTCGACCAGGCGGTCCAGCACGCCGCCGATCTCGTCCTGGCTGGCGCCCACGCAGGTCAAGTGGGCCATCGCGCTGAGCCGCGCCTCGCGTTCGATCCACTGCACCAGCTCGATCGTCTTCGCGCGCGTCGAACCGCCGGCGCCGTAGGTCACGGACACGAACGCGGGCTGAAGCTCGGCTAGCTCGCGGATCGTCCGCTCCAGCGCCTGCTCACCGGCGTCGGTCTTGGGGGGAAAGAATTCGAACGAGAACAGCGGGCGGTTTCCGTTCCCGAACAGCTGCGAGATCTTCACTTCCCACTCGCGGTACTGCCGACCGTGCCGCCCATCCGATCGAGATGCGACGCGATCGTCGCGGCGGACACGGTCACGGTCTCGCCCTTGCGTTCGGGCGCCTCGAACATGACGTCGTGACAGATCTCCTCGACGATGGTGCGCAGGCTGCGCGCGCCGGTGCGGCGGCGCAGGCAGTACTCTGCGATCGAGCGCAGGCCCTCGTCGGCGAAGCGCAGGTCGACGCCGTCTATCTTCAGGAGCGCCTGGTACTCGCGCACGACGGCGTCGGGCGGGCCGGTCATGATCAGATACAGGTCGTCCTCGGACAGCGGCTCCAGCTCGACGCGAACGGGCAGGCGGCCCAGGAACTCCGCCAGGAAGCCGTAGTCGAGCAGCTCCTTCTCGGTCACGCGGCGGGCCGGCGCGGCGGCGTTGTCCAGCTCGGCGCCGAACCCGACCGGCTTGGCCGCCTCGGTGAGGTGCAGATCCGAGAACGTGCCCGCCGCGATGAACAGGATGTCCTGCGTGTCGACGACGACGAAGTCGTGCTTGTTCCAGTGCTGCGTGACGTTGAGGGGCGCGAAGATCTCGCGGCCCTCCAGCAACTTCAGCAGGCCCTGCTGGACGCCCTCGCCGCCGATGTCGCGCGATCCCGCGCCGGTGCGGGCGCCGTGGCTCCGGCGCGCGATCTTGTCGATCTCGTCGATGAACACGATCCCGCGCTGGGCCAGCTCGACGTCCTGATCGCAATGGTGCAGCAGCTCGCCCACCATGACCTCGACGTCCTTGCCGTAGTAACCCGCTTCCGTGTACTCGGTCGCGTCGGCGACCACGAAGGGGACGTCCAGGCAACGCGCCAGCGTGCGCGCGATGTGCGTCTTGCCCGACCCGGTGGGTCCCAGCAGCAGCACGTTCGATTTCTTGATCAGGCGCTTGCCCGCCGCGGTCGGCTGGGCACAGCGCTTCAGATGGTTGTAAGCGGCGATGGCGACCGTGCGCTTGGCGCGCTCCTGGCCGACGACGTAGCGATCCAGATAGTTGTAGATCTGACGCGGCGTCAGCGGCTCTCGCCGGTCGGTGACGCGGGGTTTTTCCTTCATTTCGGCGGCAGTATCCCACTGCCCTCGTGACCCCGCTAGGCCGCCACGGTCGAATTACCGGAGTAATCTTCGCGCATGCCAGGACGCTATTTCGAGGACTACGCGGTGGGCCAGAAGTTCGGGTCGGGCACGGTGACCGTCACCGCCGAGCGCATCAAGTCGTTCGCCCGCGAGTTCGATCCGCAGCCGTTCCACACCGACGAGGAGGCCGCGCGCCACACGTTCTTCGGCGGGCTGGTGGCTAGCGGCTGGCACACCGCCGCCATGACCATGCGGCTGTTCGTCGAAAGCGACATCACGCCGGAGGGCGGTTCGATCGGCGCGGGCGGGTCCGATCTGACCTGGCCGCGGCCTGTGCGCCCGGGCGACGTGCTGCGCATAGAGAGCGAGGTGATCGAGCTGCGTCCCTCCAAGTCGCGGCCCGACATCGGGGTCATGAAGGTCAAGCTGACCACGTACAACCAGGCGAACGAGCCGGTGCAGATTGCGACGCCGCACATGATCGTCCCCCGCCGTCCGAAATGAAGATGGGAACCCTGGGAGGGTTCCCAAACCCTCCCGCGATGGTACGCGGCGAGCAAAGCTCGCCGGCTCCCCACGCGAAGTAATCGGGGTTCCCAACCGGGACCTCACCTGCTAGAAACCCGCCCCATGAGATTCACCGAGAAAGCCATCATCGAAAGCGTCCTGGCCCGCGAGATCCTGGATTCACGCGGCAACCCCACCGTCGAGGTCGACGTCACGCTGGAGTCGGGCACGGTCGGCACCGCCGCCGTTCCGTCGGGCGCGTCGACGGGCGAGCACGAGGCGCTGGAGCTGCGCGACGGCGACAAGAAACGATATCTCGGCAAGGGCGTGCGCAAAGCTTGCGAGAACGTGGCCAAGCTGCTCGGGCCCGTCGTCGTTGGCCGTGATGCGCTGGATCAGGCGGGCCTCGACGGGGCGATGCTCGCGGCCGACGGCACGCCGAACAAGGGCAAGGCCGGCGCGAACGCGATCCTGGGCGTTTCGATGGCGGCGGCGCGCGCCGCCGCGGCCGAGGTCGACCTGCCGCTCTACAAGTATCTGGGTGGGCCGGGCGCGCGCGTACTGCCCGTGCCGCTGATGAACATCGTGAACGGCGGCGCCCACGCGGACAACTCGCTCGACTTCCAGGAGTTCATGATCGTCCCCAAGGGGCTGCCGAACTTCTCGGAGGCGCTGCGCGCGGGCGCCGAGGTGTTCCACACGCTGAAGAAGCTGCTGCACGACCGCAAGGCGTCGACCGGCGTCGGCGACGAGGGCGGCTTCGCCCCCGACCTGCCGGGCGCGGAAGCGGCGCTGGGCGCGATCATCGAGGCGATCGAGAAGGCCGGTTACAAGCCGGGCAAGGACGTCGCCGTCGCGCTGGACGTCGCGTCCAGCGAGCTGTGGGACAAGAGCAGCAAGACCTACAAGCTGGAGGGCGAGGGGAAGGAGCTGGACGGCAAGGGGATGGTCGAGTTCTACCGGAAGCTGTGCGAGTCGTTCCCGATCGTGTCGATCGAAGACGGCATGGCCGAGGACGACTGGGACGGCTGGGTGGCGCTGACGCAGGCCCTGGGCAAGCGCGTGCAGCTGGTCGGCGACGACCTGTTCGTCACCAACACCGAGCGCATCAAGCAGGGCATCGCGAAGAGCGCGGCCAACAGCGTGCTGGTGAAGGTGAACCAGATCGGATCGCTGACCGAGACGATCGAGTCGGTCGAGATGGCCCACCGGGTCGGCTGGACGACGATCATCTCGCACCGCTCGGGCGAGACCGAGGACACCTTCATCGCCGACCTCGCCGTGGCCATGCGCTCCGGCCAGATCAAGACCGGCTCGCTCGCGCGCTCCGAACGCGTCGCCAAGTACAACCGGTTGCTGCGCATCGAGGAAGATCTCGGCAGCGCGGCGATCTGGGGCGGCACCCTAGGGCGGTTGTAGACCGGCGAACGCGACCTAGTCGCCGGCTTCCGGGGGCTCGGGTGAGCCTTTGGCGGTACCCGAAAGGGAATACCCGACCCGCCTCGAAGCCGCCGACTGGATCGCCTGCGTGCGCAGTCAGCGCGACCGGCGGCGGATGCCGTACTTGACGATGCAGTAGAGGGCGCGGACGCCGTCCGTCCAGCCGATCTTCTTGCCCTCGTCGTAGGTGCGGCCGTGGTAGCTGACCGGAACCTCGTAGATGCGCAGGCGCATCCGGGCGACCTTCGCGGTGAGCTCGGGCTCGATGCCGAACCGGTTCTCCTCGACGGTGATCTGCTTGATGACGTCGGAGCGGAACGCCTTGTAGCAGGTCTCCATGTCCGTGATGTTCAGGTCGTTGAACATGTTGGACAGCAGCGTGAGCGCGTTGTTCAGCATCTGGTGCCAGAAGAACAGCGCGCGGCGCGGTGTGCCGATGAAGCGCGACCCGAACGTGACGTCGGCGATCCCATCGACGATCGGCTGGATGACCCGTAACAGATCCTGCGGATCGTATTCCAGGTCGGCGTCCTGGATGGCGACGATGTCGCCGGTCGTCGCGGCAAAGCCGGCGCGCAGCGCCGCGCCCTTGCCCATGTTCTGCGGCTGCAGCAACACCCGGATCTCGTTGGTACGCAGGCGCGGGCGCTGCTTGCCGTGCCCGGCCAGCCAGCGTTCCAGGCCCTGGTCGCGCAGCTCGGTCAGCGCCTCGCGGCTGCCGTCCGACGACATGTCGTCGACCAGGACCAGCTCCTTGTCGACGTCGACGGCCGCGATGCGCGAGACGATCTCGGGCAGCGTCGGCAGCTCGTTGTAGACCGGGATGACGAGCGACAGTTTCACGCGTCGCCCACTAACACACGCCGTGCGCGGCGGTCAATCTATCCGCCCAGGACGTTGCGCGCGATGACCATGCGCTGGATCTGGCTGGTGCCCTCGTAGATCTGCAGCAGCTTGGCGTCGCGCATCAGTTTCTCGACGGGATATTCCTTGGTGTAGCCGTAGCCCCCGAAGATCTGGACGGCGTCCGTGGACACCCGCATCGCGGCGTCCGCGCTGTACGCCTTGGCGTAGCTGGACACGATGCTGTCGGGCTTGCCGCTGTCGATGCCGGCGGCCGCCTTGTGACACAGCAGGCGCGTCGCCTCGTAGGCGATCGCCATCTCGGCCAGCATGAACTGCACCGCCTGGTGCTGCGCGATCGGCACGCCGAACGTCTTGCGCTCCAGCGCGTACTTGCGGCACTCGTCGAGTGCGCGGCGGATGATGCCAGCGGCGCCCGCCGCGATCCAGGGCCGGGTGCGGTCGAAGGTGCGCATCGCGACCTTGAAGCCCTCGCCCTCCGGACCGACGATGTTCGCCTTGCCGACCTTTACCTCGTCGTAGATGACGTCGGTTGTGTTGGAGCAGCGCTGCCCCATCTTGTTTTCCTTCTTGCCGACGGACAACCCCGGCGTCTTCCGGTCGACCACGAAGCAGGTGATCCCCTTGTGGCGCGCGGTCCCCTCCTCGCGCGCGAACACGGTGTAGAAGCTCGCGACGCCGCCGTTGGTGATCCAGCGCTTCTGCCCGGTGATCACGTAATCGTCGCCGACCTTCTTGTAGCTGGTCTTCATCCCCGCGACGTCGGAGCCGGCGTCCGGCTCGGAGCAGCAGTAGGCGGCGAAGATCGGCTCGGCGAGCAGCCGGCCGAGGTACTCCTTCTTCTGCGCGTCGGTGCCGGCGATGATGATCGGCATCGTCCCGAGCATGTTGGCCGCCAGTGTGGTGTTCACGCCGGTGCATCCGTACGAGATTTCTTCCAGCACCAGACAGTGCGCCAGGCAGCTGAGGCCCAGCCCGCCGACCGACTCCGGGATCTCGCAGTTCATGAGGCCGGTTTCCCAGGCCTTCTTGCAGATCTCGGTGGGGAAGGTGCCGTGCTCGTCCAGCTCACCCGCGACCGGGACGATCTCCTTGCGCGCGAAGTCGCGCGCGGTGTCGACCAGCTGTTTCTCCTCGTCGGAGAACTCGAAATTGGGCATGCGGCATTATATGCCCGTCGCCCTGCGTGGGCGGCCTCGGGCGAACCCTTACTTTTCTGCGGTGTCCGAAGCGGACGCGGCGGCGCGCCGCGCGGCCCGCTCTGCCAGGCGCGCTTCGCGCTCGGCGGCTTTCTTCTGCCCCAGCGCGATCTCGTCGCGCGTCGCCTTCGCGCCGATCACGAAGCCCAGCACGATTCCGATGATGAAGATGACCGGGATGTAGATGAAGTGCGAGGACGGGGGAAGCGCGATCGCCAGCACCGACATCCGTCAGCCTTTCGATCCCAATCTGCGCTTCAGGTCCGCGATCTGCTGGCTCACGCGTTTGACCCCCCCCGCCACGATCACCACGTACGTCAGGACCGCGACCCAGATGATGCCGTAAGCGATCGACACGAAGCGCCCGGCCGGGATCTCCTGCTTGGGAATGTTCTCGATCTTCTCGAACTCCTGGGCGAGCGCTGTCCCCGACCAGGCCGCCAGCGCGACCGCCGTGAGCACCGCGCCGCGGATCCATTGCCGAATCGATGTCTTCGTCATCGCTGCGCCTCCACGAGATCCTCGGCGTCCAGACGCAGCTCCGCCAGCTCGGCGCGTGCGTTTTCCAGCCGAACCCGGACGGTGAGCAGCAGCGCCCACAGCAGGGTGATGAGCACGAACGCGCTCGCGAACGCGAGGCGCATCGACTTGTCCAGCGTCATGACCACCGTCGTCTTCGGGTGGATTCCCTCCCAGATGTCGACGCTCTTGTAGACGAGCGGCACGTTGATCGCGGCGAACAGCGCCAGCGCGGCCGCCAGCTTGCGCGCCGCGGGGCCGCCGTAGCGCCGCGCGAGCAGGTACCCGACCATCATCAGGAACAGCAGCAGCGAGCTGGTCAGACGCGCGTCCCATTGCCACCAGGTGCCCCAGGCCTTGCGTCCCCACAACGGTCCCGACGTCAGCACGCAGACGCCGAACAGCACGCTCAGCTCTCCGGCGGCATGCGCCAGCCGATCGCCGCGCTCGGAACCCTTGAACAGGTAGGCGATGCTTCCGCCCGCGCACACGAACGTCGACAGGAACAGCATCCCCGCGCACGGGACGTGGAAGTAGAAGATCTTCTGGATGAAGCCCATCTTCTGCTCGTTCGGCGTGTCGAGGATCTGGTAGGGGACCACCAGAAAGCCGACGGCCGCGACGACGACGGCGATCCAAAAGCCGGTGCCCAGTGACCGCATCCGCGTCAATATAGACCACCTATGTCCGAAGAGGGGATTGCGTCGGCATTTCGTCCCGTTCCGCGAACCGGGGTCATTTTCGTCACCACCGAGGCGCAGAAGCGCGGCTTTCGCACCGGCCATCCCGACTGGTGCAACCTCGGCCAGGGACAACCTGAAACAGGGCCGTTGCCCGGCGCGCCGTCGCGCGTACACAGCGTCGCGATCGACGTCGACGACCAGGAGTACGCGCCGATTCCCGGCATCTGGGAGCTGCGGGAAGCCATTGCCGGCCTCTACAACCGGCTCTACCGGCGGGGCATTCCATCAAAATACAGCGCGGAAAACGTGAGTGTTTCGGGCGGCGGCCGCGTGGCGCTCACGCGCGCGGCGGCCAGCCTGGGCCACGTGAACCTCGGGCATTTCTTGCCCGACTACACGGCGTACGAAGAGCTGCTCGACATCTTCAAGGCGTTCACCGCCATCCCGATCTTGCTGGAGGGCGAGCGCGGGTACGCATTCTCTATCGACGATCTGCGCCGCGAGGTGCACGGGCGCGGCCTGGCGGCGCTGCTGCTCTCGAACCCGTGCAACCCGACCGGCAAACACATCCGCGGCGACGAGCTGGCGCGCTGGGTGGCGATGTCGCGCGAGCTCGACTGCTCGCTCCTGATCGACGAGTTCTACTCGCACTATTTGTGGAGTGACGGCGCGGGCGCCGGATCACCGATCGCCGTGGAGAGCGCCGCCCGTTACGTCGAGGACGTCGATCGCGATCCGGTCGTGCTGTTCGACGGCCTCACCAAGAACTGGCGCTACCCGGGCTGGCGCGTCACCTGGACGATCGGCCCGAAGCGCGTCATCGAGGCGGTTGCCAGCGCCGGTTCGTTCCTGGACGGCGGCGGCTCGAAGCCGCTGCAACGCGCCGCCATCCCACTGCTCGAGGACGCGCACGTGATCGCCGAGACCAACGCCATCCAGGCGTCCTTCCGCGTGAAGCGGGAGCGCCTGCTCGGCGGCCTCGCGCGCCTGGGCATCGACACCGACGCGGCGCCCGACGGGACGTTCTACGTCTGGGGCAAGGTCGGCGCGTTGCCGGCGCCGCTCGACGACGGCATGGGCTTCTTCCGCGCCGCGCTGGAGAAGCAGGTGATCGTCGTGCCGGGCGAGTTCTTCGACGTCAACCCGGGCAAGCGCCGCAGCCAGCGCGCCTCGCGCTTTCGCCGCCACGTCCGCTTCTCGTTCGGTCCGGCGATGGACAACCTGGAGACCGCGCTCGAGCGCCTCGCGACGATCATTCGCTGAGCGCGCCGCGCTCGATCAGCTGCAGACGCCGTTGATGCAATCCCACGGGAAGCAGCAGTCGGCGGTCGTCTTGCAGCTGTACCCGCTCGAGATGCAGCAGCTGCCGTTGTAACACTGCGAGGGGCCGAGATCGTTGCAGCAGTCGTCGTCGTAAAGGCAGCCCGAGCCTGGGGGGATGCAGCAGGCCTTCTGGCTCTGGCAGAAGCCGCCCGGACACACGGTGCCGCAGCTCAAGCTGGTGCAGCAATCCGCCGCGCCCGCGCACGGCGTCTGGGCGGCGGCGCAGCATTTTCCGTCCAGCCCGGTGCAGCTGTAGCCGGTGCAGCAATCAGAGGCGAACGAGCAAGCCTGGTTGTTCACGCTGCAGCACCGATCGGTGACGTAGTCGCAATTGCCGCTGCAACATTGATTGTCCAGGCCGCAATCACTGCCGTTGATGTAGGAACCGCCCGCTATCGAGGTCACGCAGCAGTACGCGTTGTTGATGCAGGTCAGCCCGGTGCAGCAGTCGGCGTTCGTGCGGCAGGACGAATCGAACTCCGCGCACAGCGGCGCGCTGCCGCCCGCGCCCCCGCGCCCGCCGCCGCCCGCGCCCCCCGACTGCGAACCCGCCGTCCCCGGCGTGCCATCCGGCCCGCCCCCGCTGGAACATCCGGCGGCGATCAACAGCGCGAGTAACGACCTGACCCGCAGCGGAGCCTCACGCCGCGATGTTCGGCAGCGGCGTCTTCGCCGTGCCCGTCAGCTTCGGATCGCCGAATCCGGCGTAGCTGGTGACTCCCATCGCCTCGCAGATGTTCAGCAGCAGGCGTTCGTGGCGCTCGGTCGACTTGATGTAGCGGCCGCCGGCGGCGGTCTTCAGGTAGCCGCCGGTGCCGCTCGCCAGCACGAAGCGCATCGACTGCTGGTTGTGCTGATCGGAGTCGCCCATGTCGCGCGCCCACACCAGCAGCGTGGTGTCGAACAGCGTCTTCGACGAGTCCTCGGGGTCGGCTTTACTCTTGAGTAGATTGATGATGTTGACGAACTGGGTCGCCAGGTACGCCTCGAACTTCACCAGGTTGGCGAAGTTGCTGGACGCCCCGCTGTGGATGAAGCCGCCGTGCTGGTCGTCGAAAGGCAGGCCGGTTCCCGGCGCGTTGACCATAAACTTCTGGTCGTTGCCGTACTCCAGGCAAGCGACCCGCGTGATGTCGCACGCGAAGGCGTTCACGATGATGTTCTGGTGGATGACGTTCGCGGCGCACCCGTCCAGACCGCCCATGTACTGCATGCTGCTGTCCGCGCCCGGCGTGGTGGGCTTCATGCACGCGCCGCCGGCGGGCATCGAAGCGTTCAGCTTGTTCTCCAACTGCCGGATCGAATCGAGGTGCGCGTCCAGTTTCCCCTTCTCGTTCGCGCCCAGCGATCCCTTCAGCGCCGTCGCCTCGCCCTTGATGCAGTCGAGGATGCTCTTCCGGCGCGCCAACTGCGCCGCCGCCGACGTCCCCGCCGGCAACGCCCCGCCGAACACGGTGTTGAAAGCGGAGAGCGGCGAGCCGATCGTCGGCAGGTTGCCGCCGTTGGCGCCGCCGTAGAACTGCGAGATGCCGCCGGCGTCGCTGGTGTTCGCGCCCAGCAGTAGCGACGCGACAGGCCGGCCGGCCGCCGCCGCGGCTTTCTTGGCGATGAACTGGTCGACCGAAATCTTGATGACGCCCTGGCCGTAGTACCCGAACCCCTGGCCCGTCAGGCTGTCGGACGCGCCGTGGCCGTTGTTAACGTTTTCGGTGGGCATCCCCTCGACGAGCACGATGTTCGCCTTCACCGCTTCCAGCGGTTTGGTCATCGCGCTGAAGGTGTTGATGGTCTCGCCCGAGATTCCGGTGGGCGTCCACAGCGACGGCTTCGTTCCCATCGAGCAGAACAGCAGCACGCGCTTCGACTGCTTCACGGCGGCTTGCGCGGTCCGGCGCGTCGCCATGTTGATGAACGGCGCGAGCAAGAGTCCGGCGCCCACGCTGCCTGCGAACTGTCTGCGGCTGAACCTGCGCATGATGTTCGTCGCTCTCCTACTGGTCTTTCTTATTGATCTTGTACGCGCTGGGTGAAGTTCTTCGCGTGCATGATCGCCATCAGCGAGGCCTTGAGGCCGAAGCTGCTGGTCGACGCCTCCTGATAGATGGAATCGTAGGTGCACGCATCCTGGCTCCACGTGCTGTTGCCGTACGCGAAGTACGTCCAGTAGCGCAGCATGCACTTGCGGACGTCGTCGCTGGCCGCCAGATACGAGCCGAGGCCGTTCGCTCCGGTCAGGCCGGTCACGTTGGGGCTGGCGCCCTTCGGATCGCTGTAGACCGTCCCGCTGTTGTTGATCGGCAGGTTGTTCTCGGTCGTCCGGTGGCGCCCCCACCCGTCGTAGCTCTCGAAGGCGAACCCGATCCAGTCCATGTACTGGTGGCAGGAGTAGCAAGCGCCGGTCGAGTGGCTGTTGACGAAGTGATCGCGCGTCGTCTCCGGCATCGTCGACGGGTGGAAGGTGGTGTCCAGGTTCGGCGGCGGCGGGTTGACGTCCTGGCACAGCATGCGCGAGCGCACCATGTGGCCGCGCTGCGTGGGCGACGACGTGTCGGGCCGCGCGTAGCCGTTCAGGATCGTACCGGTCGCGAGCAGGCCGGGATCGCGCACCGTCGAGCCGGCCAGCGACACGCTCTTGAACGCGGTGGTGAGGCCGGTGGTGGGAAGCCCGTAGAACGTCGCGAGCTCGGTGTTCAGGAAGGTGTGATCGGCGTTGAGCACGCTGGCCAGGCTGCCGCCGCCATTGAACGCCTCGAGGAGCAGGCTCTGCGACTCGGTGTTCATCGCGTCGCGCAGCGACTTCGCCATCGTGTAGATGGTGTCGTCGTGCGCGGTCGTGTACAGGCGATCGAGCCCGAGCCATCCGTTCATGAACCCCATCACCGCGGTGGCGTTGCTCGCGCTCGACGTCGCGAGCAGGCGCATCGCTTGCTGGTCGATCATCGCCGTCATCGTCAGGTTGCCGGCGGCGACGTTGTCAGCCGCCGCGAGCAACGTGTCGTCGGGCGTGCTGCCCGTCAGCAGGTAAGACAGCTCGGTCGCCACCTCGAACGGGGTCAGGTTGAAGGTGCCCGACCCGGTCCCGATCTCGCTGCGGTAGAGGAAGTAGGGCGACTGCAGCATCGCCGAGATCACCGCTTGCGCCCCGTCGGAGTAAGAGGTGCCCGCCATGAACAGCTTGAGGTAGGTGGCGATGCGCGCGTCGGACGCGGCCAGCGTGGTGCGGAAGGCGCGGCGGCCGAACGCCTGGATGAACTTCGTGCCGCAGGCCGAGTCCAGCGTCGAGCAGTTGCCGAACATCTGCAGCTTGTTGGCCGACGCCGCCCAGGCCGCGATCGCCTCGGCGTTGTCCTGCAGCTGCGACGCGTTCAGCTCCTGAACCAGCAGCGCGTTCGCGTCGATGGCGAAGCCGAGGTTGGTCGGATCGTTGAACACGGTCGCGATCGGCGCGGCGTTCGACGTGTCGTTGAAGATCGCGCGGATGCTGGCGGCGAACTGCGGGCCGGTGAGCCGCCACAGCTTGCGAGGGCCGGGCGCGTTGCTGGTGCACGGCAAGGGATCGGACAGCGCCTGCTTGGGCGGCGTGACCGTCGGACCACCGCCGGTGCCGGCCGTGCCCGTCGGGCTCGAGCCCGCGCTGCCGGTGTCGCCCGCGACGCCGGAGCCGTTGCCGGCCGCGCCGTTGCCTGCCGCGCCGTTGCCGGCGGCACCGTTGCCTGCCGAGCCCGTGTTGCCGGCCGCGCCGTTACCGGCTGCACCTGGACCGTTGCCGGCGCTGCCGGGATCGCCCGGGAGCGCCGAGCCCTGGCCCGCACAACCTGACGCCGTCAGGATTGCGGCCACGGCGACAAGACAGGGGCGCAGCATAAGAACCTCCTGGGAGGGACAGAAGGCGAAGCGAAACGAGTCTAGTTGCCGCGGTTGAGCTCGTCAATGCACGGAGACCCGCGATCTCCGTCGAGGATCGGTCAGTCTCCACCTACAACTGGGTCAAACGCCCACAGTCCGGCGGTGACGAACAGGATGTCGAGCGCGAGCAGGAACTGAGTCCAGAACGCGGCCCCCTCGAGATCAGGTTTGATGTCGAGCAGTTGAGCGGTGCCGCGCGCGCCCGCCATCACCACCGGGACGATGATCGGATACAGGAGCGTCGCGAGGAGGGCGTCGCGCCCGCGGGCGCGGAGCAGCGCCGCCGAGAAGACGCAGCCGACGGCGGCGAACCCGACGGTGCCCAGCACGAGCAGCAGCGCCATCCTCCCCATCAGCGCGTCGAAGCGGGCGGCAAACAGCACCATGCAAAGTGCCGTCAAGACTGTCTCCGTCACCAGCATCAAGGCCGCCGTCGCGATCAGCTTGCCGAGGTAGATGGCGCTGCGGGGCGTGGGCGCGAGCAGCAGCGATCGGATCGCCTCGCCCTCCCGCTCGCGATCGAACGCGCGCGACAGCGCGACGGTGCCCGAGACGACGACCGCAACCCAGAGGATGCCCGCCACGACGGGCGGCGGCGGCCGCGCGCCGTCGACGACGAACGCGAAGCTGAAGATCAGCACCACGACGACCGCGAGGAACGTCATCGTCGCGAACACCTCGCGGCTTCGCCATTCGATGCGCAGATCTTTGGCGGCGACGAGCAACGCCTGGCGCAAGAATCCCTGCGGCGGCGGCGCGCGCTCAGCCACCGGTCGCCTCCCGGTAGATGCCGCGCAGGACGTCCACGGGGAATCCGCCCGCCCGCGCCTCGTCGCGGACGACGCGCCCGCGCCGCAGGATCAGCACCTGGTCGGCGATCGCGGCGGCGGCTTCGAGGTCGTGGGTCACGAGGATGACGGTGCGGCCGGCGGTGCGTTCGGCCGCCAGCTCGGTCTGCAGCCACGCGGCGCCGGCGGGATCCAGCGCCGCCGACGGTTCATCGAACAGCAGCAGCGCCGGGTCGTGGGCCAGCGCGCGCGCCAGCGCCAGCCGCTGCAGCATCCCGCGCGAGAACGTGCGCGCGCTCGCGTCGGCCGGCACGTCGGCCAGCCCGACCCGCGCCAGCAACCGGTCCACGCGCGCCGGCGTCGCGTCGCACCCGTGCAGCGCGCAGAAGAACCGCAGGTTCTCGCGCGCCGACAGATCACCGTACAGCCCGGGATCGTGGCCGACGTAGCCGATGCGCGCCCGCAGCGGCGAGCCGCGTTCCAGGCGCGCGTCGCCCCAGCGCACCGATCCGCTGGTGGGCGACACCAGCGTCGACAGGATTCCCAGCATCGTCGTCTTGCCCGCGCCGTTGGGCCCCAGCACCGCGGCGACGCGGCCCGCTTCGAAGCGCGCGTTCACGTCGTGCAGCGCGCGCCGGCCCCCGTAGATCTTGCCGACCGCCGAGAGCTCGAGCGCGCTCACGGGTTCATGCCGCGCGGCGTTCGTCCAGGGCGGCGAGATCCTGGTAGACCTCCTCCAGCCGCGTGACGAGCTGCCGGCGCGGCTCGGCGGGCGCGGGCGTCCCCGCCGCGCGCGCGGCGCGTTCCAGCGCCACCAACTCCGCGAACAACGTCTCGCGCTTGTCGCGCAGGCGCTTGCGTTCCTCCTCCACCGAACGGGTCTTGCCAGCCGGGCCCGACCTGGGCGCTCGCGCGAACACGAACGCCGACACGAACAGGCCCAGCGACACGCAGAACACGAAGATGCGTCCGCCCGACGGGTTCGAGGGCAGCCCGTTCAGGGTGAAGGTGATGGCGCCACCGGCGGGCA
>Ga0070676_10000956_pt1 | contig 14356 bp, 9 predicted proteins | sample KBSM53metaG_FD_64667 | JGI IMG/M metagenome (GOLD analysis project Ga0070676, IMG submission 64667) | Miscanthus rhizosphere microbial communities from Kellogg Biological Station, Michigan, USA - KBS M5-3 metaG | ecosystem: Host-associated > Plants > Roots > Rhizosphere > Soil ...
CTCGGCGCGATGGCGGATCGGATGGGGATCGAGTTCGTCTATCGCGTGTGCGCGTTCCTGCCGTTGCTCGGAGTCCTCGCGGCGCTGTTGCCCGACATCGAGCGGGGGGAGGGGCTGGGGAGGAACTAACGCTCTCGGGGCTGGGGGCTGGTTGCCCAGGCTCCACCCGCTACGCTAACTAGCCGCTCGAAGCCGCATCGCGGATTCAGCCAGCCCCCAGCCCCTGCAGCGAAGATCCCACCCCAGCCCCATTACAATGCACCCGTGTTCTACCGCTTCGGCACGTTCGAGTTCGACGACAAGTCCGGCCTGCTGACGCGCGGCGATCGGCCGATCGCGCTCGAGCCGCAGCCCGCTCGCGCGCTCGGCCTGCTGCTCGCGCACGCCGGCGAGCTGGTGCCGCGCGACGATCTGCGCGCCCACCTCTGGGGCGACGAAACCCACGTCGACTTCGATCGCGGGCTCGCCTACTGCATCGGCCAGCTGCGCGCCGCGCTTGGCGACTCGGCGGAGAACCCGCGCTTCGTGCAGACGCTGCCGCGCCGCGGCTTCAAGTTCATCGCGCCGGTCGAGCTGGTTGGAAAAGATGTCGTACCGATGACAGCGGAACCGGCGGCGATACCGGCCGGCCGGGCCGCGCGGCGAAGCAACTGGGCGATGCCGGCCGCCGCCCTGGTGCTGCTCGTCGTCCTCGCGGTGGCGAGCTGGTTCGCGTCGCGAAAAGCGGTCTCGCCAGTGCCCGCGCGCCCCATCATCGCCGTCGCGGTGTTCGAAAACGAAACCGGGGACACCTCCTACGACCGGGCGGTCGCCGGGATCTCGGACATCATCGTCGAGCGGCTGACGGCGCTCGGGCCCGAGCGCCTCGGTATCAACGGCAACGCCAGCATCCTGCGGCGGCTGCGCGACACGCGCGACCCGCGCGCGGTGGCAAGGGAAACCGGCGCGGCGTACCTCATCGCCGGGCAATTGCAGACCAGCGAGGGCCGGCTGTCGCTGCTCGTCCACATGATCAGGCTCGACGATGGCACGCATGTGTGGGTGCAGCGGATCGCGCGCCCGCTCGGCGACCGGCTCGATTCGCTCGGCGGCGAGGCGGCCAGCCGGATCGAACACGCGGTGCGGCAGCTGGTGCTGAAGGAAACGGTCCTCACCTCCTGACGCGCGCTGATAAGTCGTAGCAAACCCGGCGGGTTATTTCCTGACCGGTTCCTCGGTGGCATTGCGCGGCCCGCGGCCGTATCTGAATCACATGACTCACACACGCCGCCGCTTCATCCGTACCGTCCCGGCGCTCGGCGCCTTCGCGCTGCCGTTCGCGTCGCCAACCTTCAATGCGCATCCGTTCGGGCAGGCGCCCGCGGCCGAGGGCCCCGTCTGGCCGTCGCCGGAACCGGCACGCGGGACGCCGGTCGACGACTCGTTCCCGTCGCAGCACGTCGCGCTGGCCAAAGAGATCGTCAGCGTCTCGCACGGCAACCTGGCGCGGGTCAAGGAGCTGGTGCAGCAGCATCCCGCGCTCGCAAAGGCCTCCTTCGACTGGGGCTACGGCGACTGGGAGACCGCGCTCGGCGCGGCCTCGCACACCGGCCGCCGCGAGATCGCCGAGCTGCTGATCGAGAACGGGGCGCCACCGACGCTGTTCTCCGCGACGATGCTCGGCCAGCTCGATCTGGTCAAGGCGTTCCTCGCCGCCATGCCCGGCGGCCAGCGGATGCGCGGACCGCACAGCATCTCGCTGATGACGCACGCGAAGCTGGGCGGGCCGCAGGCGGCCTCTGTCGTCAAGTACCTGGAGTCGCTCGGCGACGCCGATCTGCCGCTGAAGAACGAACCGATCGGCGCCGAGGATCGCGCCCAGCTCGACGGCCGCTACACCTTCGGCGATCGCCCGCGCGACAACTTCACGGTGACGACGACGCCGCAAGGCCCGGCGATCGAGCGCGTCGGCGCGCCGTTCAGCCGCGGCATCCTGCACGTCGGCGACCTCGCGTTCTATCCCGTCGGCGCGCATCAAGTGCGCATCCGCTTCGAGCGTGAAGGGGCGAAGATCGTCGCGCTCGCGATACACGATCCCGATCTGGTTGTCCGGGCCCGCAAGCTTTGATGATTGCAGCCAGCCGCCAGCGCCAGCCCCAGGTCCCGAGGGCCACTGCGACATAATCGTGCGCGATGGCCCTCTTCGTCTCGTCGTTCCTGGTCCTCTTCCTCGAGACCGCGCTGATTCGCTGGCTGCCGGCGTACGTCCGGCTGCTCGCCTACTTTTCGAATTTCATCCTGCTGGCGAGCTTCCTCGGCATCGGCATCGGCTGTCTCGCGGCCGGCCGCCGGCGCAATCTCTTCACCTGGTTTCCGCTGATTCTGTTCGCGCTCATCGCCGCCGTCGATTGGCTGCGGCTCGAGGTGGCGCTGCCGTCGACCTCGACGATCTATTTCTCGAGCGGCACGGCGGCGCCGGTGGTGCCGGTGGAGAGTACGCTGTTGCTGCCGCTGCTGTTCGCGGCGGTGGCGGCATTGTTCGTCGCCGTCGCGCAGCGCATGGGCCGCGATCTCTCGGGGCGGCCGCCGCTGCGCGCGTATGCGATCAACCTCGCCGGCAGCCTCGCCGGCGTCGCCGCCTTTGCGCTCGTGTCGTGGCTGGAGTTGCCGCCGGCCGTCTGGTTCGGCGTCGCGGCCGCGGCGGCGCTGCCGCTGCTCGTCGGCGGCCGCCGCGCGGTCGCGATCGCGAACGTTGCGCTCCTCGCCGCATCGGTCGCGGTGGTTTACCGGATGCAGGGCGGCAGCCTGTGGTCGCCGTACTATCGCATCACCGTCTTCCAGGACAACGCCGACACCGTCGTCGAGGTGAACCACATCTTTCACCAGTCGATGGCACCGGTGACGCACAAGGAATACTTCTACCAGTGGCCGTACACGGTGTTCGGCGATTCGCTCGACGAGGTGCTGATTCTCGGCGCCGGCAGCGGCACCGACGTCGCGGCGGCGCTGCGCCACGGCGCGAAGCACGTCACCGCAGTCGACATCGATCCGGTGATCCTGCGTCTCGGCGCTGAACGGCACCCGGACCATCCCTACAGCGATCCGCGCGTCACCGTGGTCTGCGACGATGCGCGGCACTTCCTGAGGACGACGACCAAGCAGTACGACCTGGTGGTGTTCGCGCTGATCGATTCGCTGACCGTGCAATCCAGCTTCTCGGGAGTGCGGCTCGAGAGCTACATGTTCACGAAAGAATCGTTCGAAGCTGTGCGCGACCGGCTGTCGCCGCGCGGCGTGATGGTGCTCTACAACTACTTTCGCGAGAAGTGGCTGGTCGATCGCCTCGCCAACACCGCGGCGGAGGTGTTCGGCCGCGATCCGCTGGGCCACGTACACCAGGACCGCGCCTATTTGGCGGTGATGCTCGCCGGGCCCAGAGTCGGCGAGCTGGCCGCGCCGCCGCCGCTGCCCGCCGACGTGAACGCCTACGGGCAGCCGCACGACCCGAGCCCCGCGCGTGCGCTGGTGCGCGACCCGGCAGTCGTGCCCGCCACCGATGACTGGCCGTTCCTCTACATGCGCGAGCCGGCGCTACCGCGGCACTACCTCGTCGCGCTGACACTCGTCCTCGCCCTTTCCGCTGTCGCCGTCTGGCTCGCAACCCGCGGCACGACCCCACCTGCCCCGTCGAACCCCGCCCACTTCTTCGCCCTCGGCGCCGGCTTCATGCTGCTCGAGACGAAGTCGATCGTGCAGTTCGCCCTGCTGTGGGGATCCACCTGGTCGTCGGCGTCGCTGGCGATCGCCTCGGTGCTGGTCATGGCGCTGGCGAGCGCGCTGGTGGCGAGCCGCGTCGAGATCCGGCGGCGCTCGGTCGTCGCCGGCGTGCTGCTGGCGCTCCTGGCGGTGAACTACTTCGTCCCGGTCGGCCGCGTCGCCTTTTCGAGCCGCGCCGCCGAGTCGCTCTTCTACGGCCTCCTCGTCTTCAGCCCGGTCTTCTGCGCCGGGCTGCTGTTCAGCAGCAGCTTCAAACGCTCGTCGTCGACCGCCACCGATTTCGGTGCAAACCTCCTGGGCGCGATCGTCGGCGGTGTGGGCGAGTACTTGTCGCTCCTCGCTGGCTATCAATTCCTGCTCGTGCTCGTCGCCCTTTGCTATGTGACCGCCATAGTGATGAGCGTACAAGCAACGCCTGCGGCCACGAGGGACACGAAGGGCACGAAGCACACGAAGAAGAATAGTTTTCTTTAGAAAAAGTATTCTTCGTGGCCTTCGTGTTCTTCGTGAACTTCGTGATTTTGTGACGCCGCCAGCGAGCGAAATCGCATAATCTGCCACGATGAGATTAGTCATCGGAGCGGCGCTGTGCGCCCTGGCAATCCCCCAATCCCCAATCCAATCCGCAATCCGCAATCCGCAATCCGCAATGTCGGCGTCAGCGTGGCGCTCGTTGTTCGACGGCGCCTCACTGAAGGATTGGCGTGGCTACAAGACGGACAAGGTGCCCGACGGGTGGCGGATCGAGAACGGCACGCTGACGAAGAACACGCCGGTGGCGGATATCGTCACCCGCGATCAGTTCGGCGACTTCGAGCTCGAGCTCGAATGGAAGATCGGCGAGGCGGGCAACGCCGGGATTTTCTACCGCGGCACCGAGGAGTACGAGCACATCTACTGGAGCGCGCCCGAGTATCAGCTGCTCGACGACATCAAGGGCGCGGACAACAAGTCGCGGCTGACCTGCGCCGGAGCGGCCTACGCGATCCTGCCATCGCCGCCGGGACACCTGAAGCCGGTCGGCGAGTGGAACCGCGCGCGCATCGTCGTCAGGGGCAGCCACGTCGAGCACTGGCTCAACGGCGTCAAGCTGCTCGAGTACGAGCTGGGCAGCCCTGAGTGGGAAGCAAAGGTGAAGGCCAGCAAGTTCAAGGACTGGCCCAACTACGGCCGCGCGAAGCGGGGCCACATCGCGCTGCAGGGCGACCACGAGGGCACGCTCGCGTTCCGCAACATCCGAATCCGCGAGATCAAGTAACAGTCAGCGCGAAAACACGGAGCACAGGAAGGACTCGTCGTGTTCTCTGTGTCTCCGTGCCTCTGTGCCTCTGTGCTTCTCAGAACATCATCCGGAACCCGAACCGCATCGATCGTGAGCTGTTGGGCATCGTCGTGGTGATCTGCCCGAAGGTCGCGCCGAGGAACGTCCCGTTGGGGTTCTCGAAGTGCGGCGTGTTGGTGATGTTGAAGACGTCGGCGCGGAACTCGCCCTTGACGCGGCTGCCGATCGAGAACAGCTTCGCGATCGTCGCATCGAGGTTGACGTAGGCCGGCCCATCGAGCACGCCGTTGCGGAGTGCAGTGCCGAACGTGTTCGCCGCCGGCGCCGAGAACACCGACGTGTCGAACCACAGCGCCCCCGGGCCGACCGCGCCCAGGACCGCCGGCGTCCCGCTGACGTTCGGACGCTGCGTGTTCCCCGGCGCGTTCAGTGTCGCGTTGCTCATCGTGATGGCGATCGGCGAACCGGTCTGCGCGACGAAGATCCCGCTCACCTGCCAGCCGCCCAGCACGTGGCTGAGCGGACCATCGCGCAGCCACCGCCGATCGGGTCCAAGCGGCAGCTGATAGAGGAAGCTTTCGACGAAGCTGTGCAGGCGATCCTGATTGGTCCTCGCCCAGCTCCGCTCGAAATCGGCCGGCGTCAGGATGCCGGTGTTCGAGTCGCCATCGACATAGCTCCAGCCGCGCCCCAGCGTGTAGGAGGTCGTCACCAGCAGCCCGCCGGAGAAGCGGCGATCCAGCTTCGTCTGGAGCGAGTTGTACTCGGTCTTCGTGCCAATCCACGTGTCGACGTCGGCGGATTTCCCGAAGCGGTTGAAGAGCGGCCGGCCCGTGTTCCCGGGGAGCCCGACGACGGTCGCGGCGTTCTCGTTGTAGCGCGTCTGCACGTCGTGTCCGCGATTGCCGACATACGCCACATCGAGCGTGAAGCGCCCGGGCAGCTCGCGCTGCAACGCGACGTTGAAGGAATGGAGCGCGCCTTCGTGCATGTCCGGCTGGACGTGGAAGTAGCTCGCGTTCCGCAGCGCCGCTGCGCTCGCATCGACAATCCCGTTCGACGGAATCTGCACGAACACCGGGTCGGGAAACCCGGTGCTCATCGATCGCGGCGCCGGCGCGAAGTTGTTCGGCGCGGTGAACACGTTGTTCTGCTTCACCGGGTAGTTGTAGGCGTAGGAGTTGTCCGGGAACGGCAGCGTGCTCACGCCGTAGCCGCCGCGCAGCACCGTCCGGTCGTTGAGCCGGTACGACGCGCCGGCGCGCGGGCCGAAGTTCGCGAGGAACCGCTGCACGCCGACGCTGCTGCTCACGTCGCCGTAACCGGCGACCTGCAGCGTGTTGGTCGCCGGATCGTAGTTGGACAGGCCGCCCTGATCGACGAGGCCGGAAAACGGCGTGTAGTACTCGTGCCGCAGGCCGAGGTCGATCGTCAGCTTCGGCGACACCGCCCACTTGTCCTGCACGAACGAGAAGAAGGCCCAGAACCGGACGCCCGGGTCGGTCACCTTCAGATCGCGCTGCACGACCGACGGCACATCGAGCAGGAACGAGGCGAACGCGTTGGCAAAGCCGCCGGTGGCTGCCGCGTCGCCCGGGATCGCGGTCTGCGCCGCCCGGAACTGAAACTGCCCGCGCGGCCCGCCGTTGTCCTGCGTCTGCAGCAGGAAGTCGCGCGTGTGCCTGAAGTCCTCGCCGAACTTGATGGTGTGGTTGCCGGCGACCTTGGTGAACACGGTTGCGAACTGCACCGTCCGCTCGGAGCGATCCCACGGCAGGCTGCCGGAGAAGCCGACCAGCGGACTGCTCAGGCTCAGGTTGGTGCCGAAGTCGATCGAGGTCATGCCGCTCGACCAGGTGTCGATGTTCGCGCCGCGTATGCCGACCTCCTCCGCGGTCTTCAAGCCCTCGCCGCCGGACAGGGCCTCGTTGTGAAAATAGTTCAGGCCGCCGCGCGCCTCCATGACCAGCGTGCTGCTCCACGAACGCGTGTAGTTGACGCCGGTGCTGTAGGTGGTGTCGGTGCCGATGCCCGAGAAGCCATTCCCGGATGGACTGCCCTGCTTGGACCCGCCGAATGGCCCGAACTCGGCCGGGTCGACCAGCTTCGGCCGGAGAAAACTGAAGCGCGCTGACAGCTGATCGCGCTCGCTCATCTGCCCGTTGAACTTCGTGTCGAACGAATCGGTGGTCTTCACCCGCGCGTAGTCGATCTGATAGTTCGGCTGTCCCGGAGCCGCCCCGGCGATGTTCGGCGCCGGGACATTGGCGAGGATCGCCCGCGCAATCGGGCTGATCCGGTTGGCCGGGATGACGTTGTTCGCGAACGGCGTCCGCCCGGTGCCATCGGCGTTGCCGGTCAGCGGATCGTAGATGGTGGTCGGCGAGGCGGTGAAGTCACCGGTGCGGTATGCCGCCGGCGGGATGATGGCGCGGGTCGTGCGGCCGGCGTTGTCGCGGATGTGCTGATAATCGCCGAAGAAGAACAGCTTGTTGCGCCGCAGCGGCCCGCCGAGCGTGAACCCGCTCTGCAGATAGTCGCCCGGCGGCGACGTGTGCGTGAAGTATCCGGGTGCGTTCGTCTTCTCGTTGTTGCCGAACGCGAAGACGCTGCCCTTCAGCGTATTGGTGCCCGACTTCAGCGTGACGTTGGTGATCGCGCCGCCGGCGCGGCCGAACTCCGCATCGTAGGCGCTGGTGCTGACGTTCACCGTCTCGATCGCCTCGGCCGAGGGAATCAGCGTCGTCAGCAACCCGGTGCGATGGTTGTCGTCGATCCCTTCGATCTGGACGTTGTTCGCCAGGCGCGACTGGCCGTTGACGTTGGTCGACAGGCTGTCCTGCGCGTTGAAGAAATCGGAGTGCGGCCGCTGCAGCCGCAGCGCCCCGGGCACCGTGATCATCATCCCCTGGAAGTTGCGGTTGAAGCCGAGCGGCACTTCAGCGAGGTGGATGCTTTCGATGATCCGGCTGGTGTCGGCGCGATCGGTTTGCAGCAGCGGACTCGCGCCGACGACGGTGACCGATTCCTCGACGGCGCCGACTTCCATCTTCAGATCGACGCGGACGGTCGCATTCACCGGCACCTCGACGCCATCGCGAACGACGCGCTTGAAGCCGCTCAGCTCCGCCCCGACGCGGTACTTGCCGTCTTTCAGGTTGGAGAACGTGTAGTTGCCCGATTCGTTGGTCACCGCCGAGTAGGCGATGCCGGTGTTGACTTCGGTGATGGTGACGGTGACGCCCGGCAGGGCAAATCCCGCCGGATCCATGATGTTGCCGACGAGGCTGCCCTTGACCGCCTGTGCGCTGGCAACATGCCCGACCACCACGATGATCGCAGCCGACAGCGCGGTGACGAGCGTACGCGGGAAAGCCGTCATGTCCAACCTCCTCAACCTCCTGCGCCCTTCTCCGGCCCGATAGCGACGTCGGGTGTATCATCTGGATCGTTTGGCAGTCAAGACAATTGGAGACACTTGTATGGCGCGCATTTCGAGACGGCGGTTCGTGACCAACGTGGCGGCAACGTCGGCCGGCTTCGCGATCGTGCCGCGGCACGTGCTCGGCCGCGGCTTCACGGCGCCGAGCGACCTGCTCAACGTCGCCGCCGTCGGCGTCGGCGGCCAGGGCCGCTCCGACATGGTCAACCTCGCGTCGGAGAACATCACCGCGATCTGCGACGTCGACTGGGAGTACGCCGACAAGGGGTTCGCCGGCCTCGACAACGAGATCGCGACGCAGCAGGAGCGCTTGAGCCGGCCGACCGACCGGCCAACGATCAACGCGCAGGGTCGGGCCGAGCCGCCGCTGACGCCGCTGGAGCGCCAGCGCGCCACCGAGCAGATCGCGCGCACGCGCATCCTGCAGGAGAAGCTGCCGCGCGCCGCGCGCTTCCAGGACTACCGCCAGATGCTCGACCGCCAGAAAGACATCGACGGAGTGATCATCGCCACGCCCGATCATCTCCACGCGCCGATCGCGATGGCGGCGATGGATCTCGGCAAGCATGTCTACGTGCAGAAGCCGCTGACCTGGTCGGTCGGCGAGGCGCGCCAGCTGGCGCGCAAGGCGAAGAGCACCAAGGTCGCGACCCAGATGGGCAACCAGGGCCACTCCTGGGACGATGCGCGCACCGCGATCGAGTACGTCACGGCAGGCGCCATCGGCGAGGTCCGCGAGGTCCACGTCTGGACCAACCGTCCGCTTGGCTACTGGCCGCAGGGCATTCCCCGTCCTGAAGCGCGCACGCCGCCGCCGGGTGGCTTCCGCTGGAACGGGCCGGGGCTCGAAGCGCGGCTCGCCAACGCGATGACCGGCGACTACCCGAAGCCGGAGGGCCTCGCCTGGGATCTCTTCCTCGGCCCGGCGCCGTACGTCGACTACCACCCGATCTATCACCCGTTCAACTGGCGCGGCTGGGTCGACTGGGGATGCGGCGCGCTCGGCGACATGGGCGCGCACCTGATGGATCACGCGATGTGGTCGCTCGAGCTCGGCTACCCGACGTCGATTGAAACGCTCTCCACCCCGTTCAACGGCGTCTCGTTCCCGAACGCGACGATGACCATCTACGAGTTCCCGGCACGCAACGGCAAGCCGCCGGTGAAGATGACCTGGTACGACGGCGGCCTGCTGCCGCCGCGGCCGGTGGAGCTGCCCGAGAACGAAGTGCTGACGCCGATGGGCGGCGCGATTCTCGTCGGCAGCAAGGGCAAGCTGATGCACGAGACCTACGGCCGCAACCCGCGCCTGCTCCCCGCGTCGCTGCACGAGTCGTACGGCAAGCCGAAGCAGAAGCTGCCGCGCATTCCCAACGAGAACCACGAGATGAACTGGGTCGACGCGGCGAAGGGCAAGACCGCCGCGTCGTGCCCGATCGAGTACGCGGCGAAGCTCACCGAGGTGATGCTGCTCGGGGTCGTCGCGCTGCGCGCCGGGCGGAAGATCGAGTACGACGCCGTCAACATGCGCGTCACCAACGTGCCGGCGGCGAATCAATACCTCGAGCGCGAACCGCGGGCCGGGTGGTCTTATTGAATTGCGTGCTTTGAATATGCGCGCTTCGGGGGCCGAGCAAGCTCGGCCCCTACGGATCATCACGCTCGCGGCATTCGCGCTGATCATCAGCGAGTTGCCACGGACGAGCGCTCAGACGGGCGATGCCGCGGCACGCCTGCTCGCCGGGACAATCGACATCCACGTTCATTCTGATCCCGACAACGTGCCGCGCTCGGTCGACGGCCTCGAGGCGGCGACGCTCGCGCGCGCGAAGCGGATGCGCGGCATCGTCCTGAAGAACCATTACGACCCGACCGCCGGCCTCGCGTTTCTCGCCCGCAAGGCCGCCCCCGGGCTCGAGGTGTTCGGCGGCATCGATCTCAACCTGCCCGCCGGCGGGATGAACGCGGCGGCGGTCGAACACATGACCCAGGTGGCGGGCGGCTGGGGCCGCATCGTCTGGATGTCGACCTTCGACGCCGAGAACCAGGTGCGCTTCTCGAAGCAGCAGCGGCCGTTCGTCAGCGTCTCCCGAAACGGCCAGCTGCTGCAGGAGACGAAGGCGGTGATCGGCGCGATCGCGAAGCACCAGCTGGTGCTGGCCACCGGCCACGTCTCGGCGCAGGAAGGGCTGATGCTGGTGCGCGAGGCGCGCCAGCAGGGCGCGCAGCACGTGGTGGTGACGCACGCGATGAACGATCCGGTTGCGATGACGATCGCGCAGATGCAGGAGGCGGCGCGCGAGGGCGCGTTGATCGAGTTCGTCGGCGGCTCGCTCGCCACCGCCGACGCCGGCGCGCGGATGGATCGCTTCGCCGACGCGATCCGCCGCATCGGCGTCCAGTCGTGCGTGCTGTCGTCAGACCTCGGGCAGAAGGCGAACGCGCTGCCCGCCGACGGCTACGCCGCGTTCCTGATGGCGATGCGCGATCGCGGGTTCAGCGAGGCCGACATCGCGCGCATGTCGAGGCAGAACCCCGCGCGCTTGCTGGGCCTCCCGAATCAATGACGGCCGAGAGACAGCGGCTGGAGCGGATGCACGCGCGCTCCTGACACGACGATCAACGCAGAACACGCAGAACCCGCGGCTCATCGGGCACTCCGGCGGTTCGGCTACTCTCCCAACAGCTTTCACTGTCACGCGGCGATTGAGTGGAGGGAAACGCAAAGCCCGCCAAGCCCGCAAAGCGGGGCTCGAACGCGTCGCACGTCGGCCGGCTACGCCGGCCGACAACTCGCGCAGGAAAAAACCGGAGGAACACAAGCCGTAAGAAGCGAGCGGCCTTGCGTTCCTCCGGTTTCTTCTTGCGCGAGCCGCCGCGGAGCCGCGGCGTGCGACGCGTTCGCCCGTCTGGGGATTCTGCGCGTTCTGCGTGTTTGCGTGCTCTGCGGACTCTGCGAGTTCTGCGTTCTCCGCCGTCCTCGCGATCGCAGCGTGACAGCGGCTTGGCGGGCTTCGCGGGCTTTGCGTTCTTACCGCCGCGGGAAGTGGTCAGGGTGATCGCCCACCCACCCACAGCGTCAGCCGTAAAACTCGCGCTTGATCCGATCGTCCGGCACGCCCAGCGCCTTCAAATCCGCCAGCACCGCCTCGAGAAACCGCGGCTGCGGCTGCGTCCCCGCTTCCTTCGCCGCCGCCACGTCGAACTTCGAGATGCCGGGGCCGCAGACGTAGACGTAGCAACCGCGCGGGTCGGGGATCATCTCGCGCAGCAGCGGCAGCCCGATCCGTCCGCGGCGCACGTTCGGGCCGAACTGTTGCGGATTTTCCTCGCGCGTCAGCGTGTGGGTGACCGTCAGCCGACCCGGGTTCGCGGCCGCCAGCTTCGCCAGCTCCTCGCGGAAGATCACGTCCGCCCACATCTTGTTCGAGTAGACCAGCGAATGCCGGATGTTCGGATGGTGCGCGAGCGCGAACTTGATCATCGAGAAGTTCGGCACGCTCCCCGATCCGGCGCAGACGTGGACGATGTGATCGGTCCTCGACGCGATATCCGTCGGCAGCGTGTAGGGACCGGTGAAGCCGGTCACCACCAGCCGCATGCCGCGCGTCGTCCGCTTGGTCAGCAGCGGCGAGAGCAGCGGCGGGTACTTCGTCAGCCCGGACACGTAGCGCTCCTCCTTGACCGTCACCGCGAGGTAGCGCTCGTGCGGCGCCGAGCTCATCGAGTAGGCGCGCGGCGGCTCCCGCTTCCCCTTCAAATCCTCGAGAAACGCGATGAAGCGCTCGAGCGCCTCGAACTGGTGTGGATCGATGGTCAGGAAGTGCCCGGCGCTGTAATCGAGCCGGTCGTTGCCGGTGAACAGCACCAGCGTGGTCGTGTCCGGCGCCTCGACGACCACGTCGGCGACCATCACCTCGAGCTGCTTGATCCGGCGCGGCGCGTCGGTTGCGGCCGCGCGCGCCGGATCGAGGAGATCGGTCACACGCGGACCACCTCGGTCTCCCGATCGGTTTCGCCGGCGCGGAAGAACAGCGCGAACAGCACCAGCACGATCGCCGCGCCCGCCGACGGCACCAGCCAGATGCCGTGCCAGTCGTGGCCGCCGGTGCCAAGGCGATACGCGTCGACGACGCGGCCCGACACCCACGAGCCGATGAACATGCCGACGCCGAGCGTGACGAAGGCAATGAACCCCTGCGCCGCGGCGCGCAGGTCGGGCGGCGCCTTGCGATCGACGTAGATCTGGCCGGTGACGAAGAAGAAGTCGTAGCAGATGCCGTGCAGCAGGATGCCGGCATAGAGCATCCACACCAGGTCCGCGTGGGTGCCGAAGGCGAAGAAGGCGTAGCGCGCCGTCCACGCCGCCATGCCGACCAGCAGCATCCATTTCACGCCGAGGCGCCGGAAGAACCACGGCATCACCAGCATGAAGAAGATCTCCGACATCTGCCCCAGCGTCATCTTGCCGGCGGCGTTCGAGACGTTCAGCTCGTTGAGGAACAGGTTGGCGAACGCGTAGTAGAACTGCAGCGGGATGCAGACCAGGAACGAGCCGAGGACGAACACGGCGAACGATCGTTCGCCCATCAGCTTCAGCGCGTCGAGGCCGATGATCCCGCCCCAGCTCGTCCTCTTCGCCGCCGCTTGCGGCAGCGGCGGCGTGTGCGGCAGCACGAGGCAGAACAGGCCGAGCACGATCGAGGCGGCGCCGGCGATCCGCAGCGGCACGCCGCTCGCTTCGAGGCCGAGCGTGCCGATCAGCAGGCCGGCGACGATCCAGCCGATGGTGCCGAGGACGCGAATCGGCGGGAACTCGCGTCCCGGATCACTCATCTGCCGGAACGACAGCGAGTTGCTCAGCGCCAGCGTCGGCATGTAGCACAACGTGTAGATCAGGATGATCGCGTAGAAGGCGCCGAAGGTGGTCTGCGTCGAGGCGGCGAACAGCACTGCGCCGCCGACGATGTGCAGCGCCGCGAGGATGCGCTCGGTGGCCATGAAACGATCCGCCACCATGCCGACGAAGAACGGCGAGATCATCGCCGCCAGCGCCGTCGACCCCGCCGCCAGGCCGATCTGCTCGCCCGAGAAGTGCAGCGTCTCGCCCAGCCAGGTGCCCATCGTCACGTACCACCCGCCCCAGACGAAGTACTGCAGAAACATCATCACCGAGAGCTTCAGCCGCGTTGATCCGCTCATTGTCGTCATGCGAAGCTTCCAGCCCCCAGTCCCCGGCCCCGTCTCCCCGTCGACTTACGTCCACCACGCTTCGACCGGCGGTTCGCTGAGGATGACGCGCGACAGCAGATCGACCGCGGCGCCCAGCCCCTCGTCCACCGACGCGAGCGCGTCCTCGTGCTCGATGCTCATCACGTAGTCGTAGCCGCTCAACCGCAGCGCGCTGACGATGCGCTTCCATTCGAGCTCGTCGTGCCCCCAGCCGACGCTGCGGAACAGCCACGACCGGTCGGCCATCTTGCGGTAGGTCTTGGTGTCGATCACGCCGTTGACCGCGACGTTGTGCGGGTCGAGCGCGACGTCCTTGGCGTGGACGTGGAAGATCGAGTCGCCGAGGGCGCGGATCGCCGCCGGCACGTCGACCCCCTGCCAGAAGAAATGGCTCGGATCGAAATTGACGCCGAGGTTCGGGCCGGCCGCATGGCGCAGCCGCAGCGCGCTGTCGACGTTGTAGACGAGAAATCCGGGGTGCGCTTCGAGCGCCACCTTCACGCCATGGTTGGCGGCGAAGTTCGAGGCGCCGCACCAGTACGGGATCGCCTTCTTCTCCCACTGCCACTCGAGCACCTCGAGGTACTCGGGCGGCCAGGGGCACGTCACCCAGTTCGGGTGCTTCGCGTCGTCGGCGTCGCCGG
>Ga0070676_10000971_pt1 | contig 14250 bp, 8 predicted proteins | sample KBSM53metaG_FD_64667 | JGI IMG/M metagenome (GOLD analysis project Ga0070676, IMG submission 64667) | Miscanthus rhizosphere microbial communities from Kellogg Biological Station, Michigan, USA - KBS M5-3 metaG | ecosystem: Host-associated > Plants > Roots > Rhizosphere > Soil ...
GCGCTGGCCGGCTCGGACGCGGTCTTCGATGCCGCGATCCGGCGCGCCGGCATGCTGCGTGTCGATACCCTGCAAGACCTGTTCATGGCTGCCGAGACGCTCGCGCGCTTTCGCGGCACCGCCGACGATCACCTGACGCTGATGACCAACGGCGGCGGCGCCGGCGTGATGGCGGCCGACGCGGCGGCGCTCGCCGGCGTCGCGCTCGGCGACCTGGACGTCGCGCTGCGCGCCCAGCTCGATGCGGTGCTGCCGCCGACCTGGTCGCGCGCGAACCCGATCGACATCATCGGCGACGCGCCGGTCGCGCGCTACACCGCGACGCTCGAGGCGCTGCTCGCCGACCGCGACACCGGCACCGTGCTGTTCCTGCACGCGCCGACCGCGATCGTGCGCAGCGACGACATCGCGCGCGCCTGCGTGCCGCTGGTGCGCCCGGCCGCGCGCCGCGTGATGGCCTGCTGGCTCGGCGACGCCGCGGTCGCCGAGGCGCGCCGCCTGTTCGAGGACGCCGGCGTCGCCGACTACGCCACGCCCGAGGAGGCGATCCGCGCGTTCGCGATGCTCGCGACCTACCGGCGCAACCAGGCGCTGCTGACCGAGGCGCCGACCGCGAGCGAGAACGGCCCGCCGGCGATCGACGTCGCGCGCGCGACGATCCAGGCCGCGCTCGCCGAAGGCCGCGAGCTGCTCGACGAGATCGAGGCGAAGGACGTGCTGAAGGCCTACGGCATCCCGATCGTGCCGACCGTCGCGGTCGACGCCTCGGCCGACGCGGTCGCGCGTGCGGCGCGCGAGATCGGCTACCCGGTCGCGTTGAAGATCCTGTCGCCCGACATCAGCCACAAGTCCGACGTCGGCGGCGTGCGGCTCGATCTGGCCGACGAGGCGCAGCTGCGCCAGGCCGCCGACGCAATGCTCGCGCAGGTGCATGCGGCACGGCCGAACGCCCGCATCGCCGGCTTCACGGTGCAGGCGATGGTGCGCCGGCCGATGGCGCAGGAGCTGATCGTCGGCGCCAGCGTCGACCCGACCTTCGGGCCGGTGCTGCTGTTCGGCCAGGGCGGCACCGCGGTCGAGGTGCTGGCCGATCGGGCGATCGGGCTGCCGCCGCTGAACCGCGTGCTGGCGCGCGAGCTGATCTCGCGCACGCGCGTGTCGAAGCTGCTGGCCGGGTATCGCGACCATCCGCCGGCGCGCCTCGACGCGATCGGCGACGTGCTGATCGCGCTGTCGCAGATGCTGGCCGATCTGCCCGAGCTCGCCGAGCTCGACATCAACCCGCTGCTCGCCGACGCGCACGGCGTGATCGCGCTCGATGCGCGGCTGCGGGTGACGCGCGCGCCCGGCGCCGGCGCCGAGCGCTTCGCGATCCAGCCCTACCCGGCCGAGCTCGCCGAGAGCCTCGAATGGCAGGGCCGCACACTGCTGCTGCGCCCGATCCGGCCCGAGGACGAGGCCAGCCACCGCGCCTTCGTCGAGCAGCTCGCGCCCGACGACCTGCGCCTGCGCTTCTTCAGCGTGCGCCGCAGCCTGCCGCGCAGCGAGCTCGCGCGGCTGGTGCAGATCGACTATGCGCGCGAGATGGCCTTCATCGCGCTCGCCCCGGACAGCCGCGGCGCGCTCGAGACACTCGGCGTCGTGCGCGCGGTGGCCGACCCCGACAACATCGAGGCCGAGTTCGCGGTCATCGTCCGCTCCGACCTCAAGGGCCGCGGCCTCGGCGACCTGCTGATGGGCAAGCTGCTGCGCTATCTGCGTGCGCACGGCACGCAGCGCGTCGTCGGCGACGTGCTGCACGAGAACCGGCCGATGCGCGAGCTGGCGCTGCGCCACGGCTTCCATATCGATGCGGCCAGCGGCGCCGACGATGCGCTGCACTACGTGCTCGATCTGCGCACGCCAGCCGGCGAGGTGCCGGCATGACTGTCCAAGGATTCCCGACATGCTCTGCGCCTTCATCACGCACGCCGATTGCGCCCGCCACGAGATGGGCGCCGATCACCCCGAATGCCCGGAGCGCCTCGGCGCGATCCGCGACCTGCTGCTGATCAAGGGCCTGCTCGACCACATGACGATCCACGATGCGCCGCTGGCGAGCGTCGAGCAGCTCACGCGGGCGCACACCGCGTCGTACGTGCAGGGGCTGATCGCGGCCGCGCCGACCGAAGGCCACCGCCGCGTCGACCCCGACACCTGCATGAACCCGTTCACGATCGCCGCCGCGCGGCGCGCCGCGGGCGCCGCGGTGCTGGCGACCGACCTCGTGCTCGGCGGCACCGTGCCGACCGCGTTCTGCTGCGTGCGCCCGCCCGGCCACCACGCCGAACGCGCTGCAGCGATGGGGTTCTGCTTCTTCAACAATGTCGCGATCGGGATCCGCCATGCGCTCGTGGTCCATGGCCTGCAGCGGGTTGCGCTGATCGACTTCGACGTGCACCATGGCAACGGCAGCGAGGACATCCTGCGCGGCGACCCGCGCGTGCTGATGTGCTCGATCTTCGAGCGCGGCGTGTACCCGTTCTCGGGCGGTGCGGGCGACGACCCGCAGATGATCAATGTCGGGCTGCCGTCGCGCACCGGCAGCGAGACCTTCCGCGAGGTCGTCACGCGCCGCTGGATGCCGGCGCTCGAGGCTTTCCGGCCCGAGCTGATCTACTTCTCGGCCGGCTTCGACGGCCACCGCGAGGACGACATGGGCAACCTCGCGCTGGTCGAGGCCGACTACGAATGGGTCACGCAGCAGGTGATGGCGGTGGCGCAGCGCCACGCCCGCGGCCGCGCGGTCTCGTGCCTCGAAGGCGGCTACGCGCAAAGCGCGCTGGCCCGCAGCGCGGCCGCGCATGTCAAGGCGCTGATGGGTGCAGACTGAGGGCATGGACAAGCACTACCTGAGCACGCTGCTCGCGCCCGAAACCATCGTCGTGTTCGCCGGCCCGCCCGGCGAGGCCAACCCCAGCGCACCGGCGCGCGCGCTGCATGCGGCGCTGCGCGCGCAGCGCTACAGCGGCCAGCTGCGCTTCCTCGACATCCACACCAGCGGCACGCTCGGCGAGCTCGCGCAGGCGCGCGCCGATCTGGCCATCATCGCGCTGCCGCCGCCCGAACTGGCCGACGCGCTTGCGCTGGCCGCGCGGATGGCCTGCCGCTCGGCGCTCGTGATCGCTGGCGGCATCCGCGCCGATCTCGCCGCCGAGCTGAAGCGCATCGCGCGGCGCGAAGGCATGCAGCTGCTCGGGCCGAACGGCCTGGGCTTCCAGCGCCCGCAGCTGCAGCTCAATGCGAGCGCGATCGGGCCGCTGGCGCGCGCCGGCTCGCTCGCGCTGGTGTCGCAATCGGGCGCCCTGACCGCTTCGATGCTCGACTGGGCCCGCACCAACGCGGTCGGCTTCTCGTGCGTCGTCGCGCTCGGGCCGAACAGCGCGGTCGACATCGCGCAGGTCCTGGACTTTCTCGCCAACGACGCGCAGACGCAGAGCATCGTCGTCTACCTCGAAGGCATCTCGAGCGCGCGCACCTTCATGAGTGCACTGCGCTCGGCGGCGATCGCCAAGCCGGTGGTGGTGCTGAAGTCGGGCCGCAAGCCCGCCGGCAACGAGGCCGCGCAGACCCACAGCGGCACGATCGTCGGCAGCGACGAGGTCTTCGACGCGGCGCTGCGGCGCGCCGGCGCAGTACGGGTGCGTTCGTTCGTCGAGCTGTTCTCGGCCGCCAAGTGCCTGGCGTCGCGCTACCGGCCGGTCGGGCGGCGGCTGGCGATCGTCACCAACGGCGGCGGCCCCGGCGTGCTCGCGGCCGACTGGGTCAACGAGATCGCGCTCGACCTGGCCAAGCTCTCGCCCGAAACGGCGGGCGCGCTGCGGCCGCAGTTGCCCGAGCTCGCCTCGCTGTCGGACCTGATCGACCTGTCCGAAGACGCTGATCCAGCGCACTACACCGCCGCGATCACGGCGGCCGCGAAGGACCGCGCGGTCGACGGCGTGCTCGCGATCTACTCGCCGAAGAACGGCGGCGACGCGGTCGCGGTGGCGCGCGCGCTGGTCGAGATCAAGCCGTCGACGGCCAAGCCGCTGCTGAGCTGCCTGATGGGCGACAGCTCGGTCGGCGCGGCGCGGCGCCTGCTCAGCGAGGCCGGAATCCCGGGCTTTCGCACGCCCGAGGCGGCGGTCGGTGCGTTCGGCAACATCGCGTCGTTCTACCAGAACCAGCTCCTGCTGCAGCAGACGCCGCCGCCGCTGACGACCCTGGCCAAACCCGACATCGAAGCCGCGCGCCTGGTGATCGAGAGCGTGCTGGCCGAGCGCCGCAAGGTGCTGACCGAGATGGAGTCGAAGACCTTGCTGTCGTCGTTCCACATCCCGGTCACGAACACGATCCTGGCGCGCAGCGCCAACGAGGCGATGATGATCGCGACCCAGCTCGGTTTCCCGGTCGCGCTGAAGATCGACTCGCCCGACATCAGCCACAAGTCCGACGTGCAGGGGGTCGCGCTGAACATCCTCAGCGGCGCGAGCGCGCGCGACACCTACAACGACATGGTCGAGCGCGTCGCCCGGCTGCAGCCCGAGGCGCGCATCAACGGCGTGACGGTGCAGAAGATGGCCGGCGCGCGGCGCGGCCGCGAAATCTACATCGGCCTGGTGACCGACGAGCCGTTCGGCCCGGTGATCGTGTTCGGCGCCGGCGGCACGATGATCGAGCTGCTGAACGACCGCGCGATGGAGCTGCCGCCGCTGAACCAGTTCCTGGCGCGGCGCCTGATCGAGCGTTCGCGCGTCGCCGAAACGCTGGGCGCCTGGCGCGGCGCGAGCCCGGTCGACATGGACGCGCTCGAGCAGCTGCTGCTGCGCGTCTCGGAGATGGTCTGCGAGCTGCCGCAGCTGTGCGAGATGGACATCAACCCGATCATCGTCGACGAATCGGGCGCGGTCGCGGTCGACGCACGCATCGTGATCCAGAACGTGCCGCAGGCGCTCGGCGGCCGCGGCAACGGCTATCACCATCTCGCGATCCTGCCGTACCCGGCGCGCCACGAGCAGGTCTGGCCGCTGCGCGGCGGCGGCCAGATCACCGTGCGACCGATCCACCCGAACGACGCGCAGATGCTGCAGGGCCTGGTGCAACAGCTCTCGCCCGAGAGCCGCTACTTCCGTTTCGTGTCGTCGATGCCCGAACTGCCGGCGTCGATGCTGGCGCGCTTCACCTTGATCGACTACGACCGCGAGATGGCATTGGTCGCGGTGTTCAAGGAACGCAACGCCGACGCCGACGGCCGCATCACCGAGACCGAGCGCATCGTCGGCGTGTCACGCTACGTGACCAACCCGGATCAGACGAGCTGCGAGTTCTCGCTGGTGGTGGCCGACGACTTCAGCGGCAAGGGCCTGGGCTCGCGCCTGATGGAGTCGATCATGGACGTCGCGCGCGAGAAGGGCCTGAACGAGATGGAAGGCCTGGTGCTCGTGAAGAACCCGGGCATGCTCAAGCTGATGAAGAGCCTGGGGTTCTCGGTCAAGACCTTCGCCGAAGACCCCGACTTCAGGCTCGTGACGCATGCGCTGACGTAGGCGACTGGCGCACGACGCGCACCGGCGTCGGTACCCCAGCGCCGGGTGCCATGTTCACTCGGCGCGCTTGGCGCCCTTCGGGTCGAGCGCGAGGATCCAGTCGACCAGCTTGCGCGCGTCGGCCTCCTTGATGGCGACCTCGTTCGGCGGCATCGCCAGGCCGCTGACCTTGCCCTTCCAGTGGCTCGCATACGGGTTCGAGCCGGTCATCACGGTGCGCGTCAGCTGGTCGGCCGCGCCCTTCACGCCCTTGTACTTGGCCGCCACGTCGCGCCAGGCCGGGCCGATCGGCGCCATGCCGTTCGGGCCGAGCGTGCCCGGCTCGATGTGGTGGCAGGTCATGCAGCCGCTGCCGTTCGCCAGCTTCAACATGGCGCTGTCGTCGGCGGCAGCCCAGGCCGGTGCCGCGAGCAGAAGCAGGCTGCCAATCGTGCCAATCGCGCCGTTGATTCGTTTCATCGCAATACCCCTCCATGTGGATAGACCGATGTCCAGATTACGCAGTCTTCGAGCGCGTGCGCTGACGCAGATCAAACGGCGCGCCGCTTCTACTTGATCGCGACACCCCAGGGCAGCTTGCCGACCGCGATGTCGGTGAGCTTGACATTGCTCTCGGTGTCGATGACCGACACCGCGCCCGAGCGGCCGCAGGCGACATAGAGCTTCTTGCCGTCCGGCGTCAGCGCCATGTTCCAGGGCCGCTGGCCGACGCCGATGGTCGCGGTGATGCTGCGGCTGGCGACATCGAGCACCGAGACGGTCGCGTCGCCACCGTTCGAGATGTAGACGCGCCGGCCGTCCGGGTGCACCGCGATGCCGTTGGCGCGCGGGCCGGCCTTGATGCGGGCGAGCACGCTGAAGCCGACCGCGTCGATCACATAGACCTCGCTCGCGTTCTCGGCCGCGACGAAGGCGATGCGGCTGTCGGGGCTGAAGCCGATGCCGCGCGGCCGCGCGCCGACCGGGATCTGCGCGACATCCTTGCGCTGCTCGACATCGATCACGTCGACCGCCTCGCCCTCCTCGGCGCTGACGAACACGTACTTGCCGTCGGGCGAGAACACCGCATGCTCGGGGTTCTTGCCGCGCACATGGACCGCGAACGCCTTCTGGTTGGTGCGCGTGTCGATGAACGCGACATCGTTGTTCTCTTCGACCGCGGTCGCGACCCAGCGCCCGTCGGGCGAGATGCCGACGCCTTCGGGCGACTCGCCGAGCGCGATCGTGCCGCTGACCTTGCGCGCGACCAGATCGACCATCACGAGCCGGTTGTTCGGCTGATCGCTGACATACGCGAGGCGGCCGTCGGCCGAGATCGCCGTGCCGCGCGGCTTCTTGCCGACCGGGATCTCCGCGACCATCTGGTCGGTCGCGGTGTCGATCACGCCGAGCGTGCCGGAGCCTTCATTCGGCACATAGGCGAACGGCGCAGCCGTGGCCGCGACCGCGGCCAGCGTGGACAGCAGGGTGGCCGCGACGCGGCCGGCGAACGGGACGGGCAATCTCATCGAAGACTCCGACAACATCAAAGGGGATCGCCATCATGCCTGCGGCGGCGCGGCCGGACGAGGCGTGCGGCCAAGCCCATCGTGGGCTCAGAGGCTGAGACGCATCGGGTGATCGAAAGTTGCGGCGAGCCTCCGAGCGAGTCGCCCGCGCTGCGCAATGTCACAGGCGCTTCGCTGCGGCGCCTCAGAAGCTCAAGCTGCTGGACACACCGACCAGCCAGGTGCGGCCCGGCGCCGGCTCGAAGAAGCGCTGATTGCCTTCGTTGACGATCACCGAGCCGGCGTACTTGCGGTCGAACAGGTTGTCGCCGCGCGCGAAGCCGGTGAGCTGCCAGGCGCCGAAGCGCGCCAGGTAGCCGACGTTCGCACCAGCGATGAAGTAGCCCGGCGCGGCGTCGGAATTGGCGTCGTCGACAACGACGCGGCTGAGCCGGCGCAGATCGATCCCGCCGCGCCAGCCCTGCGGCGGCGCCCACGCCAGCGCCGCGTAGAGCGCCGAGCGCGCGACGCCCGGAATCCGCTTGCCGTCGCGCTCGCCTTCGCGGTAGGTCGCATCGAGCCAGGTCGCCGCCGCCTGCGCGCGCAGGTACTCGGCCCAGGTCGCCGACCAGGCGACCTCGGCGCCGCTGCGGCGCGTCGACCCGGCGTTCTGGAACGTGGCGCGGCCACCGCTGTTGGTCAAGGTGACGATCTCGTCATGCGTGCGCGTCTCGAACAGTGCCGCGGTCATCTCGCCGAGATCGGTGCGCGTCTTCACGCCGACTTCGGCGTTGTCGCTGCGCGCCGGCTGCAGCGCGAAGTTCAGGCCGGTCGTGCCGTCGGGCCGGTACGCGAGCTCGTTGAAGGTCGGCGTCTCGAAGCCGCGCCCGGCGGTCGCGTACAGATGCACGCGCTCGTTCAGCGCATAGAGCACGCCGAGCACCGGCACGGTCGCGCTGTAGCGCGTCGCGCCGCTGTCGTCGCCGTTCGGGCCGGCGATGTAGCGGTCGGCCGAATCGAAGCGCACCCTGCTGTGGCGCAGGCCGGCGGTGATCGACCAGGCCGGCGCGAGCTGCAGCGTGCCTTGCAGGTACTGGTCGAAGTTCGCGGCGGTGTCGATCTCGTCGCGGCGCAGCGCGCCCTGCACGCCCAGCGTCTGGTTGGGCGGCGCGCCGACGAAGTTCTGGTAGCCGAACCGGTGCTGGTCGAGTTCGTCGTAGGCCAGCCCGGCGACCAGCGTGAACGGCCGGTCGGCGAGCGCGCCGCGCGTGGTCCAGCGCAGGTCGGTGCCGCGGTAGGTGCTCGACAGCGCGATCACGCCGCCCGGGTGCAGCGGGTTCGCCTGCGGCCCGGTCGGGATCGACTGGAACTGCAGCGTGTTGCGGTGGCCGGTATAGGCCAGCACGCGCAGCGTGTTGGCCTCGTCGACGCGCCGCTCGTAGATCACGCCGCCCTGGGTCTGGTCGACCGTCTTGCGCGTGTCGAAGCTCAGCGCGACCGGCGCGACACCGCGCGGGTCGGCCTCGAACTGTGCGCGCGTCAGGCCGAGCGGGTCTTGCGCCTTCGGCAGGTCGACGCTGTTGGCGAGGAAGGTCAGGCTGCTCGTGTCGTCGGGGCGCAGCACCAGCTTCAGGTTGGCAAGATCGCGCTCGGCGGCGCTGTGCTCGCGGTAGCCGTCGGTGCGGAAGTGGCTGGCGCCGAGCACATAGCCGAGCGCACCGGCCTGGCCGCTGAGCTTGGTGCCGATCCGCAGCGCGCCGTCGCTGCCGCCGCTGACGCCGAAATCCCAGGTGGGCGTGGGCGCCGGGTCTTCGGTGAAGACCTGCACCACGCCACCCGACGAGTTGCCGTAGAGCGCCGAGAACGGCCCGCGCAGCACCTCGATCCGGTCGACCGAGCCGAGCTCGACATTCGAGATCTGCCCCTGGCCGTCGGGGAAGGTCGCGGGGATGCCGTCGATGTACAGCCGCACGCCGCGGATGCCGAAGGCGGCCCGGGCGCCGAAGCCGCGCACCGAGATCTGCACGTCCTGCGCGTAGTTCTGGCGATCGCGTGCCATCAGCCCGGGCACGCCGCCCAGGCCTTCGGAGATGTTGACCTGGGCCCGGCCGTCGCGCAGCGTCTCGCTGCCGACCCGGTCGATCGAGGCCGGCACGTCGAAGGCCGGGGTCTCGATGCGCGTCGCGGTGACGACCACCGGCCGCAGCCGGACCGCAGACGCGGCAGGGGCCGGCGCCGCCGCGGCCGCGGGCGCATCGGATTGCGCCAGGGCAGCCGCCGGCAGGGCCAGCAGGCACGGCAGGCACAGCAGGCGCATCAGTGGCGGCGCGGGATTCAAGGGCATGGGGTCTCCGTTCGGTGGATTTCGATTGGCGGCCGCGGCGCGGGTTCAGTGCGCGCCCGGCACGGCCGTTCGCGCATCAGGCGCCGCGCCACGCGACGTGGTGGCGCGCGAATAGTGCCTTCAGTGCCCCGCCTTGCACAAGCGGGTCGAGCGCCGCCTGCAGCGCCTGCGCCAGATCGCCGGCATCGCGCTTGACCGCCAGGCCGGTGGCCCAGCCGTTGCGCGGCGCGCGCGGCGACGGCATCGGCTCGATCGCGAACCGCGCGTCCCCCTGCAGCACCGACTCGAGCTCCGATGCCAGGCCGCCGGCGACCGCGACCTCGCCGCGCTGCAGCGCAGCGGCGCATTCGCAGCCGTCCTTCCACTGCGTCGAGACCTGGCTGCGGTAGGCACCGCCGTCGGCCCCGAGCAGCAGCACGCTGGCCAGACTCGACCGTGGCGCGGCGATCGGCTGGCTCGCCAGCTGCTGCATCGAGTCGAGCAGCGGCACGCGCGCGAGATCGCGTGCGAGCACGACGCGTTCGCGGTAGTACGGCGCGAAGATCGTGACCTGCGGACTGGCGTCGATCAGCGGCCGGTCGACCGGCACGTGCATCAGCACGTCGGCCGGCCCGAAGCCGAGGTAGTGGCCGCGCCAGACCATGTTGCGCAGGTCGTCGTTCATGCTCTCGTCGGCGCGGAACGGCAGCAGCGCGAGCTTCACGCCGAGCGCGTCGGCCAGCGCGCGCGCCAGATCGACATCGATGCCGCGGCCGGCGGCGTGGAACGGCGGCATCTCGTCGTAGATGCCGACGACCAGCGTGCCGCGCTCGCGCACCTTCGCCAAGGTCGTCGCGGCCGCCGGGCGCCACGTCGATGCGAGCGAGATACCGAGCAGCGCGCCGGCGCCGCGGCGCAGGCAGGCGCGCCGGCCGCCCGGGTCGGACAGGGATCGGGTCATGCGGACCTCCTGGGTCGGGAATGGTTGCGGGCGCGGCTCAGAGGCTGCGCAATTTCATAGGCCCCTCGGCCCGGCGATTCAGAACGGCTTGTCGCGGCGGGTCTCGAGGTAGGCCTTGATCGACCAGATCGCTTCCTGGTCGAAGGTGCCCTCGAACGGAGGCATGTAGACCGCGCCGTTGCGGGTGCGGCCATGGCGCACCGTCGTCAGGAAGTACTCGTCGTTGTCCTTCACGCAGGCCGCGCGCCGGGTGTCGTCGCGCGTCGTCGCGCATTCGTTGTCGAGCTTGCGCAGATCCGGCGCGATGCCGCCCGAGATCGCCTCGAGCCCGTGGCAGCGCGCGCAGTTCTGGTTGTAAGCGGAGGTACCGACCTTGATCGCGGCGTCGTTGCGGCGGTACGGGTTTTCACTGCGCCAGCCCTCGCCGAGCTTGGGCAGCGACGAGGTGTCGACCGCCTGCGGCGTCACGTCGCCGTGCGCGCTTGCGCCGCCGGCTGTCAGCACGAGCGCCGTCGCGCCGCAGGCGGCCAGCAGGCGTGCCCGGGCCCGCATGCGGGCCAGCATCATTGAATGGGTCGTCGCGACAGGTGCATAGGAACTCATGGTCATGTCTCCGCTGGGGTGGATGCAAAATCGGTTTGCTCTCCATCCGCAAACGCTGTGCCACGCGCCGATTGCTCCAGCCTTGAGCAATATCAACCTGCATGACCCACCGGCCGCTGGACAATCGATGCGCAATGGCACAGCATGCGCCGCGCCGGCACTGCCCGGCGCACGCAAGCACTGAATCGCACGGCCGCCCGCGAGCGCGAGATGCGATCCGACACGAGACAAGCTGCATCGCAGCCAGAGGACGCGACATGAACCCAGAGACTCATGACCCGGTTCGCTCGGCCGACCCCGCGGCGGAGCGCCCGGGTGCGCAAGCCGATGCGGTCGCGGCGCGCCCGCCGCGCACCGAGTTCATCGAGCGCTCGCATCAACGCAGCGCCGCGCTCGGCCTGACGCGCGCCGAGAAATGCGATCTCGGGCCGATGGTGCGCAGCGACCTGACCGTGGCGCGCGAGCGCAACCACCGCCTGTACATGCATGCGGCGCCGGTGATGCACATGCTGTTCGAGCAGATCGTCAACACCGAAAGCATGATCGTGCTGACCGATGCGCAGGGCACGATCCTGCATTCGGTCGGCGACGACGACTTCCTGAAGCGCGCCGACAAGGTCGCGCTGGCGCCGGGCGAGAACTGGGCCGAGCATTCGAAGGGCACGAACGCGATCGGCACCGCGCTGTTCGAGGAGGTGCCGACCCTCGTCCACGCGAACGAGCACTTCATCCTCGCCAACAGCTTCCTGACCTGCTCGGCGGCGCCGATCTTCGACCCGCGCGGCAACATGCTGGGCGTGCTCGACGTCACCGGCGACCACCGCGGCTACCACCAGCACACGATGGGGCTGGTGCGCATGTCGGCGCGCATGATCGAGAACCACTGGCTCTCGGACGACTACAACAACCGCCTGCGGCTGCACTTCCACAGCCGCGGCGAATTCATCGGTACCTTGCTCGAAGGCATCATCGTCATCGGGCCCGACGGCCGCATCCTCGGCGCGAACCGCGGCGCGCTCGACCAGCTCGGCATGGGCGGCGCGGCGCTGCGCGCGCACAGCCTGACGAGCCTGTTCGGCACCACCTCCGCCGCGGTCTACGACCACTTCCGGATGCCGATGTCGACGCCGATGCAGCTGAGCCTGCCGAGCGGCCAGCAGTTCTTCGTGATGGCGCGCTTCGACTGGCCGTCGCGCCCGATCGTCGCCGGCCTCGGGCTGGGCGACGGCGGCGCCGCCGACCCGGCCGCCGAGAACCCGGCGGCGCCAGCGCAGCGCCTGACCGAACGCCCCGGCGACACCGCCGCCGGCGCGCCCCGCTTCTCGGGCCTGCAGTTCCTGCGCACCGGCGACCCGCAGGTCGATGTGCTGGTGCAGAAGATCCGGCGCGTGCTCGACCGCGACATCCCGCTGCTGATCCTCGGCGAGACCGGCACCGGCAAGGAGCTGCTGGCGCGCGCCGTCCACCATGATTCGAACCGCGCGCGCCAGCCGTTCGTCGCGGTCAACTGCGCGTCGATCCCCGAGTCGCTGATCGAGGCCGAACTGTTCGGCTACGAAGACGGCGCGTTCACCGGCGCACGCCGCAAGGGCGCGCCGGGCCGGCTGGTGCAGGCCAACGGCGGCACGCTGTTCCTCGACGAGATCGGCGACATGCCGCAACCGCTGCAGGCGCGCCTGCTGCGCGTGCTGCAGGAGCGCAGCGTGACGCCGCTGGGCAGCACCAAGTCGATCGCGATCGACATCGCGGTGATCGGCGCGACCCACCGCAACCTGCGCGAGATGATCGAACGCCAGGAGTTTCGCGAAGACCTGTACTACCGCCTGAATGGCCTGGCGCTGCGGCTGCCGGCGCTGCGCGAGCGCAGCGACCTCGAGGCGGTCGCGACGCGCATCCTGCAGGCCGAGCGGCCGCACGACACGCCCGAGCTGAGCCCGCAGGTGCTGGAGATGTTCCGCCGCTATGCCTGGCCCGGCAACATCCGCCAAATGGCCAACGTGCTGCGCACCGCGGCCGTGATGTCGGTCGGCGAGCGCCTGATCACGCCGCTGCACCTGTCGGACGACTTCCTCGAAGACGCGCGCCGCGTCTTCGCGACGCCGCGCCCTGCGCTGCCGTCGGCCGCGCCGGCGCTGGCCGACTACACGCCGCCGGTCTTCACCGCCGGTGCGGCGCAGAGCAGCCTGGCGCCCGATGCCCAGGCCGCGGTGCCGCGCGGCATCGAGCCGCCGGAGCCGGCCGCGCCCGGCACGCTGGAGCAGGCCGAGATCGAGATGATCCGCAAGGTGCTGGCGGCCGCCGGCGGCAACATTTCCGCGGCATCGAAGCAGCTCGGCATCAGCCGCAACACGATCTACCGCAAGCTGCGCTGGAACGTCGCCGACGCCTCGCGCTGACCCGGCGCTCGGCGCCGGGACATCACCTGAACATCCGCCCCCGCGCGTTGCACGCGCGGCCGCCGGCGTGGCGGTCGCAGCGCGCGCAGCGCCGCTCTGAGCCACGCTGAGCCAGCGCTGCGCCCGATTTTTCGCCCCCGGATTTTCCCTGTGCCACTGTTCCAGCCGGCTGCTCCCGGATGGAGCAATCGGGCACTGCGGCGCGGACGAACCGCGGCCGCCGCCCGGTGCGGCGCGCGGCATGGGTATTGCAAACACACCGGCATCGACACAGGCGGGACAGCGGCGTGGTGACACACGGCACGCCCGAACGAGACGGCGCCCGTCTCCCACCGAGCACAAGAACGACAACACGATGCGACTGCGACACGACCGACGGAGCCCGGCATGAGGATCCTCGTACTGGGCTCGAGTGCGAGCGGCGGCTTCCCGCAATGGAACTGCCATTGCCGGCTGTGCGCGGCGTTCCGGCGCGGCGAGCTCGGCGGCGCCGCGCGCACCCAGAGCTCGGTCGCGGTCTCGCAGGACGGCGAGCGCTGGATCCTGCTCAATGCCTCGCCCGACATCGCGCAGCAGATCCAGGCGAACCCCGCGCTGCATCCGCGCGCCGGCCTGCGCGACTCGCCGATCGCCGCGGTCGTGCTGATGGACGCGCAGCTGCAGAACGTCGCCGGGCTGCTGAGCCTGCGCGAGAGCGCCGGCCTCGAGGTGTTCGCGACACCATCGGTGTTCGAGGACCTGACCGCCGAGCTGCCCTTGCTGCATGTGCTCGAGAGCTACTGCCGCGTGCACTGGCACATGCTGCCGGTGGCCGGCGAGACGCGCGTCGCGGGCTTTCGCATCAACGGCTTCCCGGAGCTGCAGTTCAGCGCGATCGCGGTGCCCGGGCGCTCGCCGCGCCATGTGCGCGAGC
>Ga0070676_10000973_pt1 | contig 14233 bp, 14 predicted proteins | sample KBSM53metaG_FD_64667 | JGI IMG/M metagenome (GOLD analysis project Ga0070676, IMG submission 64667) | Miscanthus rhizosphere microbial communities from Kellogg Biological Station, Michigan, USA - KBS M5-3 metaG | ecosystem: Host-associated > Plants > Roots > Rhizosphere > Soil ...
CGTATATAGAACAGTATTATTTCGATATTGTTTTTATTTTTTTAATTTTAACTTAAATATTTCTCAATATTTTAACCTTTTTTTAATTTATTTAAAACTAGTGCAACTAAAATATTAAAATAGCAGAAAATAGACCAAACCAGCTAGGTTTTTTAACAAAAACATAAAATTTATTTCTTTTGGGTTTAAATACCCCGGGGGATTATTTATGGCAGAATCGGATAAGCGGTAAAAATGGCATTATCCCCGCTCTTGCCCGCCGTAATTTTACCTACAGCGGGCTTTTTATTTCTGTCGCATTCAGCCCGTCGTTTTGCCGTATTCACAATACCCCAGGTATTATTTTGTTCACGAGATTTGTGTTAAACAAAAACCAATTAAGGAGGACAATCATTATGAGAAAGATAATCGTTTTATCATTCATTACTTTAGACGGTGTAATGCAGGCACCGGGCGGCCCTGAGGAAGATCCATCAGAAGATTTCAAATATGGCGGCTGGAGCGCCCCATTTGACGACGAAGCTGCCGGTAAGGTGATGCAAAAACAACTGGAGCCTGCCGATCTTCTGCTGGGCAGAAAAACATTTGAGATCTTCGCCAATTACTGGCCCGAACACGGTGACTATTGGCCAGGCGTTAACGACGTAACCAAGTACGCCTTATCCAACACCATATCAGAGTCTGACCCAATTGCTAAGCGGTGGAACAATTCCATTATCATCAAGAGTGTGGAAGATATCAAAAAGCTTAAAAGTTCAGAAGGCCCTGACCTTAAAATTTGGGGCAGCAGCAAACTTGTTCAGCTATTATTGAAGCATGACCTGGTGGATGAATTCTGGCTCAACATTCACCCGGTGGTTCTTGGTAAGGGAAAAAGGCTGTTTGGCAATGACGCTATGCCAAGATCGTTTACATTAGTAGAGAGCACTACTACACCAACCGGAGTTATTATGGCCAATTTCAAACGGGACGGAGAAGTTAAGGTAGGTGTTATGGGAGCCTAAACAATATTTCACAAATCACTTGACAAAAACTTTGTATAAACCAATTGAACACTTATGAAAGCAAAAATCACACCCTTCCTGCTGTTCAATACTGAAGCAGAAGAAGCAGCGCGTTATTATGTATCCATATTCAACGGCAAATTATTGCAGGTAAAACGTTATCCTGATAACAGCCCGATGCCGGGTGCCGTGCTGACTGCCACCTTTGAAATTTTAGGAATGACAATGACTGCTTTAAATTGGGGGCAGGAAGCTAAATACACTGAATCCATCTCTTTTGCCATTGAGCCGGAAACCCAGGCTGAAGTCGACCATTTTTGGAATGCGTTGACTGCCGATGGCGGCGAGGAAGGCCCATGCGGTTGGCTGAAAGATAAATATGGCGTATCGTGGCAGGTGGCACCCGAAGTATTGATACGGTATATTAATGATCCCGATCCTAAAAAATCGGGGGCAGTGATGCAGGTGATGATGAAAATGAAGAAAATCATTATTAAGGATATTGAGATAGCTTATCAGGGTGCGTGAAAAAGCAGGGTCTCCCAAAGGAGACCCTGCTTGAAAGGGAAAAAATTCACCGTCAATCAAGAAGATAAATTGTTCTCATCCGGTAAATTTCTTTAGTGCCCTCAATCGAAACGAGAACCAATATCTGTCAGCTTTTAACCGTCCTAACAGGATCTCTCACAAAGGATCCTACATTGCAGAAACTCAAACCCCTGCTTTCCTATACCCAACAGTCCACCCCCACCCCGCAAGCGTTGCAGCATAAAACGGATAAGCAAAAAACGGCAATGGCTTGGTTAAAGCCGTAGCAGGATGCCCTGTAAAAATTTGGAAAGCCGTAACAGCGAACAGCAGAGCCGAGATAATGCCTGTACCACGCACAAAAAGAGGGAATAACTTTTGGGAACTAACAACGGCAATGGATAAAGCCCACAGGCATACTCCCGTTCCAAATGCAGGGATATTTGCGTTTAATTCTCCGGCGCAGCTAAAAAACACCACGGTTTCAGCTATGGCAAATATCAGGAAACCAGCGGCGACTATATCGTAGCCTTTTTTAGAGAGATATAACGCCAACAATGCGGCGGCTAAAATAAGTCCGCAGCTATCGATAGCCCAAAGAATATTGCGGGCGATATCGGACGGCACAAATGATCCGGCCATGCCTAATATGCAACCGGTTAAAAAGCCAACGGCAGTGATAATAAGAACAGGTTCTTTTTTCATAATTGGATTTGATTCAGGTGTTAATCAAAGATTACTCTTAAATATATGAAGTTCAATTGGTTAATCAAAATAAAGAGGACGCTCATGGGACAAAATACGCGGGAACCTTTTTGGGGTTCCTGCTAAGACGGGGGCATTTTTGTTTTCCAAAAGCTATATTTGAATATCTGATCCTACTGACTCACAATGAAACGATTGAGCTTGATTTCTCTTTTATTTTTATTCAGTTGCTCAAGCCAGCTGTATTCTCTGATCAGTTCCGGGCATAGCGCGGTTGAAATGCAGCTTTACAATGATGAAATTGTGAAATATGGACTAAAGGATAAAGATACATTGCTGGACATTGGAAGTAATTACGGCGTACAATCTGCAACCATATTCCGATTCTACCCCAATGCATTTTTTGTTTTGGAAGACATTCAAAGCAGATACAGTCACCCGGTTAAAACGTCCATCCTGGTCGATAATAAATTAAGATACTTTGACGATCATAGTACTTATGTTAATGGGACGGCCGACTCGATACCACTGCCCAGTTCATCTTACCGGCTTATCCTGTGCCGTAAAACCGTTCATGAGTTTACCCATCCAACCCAAATGCTGAAAGAGATCCGACGGGTGATGACCTCAGACGGGGTATTGATCGTGGAGGAAGCTAAACCCAAAAAAGAAGGAGAGATTGATCCTTATTGTAAAATGAAGCACCTCACCAGGGAAGAATTGCTGAACCTGTTTTCGGCTAATGGCTTCAGGTTGCTGTCAAGCGATACGACGACATTCGCGGTCAGAAAAAAGACTGACGGGAACCTGAATATCCTAAAGTTCAGCAAATGATCATCGGTTATTTTTATTACTAACTAAAAAAACAAATTAGCAATTTGCTGGCCGTAAACGGGTATTTTCCCGTCCAGGCAGGGTGTCTGACAAAAAGAAATGATTTGCACGATCGATATGTGCCGGTCATTTCCTTTTAAGTACTCCTTAAGTACTCCGGCTTACACCAGGTTAACAGCAACGTCAATATTACCTTTTGTAAGCTTTCTATAACGCAGGGTCCCTTTCAGGAGACCCTGCTGGGGCGGGAATAAATAATTGCTGCTTGCAAACTCGAATTTTATAAAAAAATCTTTAAATTTTTTATAAAATGTTAAGATCAAATGAGATATATTATTTTTTAATAACCTTTTTACGATGATTTACTCCCCATTTATGTAACTCTAAGATCACATTTTCAAGCGTATTTACGTATTCAGTGACAGTATATTCAACCCGGACAGGCACTTCATTATAAACTGCCCCGCTGGAACGGATAGTGAATGGTGAATGCAAAATTGCCAGCTATAGAGATATTTTCCCCCATTGACTATTGACCATTCACTACTCACTACTCACTTAAAGTTTTCTCATAAACTTTTTTAGTCATTAAAAAAAGTGTTATTTTGACACGTATTATTAACCTAATGTATCTTCCCGTTTATTACTATGCCGATAACAAAATTTAACGCTTACACGTGGGTTTTGAATAACGACCGATACAACATTGATAACCAGACTAAAAATGAAACAAAAAAACATACTGATGCTAGTGTGCCTGTTTGGGATTTCCGTTTTAAATGCTCAAATCAAAAAAGCAAAGCCTGTTCAAAATAAACAGCTTTACAATGCTTATCTGTTCGTGTATTTCACCGGGAATGAAAAAGGAGAGGAAGCCATTCGTTTCGCTGTCAGTAAAAATGGTTACAGTTATTATGCGCTTAACAATGGTGAGCCCATTTTATCTTCAAAAAAAATAAGCGCTACAGGCGGCGTCCGCGACCCGCACATTCTGCGCAGCCGGGATGGTAAAACTTTTTACATGGTGGCCACAGATATGGTTGCCGATAGCGGCTGGAATTCAAACCGCGCAATGGTTTTGCTAAAGTCGAATGATCTTATCAACTGGACCTCCGCTGTTGTTAATATCCAGAAAAGGTTTTCTGGCCAGGATAGTTTGTTGCGGGTATGGGCGCCACAAACCATTTACAATGAAGAGACCGGCAAGTACATGATTTATTGGTCTATGAAACATGGTAATGAACCGGACAAAATTTATTATGCTTATGCCAATAAGGATTTTACAAACCTTGAGACAGAACCAAAACAGCTTCTTTTCACACCCGACAACGGTGCCGCAATAGATGGCGACATCCTTCAGAAAGATGGTAAGAACTATCTCTTTTTTAAAACCGAAAACAGTAAAGTTGCAGGCATCAAAGTGGCGGTATCAAACTCACTTACCGGGCCTTATAAAGTAACTGGTAATTACGTGCAGCAAACCAGCGATCCGGTTGAAGGTGGTGGTACATTTAAGCTAAATGACGGATCCGGCTATATTTTGATGTATGATGTTTATACCAAAGGCCGTTACCAATTTACCAAAAGTAAAGACCTGAGCCATTTCAAAGTAATAGACAATGAGGTATCCATGAACTTTCATCCCCGCCATGGAACCGTAATGCCCATTACAATTGCAGAAGCAAAAAGGCTGTTGGCAAAATGGTTTTCGACGGATAACCTGGCCGGCGCCACGTCAAACCCGGCAATAAAAAAATTGAATATAAGTCTAGATACAGCAAACGCTATATTGACGTTGCCGGTAAGCTCAGGAACAGATCTGTCTAAATTCGATCCTCATTTTATACAGTTTCCAGGCGCAAGCATTTTGCCAAAAGGCGCGCAAGATTTCACAAAAGGTGCGGTGAATTACAAATTGCAAATAGACGGTAGCAAACCAAAAATATTTCATGTACGTGTTGTGGTGAATAACAATCCATTGTTCAATGGTCTGTATGCAGATCCTGAGGTATTATATTCTCATAAAACAAATCGATATTACATATATCCGACAACGGATGGGTTTAAAAATTGGTCGGGCAGTTATTTTAAAACATTTTCTTCGCCCGACCTGGTGCATTGGAAAGATGAAGGCGTCATCCTTGATCTGTTTAAAGATGTTTCCTGGGCCAAAAACAATGCCTGGGCACCAACTATAACCGAGAAAAAAATAAATGGGAAGTATAAGTACTTCTACTATTTCTGTGCTGCTCAAAAAATCGGCGTTGCTGTTGCGGATGATCCGGCGGGGCCGTTTGTTGATTCTGGCAGGCCGCTCGTGTTCAAACATCCTAATGGTGTATACGGCGGGCAGGAAATAGACCCGGATGTATTTGAGGACCCCGTTTCTGGAAAAGATTATTTGTATTGGGGCAATGGGTACATGGCAGTAGCCAGGTTGAATAAAGACATGATCTCGATTGATACCAGTACCATCAAAGAAATTACGCCAGACAAAACTTTCCGCGAAGGGACGGAGGTTGCTTACAGGAAAGGTAAATATTATTTTATGTGGAGTGAAGATGACACCCGCAGTCCGAATTATAAGGTGCGATATGGTTTCTCAGACTCGCCAACGGGCAAAATCATTATTCCTGACAAAAATATTGTCATTGAAACGGACGCATCTCAAGGGATTTATGCAACAGGGCATAACGCTATATTAAATATTCCGGGTACGGACGACTGGTATATCATCTATCATCGTTTTAACAGGCCCGATGGAATTAAAATGGGGCCGCCTGCAGGATTTAACCGTGAGGTTTGTATCGACAGGCTATTTTTTAACCAAGATGGATCAATACAAAGGGTAAAACCAAGCCTGCAGGGTATTACACAAACCGTATTTCCACGTATAAAGAATAAATGAATCAGTGTTGATGTTTGCTCACGGGCGTTCATCTCAGAATATCGAATCATGAATTCTGAATAATGAACTCGAACTTCATCATTCTTTATGATGACATTCGGTGTTCGATATTATAAACAAAAAAAGCGCCCCGGTCACACCCCGGGACGCCCCACAATCAATCACTGCTTATCAAATTTATCCTCTAATACCGTCATTATGTTTCTTACGATAAATCGCACGATTGCTACGATTTGCCCCCCGTCCCGGCAGGGTGTCCCAACGGGGATGGAGACTGGTTGAAGTGGTTAAAAGCGAGCCTTCTGGCATTATCGCAAGTATAACTAATACAACCATCGCAAATCATCTGCCTTGTAACTAATGAATATAAAATTGCTCTAACTAATTGATAGCCGGCTGCTTGCAGAAGTCAAAATTGGCTATAATTGAAATATGGAAAATCAGACCTGTACTGTATCTCCATCCAAAGCCGCAAGACTTGCAGGCCTGCTTTACCTGGTTGCAATGGCAACTGGGCTTTTCGCAGAATTTTATGTACACTTTCCGACAAGCCTTATCATCGCAGGCGACGCGTCAAAAACAGCCGGCAATATTTTGGCTAATGAGCGGCTTTATCGTATTGGCATAGCCAACAATATTATCACATTTGCTATAGATGTAGTATTAATTTGGGCGCTGTACGTATTGCTGCGGACGGTGAATCGCAGTTTGGCCCTGCTTGCTGTATTATTCCGGCTGGTAGAAACGACGCTGGCTTGCGTGGCTATCATTAATTACTATGTTGCCATGCAGATTGTAACCGACGCTGATCATTCGAAAGTATTCGGTCCGGGACAGTTACAGGCCTTGTCGGTTATGCATTATCACTATGCTTTAACCTTTAATGTTGTTGCCATCTTTTTGGGCCTGGGGTCGGTAATCTTTAATTACCTGCTTTTCAAATCAAAATATATTCCCCGGGCGCTGGCCTTATGGGGTATATTTTCTTCAGTGTTATTGCTCCTGAGTCAATTCGCTATTATCATTTATCCCAACATTGAGAAAACGATCATACCTGCCTGCTTCGGGCCTATCGTTATTGATGAGCTCGCTCTCGGTTTTTGGTTACTTTTTAAAGGAGCTGATATTTCTAAAATGGCGGCTGTCCCGGATATACAAAATCTCTAGACAAAAACATATGAAGTAACCCCTCCTCCCAATAAGAGGATGGGGCGATCACTCGCCTACTGCCTGGCTGTCTGAAGGCACGTCATTAGACTGCTCTTCCGTACTTGATTCTTTCATACTAAGTCCTGGTAATTGTACGCGGATTTTCCCGGCGGCAAACTCAGTATCAAAATGTTTTTTTAACTGCTTCTCTATGTCGTCCTTAAAATAAGAGCAACAGACTTTAACAACCGCTACGTCATCAGACATGGTAGCGGATATTCCCATTTGGTGAACAAAACAAACTTCGCCGGATAGCTTCCGGCTGATCTCATAAGATAGCCGCATTAGGTAATTGATTAATGCCTTATTTAACAGTACCATGCGGCTTTTGTTTAAACTAATATGCAGAAATTTTCATTTTAAGAAAATAGTTTAATTTTTCAGATGTTTGGTTGATTGAGTTTATACCTGCGCTCACGAGCGTTCACAGCCGTGAGCGTGAACAGTAAGCACAAAAAAAGCGCCCCGGTCACACCCCGGGACGCCCACAATCAATCACTACTTATCAAATTTATCCTCTTACACCGTCAATCGCTGTTTTAATAATAGATTGGATTTTCGTGGATTGGTTTAATGGGATAATAAAATAGTTGATTGAGTTGGATTAAGTGGATTGAGTTTAACCTTAATCTAACTTAATCAAACACTCACCTAATCTAACTTAATCAACTATTGGTATCATTTTTAACTAATCAACATAGTCAACCACTCACTTAATCAACTAATTTGTATGTTTGCTGCATATTGCAAAAACAGCAATAACAGAAAAAAACTTGTGTAATTGCCCATGTTGAGCATCGACGAGATAAAACAACCTATTGCCGCCGATATAGATGCTTTTGAGGAAAAGTTTAAATCCTCGATGCAAAGCTCCGTTCCTCTGCTCGACCGTATTACCCATTACATCGTTAAGCGAAAAGGAAAGCAGATCAGGCCGATGTTCGTATTCTTTTCGGCCAGCATTTGCGGAGGCATTACCGATGCCACCCACCGCGGTGCTGCTTTGGTGGAACTACTGCATACGGCTACCCTTGTTCATGATGATGTGGTGGATAACTCCTACCAACGCCGTGGATTCTTCTCTATCAATGCACTCTGGAAAAATAAAATCGCTGTTTTAGTGGGCGACTTCCTTCTATCTAAGGGTTTATTGTTATCAATTGAGAACCATGATTTTAAATTATTACAGATCGTATCCGAGGCGGTAAAACAAATGAGCGAGGGCGAGCTTTTACAAGTAGAGAAGGTGCGCCGTATGGATGTTGATGAGCCCATTTACTATGAGGTGATCCGCCAGAAAACGGCTTCGCTGATCGCATCGTGTTGTGCCTGCGGGGCAGCCTCGGCAGGAGCAGATGAGGCGACAATTGAGAAAATGCGCTCATTTGGTGAGAAGATCGGCATCGCTTTCCAGATTAAAGATGATATGTTTGATTTCGGAACCGATGATGTAGGCAAGCCATTAGGCATCGATATTAAAGAGAAAAAAGTGACGCTTCCGCTGATCTATTCTTTAAATAACACTACGTCATCTGAAAGGAAACGGGTCATCAACCTGGTAAAAAATCACAATGATGACCCGAAGAAGATTGAACAGATCATCCGTTTTGTTAATGAAACCGGTGGACTACAATACGCTGAAACACAAATGAAAAAATACCAGGAAGAGGCATTCGAGATATTAAATACATTCCCAAAGAGCGACTCGAGGGAGAGTTTGGAACAATTAGTGCGGTTTACCACCGAAAGGAATAAATAATGCCGAGCGAACTGATATTTATAGGCGGCTTCATCCTATTCATTTTCCTGATGATGTCCATCGACCTGGGGTTGTTTGGAAAAAGCGACAAACCCGTAAGTCTGAAACAGGCCGGTATTATGAGCGGCGTTTGGGTATCGTTAGCATTGATATTTTATTGGCTTATTTTACAATATGGACACCTCCTGCATCATATTGATAATTTCTCAGCCCTGCAGGAGATCAATGTCAAACATTTACATCGGCTTAACCTTAATCCGAATGATTTCCAGGAAAGTTTGAGCTTATACCGGAAAAATCTATCTCTTGAGTTTATTACGGGTTATGTGGTGGAGTATGCACTGTCAGTAGATAACATTTTTGTAATGGTGCTCATTTTCACGGCATTTTCGGTCAACCCAAAATATTATCATAAAGTATTATTGTGGGGAATTATAGGCGCCATTGTAATGCGTTTCCTGTTCATTTTTATAGGTGCAACACTTATCAGCCAGTTCCATTGGGTATTATACCTATTCGGCGCTTTCCTGGTATATACAGGCGTGATGATGTTTATCAATCGTAACCAGGAAGATGAGATCGATCCGGAGAACCATCGGGTAGTAAAATTTGCATCAAAATATTTTGCGGTTCACCCAAAATTCGAAGGCGGAAAGTTTTTTATAAAGATCGATGGCAAAAAGCTGATCACACCACTATTCCTGGTGCTAATGATCATCGAAGTAACCGACCTGATCTTTGCGGTAGACTCTATCCCGGCAATATTCTCCATCACTAAAGACCCTTATATCGTATTTTTCTCAAATATTTTTGCCATTATGGGTTTAAGGTCGATGTTCTTCCTGCTGGTGAATATCATTGAGAAATTCCACTACCTAAAAGTTGGCTTATCGGTATTATTGTCATTCATCGGTCTTAAGATGCTGGCTGCCAATTATGCAGATAAGATCGGCCTTACAACTGGCAATTCACTATTGATCATTCTTGGTATACTGACAATAAGTATTGTGGCCTCGCTTATCTTCCCTAAAAAAGAAGCGGCACACTAATTGACTGATCCTGAATCGAATTTATCTAACCAGGATCAGCTTATGAAAAACAAGAGCAAACCAATCCCTTCGCTTTATGAGTGGGCAGGCGGCATGGCCGCATTTGAAACCCTTTTTCAAAAATTTTATGATAAGGTTTTAGCCGATGACATCCTGCTTCCTGTTTTCAAGCATATGTCGCCCGAACACCGCCTGCACGTGGCACACTTTGTGGCCGAAGTATTTGGCGGACCAAAGCTTTACAGTGAATCAGAAGGGAGTCATTTTAAGATGATCCAAAAGCACTTGTCAAAGCACCTCACTAACGAACAACGCAAACGCTGGATCGATCTCCTGCTGCAAACCGCCGATGAATTAAAGCTGCCCGATGACCCTGAATTTCGCTCTGCATTTATGGCTTACCTGGAGTGGGGTACCCGTATAGCTGTCATCAATTCCAATACCGACGAGGTAACTGAAAGTCCGGATGTGCCTATGCCTGTCTGGGGTTGGGGTGTTCCCGGAGGCCCGTATTTAGGATAGATTTGAGACGTGAGATTTGAAATGCCAAGCACGCGAATAATTTGCCGCTTTGATGTAGGTTTTCTGTCTCAAATCTCACATCTAATATCTCACGTCTAATAAATTTTATCTCAAATCTCACATCTCATGTCTCACATCTAATAGGGAAAATACTAACTTAGCCATATGCATTTATTTGATCTGAGCCATCTGAGGGTAACCTTTTTTGATATACTGGATATTTTGCTGGTGGCTTTTATCATTTACCAGCTATATAGCCTTATCAGGGGAACAATAGCCGCCAACATTTTTATCGGTCTCGCGCTCATCTATGTGCTATTCTTCGTGGTGAAGGCATTGCAGATGCGGCTGCTTACGGCCATACTGCAAAATTTTGTCAATGTGGGTATCATAGCGGTAATTGTCGTCTTTCAGCAGGAGATACGACGATTTTTGCTGCTGGTGGGTAAAAATGCCTCCCTGCAGCGAAACAAAGCCTGGTGGGCTTATTTCTTTGGTAAGCGTGAGGACGAAAAAAATAACTACGCCCGCATAAAACCGATCATTGATGCCTGCAAAAGCATGAAGCAAAGCCGCACAGGTGCGCTTATCGTGTTCGCCAAGTTTTATGATGAACAGTTTTACCAGAATAGCTGCGAAGTACTCGACTCAAAAATATCCAAACGCTTATTGGAGAGTATATTTCAGAAAAGCAGTCCGCTACATGATGGCGCTGTGGTAATATCAGAGAATAAAATCAAAGCGGCCAGCTGTATACTACCATTAACGGACAAAACAGACCTGCCACTGCAATTCGGTTTACGCCATCGCGCAGGCATCGGGGTAACCGAAACCAACGAGGCAACAGCAATCATCGTATCCGAAGAAACCGGCGAAATATCTTATGCCAAGCAGGGCCGGGTTAAAATGAACATCAGTTTTGCTGAACTGGAGAAATTGCTGAATAAGGATTTCTAGCCAGTGAATTAATTGTCAACATCTTAAAACGTTTTAAGGGCTTGATCGTCATACCAATATGATCGCTGAAATAACATTGGCAAAAGCAGTTGCAATAGCGCATGTATTATTCACCATTGTATCACGCTATTTTTTGCTCGCAGGTATATTTTATTTTGTCTTTTATATCTGGAAAAAACGGACATTCTGGTACTCGAAGATCCAGCAGCGGTATCCTGAAAACAAACATATCCTGCGAGAGATCAGCTATTCCATGATAAGTGTCCTTATTTTCGGCGCGATCATTTTCCTTACCATTGTTGCGGGAAAGAACGGTTATACAAGAGTTTATCAACACATCGATCAGCATGGCTACTTCTATTTCTTTTTCAGTATCATCCTGATGATCTTCCTGCACGATGCCTATTTTTATTGGACACACCGCCTGATGCACTGGAAACCGTTATTCCGGATAGCGCATAAAACGCACCACCTTTCTATCAACCCTACTCCTTTTGCCGCTTATGCTTTTCACCCTATCGAGGCGGTTATAGAAGTAGGCATCATTCCCCTTATTGCATTTGTTATACCCTATCATCCTGTCGCGCTGATGATATTTACAATATACTCCCTTTTACTAAATGTAATAGGACATCTTGGTTTTGAAATATTCCCGAAAGGATTTGCCAGTCATAAGTTATTCAAATGGCATAACACTTCCACGCACCATAACATGCATCACCGGTTACCAAGATGCAACTACGGCCTTTACTTCAACATATGGGACAGGTTGATGAAAACCAATCACCCCGAATATGAGCAATCATTTGATGGGGTGATTGAAAAGCGTGAACATGGCAAATTACTGCCGGATACCGAGTTCGAAAAGATCAGGGGATAGCTGGTTTCGGCAATACCACAACCGATCCAGGCATTTTGTCTATATCACCGCTTACTTTAGCAATAGGCATACGATCGATATTGCCATTCATCTTTGCTATTGGCATATGGTCGATGTTTGTCGCCGGGTTTAATAAGAGCAGGTTATTATCCGTTAATTTGTTTGGCGCTAATGCCAGCAGTTGCTGGTTTGGCATGGCCGAATAGTTCTTAAATAAGGCACTGTCGTCCAACTTAAAAGGATGCAATTTTAGATCCTTTGGGGCTTTGAACAAATTTTGATCAAAAGGTTTTATAGTAGCTTGCTGCGCTTTCAATTGGGAAGCGCCTGCAATAACAATTAGCGATAACAATATTTTTTTCATGGCCGGTTTATGTTCTTCTAATATAAACAATGCGAATGTTAAATAGTGTTATTTTTTGAGGGTGAAGTGTTAAAGTTACATACAAAGATACCGCCAACCTGATGATGCCCGATGGTACCTATTTCGTAAAATATAAGCGGCTTGTCGTTCTGAAAGGCGGGGTCCCCGTTGGGAGACCCTGCTGAGACGGAAACCGGCCTCAAGCTATCAGCTATCCAACATAATCAAAATAGGCACAAGAAGCCTTTCACTCACTACCCAGCCCCTCATTCTTGCGCCAGAGTTGGGGTTACCCCGGAAGCCATTAAACTGTTCAGTGAGGAAGCTGTTTTTAATAACATTCAGCACAACGCTGATACAGCTACCGGCAACACTATCGTCAATTACCAATTCCAATTCAACCCCATTGAAAAGATCGTCGAGCTTTATGATGAAAAAGTCGCTTTGTTAGAACGCCTGCTGCAATCTGAACGCGAAAAGGTGGAACTACTGAAAGCTGGCAAATAAGGCAAACCAAGTCGCGCAGGTTTGCAAACCCCTTTGCCACCGGCAAAGGCAAGTAAGTTTTTGGGGTACCCAAAAACACAACTTGCAGCTTAAAAACAAACACTCAACAGATATACACTTAGTTGTTTATATAGCTATACCGGCAACTTTTGATGTTAATACGTAATTCGCTTTGCTTGAACCTCTAAACGAGATTGCAAACTACTACTTAAGCTGGTTTGCTTAGTTATTTCGATCAACTCGTGAAATAATTTAATGCTATTGCCTCTATCAAGGTAATAAGACGCGGAGCCCTTATTATTAGTAATGATTATCTTAAAACTTCCAAAATCATGTCCTTTATAGTTAATGCCTTTATAAGATAATATAGCTTTCTTTAAACATTGATACAGTGTATCGCTCACATCATAGTTATCATAATTTAATGTTTTGGAGGCACCACCCTTATAAATAACAATTGTGCCTATAGGTTTATCACTTATTCCTATATGTTCAATTGAAATATATTCAGTCTGTTTGGTTGACATTGTTGAGAATAAAATTAATAAAGCTATTAAATGGTTCATAATTATCGATTTTAAGGTATGGAATTTCTTTGAAAACTTGATGGATTTACTATTGTAATAGGCGAAAGAACGGGTGCATTATTGATAATTGAAAATCCATAAGTAATTGTAATAATCGGAACATAATTTCCGCTACTGTTCATCCCAACTACAGATAATTCCCCTTGCCATGTCGTTCCATTGTGAATACCTCTTGTTGGCGTATCCCTAAAATCAACATTAAATCCGTTTCTATTTGTTTCACCTGGAAGTTCTGCATTTGTCCAGTAAAAAGGTAGATCGTCATCAGGTGGTTGTGGATCGTTGTATGGGGAATGAGCACCGTTTAAGGGAACATTTGTACGAACAGTTTGAATAAAATTAAAGTTCGACAGTCCGGTACCAGAATACTCAAAACCAAGCTCAATATATAAGCCGCCAACAGGGTCTCCGTTTCTATCG
>Ga0070676_10000979_pt1 | contig 14198 bp, 10 predicted proteins | sample KBSM53metaG_FD_64667 | JGI IMG/M metagenome (GOLD analysis project Ga0070676, IMG submission 64667) | Miscanthus rhizosphere microbial communities from Kellogg Biological Station, Michigan, USA - KBS M5-3 metaG | ecosystem: Host-associated > Plants > Roots > Rhizosphere > Soil ...
GCGGTCGGCGGCATGCGCGCCGCCAGCGCCGCGATGCGCGGATCACCGACGGCCTCGTCGACGACGATCAGCAGCTCCGGCGGTCCGACGCGATCGCAGTAGACGCCGACCAGGTGTTCGCCTTCGAGGATGCATCGCCCTGCCTTGCGCCGCTCGCGCGACGATTGCGCGAGCCGGCGGGCGTCGGCGAGGCGTGGATTCTGGCGGGAGGTGATCCGTTGCATGCGAAATCTGGAGCGCTTCTTGTCCCAAGCTTACCGCGCCGGCCGACGAAGGGACTTGCACTGTCGCGTTAGGGTGAACACACTGCCGGAAGTTTTGCCGAGGCGCTGCAGCGCCCGAATTGGCCGCACCAATCGTCGGTTGCTTCAATTCTCTGGGGGATCACATGCGTTTTCACCAAGATCATCGCCCGTTTTCGCGGGCGCTTGCCACCGCTTTCGCCATCGCCTCCGTCCTCCTCTCCGTCAGCATTGCCACTGCGGCCAACTCGACCTCCGCCCAAAGCCCTTGGCTTGCCATCGACAAGAATCGGGCAAGCATCGTCGCGGGCATCGTGGACCGGTTCCAGGAAATCACGCTGACGCGACACGGCCAGCCTGGCGTGCTGCGTGAGGCGGTGCTCCGCGATGCGCTTAACAAGCTGCGTGCAGACCACCTGTTCTCGGCGAGCCTCGCGGGAACGTATGCCGGGCTGGTCACCGTCCTCACGGAGGCCGGCGCGCTCGAGCCGGCGCTGTCCACCAAGACAAATGTCAAGACAGCCAACGCGGCGCCCGAGATGGCGTATACGCCCGTCGTTCCCTGCCGGCTGGCCGATACGCGCAACGCGGGCGGACCGATCGCCGGCAATTCGTCGCGCAGCTTCAAGGTGTGGGTTGCGAGTGGTGGGTTCACGGCGCAAGGCGGGGATGCGGGCAACTGCAACGTGCCCGCCAACCCGGGCGCGGTCGCGCTCAATCTCACGGTCGTCGGTCCGTCGGGCGCAGGCAATCTCATCGCGTACCCCGCCGGCGGCGCAGTGCCGTCCACCAGCGCGCTCAACTATCAGCCGGGCACGTCCGTGCTCGCAAACGCCGCGATCGTTCCGGCATGCACGCCGAACTGCGCCAACCACATCACGATCGGCACGAACGGCAACGGCACCCAGGTGGTGATCGACATCGTCGGTTACTTCACGTCGCCGTCGGGGGGCAACGTCTATTCCGTCGCACCCTCGGGCGCGCAGTTCACGAGCATCCAGGCTGCGATCGATGCCGCCCATGCACGCGTCGTCGCTTCAGGCGGTGACGAGGTTTTTCTGGTCAAGGTCGCACCCGGGGTTTACGTCGAGCAGATCACGCTGAAGGACAACGTCGACGTCGAAGGCTCCGGACGGGATATCACCGGCATCACCTTGGCCAATGCCAGCCCCACGGTGATCACCGGCGCTCAATCGACGATGAGCAAGATCAACGTCTTCAATGGATTCAATCCTCTGGCGGTGGCCATTGGCCAGACCGGCAATACGCCTAACGGCTTCACCGCGCTGGAAGACATGGTCCTGCAGGCCGGCGGCGTCGGCAGCAACACTGCCGTGAACATCACGGGCGGCACCATTCACATCCTGCGCTCCGATGCTTCCACCGGTGTCGGGAGTGCCGCCACGTCCCAGATCGCGTTGCGCGGCGCGGGAGCCACGACCAATATCCGTTACATCAACGGTCGACTGATCCCGAACGCCGGAGGTGGCGCTCCCCTTGCCGCGAGCCAGGAGAGCGGCGCGATCGTCAAGATCGACAACACGGAACTGCGCGCGACGACCAGCGGTGCGCCGCTATGCTTTGCGACGTTCCAGCAGAACTTCACGTTGGCGAACTGTCCGTGACGTCGCTGTAGCCCCGGCCAGGCGCGACGTCGCGATCCGGGGCGTCGCGCCTAGCGCTTGGGAGGCGCTTTCGCCGGAAGCGGTGGCTTTGCCACGGCGCCGGCCTGCAGCTGGAAGAAGACCTCGTCCTGCCGGATCATGCCGAGCTCGCTTCGCGCGCGCTCCTCGATCGCCTCGAACCCAGTCTTCAGGTCGCGCACGTCGGCGTCGAGGGCGTCGTTGCGAAGCTTCAGCCTGGCGTTGGCGTCACGCTGCAGCGCGACCTGCCGGTCGTATTCGCGCACTTGCAGCCACCCGCCCTTGCCGAGCCACATCGGATACTGCAGCGCGGCGATCAGCAGGATGAACACCCAGGCGAGGTAGCGCACGGCGCGGGTCCGGTCAGCGCAGGTTGTAGAAGGCCGCGCGGCCCGGGTAGCTCGCCGCGTCGCCGAGGTCCTCCTCGATGCGCAGCAGCTGGTTGTACTTCGCCATCCGGTCCGAGCGCGACAGCGAGCCGGTCTTGATCTGGCCGGCGTTGGTGCCGACGGCGATGTCCGCGATGATCGAGTCCTCGGTCTCGCCGGAGCGGTGCGAGATCACCGCCGTGTAGCCGGCACGGTTGGCCATCGTGATCGCCGAGAATGTCTCCGACAGCGTGCCGATCTGGTTGATCTTGATCAGGATGGAATTGGCGACACCCTTCGCGATGCCCTGCTTCAGCAGCTTGGTGTTGGTGACGAAGAGGTCGTCGCCCACGAGCTGCACCTTCTTGCCGATGCGATCGGTCAGGTATTTCCAGCCGTCCCAGTCGTGCTCGGACATGCCGTCCTCGATGCTGATGATCGGATACTTGTCCGCCCAGGTGGCGAGCACGTCGGCGAACTGCTCCGGCGTGAGCGCGCGGTTCTCCGCCTCGAGGTGGTAGCGGCCTTCCTTGTAGAACTCGCTCGCCGCGCAATCGAGCGCCAGCACGATGTCGGTGCCCGGCGTGTAGCCGGCCTTGTCGATCGCCTCGACCAGCAGCGCCAGCGCCGCCTCGTTGCTCGGCAGGTTCGGCGCGAAGCCGCCTTCGTCGCCCACGGTGGTGGGCATCCCGCGGCTGTCGATGATCTTCTTCAGCGTGTGGAACACCTCGGCGCCGTAGCGCAACGCCTCGCGGAACGAGGGTGCGCCGATGGGGACGATCATGAATTCCTGCAGGTCGATCGCGTTGTTCGCGTGCGCGCCGCCGTTGATGACGTTCATCAGCGGCACCGGCAGCTGCATCTCGCCCGCGCCGCCGAGATAGCGGTACAGCGGCAGCGACGATTCCTCGGCGCCGGCCTTCGCCACCGCGCACGACACGGCCAGCAGCGCGTTCGCGCCAAGCCGGCCCTTGTTGTCGGTGCCGTCGAGGTCGATCAGCGTGCGGTCGATGAGCCCCTGCTCCGTCGCGTCGAGGCCGAGGATCGCTTCGCAGATCTCGGTATTGACGTTCTCGACGGCCTTCAGCACGCCCTTGCCGAGGTAGCGCTTGGCGTCGCCGTCGCGAAGCTCGATTGCCTCCTTCGAGCCCGTCGACGCGCCCGAGGGGACGGCGGCGCGGCCCGACACGCCGGATTCGAGCACGACGTCGGCTTCGACGGTGGGATTGCCGCGCGAATCGAGGATCTCGCGGGCGATGACGTCGACGATCGCGCTCATTGGTCTTCCCTTGCTTCGTAGTCGCAGATGATCCAGTCGGCGATCGCGCGCAGCTTGGCGACCACCTCCTGGTGCTTCGGATGCGGGCCGTAGGCGTCAAGGTCGGCGCGCGTGGCGAACGCCATGTTGATGCCGTAGTCGTAGGCGATGGGCCGGTGGGTGGTGTTCCACCCATGCTCCATGCGGACGATGCCGTCGCAGACGCTTTCGAGCGCCATGAACATCGAGCGCCATTCGGCCACGCGCGGGTCGGTGTGCGCGACTTCCGGCTTGAACTTGATCAGGACGAGATGCACGAACATGGAAGGTCTCCTCGATTCTTATGGGGTCGACGCGGTGTCACGGGCGCTCCGGCGCCGCCATCAATTCGTCTTCCGGGAACGCGGCGCGCTTCACGGCGGTGTCGAGCTCCTTCAGCGTGGCGAGCAGCCCGCGCATGCGCGCGAGCGGCCACGCGTTGGGTCCGTCCGACAGCGCCTTGGCCGGGTTCGGATGCGTCTCCATGAACACGCCGGCCACGCCCGCGGCGACCGCCGCGCGCGCCAGCACCGGCACGAACTCGCGCTGGCCGCCCGACGCCGTGCCCATGCCGCCCGGAAGCTGCACCGAATGCGTGGCGTCGAACACCACCGGACAGCCGGTCGAGCGCATGATGGCGAGCGAGCGCATGTCCGACACCAGGTTGTGATAGCCGAACGACGCGCCGCGCTCGCAGACCATGATGTTGTCGGCGCCGCTCGCCGCGCGCGCCTTCCCCACCACCTGCAGCATGTCCTCGGGCGCGAGGAACTGGCCCTTCTTTATGTTGACGGGCTTGCCCGCTGCGGCGACGGCCTGGATGAAGTCGGTCTGGCGGCACAGGAAGGCCGGCGTCTGCAGCACGTCCACCACCGCCGCCGCGACGCCGATCTCGTCGATGGAATGCACGTCCGTCAGGACGGGGACTTCGACGTGCCGGCGCACGTCGGCCAGCACCGCGAGCCCCTCGTCCATGCCCGGGCCGCGGTACGACGCGTGCGAGCTGCGGTTGGCCTTGTCGTACGACGACTTGAAGATGAACGGAATCTCGAGGTCGGCGCAGATCGTCTTCAGCTCGCCGGCGACGTCCATCTGGAGGTGGCGCGACTCCACCACGCACGGCCCCGCGATCAGGAAGAACGGCCGTGTGACGCCGACGTCGTAGCCGCAGAGCTTCACGTCAGACCGACGCGACCAGCTCGGCGAGCGCTCCCGCCGGACGCCCCTGCGCCTTGCGCCGCGCGTCCAGCGCCGCCTGCACGAAGCTCACGAACAGCGGATGGCCCCGGCGCGGGTTCGACGTGAATTCCGGATGGAACTGGCAGCCGAAGAACCAAGGATGCTGCGGCAGCTCCACCATTTCGCACAGATCGCCGGCGGTGTCGCTCTTCGCCCACGCGCTGACGGCGAGCCCCGCCGCCTGCAGCCGCGGCAGGTAATGATTGTTGACCTCGTAACGATGCCGGTGGCGCTCCGCGACGCGAGTCGTGCCGTAGATGCGATGCGCCAGCGTGTTCGGCACCACTTCGCACGGCTGCGCGCCGAGGCGCATCGTGCCGCCGAGGTCGGACGTGGCGTTGCGCCGCTCGATCGAGCCGTCGCGGTTCTGCCATTCGGTGATCAGCGCCACGACGGGATTCGGCGTGTCGGGCTCGAACTCGGTGCTGTTCGCCTCGCCGAGTCCGGCCTCGTGGCGCGCGTACTCGATCACGGCGAGCTGCATGCCGAGGCAGATGCCGAGATAGGGAATGCCGTTCTCGCGCGCGTGGCGGATGGCGGCGATCTTGCCCTCGACGCCGCGTTTGCCGAACCCGCCCGGGACGAGGATCGCGTCCATGCCGGCGAGCGCGCCGAGGCCGTCCTTCTCGATCGCTTCGGAATCGAAGTACTGGATCTTGACCTTCGAGCGCGTGTGGATGCCGGCGTGGATCAGCGCCTCGGACAGCGACTTGTACGACTCGGTGAGGTCGACGTATTTGCCGACCATCGCGATGTTGACGGCGTGCTCCGGATGCTCCAGCGCGTCGACCAGCTGGTTCCACGTGCCGAGCTCGGCCGGCGGCGGGTTGATCGCGAGCTTCTTGCAGACGATGACGTCGAGGCCCTCCGCATGCAGCGCGGCGGGGATCTTGTAGATCGAATCGGCGTCGAGCGCCTGGATGACGGCGTCCGGCGCGACGTTGGTGAAGAGCGCGATCTTGCGGCGGTCGCCTTCCGGTACCGGGCGGTCCGCGCGGCACAGCACGACGTCGGGCTGGATGCCGATCTCGCGCAGCTCCTTCACCGAGTGCTGCGTGGGCTTGGTCTTCATCTCGCCCGCCGCGGGGATGAACGGCACCAGCGTCAGGTGGATGTAGCAGACGTTGTCGCGGCCGAGCGTGATGCCGAGCTGGCGGATCGCCTCGAGGAACGGCAGCGACTCGATGTCGCCCACCGTGCCGCCGACCTCGACGACCGCGACTTCCGCGTCGCCTGCGCCCGCCTGGATCCAGGCCTTGATCTCGTCGGTGATGTGCGGGATCACCTGCACCGTGCCGCCGAGGTAGTCGCCGCGGCGCTCCTTGCGGATCACGCTCTCGTAGATCTGGCCGGTGGTGAAGTTGTTGCGCTTCGCCATGCGGACATCGGTGAAGCGCTCGTAGTGCCCGAGGTCGAGGTCGGTCTCGGCGCCGTCGTCGGTGACGAAGACCTCGCCGTGCTGGAACGGCGACATCGTGCCGGGATCGACGTTGATGTACGGATCGAGCTTGAGATTGGTGACGCGGACGCCGCGGGATGCGAGGATCGCGGCCAGAGACGCGGCGGCGATGCCTTTCCCCAGCGAGGAGACGACGCCACCGGTCACGAAGACGAACTTGGTCATCGAGAGGTCCCGGAAATTCCGTATTTTACAGGAACGTCCCGGCCACTCCAATCGCGACGGCGCGCGCGTCCCGCGCTATAGTTCCAATCCCGCCTGCAATCGCGCGAGCGTCGTCTCGCGTCCCAGCAGCGCCAGAATCGCGTCGATCGCCGGCGTCTGCGCCTGCCCCGTCACCAGCGCCCGCAGCGCCATCATCAGTGGCGGCGCCTTTAGGCCGCTCTCCGCCGCGGCCGCCTTGATCGCCGCCCCCAGCGCGTCCCTGGTCCATTCGACCGCCGGCAACCGCGCCGCGAGATTCGCCAGCGCCGGGCGCACCGCGGCGCCCACGCGCTCCGCGAGCAGCGCCGGGTCCGGGTGCGGCGTCGCGTAGAAATAATGGGCCGCGTCCGCCATCTCGGCCAGCGTGGCCGTGCGCTCGCGCAGCAGCGCCGCCACCGCCGCGGGGTCCGGCCCGTCCCGCCAGGCGAGGCCGGCGCGCTCGAGGAACGGCGCCAGCAGCCGGCCCAGATCGTCGTCGGATTGCCGCTTCATGTGCTCGTGGTTGAGCCACTTCAGCTTGTCCGGATCGAAGCGGCCCGGGGACGGCGTCAGCCCGTCGAGGTGGAACCAGCCGACGAACTCGTCGCGCGTGAACACCTCGGTATCGCCGTGCGACCAGCCGAGCCGAGCCAGGTAGTTGACGAGCGCACCGGGCAGATAGCCGTCGTCGCGGTACTGGAGCACGCCGCGCGCGCCATGGCGCTTCGACAGCCGATCGCCCTCGGGGGTCAGCACGGTGGGCAGGTGCGCGTACACCGGCAGCGGCGCGCCGAGCGCGCGCAGGATGTTGATCTGCCGCGGCGTGTTGTTGACGTGGTCGTCGCCCCGCACGACGTGGGTGATCCGCATGTCCAGATCGTCGACGACCACGCAGAAGTTGTACGTCGGCGTGCCGTCGGCGCGGGCGATGACGAGATCGTCGAGCTCGGCGTTGGCGATCTCGATGCGGCCCTTCACCGCGTCGTCCCACGCGACGACGCCGTCGTCGGGGTTGCGGAAGCGGATCGCCGGCGCACGGCCCGGCGGGGGCGTCAGGCCGGCGGCGTTCTCCGGCCGCCAGCGCCCGTCGTAGCGCGGCTTTTCGCCGCGGGCGCTCTGCTCCGCGCGAAGCGCGTCGAGCTCCTCGCTCGTCATGTAATCCCGATAGGCGAGGCCGCGGGCCAGCATGTCGTCCAGCACTTCGCGGTAGCGGGCCATCCGCTGCATCTGGAAGTACGGGCCCTCGTCGTAGTCGAGGCCGAGCCACGCCATGGCGTCGATGATGCCCTGCACGGATTCGGCCGACGACCGCTCGGCGTCGGTGTCCTCGATCCGCAGGATGAAGGCGCCACCCTGGCGCCGGGCGAACGCCCAGCCGAACAGCGCCGAGCGGATGTTGCCGAGGTGCAGGAAGCCCGTCGGACTGGGCGCGAAGCGCGTGCGGATCTCAGGCATCAGCCTGTCACCTGACCTCTGACTGCCAGCGAAGGTCGAGCGTCGCGGGCGTCGACGGGTTCGGCGTTTCCGGATGCACGTTGACCGGCCCCGGCGTATGCCCGTGGGCCCAGAAGCGCGCGACGCGCCGAGCCTCGGCCTCGTTGGCGTTCACGGGGAACGTCGCGTAGTTGCGGCCGCCGGGATGCGCGACGTGGTACGTGCAGCCGCCGAGCGCCCGCTGCGCCCACGTGTCGATCAGGTCGAACGTCAGCGGCGCCTGCACGCCAATCGTGGGATGCAGCGCCGACGACGGGCTCCAGGCGCGGAAGCGCACGCCGGCGACGTATTCGCCCGGCACGCCCGTGGGCGTGAGCGGCAGCGCGCGGCCGTTGCACGTGATCGCGTGGCGGCTGCCGGTCATGCCCGTGGCGCGCACCTGCAGCCGCTCGACCGACGAATCGACGTAGCGCGCGGTGCCGCTGCCGCTCACCTCCTCGCCGAGCACGTGCCACGGCTCGATCGCCTGGCGCAGCTCGAGCGTGACGCCGGCGTAGTCGACGGTGCCGAAGCGCGGGAAGCGGAACTCGACGAACGGGTCGAACCACTGCGGCGAGAACGCGTAGCCGAAGCGATTGAGGTCCAGCACGACATCGCGCATGTCGGCGGCGACGAAGTGCGGCAGCAGCCAGCGGTCGTGCAGCGCCGTGCCCCAGCGGATCAGTCCGCCCGCGTAGGGCTCGCGCCAGAAGCGCGCGACCAGCGCGCGCAGCAGCAGCATCTGCACGGCGCTCATCTGCGCATGCGGCGGCATCTCGAATGCGCGGAACTCCAGCAGGCCGAGCCGGCCCGTCGGGCCGTCCGGCGAATACAGCTTGTCGATCGAGAACTCCGATCGGTGCGTGTTCCCGGTGAGGTCGGTCAGCAGGTTGCGCAGCAGGCGGTCGGTCAGCCACGGCAGCGCGTCGCCGGGTGCTGCGCGCTGCTTCTGGACGAGCTGCTGGAACGCGATCTCGAGCTCGTAGAGACGGTCGTCGCGCGCTTCGTCCACCCGCGGAGCCTGCGACGTAGGTCCTATGAACATGCCGGAGAAGAGATACGACAGCGCCGGATGGTTCTGCCAGTACGTGACGAGGCTTTTCAGCAGATCCGGGCGGCGCAGGAGCGGGCTCTCCGCAGGCGTGGCGCCGCCGAGGGTGACGTGGTTGCCGCCGCCCGTGCCGGTATGGCGGCCGTCGAGCATGAACTTCTCGGTGGCGAGGCGCGTCTCGCGTGCCTCCGCGTAGAGCGTCTGCGTCGTGGCCATCAGCTCGCGCCACGACGACGCGGGATGGATGTTCACCTCGATGACGCCCGGGTCCGGCGTCACCATCAGCACGCGCACGCGATTGTCGCGCGGCGGGCCGTAGCCTTCGATGACCAGCGGCAGCGCCATGTCGCGCGCGATGTCCTCGAGGATCACGAGCAGCGCGGCGTACGCCTCGACGCGGACGAGCGGCGGCATGAAGACGCGCACATGGCCGTCACGCACTTCCAGCGTCATCGCCGTCTTGATCACCTCGCGCGGCGCGTCGCCCCGCGCATGTCCGGTGGCGCGCTGCAGCCGCTCGCGTCCGGGCAGCGCCTCGTGCGGCGCGAAAGGATCCACCGGCGGCTCGAACTCGACGTCCTCCGGCAGGACCTCCGGCAGCGCGCCGAGCGGGAGGCGCAGGCCGAGCGGCGAATCGCCGGCGACGAGATAGAGGCGCTCGCGCTTCAGCGGCCACGGGCTCGTTTCCCACGCGACGCCGGCGTCGTCGGTTCCCGCGACGCCCGTGGCGCGGAGCGGCAGGACGAAGCCGGCGGGCGTTTCGAGCCCGGCCTGCAGCAGCCGGGCGAGCCGGGAGCGCTCGCCCGGCTGCGAAAGGTCGGCCTGCAACGGGTCGACGTTCGCGGGCAGCGCCGACTCCGCCACCAGCAGCTTGGGCACGTCCTCGTACGCGGTGATCACGCTCGCCTGCGGCACGCCGAGCCCCGCGGCGACGCGCGCCATCATCTGCGCGCCCTGCGCGAGGGTGGCCTTGCCGGCGGTGGTGGTGTCGGCGAGCAGCGCGTCGTCGTGCCACAGGGGCACACCGTCCGTGCGCCAGAAGATGCCGAGCGACCAGCGCGGCAGCGGCTCGCCGGGATACCACTTGCCCTGGCCCTGGTGCAGCAGGCCGCCGGGGGCGAAGTGCCGCTTGAGCCGCCGCTGCAGGCGCTCGGCCAGCACGCGCTTGGCCGGCGACATCGCGACGTAGTTCCACTCCGGGCCGTCCATGTCGTCGACGGAAACGAACGTCGGCTCGCCGCCCTGCGTGAGCCGCACGTCCTGCGCGAGCAGATCGGCGTCCACGCGCTCGCCGAGCGCGTCGATCGCCTGCCATTGGCCTTCGCTGTAGGGCTTGGTGACGCGCGGGTCCTCGTGGACGCGCGTCACTTCCATCGAGAACTCGAACTTCGTTTCCGCGACGTCGGTGTAGCCGATCACCGGCGCGGCGTTGCCGGGGTCTGCCGTGCAGGCGAGCGGCAGGTGCCCCTCCCCGGCCAGCAGTCCGGACGTCGGATCGAAGCCGATCCATCCGGCACCGGGAATGAACGCCTCGGCCCATGCGTGGAGGTCGGTGAAATCCCGGTCGGTGCCGGACGGGCCGTCGAGCGCCTTCACGTCGGCGACGAGCTGGATCAGGTAGCCCGAGGCGAAACGCGCCGCGACGCCGAGATGACGCATGACCTGGACGAGCAGCCAGCCCGAATCGCGGCACGAGCCGCAGCCGCGCTCGAGCGTCTGGTCGGGCGTCTGCACGCCCGGCTCCATCCGCACGAGGTACCTGATCTCCCGCTGGAGCTGGACGTTGAGTCGCACCAGCAGGTCGACGGTCATCTCGTCGGGGCGGATCGACGCCTTGAACGCCTGCAGCCATTGCGCGAGCCGCGGCGTGAGCGGCGCCGTCTCGAGGAACGGGATCAGCTCCTTGGCGAGCGCCGGCGCGTAGGTGAACGGGTATTGCTCCGCGTACGGCTCCACGAAGAAGTCGAACGGGTTGATCACCGTCATGTCGGCGACGAGGTCGACGGTGATCGAAAGCGTGTCGCTGCGCTCCGGGAACACCAGCCGCGCGACCCAGTTGCCGTACGGGTCCTGCTGCCAGTTGAGGAAGTGGTTCTCCGGCGCGACGGTCAGCGAATAGCCGAGCACCGGCGTGCGGCAGTGCGGCGCGGGCCGGAGCCTGATCTCGTGCGGGGAGAGGCCGACCTGGCGATCGAAGCGGTACGTCGTGCGGTGGAGCAGCGCTACGCGAATGGACATTAAATGGTCAGCCTTCCGCCGGGCCGTCCCAAGGAAGGCTTGCTCCCCCTCCGGGGGCAGCGAACGCAGTGAGCGTGGGGGTGGTCACCTATGCCCAGTCAGGGTCCGGGAGCTGGGCGAAGACGCGGCGGAGCCCCTCGCCCCACTGCGTGTGCACCATCTGGAAATACGGGTCCGACTCGTCCACCCGGCGCTGCAGCTTGATGCCGAGCGTGTCGGCCTCGTACGCCAGCAGGTCGATCGGCAGCCCGACGGAAATGTTCGAGCGCATCGTGGAATCGAACGACACCATCGTGCACTTGGTGGCGTCCACCAGCGACGTGCGGCGGTTGACCACGCGGTCGATCACCGGCTTGCCGTACTTCGATTCGCCGATCTGGAAGTAGCAGGTGTCGGCGGTGGCCTCGATGAAGTTGCCTTCGCTGTACACCTCGAACAGGCGGTGCGGCTCGCCCTTCACCTGCCCGCCGACGATGAAGTTCGCCGACGAGTCGATGTTGTTCTGCATCAGGTACGGGCCGTCGCGGGTCTTGACTTCGCGCAGCGCGTCGCCCAGCAGCCCCGCGATGTCGAACATCGACTCGGCGTTCCAGATGTTCGGCGCCTTGTCGCCGGCGCGGGCGCGCTGCTCCAGCACGTTGACGGCGTTCTGGGTGATCGACAAGTTGCCGGACGACAGCGTGACGATGATCCGGTCGCCCGGGCGGTGGAACACGCGCATCTTGGAGAAGCGGGCAATCTGGTCGACGCCGGCGTTCGTCCGCGAATCCGACGCGAAGATCATACCGGCGTCGAGCGACATCGCAACGCAATAGGTCATGGGTGGGGAAGCTGCCGCAAAAAGGATCGATCTTACCGGATGAGGCGTTCGGAGACCGCCGCTAGTCCGTGGGCACGAGGAACACGCGGCTGACCTCGTCGCCCAGCGCGGACACCCGCTCCAGGAAATCGATCAGGTATTCGTGCAGGCCGAATTCGATCATCTCGTCGGTCCGCGCGTAGTGGAGGCGCGCATGCAGCTCGCCCGCCTGCCGCGACAGCTCGCGGCTGTGCTCGTCGCACAGCAGCTCGAGCGTCTCGAAGATGAAGTTCATGCAGCTGTGCAGTGAGCGCGGCATGTCGTCGCGGAGCACGAGCAGCTCGGCGACCCGATGCGGCGTGATTACGTCGCTGTAGATCTTGCGATAGGACTCGAACCCCGACACCGACGTGAGCAGCGACTGCCATTGGTAGTAGTCGACCGCGCCGCCGACGTCGTCCGCCGACGGCAGGAGAATGTGGTATTTCGTATCCAGAATCCGGGCGGTGTTGTCGGCGCGCTCGATATGCGTGCCGAGCCGGATGAAGTGATACGCCTCGTCGCGCAACATGGTGCCGAACGTGACGCCGCGGAACAGATGCGAGCGCATCTTCACCCAGTCGAGGAAATCCGACACGCCGGTGCCGTCGATGCGGCTGTAATCGTAGCCCCGCATCTCGAACCATGCCGAATTGAGATCCTCGTACATCTCGGACGTGATCGCGCCCCGCACGGAACGCGCCGATTCGCGGGCGGCGCGCAGGCAGCAGAAGATCGACGACGGGTTGGAGGCGTCCAGGATCATGTACTTCAGCACGTTGTCCGCCGACAGCTCGGGATAGCGCTGGTAATACGCCTTCGCCTGACCCGAGGTGATGAGCGGCACGGACCACGGCTCGGCCCACGCCATCCCCGGCTCACGCACCTCGTATGGCAGGAGGGACGTCCGGTACGTCACGTCCAGGATGCGGGCCGTGTTCTCGGCCCGCTCGATGTGGCGGGCCATCCAGTAGAGCTCGTTGGCGGTGCGGCAAAGCATGCGAGATTCCGGTTATTCGGCAAGCACCCAGGTGTCCTTGGTGCCGCCGCCCTGCGACGAATTCACCACCAGCGAGCCTTCGCGCAGCGCGACGCGGGTGAGCCCGCCCGGGACCAGGTCGACGTCGGTGCCCGACAGCACGTAAGGGCGCAGATCGATGTGGCGCGGCGCCACGCCGGCGTCGACGAACGTCGGACAGGTGGACAGCGCCAGCGTGGGCTGGGCGATGTACTTCTCGGGCGCAGCCGCGATGCGCGCCCGGAACGCCTCGATCTCGGCCTTCGACGCCGTGGGACCGATCAGCATGCCGTAGCCGCCCGCGCCGTGCACCTCCTTGACGACGAGGTCGGACAGGTTCGCGAGGACGTGCTCGCGCTCCTGCGGGCGGTAGAGCATGAACGTCGGCACGTTGTTCAGGATGGGCTCCTCCGCGAGGTAGAACCGCACCATGTCCGGCACGTACGGGTAGATCGACTTGTCGTCGGCCACGCCGGTGCCGATGGCGTTGGCGAGGGTGACGCGGCCGGCGCGATAGGCGGAAAAGAGGCCCGGGACGCCCAGCATCGAATCCTTGCGGAAGGCCAGCGGGTCGAGGTAGTCGTCGTCGACGCGGCGATAGATCACGTGCACCCGCTGCGGGCCGCGCGTGGTTCGCATGAAGACGGTGTCGTTCTGGACGAAGAGGTCGATGCCCTCGACCAGCTCGACGCCCATCTGCTGCGCCAGGAACGCGTGCTCGAAGTACGCCGAGTTGTAAGCGCCGGGCGTGAGCACCGCCACGGTGGGCCGCTCCTCGCCCGCCGGCGCCACGGCGCGGAGGTTCTCGAGCAGCAGATCGGGATAGTGCTGGACCGGCCGGATCAGCCGGTTGGCGAAGAGCTCCGGAAAGAGCCGCATCATCATCTTGCGGTTCTCGAGCATGTACGACACACCCGACGGCACGCGGAGGTTGTCCTCGAGCACGTAGTACTCGCCGGCGCCCGCCCGCACGACGTCGACGCCGGCGATGTGCGCGTAGATGCCGCCCGGCACCGACATCCCCGCCATCTCGCGGCGATATTGCGCGTTGCCGAGCACGCGCTCCGCCGGCACCACGCCCGCCTTGAGGATCGCCTGGTCGTGATAGATGTCGTGGAGGAACAGGTTCAGCGTGCGCACGCGCTGCTT
>Ga0070676_10000981_pt1 | contig 14176 bp, 10 predicted proteins | sample KBSM53metaG_FD_64667 | JGI IMG/M metagenome (GOLD analysis project Ga0070676, IMG submission 64667) | Miscanthus rhizosphere microbial communities from Kellogg Biological Station, Michigan, USA - KBS M5-3 metaG | ecosystem: Host-associated > Plants > Roots > Rhizosphere > Soil ...
GCCGCGTCGGTGCTCTACATCCCGTACATCTTCGACGACCTCGCGTTCCGGGTCGGCAACCCGCTGTTGATAGACGTCGCGATGGGCACCGTGCTGGTCGTCGCACTGCTCGAGGCGACGCGCCGGAGCATGGGCTGGCCGCTACCGGTGATCGCGCTCATCTTCATGGCGTACGCGCTCGGCGGACCGATTTTCCCCGGCTTGCTGAAGCATGCAGGAGCGACCTGGCCGCAGCTGGTCAATCATCTGTACCTGACGAGCCAGGGCATCTATGGCATCGCGGTCGGCGTCGTCGCCACGTATGTCTTTCATTTCGTCCTGTTTGGCGTGCTGGCGACGCGCATCGGGCTCGGCCAGTTGTTTCTCGACATCGCATCGAGCGTGGCCGGGCGCTATGCCGGTGGCCCGGCGAAGGTCAGCGTGTTCGGCTCGGCGCTGTTCGGCATGCTGAGCGGCTCGTCGGTCGCCAATGCGGTGACGGTCGGCTCGCTGACGATTCCCGCGATGATCCGGGTCGGCTACCCGCGCCACTTCGCGGCCGGTGTCGAAGCGGCGGCATCGACCGGAGGCCAGATCACGCCGCCGATCATGGGCGCCGCGGCGTTCCTGATGGTCGAGTTCCTCTCGGTGCCGTACCAGGTCATCGTCGTCGCCGCGATCGTGCCGGCCTTCATGCACTTCTACGGCGTCTTCATGCAGGTGCACTTCGAGGCCAAGCGGCGCGGCCTGCGCGGCCTCACCGAAGAAGAGATGCCGAAGCTGCGCGAGTCGTTCAAGGCACGCTGGCCGACGCTGATTCCACTCGTCTTCCTGATCGGCATCCTGGTCAGCGGCAAGACGCCGTACCTCGCCGCGTTCACCGGCATCAGCTCATGCGCGATCGTCGGCCTGACCACGTCGGTGCGCGGCAATACGCTCGCCAACTGGATCCTGCTCGCGCTGCTCCATGCGGTCCTCGTGGTGCTGGCGTTCGGCGGCATCGAAAGCCACGGCATGCGGGTCGGAATCTTCGCGGTCGTGCTGGTCGCGACGCCGTTCGCGCTGAAGGCCTTGAAGATCGTGGGCCGCATCCAGCCCGGCGATCTCGTCGAGGCGTTCGAGACCGGCGCCAAGTACGCGCTCGCGGTCGGCGCCGCGGCGGCGACCGTCGGCATCGTGATCGGTGTCGTCACGCTGACCGGCGTCGGCTTCAAGATCAGCTACATCATCACGAGCGCGGCGCAGACGATCGCCGGCGGGCTCGGCACGCTGGTGCCGTCGGCGATCGCGACCAGCCAGTCGCTGACCTTGTTCGCGGCGCTGACGATGACGGCCCTGGTCTGCGTGTTGATGGGATGCGGCATTCCGACCACCGCGAACTACATCATCATGGTCACGGTCGCCGCGCCGACATTGGTGCAGCTCGGCGTGCAGCCGCTGGTCGCCCACTTTTTCGTGTTCTATTACGGCGTTCTCGCCGACATCACGCCGCCGGTCGCGCTCGCCGCCTACGCCGCCGCCGGGATGGCCGGCAGCGATCCGTTCAAGACCGGCAACACCGCATTTCGACTCGGCCTCGGTAAGGTCCTGGTGCCGTTCGTGTTCGTGTTCTCGCCGTCGCTGCTGCTGGTGACGAAGGGCTTCACATGGTCCGAGTTCGCGGTGACCTTCGCCGGATGCGTGCTCGGCATCACGATCCTCGGCGCCGCCTTCAGCCGCTGGTTCCTGGTCGAGATGACCGCGCTCGAGCAGGCCCTTTGCATGGTCGCGGCGCTGTTGATGGTGGCCCCCGGCATCGTGAGCACGCTGACGGGTCTGCTGATCGTCTCGCCGATGCTCTGGCGCCATGTGACTGCGTGGCGCACCGGTCGGCCGAAGCCCGCGCCGGCGTAGTCAGCGGCGCAAGCGGTCGAGGCCGAGCCCTTCGGTGTCGATCGGCGACGCGCGGCCGGCCATCGCATCGGCGACGACGCGAGCCGATCCGCAGGCCAGTGCCCAGCCGCTCGAGCCGTGGCCAAGGTTGAGCCAGATGCCGGGCAGCCCACTCGGCCCGAGCACGGGCGGTCCGTCCGGCAGCATCGGGCGCGCCCCTTTCCAGGTCTGCGCCTGACTGATCCGGGCGGTGCCCGGGAACCAGTCGTTGAGCACCTTGTGCAAGGTCGCCAGCGCGCCCGGGTGATGTTGCAGCGGCGAACCGCCGAGCTCGGCGCTGCCCGCAACGCGGATGCGGTTGCCGATCCGGCTGATGGCGACCTTGTAGCGCTCGTCCATCAACGCCGATCGCGGCCCGTAGCCCGGATCGTCGTGGCGGCGCAGCGGTGCGGTCACCGAATAGCCATAGACCGCCTGCAGCGGCAGGCGCAGGCCGAGCGGTCGCAGCAACGGTCTTGCACCGAGCGCGGCGCAGATGACGACCGCATCGAACGTCTCGGTGGCCGGCTCGGGGGTCAGCGGACGCGTGTCCGGCCATGCGTCGGTCGAATCGGATGCTCCCATCGAGCTGCTCGAGCCGGTGCGTTTGACGTGCGGTGCACGGACCACCACGAGGCCCGGCTTGGCCCCGTGCTCGAGCCGCTCGACCGTCGTGTTGAAACGGAAGCGGGCACCGATGCGCTCGGCTTGCTTGCGCAACAGCACCGCGAACTGACGACAGTTGCCGACCTCGTCGTCGGGCAGGTAGATGCCGGCGTGCAGCGGCGTGTCGTTCGACAGGCCCGGTTCGATCGCGCGGCACTGCGACGCATCGAGCCGCTCGAAACGGGTGCCGAGCGCGGTCAGCGTCGCCAGACCCGGTTCGACCATCGCCAGATCCTTGCGACCGCGCAGCAGCAGCAGATACCCGGTCTGGCGCTCGTAGTCGATGCGCAAATGACGTGTGATGTCCTGCAGGCGATCGCGGCTGAAGAAAGCCAGTCGCTGCATGCGCAGTCGATTCGCCTGGTGGATCTCGGGACGGCAGGCGCGCCACCATTGCAGGCCCCAGCCGATGTCCAGATTCAGGTGCAGGCGCACCGGCGCATGCGAGCTGAACAGGTGGCGCATGATCTTGCCGGGCATGCCGGGGGCAGCCCACGGTGTCACGTAGCCTGGAGCGACCAGGCCCGCGTTCGCGAAGCTGGTCTCCGCGGCGACGCCAGCGCGCCGCTCGAACACACTGACCTGGTGCCCCTCGACGGCGAGCTCGTAGGCAGTGGTCACGCCGATGATGCCGGCGCCGACGATGGCGATGCGCATGCTCAGCCGCGCAGTCCGGCGAGCGCCGATTCGATCGCGAGACCCGCGTCGAGCACGGCATCGTCGTGCATCGCGGCGCTCCAGACCATCAGTCCGACCGGCAATGCGTCGGTTGCTCCGCACGGCAGGCTCAGCGCACAGCCGTCGAGCAGGTTGACGACGGACGGATTGCGCAGCAGCAGCCCGTTGGCCGCGAAGAAGGCGGTGTCGTCGGCGATCAGCGGCTCGAGCGCCGGCGCGACGCACGGCACGGTCGGGCTGAGCGCGGCATCGAAGCCGGCGAGCGCGCGCTCCATGCGGCCGATCCAGTCACGTCGCGCGCGGGCCAGGTCGAGGTAGTCGGCGGCGCTCATCGCCGCGCCGCGGCGGATGCGCAGCGCGACGCGCGGGTCGTACCGCGATTCGTGCAGTGCCAGGCGGGCGCGGTGCCAGGCCCAGCTCTCGGCCGGCGCGAAGCCACCGGTCGCGTTGATCGATGCGACCTCGCCGAGTTCGGGCCATGCGACCGAGACGATCTCGGCACCGGCGCGGCTCAATGCCTGCAGCGCGCCTTCGAACGCGGCCGCGACGGCCGGCTCGACGGTGTCGAGCATCAAGGTCGTCGGCACGGCGAAGCGATTCGCTGTGAGCGGCCGGCGTTGCAGCTCGACAGTTCGTGCCGCCAGCACTTCGTGCAGCAGAACCGCATCGCGCACCGAGCGCGTGATCGCGGAGACGGTGTCGAGCGTCGGCGCCAGCGGGACCGCGCCTTCGGTCGGGGTCAGCCGCGCGGTGTTCTTGAAGCCGACCAGTCCTTGCAGCGCGGCCGGTATGCGGATCGAGCCGCCGGTATCGGAGCCGAGCGCTGCCCAGGCGGCATCGCTCGCGACCGAGGTCGCGCCGCCCGACGTCGAGCCGCCCGGGATCCGCCCACCATGACCGAGGCGGATCGCCGCTGCATTCGCAGGCGTGCCGTGGTGCGGGTTGATGCCGACGCCGGAGAACGCGAATTCGCTCATGTTCGTGCGGCCGATCAGCGCCGCGCCGGCTTCGCGCAGCCGCGCCACCGCGGGGCAATCGTCGACCGCCGGCAGTTCGGCAGAGAGCACCGTCGAGCCGGCGGTCGTGATCTCGCCGGCGACGTCGAACAGGTCCTTGACCGAGAGCGCGAGACCGGCAAGCGGTGCGGCGCGGCCGGATCGTTCGCGCAAGCGGTCGGCGGATTGCGCCATCGCGCGCGCGCGCCCGAAACTCGTCGACAGGAAGGCACGCGCGCAGAGCGGACGCCCGGCCGCGTCGATCGACCGCTCCATCAGTTCGGCGGCGCTGACACGGCCCGCCTCGAGGTCGGCGCGGGCGCCGATCAGGTCGGCCGCAGACATCCCGATGCTACAATCGACAGGTTTTTCTCCAGGCAGGTCACGGTGTCCTGCCGGTGTGGAAGAACAAATCGCGAACCGGCTCTCTCGAGGTGTTGCAGCGAGGCTTTCCGTGGAAAGCCGGCGTTGCGATTCGAGCCGAATTCTAGAACCAACCTTTTGGAAGACCGATGACGATCACGATGCGCGAAATGCTGGAAGCCGGTGTCCATTTCGGACACCAGACCCGCTTCTGGAACCCGAAGATGGCCCCGTACATCTACGGCCACCGGAACAAGATCCACATCATCAATCTCGAGAAGACGCAGCCGCTCTTCATCGATGCGATGAAATTCGTTCGCCAGCTGGCTTCTCGACGCGGCACGATCCTGATGATCGGCACCAAGCGCCAGGCGCGCGATGTGATCGCCGCCGAAGCCAAGCGCTGTGGAATGCCGTATGTCGACCAGCGCTGGCTCGGCGGCATGCTGACCAATTTCAAGACGGTGAAAGGCTCGCTGAAGCGTCTGAAGGACATGAAGGCGCAAGTCGAGGCCGGCACCGAGATCCGGATCAAGAAGGAAGCGCTGATGTTCCAGCGCGAGCTCGTCAAGCTCGAGAAGGACATCGGCGGGATCCAGGACATGAACGCGCTGCCCGATGCGATGTTCGTGATCGACGTCGGGTTCCACAAGATCGCGGTCGCCGAGGCGCAGAAGCTCGGCATCCCGATCATCGGCGTGGTCGACTCGAACCACTCGCCGATCGGCATCGACTATGTGATCCCCGGCAACGACGACTCGTCGAAGGCGGTGGCGCTGTATGCACGCGCGGTTGCCGATGCGGTGCTCGAGGGCAAGGCGAACGCGACCAACGAGATGGCCCAGTCGATCGCTGCCGAGGGCGACGAATTCGTCGAGGTCAACGAAGCCGCGTGACGCCACGGCGTCGCGCATCGCCGGTCGGCGAGCGCTGGAAAGGGGCTGCCGGCCCCTTTTTTTCTAGCCGGGCGGCCATCGCGCCGACGCGCCGGCGCAGCACTTGAAGGAACGGAGTAGAGAGATGGCAGCAATCACTGCAAGCATGGTCGGCGCGCTGCGTGCGAAGACCGACGCCCCGATGATGGAATGCAAGAAGGCGCTGGCCGAAGCCGAAGGCGACATGGACCGCGCGGAGGAACTGCTGCGTGTCAAGCTCGGCAGCAAGGCAGGAAAGGCGGCTTCCCGCATCACCGCCGAGGGCGTGATCGCCGCAGCGGTCGACGGCACGACCGGTGCGATGGTCGAGATCAACTGCGAGACCGATTTCGTCAGCAAGAACGATTCGTTCCTGGCGTTCGCGAAGGCCTGCGCCGATCTCGTCGCAAAGAGCAACCCGGCGGACGTGGCTGCACTGGCCGCGCTGCCGTATCAGCAGGACAGCTTCGGCCCAACCGTCGAGGACGTGCGCAAGGGTTTGATCGGCAAGATCGGCGAGAACATGTCGATCCGGCGCTTCCGGCGCTACGCCGGCGGCGGCCGTCTCGCCCTCTACCTGCACGGCACGCGCATCGGCGTGCTGGTCGAATACGACGGCGACGAGGTCGCAGCCAAGGACATCGCGATGCACGTGGCGGCGATGAAGCCGGTGGCCCTGTCGTCGGGCGAGGTCCCGCAGGCGCTGGTCGACACCGAGCGGCGAATCGCCGCACAGAAAGCCGCCGAGGATGCCGACAAGGCGAAGGCCGACGGCAAGCCGGTGCAGTCGCCGGAGATCGTCGCGAAGCGCGTCGAAGGCTCGGTCGCCAAATTCCTGAAGGAGGTCAGCCTCTTCAACCAGGCCTTTGTGAAGAACGACAAGCAGACAGTCGAGCAGATGCTGAAGGAGCGTGCAACGAAGATCAGGAGCTTCACGCTCTACGTGGTCGGCGAGGGTATCGAGAAGAAGGTCGATGACTTCGCGGCTGAGGTGGCGGCGCAAGTCGCTGCAGCGAAGGGAGCCTGAGCCCGTCGCGCGGCGACGCCGACTCGATGCAGCAGGGTGGGGCGATTAGACTCGGGCGCCCCGTGAAACAATCCGAGGCGCCTTTCTGAGGAGTCCGCATGGCGGCGTACAAGCGCATCCTGCTCAAGCTTTCCGGCGAAGCGTTGATGGGCGACGATGCGTACGGAATCAACCGCGCGACGATCGTGCGCATGGTTCGCGAGATCCAGGAAGTGACGCAGCTCGGCGTCGAGGTCGCGGCGGTGATCGGCGGCGGCAACATCTTTCGGGGCGTTGCCGGCGGTGCGGTCGGGATGGATCGCGCCACGGCCGACTACATGGGAATGCTGGCGACCGTGATGAACGCGCTCGCCCTCGCCGACACGATGCGCCAGGAAGGCATGACGGCACGGGTGATGTCCGCGATCGCGATCGAGCAGGTCGTCGAGCCGTATGTGCGGCCGAAGGCGCTCCAGTATCTCGAGGAAGGCAAGGTCGTCGTGTTCGCGGCCGGCACCGGCAATCCGTTCTTCACGACCGATACCGCGGCCGCGCTGCGCGGTGCCGAGATCGGCGCGCAGATCGTGCTGAAGGCGACCAAGGTCGACGGCGTCTACACCGCCGACCCGGCCAAGGACCCGAAGGCGACGCGCTACCGGCAGATCTCCTTCGACGAGGCGATCACCCGCAACCTGCAGGTGATGGACGCGACGGCGTTCGCGCTGTGCCGCGACCAGAAGCTGCCGATCCGCGTGTTCAGCATTTTCAAGCCCGGCGCATTGAGGCGCGTCGTGGTAGGAGAGGACGAGGGAACGCTCGTCCACGTTTAGGACAGAGGTGCAACGATGACCATTGCCGACATCAAGAAGACCGCGGAGCAGAAGATGACCCGGTCGATCGAGGCCTTCAAGGCCGAACTGCAGAAGATCCGCACCGGCCGCGCCCACCCCGGCATCCTCGACCAGGTCCATGTCGACTACTACGGCTCGATGGTGCCGATCAGCCAGGTCGCCAACGTGACCCTGCTCGATGCCCGCACGATCAGCGTCCAGCCGTGGGAAAAGGGCATGGGCGCGAAGATCGAGAAGGCGATCCGCGAATCCGATCTGGGTTTGAATCCCGCTGCGCAGGGCGACCTGCTCCGGGTGCCGATGCCGCCGTTGACCGAGGAGCGCCGGCGCGACCTCGTCAAGGTCGTGCGCAACGCCAGCGAGGACTCGAAGGTGGCGGTGCGCAACCTGCGGCGCGACGCGAACGATCACGCCAAGAAGCTGCTGAAGGACAAGCAGATCTCCGAGGACGAGGAACGTCGCTCGCTCGAGGAGATGCAGCGCACGACGGATCGGATGATCGCCGAGATCGACCGCCTGACCTCGGCCAAGGAAGCCGAGATCATGGCCGTCTGAACGGCGCCGTCGCCTCCACCCGTTCACGCCACCGCGCCATCTTGAGCGATCCGGCCGAGCCCCACGCGAGCGTGCCCCGTCATGTCGCGATCGTCATGGACGGCAATGGCCGTTGGGCGAAGAAGCGCTTCATGCCGCGCTTCTTCGGACACAAGCAAGGCGTCGATGCGCTGGTCCGCACCGTGCTCGCGTGTGCCGACCGCGGGATCGAGTACCTGACCGTTTTCGCGTTCTCGTCCGAGAACTGGAAGCGTCCGACGGAGGAAGTCTCCGGGCTGATGGGGCTGGTGCTGGTGGCGGTCGCCAAGTACCTGACCAAGCTGGCCGGCGACGGCGTCCGCATCCGCATCGTCGGCGATCGCAGCCAGGTCTCGGACAAGCTGCGCGAGGCCTGGGAGCACGCGGAGTCGAGCACGCGCCACAACACCCGCATCACGTTGTCGGTCGCGTTCAACTACGGCGGTCGCTGGGACATCGTCCAGGCCTGCCGACAGGCGATTGCAGACGGCGTTGCGCCGGACGACCTCGACGAGACGCGGCTCAACAGCTACATGGCGCTCAGCTATGCACCGGACCCGGACCTCTTCATCCGCACCGGTGGCGAGGTGCGCATCAGCAATTTCCTCCTCTGGCAGGCGGCCTATTCGGAGCTCGTCTTCACCGACTGCCTGTGGCCCGAGTTCGGCACGCAGGAGCTCGATTCGGCACTCGACCAATACGCGCGGCGCGAACGCCGCTTCGGGATGGTGCCGGCGCCGGTCGAGTACGCGTCGAGCGCGACCTAGCTCACGGCAATGCTGAAGCAACGGGTGATCACGGCACTGGTGCTGCTGGCGTTGCTGCTGCCGACCCTGTTCGCGAGGCCGGCTTGGCCGTTCGCGCTGCTGACGTTGTTCGGGTTCAGCGCCGCCGGCTGGGAATGGGCGCGGCTGAACGGCATGCCGGCGGCCGCACCGACGCTCGCGGTCGTCCTCGGCGTCGCCTGCGCCGCCGCATTCTGGGCCGGCTGGGGCATGGCTGCACCGCCGGCGGCCTGGTGGGTCGCGACGCTGGTCTGGGTGCTCGGCGGCGCGTGGCTGCTGCGCAGCGGCACCGTCGCATGGCCGCAGTTGCCGAAAGGCCTCCGCGTCGTCGTCGGCCTCGCGCTGCTGTGGACGGCGTGGCTGGCGCTCGTCAACGCCAAGTCGATCGGCATCAACTTCATCCTGTCGGTGTTTTGCCTGGTCTGGGCCGCCGACATCGCGGCCTATTTCGGCGGCCGCGCGTTCGGGCGCCGCAAGCTCGCTCCGGCGATCAGCCCGGGCAAGAGCTGGGAAGGCGTCTGGAGCGGCATGGCCGGCGCAGTGCTGCTCGCCGCGATCTGGCTGCTCGGCGAGCGCTCGTCGGCGGTCGATGCACCGAGCCTCTATGCAGCACTGCAGGCCAACAGCGGCAGCGTGTTGATGGCACTCGTTGTGGTTTTTCTCGTCGCGATGAGTGTCGTCGGCGACCTGTTCGAGTCGCTGGTCAAGCGCAGCGCCGGTGCCAAGGACAGCAGTGCGCTGTTGCCGGGACACGGTGGGGTCCTCGATCGGATCGATGCGCTGCTGCCGGTGTTTCCGATCGCACTGGCGCTGACGTCGTTCTAGATGCGCCGCGCCGCCCCTTCGATCGAGTCCGAGGCGGTGCGCCATGCGAAGGCGCACGCGCAAGGGGCGGCAGTCGCCACCAAGGCCGTCCCGACGCGACGCCAGCGCATCTGCATCCTGGGCGCGACCGGCTCCGTCGGCGTCAACACGCTCGATGTCATCGCGCGCCATCCGCAACGCTACGAAGTCTTCGCGCTGACCGCGCAGAGTCGCATTGACGAGCTGTTCGTCCAATGCGCCCGCTGGCGGCCCCGCTATGCCGGCGTGCCGGCCGGTGCCGGCGCACGCACGCTGCGCGAGCGACTCCGGGCCGAAGGCATCGGCACCGAGGTCGTCGAGGGCGCTACCGCCCTGTGCGACCTCGCGGCCCACCCCGCCGTCGATGCGGTGATGGCGGCCATCGTCGGGGCGGCCGGCTTGGCGCCGTGCCTGGCCGCTGCGCGCGCCGGCAAGCGCCTGCTGCTCGCCAACAAGGAGGCGCTCGTCGTCGGCGGCGCGTTGTTCGTCGATGCGGTGCGCACGGGCGGCGCCGAGCTGCTGCCGATCGACAGCGAGCACTCGGCGATCTTCCAGTGCCTGCCCGAGAACCGTGCGGCCTGGCCGGCGCGCATCGATCACATCGTGCTGACCGCATCCGGCGGTCCGTTTCTGAACCGTGATCCGGCGACGTTGGCGCAGGTCACACCCGACGAAGCATGCGCGCATCCGAACTGGGTGATGGGCCGGAAGATCTCGGTCGACTCGGCGACGATGATGAACAAGGCACTCGAGATCATTGAAGCGCACTGGCTGTTCGACCTGCCGCCCGACCGCATCCGCGTCGTCATTCATCCGCAAAGCGTGATCCACTCGATGATCGTCTGCCGCGACAACTCGGTGCTGGCGCAGTTGGGAAACGCGGACATGCGGGTGCCGATCGCGTTCGGCCTGTCCTATCCCGAACGGATCGAATCCGGCGCCAGCCCGCTCGACTTCGAGACGCTCGGTTCGTTGACCTTCGCGCCGGCCGACCACGCACGCTTTCCGGCTCTGCGGCTCGCCGTCGAGGCGCTGAACGGTCGCGCTGGCGCGACCGCGGTGTTGAATGCGGCCAACGAGGAGGCGGTGGGCGCGTTCCTCGCGGGAACCATCCGCTTCGACCAGATTCACACGGTCAACGCCGGCACCGTCGACGCCGTGACGCCGGATCGCGCGGCGACCGGATCGATCGAAGGGCTGCTGGAACTCGACGCGCGATCGCGGGCCCGGGCTGCGCAGCTGGTGAAAGGCCTCAGCACATGATCACGACCATCCTCGCCTTCGCCTTGACACTCGGCGTGCTCATCGTCATCCATGAGTACGGCCACTACCGGGTCGCCGTCGCATGCGGGGTCAAGGTGCTGCGCTTCTCGGTGGGCTTCGGCCGCGTGCTGTGGCGGCGCCAGGCCACGCCCGATTCGACCGAGTTCGTCGTCTGCGCGCTGCCGCTCGGCGGCTATGTCCGCATGCTCGACGAGCGCGAAGGCGCAGTGCCGCCGGACCAACTGCACCAGGCCTTCAACCGCAAACCGCTGCGCCAGCGCGCCGCGGTCGTCGCCGCGGGCCCTGCCGCCAATCTGCTGCTGGCGGTCGTGCTGTATGCGGTGGCGCACTGGATCGGCATCGACGAGCCGAAGGCGGTGCTCGGCCCGCCGGTTGCATCGAGCCTGGCCGAGCGCGCCGGTTTGCGCGCCGGCGACTGGGTGCGCGCCTATTCGACCGATGGCGTCGAGTGGCAGGACCTGCGGTCGCTGACCGAACTGCGCTGGGAAGTGACGCAGGCGGTGATGCGCGGCGAGCGTCTCAACCTGATGGTGACCGACCGCGACGGTCGCGGCCAGCGCCGGTTGGCACTCGATCTCGACACCCTTGCGACGAGTGAACTCGATGCCAAGCTGATGCAGCGCATCGGTATCGGTAGCGCCTACAGCGAGCCGGTCCTGGGCGAGGTGCGGCCGGGCGGCCCGGCGGCGAAGGCGGGCCTGCGCGCCGGCGACCGCGTCCTCACCATCGACGGCGAATCGATCGCCGACGCCTCCCGCGTCCGCGAACTGATTCGTGCCAGCGGCAACAGCGGCGTCGCCAAGCCGATGCACTGGCGCGTGCAACGCGGCCTCGAGCCTCTTGATGTGACGGTGACGCCATCGGTCGTCGTCGAGAACGAACTGCGCGTCGGCCGCATCGAGGTCTATCCGGGCCAGCCGCCGGAGATGATCACCGTCCGCTACGGCGTCTTCGACGGGCTGAAGAAGGCGGTCTCGCAGACCTGGGAGATGTCGGCGCTGACCTTGAAGATGCTCGGCAAGATGGTGATCGGCCAGGCTTCGCTGAAGAACCTCAGCGGCCCGTTGACGATCGCCGACTACGCCGGCCAGTCGGCCAAGCTCGGCATTGCCTATTACCTCGGATTTCTCGCCGTCGTCAGCGTGAGCCTCGGCGTCCTGAACCTGCTGCCGCTGCCGGTCCTCGATGGCGGACACCTGATGTATTATCTTTTCGAAGGGTTGACAGGGCGGCCGGTCTCCGAGTTGTGGCTCGACAGGCTGCAGCGTGGCGGGGTGGCCATCATGCTCATGATGATGTCCCTGGCCCTCTACAACGACATGGCCCGTCTGCTGGGTCTGCACTGACCGACCCGCATGCAAATCTCCCGTCGCTCGCGCCTGCTCCGCCCCACGCTCGTATCGATCGCATTAGCCACCGCCCTCCACGTCGGCTCCGCATGGGCCGTCGAGCCGTTCGTCCTGAAGGACATCCGCGTCGAAGGACTGCAGCGCACCGACCCGGGAACCGTCTTCGCGTCGCTGCCGTTCCGGATCGGCGAGACCTATACCGACGAGAAGGGCGCGGCGGCGCTGCGCGCGTTGTTCGCGACCGGCCTGTTCAAGGATGTGCGGATCGACATCGAGGAAGGCGTCGCCGTCGTGATCGTCGAGGAGCGCGCGGTGATCGCGAGCATCGACTTCGCCGGCCTGAAGGAGTTCGACAAGGACACGCTGATCAAGTCGCTGAAGGATTTCGGCATCGGCGAAGGACTGCCGTTCGACAAGGCCCTGGCCGACCGCGCCGAGCAGGAATTGAAGCGCCAGTACCTGACCCGCAGCCTCTACGGCGCCGAAGTCGTCACCACCGTGACGCCGCTCGAGCGCAACCGGGTCAACGTCACGTTCACGATCACCGAAGGCGGTGCGGCGCGGATCCGCGAGATCCGCATCGTCGGCAATCGGGCGTTTTCGGAAGGCACATTGAAGGGCCTGTTCGATCTGAACGATGGTGGCTGGTTCAACTGGTACTCGAAGGCCGACCGCTACTCGCGCGCCAAGCTGAACGCCGATCTCGAGACCCTGCGCGCGTACTACCTGAACCGCGGCTATCTCGAATTCGCCGTCGAGTCGACGCAGGTCGCGATCTCGCCCGACAAGCAGGACATCACGATCACGATCAACGTCAAGGAAGGTCAGCCGTACACCGTCGTCGGCGTGCAGCTCGAAGGCGAGTACCTCGGCAAGGAAGACGAATTCAAGTCGCTGGTGCGCATCAAGCCCGGGGAACCGTATCGCGCCGAAGCGGTCGCCGACACGACCAAGGCGTTCGTCGAGAAGTTCGGGACCTTCGGCTACGCGTTCGCGAAGGTCGATGCGCGTCCGGAGATCGATCGCGCGAACGCGCAGGTCACGCTGACCCTTGCAGCGGACCCGCAGCGCCGGGTCTACGTGCGCCGCATCAACGTCGCGGGCAACACGCGCACCCGCGACGAAGTCGTGCGCCGCGAGTTCCGGCAGTTCGAATCGAGCTGGTACGACGGCAGCAAGATCAAGCTGTCGCGCGACCGTGTCGACCGCCTCGGCTTCTTCAGCGAGGTCAACGTCGACAGCAACGAGGTGCCCGGCACGCTCGACCAGGTCGACCTGACGGTCACGATCAAGGAAAAGCCGACCGGCAACCTGGCGCTCGGCGCCGGCTTCTCGTCGGCCGACAAGCTGGCGTTGACGGCCTCGATCAAGCAGGAGAACGTGTTCGGCTCCGGCAACTACCTCGGGCTCGAGGTCAACACGAGCAGGTCGAGCCGGACCCTGGTGCTGAGCACCGTCGACCCGTACTTCACGATCGACGGCATCTCGCGCGCCTTCGACCTGTATTACCGGACGACACGTCCGCTGAACAGCCAGGGCGAGGAATACCAGCTCGTGACGCCTGGCGTCGCCGTCCGCTTCGGCGTTCCGTTCAGCGAATACGACACCGTGTTCTTCGGCATCGGTTACGAGCGGACCGAGATCAAGGGTTCGACCTCGCTGCCGAACAACTTCTTCCTGTACCGCGAGAAGTTCGGCCAGACGAGCAGCAGCGTCCCGCTGACGATCGGCTGGACCCGCGATCGTCGCGACAGCGCGCTGGTGCCGACGGCGGGCCGCTACGAGCGCGTGAACATCGACTGGGGCGCGCTCGGCGACAGCCGCTACGTCCGCACCAATCTGCAGGTGCAGCAGTACATCCCGCTGACCCGCCGCTTCACGTTCGCGGTCAACGGCGAAATCGGCTACGGCCGGGGCTTGTCGGGCCGCGGTTATCCGATCTTCAAGAACTTCTACGGCGGCGGCCTCGGCACCGTGCG
>Ga0070676_10000982_pt1 | contig 14173 bp, 11 predicted proteins | sample KBSM53metaG_FD_64667 | JGI IMG/M metagenome (GOLD analysis project Ga0070676, IMG submission 64667) | Miscanthus rhizosphere microbial communities from Kellogg Biological Station, Michigan, USA - KBS M5-3 metaG | ecosystem: Host-associated > Plants > Roots > Rhizosphere > Soil ...
GAAGCGCAACCAGCTCGACAAGGCGCGCGCCGAAGCCGACCGCGCGCTGGCGCTCAACCCGACCCTCGGCCGCGCGCACGAGGCCAGGGGACTCGTGCTGTGGCGCGCAGGCGACGAAGCGGCCGCGGCGGCGGCATTCCGCACCGCCTTGCGGTTCGATCCGCGCAGCGTGCGCGCCAGCGTCTGGCTCGGGATGGTCGAGATGAACCGCCGCAACCCTGCCGGTGCGCTCGAGAGCTTCGGCCGCGCGACCCGCCTCGACCCGACCCGCGTCGACGCCTGGGTCGGCGTCGCCAACGCGACGATGGCGACCGGGCAGTGGGATCGCGCGTCGGCGGCGCTGCAGCACGCCGCGCAGCTCGATCCCGCTTCGCCCGACGTCAGGCAGGCGGCCGAACAGCTGCGGAGCATGAGGCGATGAAGACGACCGTAGCGCAGCCCTTCAGGGCTGCCTCGCGCGCACGGGCAGGCCTGAAGGCCTGCGCTACGGTGATCGCGCTCGCCTCGATTCATGGGGCCGCGCAGAAACCGGCGCCGGCGGCGCCGGCCGGTCGCGCCTGGTTCGAGGACGTCGCCGAGAAGAGCGGCGTCCGCTTCACCCACCGCTCCGGCCACAAGGACAAGTTCTACCTGCCCGAGATCATGGGCGGCGGCGCCGCGTTGTTCGACATGGACGGCGACGGCGATCTCGATCTCTACCTGGTGCAGAGCGGCAACCTGTTCGCGCCGCGCGACAAGGCCGACGGCAACCGCCTCTATCGCAATCGCGGCGACGGCACGTTCGACGATGTCACGGCCGGCAGCGGCGCCGACGCCGGCGGCTACGGCATGGGCGTCGCCGCGGGCGACTTCGACAACGACGGACGCGTCGATCTCTACGTCACCAACTACGGCGGCAACGTCCTGCTCAAAGGCGACGGCCGCGGCCACTTCGCCGACGTGACGGCGAAGGCGGGCGTCGCCGGCAGCGGCTGGAGCACGAGCGCCGCGTTTCTCGACTACGACGCCGATGGCGACCTCGATCTCTTCGTCGTCCACTACCTGAACTGGCAGCGCGCGGCCGAAGTCGAGTGCTACAGCCTCACCGGCGTGCCCGACTACTGCAGCCCGAAGACCTACGATCTGCCGTCGCAGTCGACGCTCTATCGCAACAACGGCGACGGCACGTTCACCGACGAGACCGATCGCGCCGGCCTGCGCGCGGCCGCCGGCAACGGCCTGGGCGTGGTGGCGGGCGACGTCAACGGCGACGGCCGCGTCGACGTGTTCGTCGCCAATGACGGCACGCCCAATCACCTGTGGATCAACCGCGGTGGCCGGTTCGAGAACGCGGCGCTGGCGATGGGCGTGGCCGTCGACCTCGACGGCAAGGCGAAGGCCGGCATGGGCGTCTCGCTCGAGGACGTCGACAACGACGGCGACCTCGATCTCCTCGTCGTCAACCTGGATGGCGAATCCGATTCGTTCTACCGCAACGAGAAGACGTTCTTTCGCGACGATGCGGCGGCGGTCGGCCTGAGGACGGTGAGCCGGCCGTTCACGCGGTTCGGCACGGCGCTTCTCGACTTCGACAACGACGGCCTGCTCGATCTCTACGAAGCCAACGGGCGTGTCGGGCGCCAGTCGACGCTCTACTCGCGCGATCCGTACGCCGAGCCGAACCTGCTGTTCCGCGGCATCGCCGGGCCGCGGTTCGAGGAGGTGGCGCCGCGCGGCGGCACGTCGCCGCTGCTCGTCGCGAGCAGCCGCGCCGCGGCGTTCGGCGACATCGACAACGACGGCGGCCTCGACATCGTCGTCGTCAACCGCGACGCGCGGGCGTACGTGCTGCGCAACGTCGTTCCCGATCGCGGCCGGTGGGCGATGTTGAAGATCGTCGACGAGCACGGCCGCGACGCGCTCGGCGCCGAGGTGACGATGACCGTGGGCGGCAAGACCATTCGCCGCGACGTGCGCGCGGCTTACAGCTACCTTGCCAGCAACGACCCGCGCATTCACATCGGGCTGGGCCAGGAAGCCTCGGTGCGCGACGTCACCGTGCGCTGGCCGACCGGCCAGCGCGAGCGGTTCGGTGATTTCGAAGCCGGGAAGATCGCGGTCCTCCGCCGCGGCGCCCGGTGAGTGTCGATCTCTTCGGGGCGCCTGTGCAACCGCGGAGACCGCAGAGACCGCGGAGTTTTTCTTTCCTGTTTGTGTTCTTGAAGCCTAAGAGTGCGTTTCAGATTACGCGCGGCCGCGCGTAGCGCAGGCCTTTAGGCCTGCCAACGGCCGCGCGGGCAGCCCTAAAAGGGCTGCGCTACGGTAATTCTGAAACGCACTCTAAAGACAGAGTCCGCTCCGAAGAGACCGCCTCGTGGATTGTCAGACTGCGAGTGAGAACGCTGGATTGGGCTGGGTAACGTGCGTCGCCGGTGCGCGCTTGCCGATCGCGATCCGGAACTGGCGCCCCGGCAAGTAGAGCATCGTCAACTGCTCGACGCCGCGCAGCCGCCGCGCCGCGGCGCGGACCGTGCGGACCAGCGCGGTGACCACCTCCAACCCGGCACGCCGGCTGCGGCAGAACTGCTCCGCGACGCCGATGTGCAGCACGACCACTTCCTCGCGTGAGACGCGCAGGTACATGACCATGCCGGCGAGCTCGGGCTCACCGCCGCCCTCGGCGAGCGCGAACAGGCATTGGGCATCCGAGCGCTTTCCCACGACGACGCGTAGTCCGCTCCCGTCGTCTTCGAGCGCCGGCGTGCCGTAGAGATCGACCGCCTGGGTGATACCGGCTTCGGCGGCGCGCTGCCGCGGATTGAAGAAGACCAGTTCCTCGAGCGCGCGGTGGTACGTTGCGGGCAACGACGAGCGGAAGACGAATTCAGCCACCCGATTCCTCCTGTACCTGCCGGGGCGGCGACGAAATTCTTCCTGGCGCGAGACAAAGCCCATCGCGCCTGGCGAATGTCCCTGAGTGTCATGGGAACAGCAACCGGCTTGCCAAAACGATCTCTTCGGGGCGCTTCGAAGTACCCTCCCATCTCGTGTCTTGGCGTGTTCGGGGCTGGGTTACCGGCGTGCTGGCCGTGGCGATCGGCTGCGGCGGACTCTCGCGCACGGCGCCGCAGTCGCTCGACGCCGCCGCGGAACGCTACGTCCGCCTCACGCTCGCGCTCGCCGAGCGTGACGGCGACTCGCTCGACTCGTATCACGGCCCCCGCGCCTGGCAGGCGGACGCGCGCGCGCGGCATGCGTCGCTCGCTGACATCAAATCCGAGGCGCGGGCGCTCGCCGGAACTCTCGCTGCGTCGACCGCGGCAATCTCGGTAGAAGACGATGAGCGGCGCCTGTTTCTCCTCCGCCAGCTTCGCGCGCTCGCCGCGCGCGTCGACATCCTGCTCGGCTCACGGCCTGGATTCGCCGAGGAAGCGCGCTCTCTCTTCGATTTCGACGCCGCGGCGATCGACGGCGGCGATGCGGTGGCGATTCGCGCGGAGGTCGATCGGCTGCTGCCGGGCCGCGGCACGGTGGCCGACCGCTATGCCGCGTTCGACCGGCAGTTTCTCGTCGCGCGCGATCGAATCGACGCCGTGCTGTCGCGCGCGATCGAGGGATGTCGCGCGGCCGCCAGCGCGCACCTGACGCTGCCGCCTGGCGAACGCGTCGTCGTCGACTATGTCGGCGAGCTGCCGTGGAGCGCGTTCACGCGGTACGAAGGAAGAGCGGTGAGCCGCATCCGCGTCAATGCCGCGCTCCCGCTGACCGTGGATCGCGCGCTCGATCTGGCCTGCCACGAGGCCTACCCGGGCCACCACGCGATCGACACGCTCCTGGACGCGCGATGGCCCGATCGCGTCGAGTTCCTGGTCCGTCCGCTATTCAGCCCGCAGGCGATGCTCCACGAGGCTGCGGCATCGCTGGCGCCGTCGCTGGCGTTCAGTGATTCCGGTCGGCTCGCATTCGAGCGCGACGTGCTGTTTCCGATCGCGGCCCTCGACCCGGCCGGCGCGGACCTGCACGTGCGTGTGGGGCGCCTGGTCGATCGCCTCGCGGGCGCGCAGGCCGCGGTCGCACGCCAATACCTCGACGGCGCGCTCGACTTCCCCCGAGCCGCCGCCGCGCTCGAGCACGATGCGCTGATGCCCTCGGCCGACGCGACGCTGAAGTTCCTCAACCAGTTCCGCTCCTACGCCGCCACGTACACGCTCGGCCGCGAGCGCCTGCGCCGCCATCTCGACGCCACCGCCGGCGCCGACCAGGCTGCCCGCTGGCGCGCCTTTCGCGACCTGGTGACGTCCCCGGCGCAAAACCTTCCGCCGGAGCCGCGGCACCCGTAGCGCAGCCCCTGAAGGGCTGCCCCCGGCTGCGGCGGCGGGCAGCCCTAAAGGGCTGCGCTACGAGAGAGGCCGCCGCTACGTCTCCGACGTGCTCTAAGATTAGGCCTGCATTTGAATCGGCCTTTTACGGAGGAGAACGATATGCGCAGGTGGCTCGTGGCTCTCGTCATGCTGGTGTCGGTCGCCGGATGCTCCCGCGGTGCCTCGACGCCCGCGTCGGCCGCGGCGCCGCCCGCCGCTGCGGCGCCGAAGCTTGGCATCAGGCCGAATGGCGATACCGAGATCCAGCCGGACCTGTCGAAGGTCCAGTCCGAGGAGCTCAAGAAAGTTTTTGCCTACATCGACGAGCACGTCGACGACCACGTCTCCAGCCTGCAGAAGTGGATCCGCCAGCCGAGCATCTCGAACAGCGGCGAGGGCATTCCCGAGAGCGCCGAGATGGTGAAGGGCTTCTTCGATCAGCTCGGCTGCCAGGAGTCGCGCGTCTACGACGTCGGCATCACCGAATGGGGCGCGCCCGGCAACCCGGTGGTCTACGCCCGCTGCGACGAAGGCGCGCCGCGGACGATCGCGATCTACTGGCAGTACGACACGATGCCGGTGACGCAGCCCGATGCGTGGATCTCGCCGCCGTTCGAGGCGCGCATCGTCGAGCAGCCGCCGTACAAGAAGGTGCTGATCGGCCGCGGCGCGGTCAACAGCAAGGGGCCGGAGCATGCCCAGTGGCAGGCGCTGATGTCGATCAAGGCGGTGACCGGCAAGCTGCCGGTGAACGTCGTGTTCGTCGCCGAGGGCGACGAAGAGCGCATGGACATCGGCCTGCGCAAGTTCGTCAAGGATCATCCCGACTTCTTCAAGAACATCGACGCGCTGATCGGCGAGGCCGGCACGCAGTCGCCGAGCGGCGGCGGCGGCGTCGGCGGCGGCTCTGAAGGGTGCGTCTACTTCGAGCTGACGACCAGCGGCAAATCCTGGGGACGCGGGCCGGTGCAGTCCGACATCCACGGCTCGAACAAGCGCGCGGTCGACAGCCCGGCGTGGCGCCACATGAAGATGCTGGCGTCGCTGGTCTCGGACGATGGCAACACGCCGCTGGTGAAGGGCTTCCTCGACGGCCTCGAGCCGCTGTCGGCGGATGAAACCAATCAGCTGAAGGCGGCGGCGTCGAAGGTCGACATGAAAGTCGCGGCCTCGAACATCGGCGTCGCCCGCTTCATCTCCGAGGATCCGTTCACGATGCTGAAGATGGGGCGCTACGGCACCTCGTTCAACCTCGACGGCATCTGGGGCGGCAACATGTACGCCGGCGGCGCCGGCGCGATCCTGCCGAACAAGATCACCTCGAAGCACAACATCCGCTACTCGCCGAAGATGAACGGCCTCGAGATCGTGAAGCGGTTCCGCGAGCAGCTCGATCGCAACGGCTACAAGGACGTCGAGCTGAAGATCATCGGCGACGTGCCCTGGTCGAAGATGTCGTACGACACCGACATCGCGCGGGCGATGACGCAGATGTACGAGCAGTTCAACATCCCCCACAGCCAGCCGTCCATGACGCCGACGATTCTCGGCGGCTACTGGCCCGCCTACCTGTTCTCGAACCAGGAAGTGGGGCAGCGGGTCGCGCCGGTGTCGATGCCGATCGGCATGGGCGGCGCCGGCCACGGCGGCGGCGCGCACGCGGCCAACGAGTTCATGGTGATCGAGGGCGCGGGCAAGGTCTACGGCTACGCCGGCGCCGAGAAGTCGCACGCCGCGATCTTCTACAACTTCGCCGGCAAGAACGGCGCATCGCCGGCGCCGACCCAGACCGCGGCCGCGGCCCCGGCGGCGAAAAAGACCGAATGAACCCGGGCGACCCGGCGTTGATCGCCGCCGACGAGATCACCAAGACCTACGCCATGGAGGGCGCGCCGGTGCACGCCCTCCGCGGCGTCACGCTCGACATCCGCCGCGGCGAGTTCGTCGCCGTCGTCGGCCCCTCGGGGTCGGGGAAGTCGACGTTCATGCACATTCTCGGGTGCCTGGATCGGCCGACGTCGGGCCGCTATCTCCTCGACGGGCGCGACGTCTCGCATCTGTCCGACGACGAGCTGTCGTCGATTCGCAACCGGCAGATCGGGTTCGTGTTCCAGGGCTTCAACCTGCTGGCTCGGACATCGGCGCTGGAGAACGTCGAGCTGCCGCTGCTCTACGAAAACCGGATGCGCATCGCGCCGGCGGAGCGGCGGCGGCGCGCGATGGCGGCGCTGGCGGCGGTCGGCCTGCAGGATCGCGCTGCGCACCATCCCAACCAGCTGTCGGGCGGACAGCAGCAGCGCGTGGCGATCGCGCGCGCGCTGTTGAACGACCCGGCGATTCTCCTCGCCGACGAGCCAACCGGAAACCTCGACAGCCGCACCAGCATCGAGGTGATGGACATCTTCCAGCGGCTGAAGGACGAGCGGGGCATTACAATCATCCTGATCACGCACGAGCCGCAGGTCGCCGAGTACGGCTCGCGCATCATCCGCTTCAAGGACGGCCGCGTGGTGTCGGATCACGCCAACACCTCGCGCCGCGCCGCAGCCGCGGAGCTCGAAGCGGTCGCGCTCGAGCCCGCCAGGGACGTGTAGGGTGGCGTCACGTACCACGCTCGCCATTGCGCTTCGCGCGCTCCGCCGCAACCGCCTCCAGACCGCGCTGACCATCGTCGGCATGGCGATCGGCGTCGGCGCCGTGCTGACGATGATTGCGATCGGCACCGGCGCCGAGGCGGCGATCGAGGATCAGATCAAGGCGGCGGGGATGAACCTGATTGTCGTCACCGCCGGCAACTACAAGGTGAAATCGACCGAGGATTTCGGCGGCGGCGCCGTCGAGCCGTCGGCGAGAAACCAATCGGATCCCGTCCCGGATCCGCCGTTCGAGGCACACGAGTCTCGCCCGGCGGTGCTCCTCGCGGCCTACCACCCCGAGGACGATCCGATGGAGAAGCACAACCACCCGACCGCGAAGCAGCGGCTCGGCGACAACGAAGCGGGGCTCGGATCCGCCGCCACGCTGACCTCCGACGATGCCGAGGCGCTCCGAGGACTCGGCGGCGTGCAGTACGTCGCGGAAGGCATCCATCAGAACATCCACCTCAAGGCGGGCGACCGGCGGTGGTTCACCCGGCTGCACGGCACCGACGTGCGGCTGCCGCTGATTCGCCGCGCCTGGACCTTCGGCAGCGGCCGCTTCTTCAGCTCGCGCGAGCAGTCGCGCGGGGATCAGGTGGCCGTGCTGGGCGCAGTGGCGGCGCAGCGCGTCTTCGGTGATTCCAACCCCGTCGGCCGCGAGGTGTCGCTCTGGAACCAGCCGTTCAGGGTGGTCGGCGTGGTATCGACGACCAGCTGGATGGTGGCACCGGCGCCTGGCGACGATCAGTTCGATGCCGTCTACATCCCCTTCACGACCGTCCACCGGCTGCTGAACCTGTCGAAGCTGAACGACATCACGATCACCGCGGCGTCGACCGGCGACGTCACGCGCGTGATGGCCGAAGTGACGAAACTGCTCCGGCAACGGCACCGCATCACCGAGGAGAGACCAGACGATTTCACCGTGACGACGCAGGCGCGGCAGGCGCTGGCGAAGGGCGGCATGCGCGCCGACGTCGCCCGCGCCGTGGTCGGCAACGTCGGCGGCCTGGAGAAGGTCACGCTCGAGCAGTTGAGCAAGACGCTCGACCGCGCCACGCGGACGATGACCGCGCTGCTCGCCGGCATCGCCGCCGTGTCGCTGCTGGTCGGCGGCATCGGCATCATGAACATCATGCTGCTGTCGGTCACCGAGCGGACGCGTGAGATTGGCATCCGCCGCGCGGTCGGCGCCCGCGCCCGCGACGTGCGGTCGCAGTTCATCCTCGAGGCGGTGGCGCTGAGCCTCGCCGGCGGCGTGATCGGCATCCTCGCCGGCCTGGTCGCGGCGCGGGGCCTGTCGCAGTATCTCCGCTGGTCGACGACGATCTCGCCGGGGGCGGTGCTGCTGTCGGTCGGCGTCGCCGCGGCGGTCGGCATTTTCTTTGGCTGGTATCCCGCCAAACAGGCCGCGCGCCTCGATCCGATTCAGTCGCTGCGGTATGAGTAGCGCAGGCCAAGGGGCAGCCCTGAAGGGCTGCGCTACGTGAAACGAGATCCGCTCTCATGCTGCTGACGAGCATCCGCCTCGCCATCCGGGGCCTCAATCGCAACAAGCTGCGCACGATGCTGACGATGCTCGGCATGATCATCGGCGTCGCCGCGGTGATGACGATGGTCGCGCTCGGCAACGGCGCGCAGCAGAGCGTCGAGCAGGAAGTCCGATCCGCGGGGACCAGCCTGATTCACGTCAACGCCGGCAACTACACCCGCGGCGGCGAAGAGTCGAAGATCGCCAGCGGCCTCGGCTCGGCGACGACGCTGACGCCGGACGACGCCCAGGCGATCGGCCAGGGGGTCGCCGGCATCAAGGCGATCGCGCCCGGCGTGCGCCTGCGCGGCTGGATGGCGTCGGGAGGCCGCCGTTACTACGGCCAGGTGGTCGGCACCGACGTCGCGTTCGCGTCGATGTTCGGCTGGCGCTTCGTCGAGGGGAAGTTCTTCACCGGCGCCGACGTCGCGGCGCGCCGCCCGGTCGTGGTGCTGGGGCGGACGGCCCGCGATCAGATCTTCGGCGCCGGAACCAGGACGGTCGGACAGACGGTCGCCATCCACGGAAAGTCGTTCACCGTGGCGGGCGTCACCGATACGGCCGATCCCGATCAGATTGAGATGGCGTTCGTCCCCTACACGGCGCTGCAGGACGCGCTCGGGATCGATTACCTGCACACGATGACGATCGAGGCGGAGCGGGCCGGCGACGCGTCGCGCATTGCCGGCGACGTGACGCTGCTGCTGCGATCGCGCCACCAGCAGCACATCAACAGCGCCATCCAGAAACTGCGGCAGAGCGGCGTGATGGGCAACCAGATGCCGCAGAGCGGCCTCGGCGGCACGCCCGACGACTTCACCGTGAAGACGCAGTCGCAGGAGGCGCTCACCAAGGGGCTCTACACCTCGGTCGCGGCCTTCATCCTCGCCAACATGCCGAAGGTCGACGAGGTCAACCTCGCGGAGATGAACGCGACGCTGCAGCGCGCGAGCGCGACGATGACGGCGCTGCTGGCCGGGATCGCGGCGGTCTCGCTGGTGGTCGGCGGCGTCGGGATCATGAACATCATGCTGGTGGCAGTGAAGGAGCGGACCCGCGAGATTGGCGTCCGCCGCGCCGTCGGCGCGCGCCGCCGCGACGTGCTGCTGCAGTTTCTCGCCGAGGCGCTGACGCTCAGCGCCGCCGGCGGCCTCGCCGGCATCGCGCTCGGGTTCGCCAGCTCGCTGGCGATGACGATGCTGCTCGACTGGCCGACGCGGATGACGCTGTCCGCGGTCGGCCTCGCCTTCGGCATCTCGGCGGCAATCGGCATCTTCTTCGGCTTCTACCCGGCGCGCCGCGCCGCCCGCCTCGATCCGATCAATGCGCTTCGCTCTGAGTAGTTCGGGCGCCGCGGCCGTCGGCCTCCTGGTGGTCGCCGCCGCCTGTGGCGGCGCCCCGCCGGCGCAATCCCCCGCCGGCTCGGCGGCGCCGGCCGCCGCGGGCGAGGGCACCGCGACGCACGGCGATCACAACCCGCATCATGGCGGCGTCGTGCTGATGAAAGGCAACGACCTCCATTACGAAGTCGTGCTCGACCCGAGCGGCCGCGCCCACCACATCTACTTCACCGACGCACTGCGAGAGGCGCTGCCGGCGTCGATCGCCTCGGACGTGGTCGTGACCATCAAGGGGCGCGAAGAAGAGCGCATCGTCATGCAGATCGACGACACCGGCGAGAGCTGGGTCGGCAGCGGGCATGCGGTGGAGGCGCCGGCGTCCGCGACGGCCAGGGTCGCGTTCGTCGTCGCTCGCGAGCCTTACTGGATCGACATCCCGTTCAGCCAACCCTCGGCTCCGGGCCCGGGTCGATAAAGCGCCCGCTCGGCCTCAGATCCGGCCATATTTTCGCGGCGAACCATTTTGATTTGCCGTGCCCTGTAACGACACATTTCTACGCTCGGGCTTGGCTGGAATCAGCACCTCACGCCGCTGCAGTCTGAACCGGATGTAGAGCTCGTATACCCAACATTAACAGCCTGTTAGCGTCTCGCGACCCCACCACGTCCTTGACCCGTTCGTGCACATGGGCTTAAAGGCACTCGTATTGCTCAGTCATTGGGTGCCGTGACGTTAATGTCGTCTAGTGTCATACAATGTCCCGCCGAAACGGCGGCCGCTGACGGTCCGAGCCGGATGCTCGAGGCGCTTGCGCGCGCCATGAACGCCCGGGACGGCATGACGCACGCCCACGCCCACCGCGTTCAACGGTTTGCCGCGGCCCTCGCCGCCGCGGCCAACATCCGCGACCATCGCATGCTGGAGGCGCTCGACGCCGCCGCATTGCTTCACGATATCGGCAAGCTCGGCATCCCCGATCAACTGCTCCACAAACCCGGGCCGCTCACCGCGGACGAATACGCGCAGGTGAAGCAGCATGCGGTGATCGGCGCCGACATCCTGTCGGCCGTGCCGTTCACCGGGGCGCTGGCCCTGATCGTCCGGCACCATCACGAAAACTGGGACGGCACCGGCTATCCCGACGGCCTGCGCGGCGACGCGATCCCCCTCGGCGCGCGCGTGCTGGCCATCGTCGACTGCTACGACGCGCTCACCTCGGATCGGCCTTACCGCCGGTCGCTGTCGCACGAACGGGCGATGGCGATGATTCTCGAGCGCCGCGGCACGATGTACGAACCGGAACTCGCGGACGCGTTCCTGCGGATTGTCGGCGAGCTGCGCCAGGCTCCCGACCGGGAACGCGCCGGGTCGGCGCCGATGCAGGCGCCGCAACCGCGACGGCTGGCGAGGGTGATATGAGCGCGTTGAAATCCGACCTGCCGACGTTTGCCGCCTTGCCGGCGGCGACCCGGGGCTACGTGGCCGCGGTGGTCTTCCTCGGCGCGGCGTGCGTCGTCGCCGCGGCGGCGAACCTGCGGCTCGAGCAACCGTGGCTCACCGTGGCGCTGCTCGGCCTGGCGATCGGCACGTCGGCGGCGAAGATCGAGCTGCCGCTGGGCCGCAGCCACTCGACGCTCTCGCTCTCGCACGCGATGAATTTCTGGGCGCTCTTCGCGCTCGGCCCGGCGGAAGCGATCTGCATCGCCACGCTCAGCGCGTGGGCGCAGTGCACGCTGCGGGTCGGCGTCCGCAACCCGATGCACCGGATTCTCTTCAGCATCGGCACGCTGACGGTGACGACGGCTGCGGCCTCGGTGCTGGGATCGCTCGTGACGCGCGCCGGCTCGCCCGACGTGGCGACGCTGCTGCGCACGGCGGCGATCGTCGCGCCCTTCTACTTCTTCCTGAACACCTCGATGGTGGCGGCGGTGATCGCGCTGTCGACGCGTCAGGGAATCGTCAGCGTCTGGCAGCGCAACTTCCTCTGGAGCGCGCCGAGCTACCTGGCGGGCGCGGCGCTGGCGGCGTTCGCCACCGCGTCGTCGTCGCACAACTGGTCGGGATGGGTGGCGCTGCTCGCGGTGCCGCTGTATCTCATCTTCCGCAGCACGGCGACCGTGGTCGCGCGGCTGCGTGAGGAGCAGGCCGAGACCCGGCGGGCGATGGACGTCCAGCTGGCGACGATCGAAGCGCTGGCGCTGGCGATCGAAGCCAAGGCGGGCTGCACCCCCGAGCACATTCGCTCCATCCAGCAGTATGCGGCGCTGCTCGCCGAAGGCGCGGGCCTGTCGGACCGCGACGTCCAGGGCGTGCGGACGGCGGCGCTGCTGCACGACATCGGCAACATGGCGGTGCCCGAACACATCCTGTCGAAGCCGGACAAGCTGACGCCGGAAGAGTTCGAGCGCGTGAAGATCCACCCGCGCGTCGGCGCCGACATCCTGAGCAACGTCTCGTTCGGCGCGCCGGTGGGCGAGCTGGTGCTCTGCCACCACGAGCGGTGGGACGGCCTCGGCTATCCGGCCGGCCTGCGCGGCGAAGAGATCCCGATTGGCGCGCGCATCCTGGCGATCGCCGACTGCTACAGCACGCTGCAGGCCGACCGGCCGTACCGCCCGGCGCGGACGCAGGCCGAAGCGATCGCCGTGCTGCGCGAGTACGCCGGCACCGCGTTCGACCCGAAGCTGGCCGACATGCTGATCGCGCACATCGAGGCCTCGTCGGAAGCCACGGTCCCCGTGGTCGCCGAGAGCGGCTGGACGCAGGACGAGCCGCTCGCGCTGCAGGACATCGCCGGCGCGCACCGCGAAGAGCAGACGCTCTACGAGATCGCGCAGGCGCTCGGCTCGAGCCTCGGCGTCGCCGAGGCGATGGCGCTGATCCAGGACAAGGTCAACCGCCTGGTGCCGTTCACGACCTGCGCCCTCTTCCTCGGCGACGACGAGCAGGGGTATGTCTGCCGTTACGCGCACGGCCCGGGCACCGAGGCGCTGTTCAAGTGGACGCCGAAATCGTGGAGCGACATCGCGCTGCGGCTGCCGTCGATGGCCGACGGCCGCGGCGCGCACGGCGAGGACCTGGTCGCGCTGCTGCCCTGCCCGCTGATGTTCGAGCGGCGGCTGATCGGCGGGCTGGTGATCTACCACACCGTGGCCGGCTGCTTCACCGACGAGCACCGGCGCGTGCTCGGCCGGGTGAGCGAGCAGGCGGCGGCGGTGATCTACAACTCGACGCGCTTCGAGCAGACCGAGCACGAGTCGCACACCGACCCGCTGACGGCGCTGCCGAACCGCCGCTCGCTCGATCGGCAGTTCGAGGCCGGCCTGGCGCGCGCCGAGCGCAGCAAGAGCAGCGTCAGCGTGGTCGTGCTCGACCTCGACCGGCTGAAGGAAATCAACGACACCTACGGCCACGAGGCCGGCGACCGCGCGCTGCGCGCGGTCGGCTCGACGCTGCGCACCACGGTGCGGCAGCACGACCTGTGCGCCCGGTTCGCCGGCGACGAGTTCATCGTCGTGCTGTGGGATTGCAGCCCCGAGCACGAGGCGCGGCGCGTCCTCGAGCTGCAGACCGCGGTCGGGGCGGCGCCGTTCGAGCCGCGGCCGGGTGTGCGCGTGTCGCTGTCGATCAGCGCCGGCGCGGCGCGCTTCCCGCACGACGGCGCCTCGTTCGACGAGCTGATGGCGGCCGCCGACGAGCGCATGTATCACGACAAGGCCGGCCGCCGGTCGCGCAGCTCCAGCCGCGCCACCGTCAAGCGCAGCGAGCCAGCCTGACTGACCACGGACATCCCGTAGTTGCGCCGATCGGCCGGGGTGCACCCACGCCGGCCACCGCTTACGAAACAATAGCGACCACGCCTCGATAAGCTGCTTGCAGCGCGTCGATCGCCGCGCTACTCTGGGATCGGCGATGGCTGCCGCAGGATCACCTCCGGAACTCTGCTCCCGCTTTCACCGCGCCAGCGAGCTGATTGGCCGCCGCTGGACCGGCGCGATCATCTTCTGCCTCCTGAAGTCCAAGTGCCGCTTCGCGACGCTGCGCGACGCCATTCCCGAGATCACCGACCGGATGCTCAGCGATCGGCTCCAGGAGCTGGAGCAGGAGGGGATCGTCGAGCGGACGGTGATCCCCGACATGCCGGTGCGCGTGGAGTACGCGCTCACCCGCAAGGGCCGCGCGCTCGGCACCGCCGTCGACGCGATTGCCGAGTGGGCGCGCAAGTGGACCGAAGCGGACGGCGATGAATCGCCCAGACCCTCGCGCGCGCGCTCGCGCGCCTCGTCGGCTCGCTGACGAGACTCGCTCCTGCCGCCGCACAG
>Ga0070676_10001013_pt1 | contig 13934 bp, 7 predicted proteins | sample KBSM53metaG_FD_64667 | JGI IMG/M metagenome (GOLD analysis project Ga0070676, IMG submission 64667) | Miscanthus rhizosphere microbial communities from Kellogg Biological Station, Michigan, USA - KBS M5-3 metaG | ecosystem: Host-associated > Plants > Roots > Rhizosphere > Soil ...
TACAGACCCGCTCTTCCCATTTTCGACCGACGGCGATGGGGCGACGCGAACGGGCACGTGGGAGATCGGTGCAGACGGATAGAGTACAGCGTGTCGACTTCACTCGCTCGTAGCGCCGTCCTCCTCCTCGTAGCCGCTACTTCGCTGGCGGCGCAGAACGTCGCCATCACTGGCGCCACCATCATCGACGGTACCGGCAAGGCGCCCATAACCGATGGCGTCGTGGTCATCACCGACGGCCGCATCTCCGCGGTCGGCAAGGCGGGGACGGTCCAGGTACCTGCGTCAACGCGCACCGTCGACGCGCGTGGGAAGTACGTCATCCCCGGCTTGATGGATGCCAACCTGCACCTGTTCCTCAACCTCGACCTCGAGACGCTGATCAAGTACGAAGGGCGTTACCACGAGGTGGCGATCGAGGGCGCGCAGATCGCGCTCAAGAGCGGGCTGACTACCGTTTTCGACACCTGGGGCCCGCGCGATGCGCTCATCAAGGCGCGCGACATCATCAACTCGGGCCAGCAGCAAGGCAGCCGGATTTACCTCGCCGGGAACATCATCGGGTTCGACGGCCCGCTCTCGGCCGACTTCCGCCTAACGGCGGCGCCTTTCGTGAGCAAGGCGTTCGCGAAGCGACTCAACGAGGAATGGGAGCTCGGCACTGGTCGCAAACTTCTGTGGATGTACCCGCAGGAGGTGCGCGACTCGATCAGGAAGTACGCGGCGAGCGGAGTGGATTTCCTCAAGTACGGTGCGAGCGGTCACGTCGACATGAACTTCCTGACGTTCTCGCCGCGCGCGCAGCAGGCCATCGTCGAGGAAGGACATCGGGCGGGAAAAACGGTCCAGGCGCACGTTACTTCGCCTGAGAGCGTCGACCTCGCTGTCGAAGCGGGCGTGGACATCCTCACGCACGGCGATATGTCAGGGCCGACTCATACGATCGCCGAAGAGACGTTGAAGAAAATCAAGGCGAAAGACATTTCCGTGTCGGTGCTGGCGGTGACGAAGCGGCATCGCGAGGGGATCGAGAAGAACATGCCGGAGGGCGTGCTCACGCCGTTCTACAGGATCTCGCACGAGAACATCCGAAATTTCGTCAAGTACGGCATCCGGGTCCTCGTGTCGACCGACGCCGGCATCGAGCATCCGATTCTGCGCGCCGAGTCGCGCACCATAGCGGCCGATACGATCGAACCGCGGGTGAAGCTCGGCGAGGGTCACTTCAATGCCCTCTACGCGCTCGAGGAACTGGGGATGGACCGCATGGAGATCCTCAAGACGGCGACGAGCAACGTTGCGCACGCGTACAAGCTTCGCGACCTGGGGACGCTCGAGGTGGGAAAGATCGGCGACCTGGTGATCCTCGACGCGGACCCATTGCAGAGCGCGCGCAACTACCGACGCATCAGCACGGTCATCAAGGACGGCAAGGTGGTTGACCTTGGCGCGTTGCCGGCTGCGCCGCTGATCTCCGCGAAGACGAAGTCGTAGCGGTGTGGCGGACGCCCCTCTTCTCTTGACAGCTACAGAAGCGCGGCGCATCTTCTTTCGACAGCTACAGAAAGCCTCCTGTCGACGTGCGCCGTGGCCATCCGATCTCAGACTGACGCCCTCCGGGGCTCGCTCGACCTGCTGGTGCTCAAGACGCTCTCCCTCGCACCCATGCACGGGTGGGGGATCAGCCAGCGAGTCCAGCAGATCTCCGACGGCGTGCTCGAGCTGAACCAGGGCTCCCTGTATCCCGCGCTCCAGCGCCTCGAGAAGGACGGCCTGATCACGAGCGAGTGGGGCACAACCGACAACAATCGCCGCGCACGCTATTACCGGATCACCGCCTCGGGCCGAAGGGCGTTAGGCGACGAGCTGGATAGCTGGCGCCGCTTCGCCGCCGGCCTCGAGGCCGTGCTGCGTACGTCCTGACTTGCACGACTGACCGAGGTCGCGGCCTCCGTGTCGCCGCGGCCTCCGATTCGGAGCATCCCATGAGTTGGTTCGACGCGGCGCGCACACGCGCGCGGCTGTTCCTGTCCCCCCGCGCGAGCGAGTCTCGCACAGACGAGGAGTTCCGCTTCCACCTCGACATGGAAACGACCCGCCTCGTGCGCGAGGCGGGCGTTTCTCACGACGAGGCGCGTCGCCGTGCGCTCGCCACGTTCGGCGGTGTGCACAACCACCGAGAGTCCATGCGCGACGGGCGCGGCACCGCGTGGTTCAGCGGCTTGTCGCTCGACCTGAAGCTGGGCTTCCGTATGCTCGTCAAGTATCCCGGGCTCACGCTCATCGGCGGTCTTGCGATGGCGTTCGGCATCTGGTTCGGCGCCGTCACGTTCCAGATGTTCGGCATGATCACGACCACCAAGCTGCCGCTCCCGGGCGGCGAGCGCATCGTGAGGGTCGAGGTCTGGGATTCGAAGGCCCTCGGTGAAGAGGACCGCACGCTGTACGACTACCAGCTCTGGCGCTCCGCGCGGTCGCTCACGGACCTCGGCGCCTATCGCGACGTGGGAGCCAATCTGGTGGGGGCCGACGGCGGCGCGAAGCCCGAGAAGGCGGCTGAGATCACGGCGTCCGCATTTCGCATCGCCCCCGATCGTCCCCTGCTCGGCCGCGTGCTCGACGAGTCGGACGAACGCGCCGGCGCGTCGCCCGTGGTGCTGCTCGGCCACGACGTCTGGGTCGAGCGCTTCGATCGCGACCCGCGGATCGTCGGACGCAACGTCCAGATCGGGAACGGCTTCGCGACGGTCGTCGGTGTGATGCCGGACGGGTACGCGTTCCCGATGTCGCACGAGCTCTGGCTGCCGCTGCGCACGGACGTCCCCGGCCTGGAGCCGCTGCGCGGCGGCGCCATCACGGTCTTCGGCCGCCTCGCGCCCGGCATGACGTTCGAGAGCGCGCAGGCAGAGTTCACGGCGTTAGGCAGGCGGCTCGCCGCGGAACTTCCAGCGACGCACGCGCAACTCCAGCCGCACGTGCTCCCGTACACCCAGTTCTCGGTGAACAACACTGACATGAAGGCGATGATGGGTCTGACGTACTTCTTCGTCGTCGCGCTCATGGTGATCGTGTGCAGCACGGTGGCGCTGCTGCTCTTCGCGCGCGCGGCGACGCGGGAGACGGAGATCCTCGTCCGCAGCGCGCTGGGCGCGAGCCGCTGGCGCATCGTGGCACAGCTCTTCGCCGAGGCGCTGGTGCTCGCCGGCGTGGCGACGGTAGTCGGGCTGGCGGCGGCGCAGCTGACGCTGACGGTCTGGGGCAAGCCATACCTCGAGATGGCTTGGGGCGCCCAACTTCCCTTCTGGGTCGATTTCAATCTCTCGCCGACTGCCACTGCTTACGCGCTCGCGCTCGCGGTGATCGGCGCGGTGGTGGCGGGCGTGATGCCGGCGCGGAAGATCACCCGCGGACTCGGCACGCGGCTTCGCGCGGGAACCGCTGGCGGCGGCGGCGTGAGCTTCGGCGGCGTCTGGACGGCGGTCATCGTCGTGCAGGTCGCGCTCACCGTCATGTTTCCGGCGGTCGTGATGCTCGTGCGCAGCGAGAGCAAACGAGTCGCGTCGTACGACGCCGGCTTTCCGACGCAGGAGTACCTCGGCGTGACCCTCGGCGTCGAAGACGGGGAGGAAGAAACTCTAGCACCAGAAACGCTCGCCGCGCTGGGCGTCCGGATCAGAACCTCGCTCGAGGCGCTGCGCACGCGGCTGGAAGCGGAGCCGGGGGTTGCCGGCGTTACGTTCGTTGACGCGTTGCCAGGAGACACCCACGACGCTCGCCGTGCCGAAGTAGTGTCCCTGCCGGAGATCCGGCCCAGGTGGGTGGCAATCGCATCGGTTGATCTTTCCTATTTCGACGTGCTGAAGGCGCCGGCACTTTCGGGGCGCGCGTTCAGCCGCGCCGATCTGGCTCCCAACATTCCCGTCGTGGTGGTGGATCAGGGCTTCGTGGACCTGGTGATGGCCGGACGGAATCCGGTCGGCCATCGCGTGCGCCTCGGCACAGGGCAAGCGGCCGACTCGAACGCGGCTTCACTCCCCGTGTACGAGATCGTCGGCGTCGTGAAGGAGCTCGGCATGGCAAGCGCCGCGATGCCCCAGCGCGAGGCGGGGGTGTACCTGCCGGCCGTTCCGGGAAGCCAAGGCTCCCTCAAGATGATCGTGCGCGGTCGCGCCGATCCGTTGTCGATAGCGCCACGCGTCCGCGAGCTGGCGATGGTGGTCGACCCGGCAATCCGGGTCGAGCAGATCACGCGCCTCGACCAGGTCACGACTCCGCTGCTCTGGCTCCTCGGGTTGTGGACGAAGATCATCATCGGCCTGACGGCAATCGCCCTCGTTCTGTCGCTCGCCGGTATCTACGCGGTACTGTCGTACACCGTCGCCCGCCGTACGCGCGAGATCGGGGTGCGGGTGGCGTTAGGCGCGAGCGCGCGTCGGGTGATCACATCGGTCTTCAAGCGGCCGCTGACTCAGGTCACCCTCGGCGTGATCGCCGGAATCGTCCTGATCGTCCTGGCGGCGACTGCGGCTGGGAAATCAACGCAATTCAAGGGGACCGGGGTCGGCGTGCTGACGCTCGGCGATGCCGCGCTGCTGGTCGGGTACGCGATTCTGATGGTCGGTGTCTGCACCCTCGCCTGCGTTGTGCCCACCCTCCGCGCGCTGCGGGTGCAGCCGACGGAGGCACTGCGGACGGAATGATGGGAGCGGGGATGGGCTCCCCATGTCGCTTGATCGTCGAGTTGGGCCGTTCGTTGTCGAGAGCGACGTAAACAGAACCCACTTTGAGTACGTAGACTCGCATAGCCGGTGGCTGGCCTGCCGGTAGCGTCGGGTTATATGTCCCCAGCTCCTTTTGGCGAAACGTTTTGTCGGTAACGAGTGGGACAGCGTGGAAGTCGCACTCGATGGCGCCGGTGTGTTGCGCCTAACGCGAACATCCACTGCGGCCAGAGGCCGGGACGGCTCTGCGATACGCCCGGCGAAGGCAAAGCGGCCCTCGGGGACGTGTCTATCCCAACACCTCCGCGAGGAGTCCGACGAAATCCAAACGCAAGCCCGGCTCGAACTGTCCAACGGCACAGACGGGTGTCCCCGGAAGTGGAATATCCCAGCTCACCATCGCGTAGGCTTGTCGCCTCCGGAGTTGTGCCATGTCGACGTTGCTCCAAGACCTGCGATATGCGTGGCGGCTGCTGGCGAAGTCGCCGGGTTTCAGTGCCGCCGCGATCGTGACGCTCGCATTAGGCATTGGTGCGAACGCGGCCATCTTCACGCTGCTGAACGCGCTCCTTTTGAGGCCGCTGCCTGTGCGCGATCCCGCCGGGCTCTGGCTCGTGGGCCGCGGCAGGAATTGCTGCGTGAACGGCGGCGTTCAGAGCAGCTTCGATCTGTTCCCATATCCTCTCTACGCGACAGTCCGCCAGCAGACGGACCTCTTCTCCGACGTGGCCGCTTTCACACCGGCTAATTCCGTCGTTCGCTTTCGCGTTGGCGACAACCCGGCGGCGTCAGCCCAGGGCAAGCTCGTATCATCGAACTATTTCAGCGTCCTGGGCGTCCACCCGTTATTCGGACGCGGCTTTCGCGCCGACGAAGAATCGACACCGCAACCCGTGGTGGTGGTGAGTTACCGCTTCTGGCAACGAACGCTGCAGGGCGATTCCGGTGTCGTTGGCCAGACAGTAAACGTCAACGGTCAGGCATTTACGGTGGTGGGTGTTACACCGCCCAGGTTTTTCGGTGAGACGATTCAGGCCGATCCTGCCGATTTGTGGTTCCCTCTCAGCATGACGCCGCAGGTGATGGCTCGTGCCAGCCTGCTGCCTGAGACCACGACGTATTGGCTCTACCTGATTGGTCGGCTGGCACCAGGGATGTCGCCCGATCAGGCCGCCGTTCGGCTCACGCAGCAGGCACGTACCTGGATGCGGGAATACGAAAAGGAGAACCGGCAGGAAATCGAACGGTCCAGCACTCAGATCACTTCCGCCGCTGGAGGCGTTTCCCGTCTCGGTCGCCTCTATGGCGACCCCCTGCGCATCCTGGCCTTCACCGTGGTGATGGTTCTGCTGATCGCCTGCGCGAACGTGGCCAACCTTTTCCTGGCGCGAGCAGCAGGCCGGGAGCGAGAGATGGCGATGCGGGTGGCCCTGGGTGCTTCCCGCTCACGACTGATTCGGCAGTTGCTCACCGAAAGCATCACCACCGCCGTTCTTGGCGGCATAGCAGGTTTACTGTTGGCATTCTGGGGTACGAAGGCGCTGATCGCGATCGCATTTAGGGGTGCCACGTTCGTTCCCATCTCTGCCGCACCCGACCTGAGGGTGCTGGCCTTCTTGCTCGCCATCTCCGTCGCGGTTGGGTTGCTCTTCGGTGCGGCTCCGGCGTGGAAGTCCGCTCGCCTGCAGGTATACCGGGCACTTCACCCCGGAGGCAGCGCCGGTGGCGTCGGTTTCCGAGGCTTCACGCTGGGAAAGCTGCTGGTGGTCGTGCAGCTCGCGTCCTGCCTGGCGTTGGTGGTCGGGGCGTTCCTGTTCAGTCGCAGTTTCCTGCGACTGCAACTCCAAGATTTCGGCTTCGAGCGCGATGCGGTGTTCGATGCGCGCCTGGACGTCGAAGGAGCCAGGTATACGAGTGAGCAACTATCGGAGGTGAGCGATCGCCTGCTGCGCGCTGTGAAAGAGGTGCCCGGCGTGAGCAGCGCCAGTCTCTCGTTCTACGCCCCATTCAGCGGCGACAACTCGGAGTGGAGTCTGGCCGTTTCCGGCTACACCGGCGAAGAGGCGTACGGCCGATGGAACCGCGTCACGCCTGGTTTCTTCGAGACGATGGGCATGCGTCTCATCAGCGGCCGCGATATCTCCGAGCGCGACGGTCCGAACAGTCCCCGGGTTGCCGTCGTCAGCGAGGCGTTCGTACGTCGGTATTTCTCGGGGCGCAATCCGATGGGCCAGACCTTCCATTTCGTCAATACACCAACGCCGGCGCCGGAACAGTACGAGATTGTCGGCGTCGTCAGTGACATGAAGTATGAGAGTGCCCGCGAGGCAGTGTTTCCCACCTTCTATATCCCGCTCTTTCAGCGCACTCCGCTCGATCGCGATGAGACCCGGACCTCACGTCTTTATCCACACGACTTGCTGGTACGTTCGAGCGCCAACGCGGTCTCCGTCGCGGAGCAAGTACGCGCTGCGCTCCACAAGGCGGAGCCGGATGTGCCGGTTGCAGGCATCGTTACAATGCGCGAGCGAGTGGACCGCTCGCTCGCGCAAGACGAAACCTTAACCGTTGTCTCGATTGGCTTCGGGATGCTGGCGCTCGTTTTGGCTTGCGTCGGACTTTACGGACTCATGGCGTATGCGGTTGCCCGCCGGACGCGCGAGTTTGGGATCCGCATGGCACTCGGTGCACCCCCGAGCAGTCTGCTCGCGATGGTGCTGCGAGAAAGCATCCGCGTTGTAGCGATCGGCCTTATCGTGGGAATGCCCATCGTCTTGGCCGGCATTCGGATTGCCGCGAGTCAGTTCTATGAGCTTGCACCACGCGATTCATGGTCTATTGGGGCTGCCGTTGCAGCTCTCGCTCTGGTCGCAGCCGTCGCGGCGTTGGTGCCGGCGCGGCGCGCGGCCAAAGCTGATCCCGTGATCGCGTTGCGTTACGAGTAGCGTCCAGGTGGTGTGCCGAGCTTGAAGGAGAGCGCGGCGGGTCGCCGGTGCCGCTGGTGCTCACGGCGTGATGCCTGCGTCCGTGACGTTAGTGAAGATGAGCGTCACTCCCTGAAACGCTTGCGACACCTTGTGGTTATAGGGTGCGACACTCGCCAGCAGGTAGGCACGCGGATTGAGTGTCCGCAGAGGCTCACGTTAGGCTCAAAATCGAAATGCGCAAAAGTCGCTGCCTCTATTGAAGATGGCTAGGGACGGAATCGAAGAGACGTGCGAGATCCCCCGCGAGTTCACCCCGAACGAGCGCTGCCTCGACATCGGGAATGAACACGGCGTCCTGTGTTACCCAACGAGACCAAGTCCTGCTTAACCAGGTCGCGCACGAAAGCGCCTTCGAGCATGTAGCGGAACGGGTTCCGTTCAGGAATCGTTAGGCTGAGCGCCGTGTAGTCGATTTCGAGGTCGTGAGTGGCAGGAGCCAGGGTCAGGCTGTCGTCGGGCGACATCTCCTTGTCGTCGATCGTGAGGCGCTCGATCGCCGGCTACCGCTGCCGAATCTCGCGCAGTTCGAGTGTGCGGCGTCTACTCGTCGGCAGCTCGGTCACGCCTCCGCCTTCGACGCGGCGGCGGCCCGTCTCCACGCGGCGATGCTGATCGCCTCGGCCCGGTCGATGAGCCGCAGCAGAACGGTCAGGGCCGCGTCCCCGTCCGGGCTCGCGCGGCCCTTCCGTTCCCGCACGGCGCGCTCGATCTCTTCGCGGAGGATGTGCTGGTCGCGCCGTACCGCCGCCTCGTCCCACCCCTGCGCGTGCCGCCGGGCGCCGTGTCGATCGGCGATGGCGCGCTGGATAGCGCTCCCGTCCCGCAGCAGGTCGGCCCCTTCGGCCCCGCCGCCGCCTACGAGGACGAGCGATTGCGCGAAGTCTCCAAGAAGCGACAGTTGATGGTCCTCCAGCTCGGGGCGCCGCAGCGAGCGGGCGCCAGGCGTGGCGGGGTCAGTCCGCAACCGATCAGAGTAGGCGGAGAGAATCTCGTCGGCCGCGTCGCGGATTAGCTCGCCGAGCTCGTCGAGCCCCGGCGTGCGCAGGGCCGCTGCTTCGCGCTCCGAGCGCGCTCCCCGCTCCAAAGCCGTCTCCGCCTGCCCGCCGTCGTCGCGCCGCACCGCCGGGAGTCGGAGCGTGAAGGTGGAGCCCGCGCCGGGTGTGCTTTCCACTGTCAGATCCCCGCCCATGAGCCGTGCGAGCTGCCGGCTGATCGCCAGCCCGAGCCCCGTCCCGCCGGCGGTGCGCGTGTGGCCGCGGTCGACCTGGTGGAACGGCTCGAAAATTCGGTCCTGCTCCTCGGGCGTGATGCCGATCCCCGTGTCCGCGACCCGCACGGACACCCAGGGCCCGGCACCAGGCAGGTCGGGGAGTGGGTCGGCCGCCGGCGGCGGCTCCGCCAGCCAGTCACAGGTGACCGTGACTGTGCCCCCCGGCGCCGTGAACTTCACCGCGTTCGAGAGCAGGTTGACGAGGATCTGCCGCACTCGGTCCTCGTCGCCGACGTACGGCAACCCCTCCTCGGCGGGGCCGGCGTCGACCAGGCGGACGCCCCGGACCGCCGCCTGCGGGCGCACCAGTTCCAGCGCTGCGTGCACGGCCGGGCCGGTCCAGGTGTTGCGGCGCGCGACGCGAGTTTCGCCGGCCTCGATACGGGAGAGGTCGAGCACGTCATTGACGAGCCCGAGCAGGTGCTGGCTGCTCAGCGTTAGGCGCTCGAGGTACCCGCGCTGCTGCTCGGTGAGCGGGCCGGCGAGTCCCAGGTCGAGCAGCTGCGTGTAGCCGAGCATCGCGTTGATCGGCGTGCGGAGCTCGTGTGACATCGTCGCCAGGAACCCCGACTTGGCCCGGCTCGCCTCCGCTGCCTCCAGTCGCGCCGCCTCGGCGGCGGCTCGGGCGACCTCCGCCTCCCGCCGCGCCTGCTCGGCTGTCACGCGGGCCCGCTCGGCCTCTCCGACCTGCGCCTCGAGCGCCGCGACGAGCCGGCGGCGGTGCAGCGCGAGCGCGAGCTGGTCGGCGAACGCCGCGAGCAGCTCGAGCTCTGCGGCGTTGAATCTGTCGTCGGCACTCCGGCCGAACGAGAGCGTCCCGAGAATCTCGCCATTGGGGACTAACGGGAAGCAGGCGTACGCGCCGGCGCCGAGTCGGCGCACCAACGCGAGCGCCGGGTCGGCGGAGTCCTGCACGTCGTCGCGGACGAGGGGGGACCGCGTCTGAGTGACGAGGCCGCAAACGGCCTCCCCGATGCCGGGGACCTCGAGCAGGGCCTGCGTGTCCTCGTCGACGCCGACGATCCCCTTCAGCCGCAGCCGCGCCCTCGCTTTCGCCGCGTCGCCGGTTGATCTCGCATTCGCGCCTGCGCCTCCGGCCAGCGAGCCTAACGCGTCGTTCTCCGGGATATGCTCGAGGTCGTCCTCGAGCAGGTAATTGAAGGCGACGTCCAGCCGCAGCAGCCCAGCCAAGCGCGCCAGAAGGTCCGGCACTAGCGCCTCGGGTCGCGGGGCGGTCAGCAACCGGATGGAGAAGTCCGCGAGTAGCGCGAGCTCAGCGGCGGGCTGCTCAGCGGGTACGCCCGGCCTTGCGCGCGGCGGTCTCTCGCGCGGTAGCGGCTCGTGGGCCGGCACTTCGCGGTCGGCAGAACTCGGTCTCGGAGCGGCGCTCGACTTGGGCGCAATCTCCTCAGGTGGGCGGCTCGCAGAGGACATGCGACCGTGTCCGAGCGAGGGCCATGCCGCGACAACGCTTTGCCACCGGGAGGGACGCTCGACGAGGCGGCCGCATTTCACGTGTAAGCCGTGCGCCACCCGCGTCATGGCCTCCAACGCTTCGTCGCTGAGCGGCTTTGCTGGAGCGCCGAGTGATCCCGATCAGGCCGCACGAACGGCCGGCTGTTTCACCGCTACTACTTCGATCTCTACTTCGATCTGTTGACCGATCACGAGGCCGCCGGCGTCCAGCGCCGGGTTCCCAATGAATCCGAAGTCGCGCCGATCGATGGCCGCTTTCGCCGAAAATCCGACGCGTTGCTTCCCCCAGGGCTCGAGCGTGCGGCCGTTAGGCACAACGCTGAGCGACACGTCGCGCGTCACGTCCCTGATGGTCAGTGCGCCGGCGACGAGAAGAGGCCCACCGGGCTCGGCGCTCACGTGGCGCGCCGTGAAGATGACGTTGGGATAACGGTTCACGTCGAGGTAATCCGCGCTCCGCAGATGGTCGTCGCGGCGGGCGACACCCGTGTCGATGCTCGAGGCGTCAATCACGACGTCCACAGTGGCGCGGCTGAAATCGCCGTCCGGGACCATCATGGTACCGCTCCAGCGGCTGAATCGGCCTCGGGTCTTCGAGAGAACGAGATGCCGAACAGCGAAGGCAATTCGGGAACAGCTGCTGTCGAGCTGCCAGTGTTCCATGCTCATATGAATAGTCTCCAGGTTGATTTACCAGCTGATTGCGCGGGCGATGTGGGCATCGCACCGCGGGACGCCAATCGACCCCACCTTCGCCGGTGTCTTCCGCCGACTGCCGGTGGCAACGGCGGTCGCCCACGCCGCCGGTGTCAGGCCGTAGACCTCCTTGAACTTGCGGCTCAGGTGGCTCTGGTCCGCGAAACCACATTCGTACGCCACCGTGGACACCGACACGCCACTCGCGAGCAGCTCGCTCGCGGCCGCAAGGCGCCGCCGCAGATGATACGCGTGTGGCGGCAGCCCAAACTCGCGGTGAAATGCCCGAATGAGGTGCGACTCGGTGAGCCCGGCCAGGCGGGCGAGATCGGCGATCGGCTCCGAATTCCCGGGGTTATCGCGGAGGTGGTCGCGCACTCGACCGAGCGACGATGCGTGCTGGCCATTCGAGGGAACCGCCGCGTCGAGCGACGTTAGGCGGTCGAGCACCGCACGAATTGTGGCCACGCACTCGACGGATCGCACGGGGCGCGCGAGCTGAGCGACCAGAGCCTCTATCCGTTCGACGAGCGTGACGTCGGTAACGAGTCTCGCGCGGTCGATCGCCGCGAGCCCGCTCAGATATGACGCTCCGACGAGCAACGTCACGGTCCCACCAGCCGAAGGGCCTCGCGCCCGCAACGAGTAGAGCTGCAACGCGGGCACGACGAGCACACAGTTGGGGGCCGCGACGAGGCTTCGACTCGACTCGCAGCGGATGACCCCGGCCGAACGAACGAGGCTGATCGACAACCGGTCATGAACCCGGGGGGCGACGTCCTCGTGAGCCTGTTCGACGCAGAGAACGTCGGCCACTTCCATGGGGAACGGACGCCAGGCGCGCGTTTGTGCGCCCCTCTCGTGTGCATCCGATGCGAGCGCCACGCGCGCGCTTGTCACTGACATGTTCGAACCCTTCGCTCGGGACGGGACGAAGCTAGGAAGACGGGCAGGCGAAGTCGTTCTTGCGCGGTTGCCGTTCGGTTGCCGAATCGTTCGCGTCCGATGACGTGTAGCAACGCGACGTAACGGGCCCGTCAGAACACCCGGATGTTGACGTACCGCTTGGGGTGCGCCTTGACGTCGGCCACCAGCGCGCGCAGTTCCGTCACCAGCGAATCCGCGTTGGTGTAGAGCGACGGGTCATTCATCACGCGGCCCATCGTGCCTGTGCCTGCCGTCGTTCTCGCGACGAGTGTGTCCACGCGTGCGAGCACGCGACCGAGCACGATGCGCGTCTCACCCCCGCGCGCGGTGAGCAGCCGCAGCTCCCCCGCCGCCGCGCGGGCGTCCCCGGCGGCGGCGGCGACGTCCTGAAACGCACGCTGCAGGTCGCCGTGGGCGCTGGCCGAATCCACGCGCAGCGCGGTACGGTGCACCGCATCGCTGGCCGCGGCGAGTCTGGCGGAGAGCACCCGTGTACTCGCAATGGTCGCGCGGAGCTCCCGCGCAGCGGTATCGTCGAACGTTACACGTGCCTGCCCGGCCACCGCACCGATGTCGTCGAGGATGCGGCCGGCACCGGCGGTGAGCTGCCTGACACTACCCGACGTCGCGCCGGGAACCACGCCCCGCTCGCCGGCCGACTCGGCGAGCTGCTGGCGTACGTCGGGCGAGTCGGGCGCTGCATCCCGCGTCGTGATGGTCGCCTGCCAATCACCGACCAGGCTGGAGGAGCCTAACAAGACAACGGGATTCGCGGGGAGCCGCACGGCGGGCTCGAGCGCTATGCGCACGCGAACCCACCCGTCGTCGCCCAGCTCGATCCCCTCGACGCGTCCGGCACGCACGCCGCGGATGTAGGCATTCGTGCCGACGCCCGCGCCCCCCACATCGCGGAAGCGCGCGACAACCCCGGCCTTCCCGCGGCCGAGGTGTGCTTCGCGAGCCCACATCGTCCCGGCGACGATGGCCACGGCCCCCAGCACCACGAACAAGCCCACCGATACGTCGGTCGCCCGCTTGGAGAGTCGCATGGTCGTCGACTGGATCCGCCCCGTCAGCGAGCCCGGCCCAGAAGCCAGGTCAGCGCCCAGAACGCGTCGAGAACGAGGACCCAGACCGCCCCTTCCACGACGGCGCGCGTGGCCGCCTGCCCGACGCCCGCCGCGCCGCCCTGCGCGCTCAGCCCGCTCCGGCACGCGGCGAGCGTCACCGCGAGTCCGAAGCTCGCCCCCTTCACGATTCCGTACTCGACGTCGAACACCTGGAAGTACAGCCGCACGCCCTTCACGAAATCCGCGGTCGCGAGGTCGAGGAGCTGGACGGAAGCGATCCAGGCGGCAACGACGCCGATGACCATCGCCAGCCCGACGATGATCGGGAACGTGAGCGTACCGGCGAGCACGCGCGGCACCACGAGGTACGCTTTCGGGTCGTACGCGAGCGTCTCGAGGGCATCGACCTGCTCCGTGACCCGCATCGTCCCCAGCTCGGCGGCGATGTTCGCCCCGACGCGGCCGGCGAGCGCCAGGCCGGTGAGCACCGGCGCGAGCTCCATCGTGATCGCCTTCTCGGCACTCGTGCCGATGAGATACATCGGCACCGCCGCGCCGGTGAGGCTGTAGCTCGCCAGCAGCGCGATGACGATTCCCGTGAACATCGCGATGAAGGCCGCGATGGGCATCGACTCGACGCCTAACAAGCGCATCTGCGCCGGCAGCTCGCCGAACCACGTGCGCACGTCGGCGGCGGCGCGGGCGACCTGAGCCCCGAACCGGGCGGATACGCCAACGGTCTCCAGCGACGTCTGGACCGACGCGCCGATGAGCTCGAGCACGCCCG
>Ga0070676_10001020_pt1 | contig 13912 bp, 11 predicted proteins | sample KBSM53metaG_FD_64667 | JGI IMG/M metagenome (GOLD analysis project Ga0070676, IMG submission 64667) | Miscanthus rhizosphere microbial communities from Kellogg Biological Station, Michigan, USA - KBS M5-3 metaG | ecosystem: Host-associated > Plants > Roots > Rhizosphere > Soil ...
AGCCCGACGTCGAGCTCGACGATCTCGCTCACCGCCGCAACCTCGTCGACGGCCCGCGCATCGTCAGCGGCAAACCTCAGGCCACAAAGGACACCAGTCCATCGGCCTTCGCGGCGCAGATGAAGTCGTTGCGAGATGCCATGGACCGAATGCGTCGAGAAGCGCACGATGCAGCGGTCGTAGCTGACGGCGAGGTCCGGATGGTGGTCTTCGGTGTTGGCGATCCAGGCAAGCGCGTTGACGAAGGCGATCGTCTCGAAGTAGTTTTTGAACGCGAACGTCTTCTCGATCGCGCCGTTGCTGACCGCCCAGCCGCTGACCGCCGACAGATGATTGTGGATCTCCGCATCGGACATCGAATGGACGTCCGACTGGCAGCGGGCGTGCAGCAGGTTGCTCATGTCGACCTCATGAGGATGCGCCGGGCGCGAGCGCGGCAAGTCGCTCGCTGGCCGGCGGGTGCGAGTAGTAGAAGCGCACGTAAAGGGGATCGGGTGTCAACGTCGATGCGTTGTCCTCGTGCAGCTTCAACAAGGCCGCAGCAAGGTCACGGCCGTCTGCATGAGCGCAGGCGTAGGCATCGGCCTCGAACTCATGGCGTCGCGACACGCGCGCGAACAGCGGCGATACGAAGAAGCTGAAGACGGGGACCACGAGCAGGAACAGGATCAGCGCGACCGCATCGTTCGATGCCCGCATCGATGGCTCGACACCGAGCCCCGTGTAGAACCAGCTTTGCGTCGTCAGCCAGCCGAGAAGGGCGAATGCGGCAAAGCTGAACGCGAACAGCGTCGCGATCCGCTTCGTCACGTGCTTGTGACGGAAATGGCCGAGCTCGTGCGCAAGCACCGCTTCGACTTCGCCGGGCAACAGCTTCTGCAGCAGCGTGTCGAAGAAAACCACCCGCTTGGCGGCGCCGAATCCGGTGAAATAGGCGTTCGCGTGGGCGGAGCGCTTGCTCCCGTCCATCACGAACAAGCCCTTCGCCGCAAACCCGGACCGTGCCATCAGGGCTTGCACCCGTTCCTTCAGCGAGGCGTCGGCGAGCGGCTCGAACTTGTTGAAGATCGGCGCGATCAAGGTCGGATACAAGACCAGCGCAGCCAGGTTGAACGCCATCCAGGCTCCCCATGCCCACAACCACCACCAACGGCCGGTCGAGCCCATGATCCACAGCATCAGTGCGGCGATCGGCAAGCCGATCAGGACGCCGACCGCAACGCTCTTCGCGGTGTCGATCAGGTACAGCTTCCAGGTCATGCGGTTGAAGCCGAAACGCTGCTCGATGCGGAACGTCGCATACAGATCGAACGGCAACTCGAGCAGACCGCCGATCGCTGCGAAGGCCGCCAGCAAGCCAAGCTGGTACCCAAGATCACCCCAGCGCGGCTGCAGCGCGTCGCGCAGCAAGGTGTTCAGCGCATCGAGGCCACCGAGCAGCGTCCAGCCGACCAGCACCGCCGCGCCGAACGCCATGCCGAGCAGGCCGAAGCGCGCCTTGGTCACCGTGTAGTCTGCTGCGCGCTGGTGCGCCGGGAGCGCAACGGTTGCCTGGAACGGCGTCGGCACCATGTCGCGGTGGGCGGCCACGTGGCGGACCTGCCGCGTTGTCAGCCAGAACTTCAGCAGCAGCGAACCCAGCAGCGCGAGCGTGAACAGCAAGGTCAGAACGAACGAGGGATGCATCGCGCGCAGTTTAGGCCCGGCTTGCCGACCTTGCCCGATGCGAGTCTCTCGACCTGCCGGCAGCCGCAGCACCGAAAATTGCTGCACCGGCCGTGCGCCGGGCGACCGCGCAGAATCGAGGCGATCGAACAGTCGGAGTTTTCAGCATGAGCGGTCCAGCAGTCGCACTCCCTTCGAGCGATCTCAACCTCGCGTGGATCGATCTCGAGATGACCGGGCTCGACCCTGACCGCGACCGGATCATCGAGATCGCGGTCGTGATGACCGATCCGAATCTCGGCTCGCGGGTCGCGGGTCCGGTGCTCGCGATCCATCAAAGCGACGCGACCCTCGATGCGATGGACGCCTGGAACAAAGGCACCCACGGGCGAAGCGGATTGATCGACCGGGTCAAGGCATCGACCGTCGACGAAGCGCAAGCCGAAGCGCAGGTGATCGACTTCCTGCAGCGCCATGTGCCGAAGGGCAAGTCGCCGATGTGCGGAAACAGCATCTGTCAGGACCGGCGCTTCCTGGCTCGTACGATGCCGCGCCTCGAGGCGTTCTTTCACTACCGGAACCTCGATGTCAGCACGTTGAAGGAACTGGCGCGGCGCTGGAAACCGGACATCATGGCGGGCTTCCTGAAGGCGCAGGCCCACACCGCGCTGGCCGATATCCAGGAGTCGATCGACGAACTCGCGTACTACCGGCAGCATCTGCTGGCTTTGTAGCCGGCAAGCTGCCGGCAATGCGGAGGGTGCGTGAGTCGGCGACAGCGGGCAAACCAGGACTGCGCTAGAATGCTAGGTTCGCCAGACGATTGGTTGGCGAATCGTTCATCTCCCTGACCTCATCGAGTCTCCCGCGGCGCGCCGCGTGGCTTGTTCGAACCCTTGACGGGAACGGTTGGCGGCGATGCCGTCGCTTTGACTGTTCTCGAACCTCGAGGTGCCTGCTCCGGGCGCCGGTTCGGACCTTCTTTCCAGCGACTTTCCGCCGTTGCGACGTTCGCGACGGCAGCCGTTTTGCGCCGCTGAGGCTGTGGCGGACACCGGCGTGTGCACGAAAGCAGATGATGACCTTCGAATCCCTGGGCTTGCATGAAGCCCTGACCCGCGCCGTGACCGATGCCGGCTACGACAGCGCGACAACGGTGCAGAGCGCCGCCATACCGCCGGCCCTGCTGGGCGCCGACCTGATGGTCTCGTCGAGCACCGGGAGCGGCAAGACCGCCTCGTTCATCCTTCCCGCATTGCAGCGCATCCTAATGGCGCGCGCGACTCCGCAGCGACGCGAAAAGGGGACGGTCTACGGTCCCCGCATCCTCGTGTTGACGCCGACCCGCGAGCTCGCGATGCAGGTTGCCAAGGCTGCCAGCACCTATGGCCGCCATGTGCAGGGCCTGCGCGTCGCGACGGTGGTCGGCGGCGTGCCGTATCCGGCGCAGATCAAGGCGTTGCGCGGCCCGCTCGACATTTTGATCTCGACGCCGGGGCGGCTGCTCGATCACCTGCAGACCGGAAAGGCCGTGCTCGACCACGTCGAAGTGCTGGTCCTCGACGAAGCCGACCGGATGCTCGACCTCGGTTTCATCGACGACATCCACACGATCGCCGATCACATCCCCGCGGCGCGCCAGACGCTCATGTACAGCGCGACGTTTCTCGGGCATGTCGGCCGCCTCGCGCAGAACCTTCTGAAGGACCCGCAGCGCGTCGACGTGGCGTCGCACACCGACACCCACGAGAACATCGAGCAGCGCTTGCACTGGGCCGACAACGGCACCCACAAGAACGCGCTGCTCGACCATCTGCTGACACAGCGCGAGATGGAGCAGGCGCTGGTCTTCACGAGCACGCAACGAGATGCCGATTGGCTCGCCGACCGCCTCGCCGAGATGGGACACGCGGTGGCCTCGCTGCACGGCGGCATGCCGCAGGGACGCCGCAATCGCGTGCTGCAAGGTCTGCGCTCGCGCCAGCTGAAGGTCCTGATCGCCACCGATGTCGCGGCGCGCGGCATCGACGTGCCGACCATCAGCCACGTCATCAACTATGGTCTGCCGATGAAGCCGGAAGACTACGTGCACCGTATCGGCCGGACGGGTCGTGCCGGACGCAACGGTCTGGCCGTGACGCTGGCGGAGCGCATGGACAGCGGGATGATCAGGCGCATCCAGCAGTTCACGACGCAGGCCATTCCGGTCGCCACCATCGGCGGCCTGGAGCCGAAGAGCCCCGAGCCGAAAACCCATGCACGGCCCGAGAGTCGGGCCTTCAAACCAGGATCGGGTCACGCGAAAAGCTTCGGCAAGAAGTCGTTTGTCCGCCGCGACGACGCGGGTGCCGGCGCCCAGCGCCCGCCCTTCGATCGGTCGGTGGGCCCGGCGCGCTTTGACGTGTCGACGGAGCCTCGCCGCAACCCGTTCGACAGGGCACCCGGTCGGGATCGGCTTGAATCAAAGCCAGCGGGGTTTGCCGCTCGTCGGGGCCCGGCACCTGTCCGCAAGGGCGCCTTCAAGCCGTCGCGCCCTCGCGCCGCTGGCGGCTTCGGTCGCTGAAATCTCAGATGCGACTGCTTGCGGTCTCGTCGCGGCGGTGCCGTCCTCAGCGGCGCCGCTGCACCGACACCTTGACCGACATCCCGAGGTAGTCGCCGCTCTCGCCGAACCAACTGCCCGAGATCGGCGCCGCCTGCGACGGATGCCGGGCAACGCCGACCCGGATCAGTTGGCTGCCGCCGAGAAGGTTGTTGGTCGGATCGAACGGCACCCAACCGGCGCCCGGCAGATAGGCCTGCAGCCAGGCGTGCGTGTAGCCGGCGCCGACCGTATCGCCATCGGATCCGCCGTCGAGCGCCGGGTCGTACAGATAGCCCGAGACGAAGCGGGTCGCGATGCCGAGCCGGCGCCCGGCTTCGATCATCAGCAGCGCGAAATCACGACAGGAGCCTGAGCCGAGTTCGAGCGTCTGGCTCGGCTCCTGCGTGCCTTCCTCGTCGCGCGCCGAGTAGCGGAAGTCGTCGCGAATGTGCTGGTTCATCGCGATCAGCAGATCGCGGGTTCCGGTCGGCCCATCGGTCCGGATGAACTGGCGTGCCCACGCGGTCAGTTCGCCGCCAGGGTCGTCATGCGCCGGCCGCAGGTAGTGTTCGAGGTCGAAGCGCTCGTCGACGCTGTACGCGAACGGAAAGATCTCCGCGCTCGGCGCGAGCGGCAACTCGAGGTTGTTGGTGTGCGCGTGCTCGATCGTGAAGCTGCAGACGATGCGCAGTTCGTCGGCCGATTCCAGCGGCTGCACGAGCGCGACCGAATTCGAGTGCGGATCCTGGATCATGCGGACGTCGCAGTCCGGGGAGACCTCGAGGTCGGTCGCGAGCACGCGCAGGTCGTGGCTGTCGCGCGGCCGGAACATCACCCGGTGCTCGCCGAACCGGACCGGCTGACGATAGCGGTAGACCGTCGTGTGGATGATGTCGTACTGGATCGGCATGTCGTCGTCTAGACGTCGAGCAACTCGACTTCGAACATCAGCGTGGCGTTCGGCGGAATGACGCCGCCGGCACCGCGCGCGCCATAGCCCAATGCGGGCGGAATGACGAGGACGCGCGTGCCACCGACCCGCATGCCCTGCACGCCTTCGTCCCAGCCGCGGATGACCATGCCGGCGCCGAGCTCGAACGAGAACGGGTCGTTGCGGTCCTTGCTTGAATCGAACTTCGCGCCCTTGACGCCGTTCTCGTAGAGCCAACCGGTGTAGTGCACCGACACGTTCTGACCGGCCTCCGCGACATCGCCGCTGCCCAGCACGGTGTCGTCGTATTTCAGCCCTGATTCGGTGCTGTCCATGAAATGCCGCCTTTCGTCCTGGATGGTGGAACCCGATGATGCCAGCGCGATGCGCTGCGTCGGGAGGAGTCGTTGCCGTGCCAGTCCGCGCCGGTCAGGGCCACCGAGCGCGCCAGCGAAGGGCGGCCTTCGCGAGCCAGTCGGGGACGCTGTGCGCCTCCGGCGTGATAGCGAGCAGCGTGCCCGCCTCCTTCAGCGCGTCGAGCGGATGCCGGATGTCGAACGGCTGGGCACCATTCTGTTTGGAGAGCTTCGTGCCGTCGGCGCCCAGCACCAGCGGCGTGTGCAGGTAACGCGGCGTGGCCAAGCCAAGCAAACGCTGCAGATGAATTTGCCGCGCGGTGTTGTCGGTCAGGTCCTCTCCGCGCACCACGTCGGTGATGCGCTGCGCCGCATCGTCGACGACGACGGCGAGCTGGTAGGCCCAAAGGCCGTCCGCGCGGCGAACCACGAAGTCACCGACTTGGTTCGACACGTCCTGCGACTGCGGGCCGAGCCGGCGGTCGATCCAGTCGATTCGCAACGGGGCGTCGGGACGATCGAGAGCAGGTGCGCTCAGCACGCGAATCGCGCGGGCCGGCTTGCCGAGCAGGCCGCGCCGGCAAGTGCCTGGATAGACCCGCTCGGCATGGCGCGTCGGCAGCAAGCCGTTCCGCGCAGCCGCCTCGGCGAGGTCGCGTCGGCTGCAGCCGCACGGATAGGCCCAGCCGGTCGACAGCAGCCGTTGCAACGCGGCTTCGTACAGCGGCTCGCGACTGGATTGCCAGACCGGCGCTTCATCGGAGACGAGGCCGCAGGCAGCGAGCTGCGCCGAGATCGTCTCGGCGGCGCCCGGCATCGTTCTAGGACCGTCGATGTCCTCGATGCGGACCAGCCAGCGGCCGCCATGCGCGCGCGCGTCGAGCCACGATGCGAGCGCGGCGACCAGCGATCCAGCATGCAGCGGCCCACTCGGCGACGGCGCAAAGCGCCCGATGTACGGCACGACGCTTCGACCTCTTGCACTCTCGTAAGCTAGAGCACGCTCGTGATGTACGGCGAGCCGTGCCGCTCGAGCAGCGCCTTTCGTGTGGTCGGACTCTCGAGCTGCTCGAGCCACCAGCGCAGCCCGAGGCCCAGCGACGTCTTCCGCGACGCGCCAGCGGCGTGTCCGCCCGGCACCCGCCAGGCGTAGGCGAGCTGTGCCACCTGCGCGGCCCGCTGCACTTCCTTGACGACCAGTCGGCCGGCGAGGATGTGCTCGCGTGCGAGCGGCTCGGGTACGAATCCGCAGGCGAGGCAGCGCAGCTGGACCTCGAGCTTGATCTGCATGCTGCTGACGGTGAGCACGTCCTGCCCGGGAAGCAGGTTGACGGTCAATGGCGTCAGCCGCTGGGCCGAATCGGCGACTGCGACGGCCCGATGGCGCACCAGCTCCGCATCGCTGATCGGCCCGCTTGCGTTTGCGAGCGGGTGGTGGGGCGCGACGGCGAACACGAAGGACATCGTCCCGATTTCCTTCATCTGCACGCCCTGCGTGGTTTCGCGGCCCATGCCGACGCCGATGGCGAGATCCGCCTGCCCGGTGACGAGCGCTTCCCAAGTGCCGGCCATCACCTCGGTGCGCAGTCGCAGCCGGGTTCCGTGCCCACGCTCGATGGTCGAGTCGGCGGCGGCCGTTGCGCCGGCGCCGCGCTCGAGTGAATAGAAGGCTTCGCACATTTCGAGGATCGTCGCGCGTGAGATCACGCCGTCGACCGCCACGCTCAACTGGGCTTCCCAGCCCGTGGCGACCCGCTTGACACGGTTGGCGACCGCATCCATCTGCTCGAGCAGACGCCGACCCTCGCTCAGCAGTTCGTCGCCGGCAGCGGTCAGGCGTGCCTGCCGCGACCGGCGGTCGAACAGCAGCACGTCGAGCGCTTCCTCGAGTTGCCGCACGCTGTACGTCAGCGACGACGGAACCTTGCCCAGTTCGCGCGCCGCGGCCGCAAAGCTGCCGGTTCGCGCGATGACGTCCATCATCGTCAGGGCTTCGGGCGTGAGGACGTTGCGGTTCTGAGGCATGGCCTGCGGCACGATGCCTTCATTTTATTTGAACGAAGGCATCAAGCGCGGCTGCTGGATGTAGGGCGCGTGCGGGCCTAAATTCAGCTTCAGAAAGGAATCATCGTCATGATCACAGTGCGCAAATCGAACGAACGCGGCTTTGCCGACCATGGCTGGCTGAAGAGCTTCCACAGCTTTTCGTTCGCCGACTACTACGACCCCGACCACATGGGGTTCGGCAACCTGCGGGTCATCAACGAAGACCGGATCGCGCCCGGCACCGGCTTCGGCACGCACGGGCACCGCGACATGGAAATCGTGAGCTATGTGCTGTCCGGCGAACTCGCGCACAAGGACAGCATGGGCAACGGCCAGCCGAACGCCGCGGTCAGCGGAGTGATCCGTCCCGGCGATGTTCAGCGCATGAGCGCCGGCACTGGCGTCCGCCACAGCGAGTTCAATCATGCTGCCGATGCGACGACCCATTTCCTGCAGATCTGGATCGAGCCGAGCGAGCGTGGCATTGCGCCGGGCTATGAGCAACGGCACTTCGACACCGACGAGAAGCGCGGTCGACTGCGCTTGATCGCTTCACCTAACGGGGCCGAGGGATCGGTGACGATCCATGCCGACGCGTCGATTTACAGCGGGCTCTTCGATGGCAGCGAACATGTCGAACTGCCACTCGACGCGAGGCGCAAGGCCTATGTGCACGTTGTTCGGGGGCAGGCCGAAGTCAACGGTCAGCGCCTTGCCGCTGGAGACGCGGTCCGCATCGAACGCGAGCCGGCACTTGTTATCGGTAACTCGCGCGAGGCCGAAATCCTCGTCTTCGATCTGCAGTGAGCCGTCGGCTCGCCATCTTTTTCTCAACCACCTGGAAATCATCATGAATGCACCGTTGCAAAACCCGTTGGCCCTCGCCGGCCGCATCCTTCTGGCACTGATGTTCGTGCTCGCCGGCTTCAGCAAGATCACCGGCTTCGCCGGCACCGTCGGCTACATGCAATCGAAGGGCATGCCGGCAGCCGAACTGCTGGCGAGCTTGACCATCCTGCTCGAGATCGGCGGCGGCCTCGCGCTGATGTTCGGTTTCATGACCCGGTCGGCTGCGCTTGCGCTCGCCGTGTTCACCTTGCTCGCGTCGCTGATCTTTCACAACTTCTGGGCAGTTCCCGAAGCGCAGAAGATGGTTCAGAACCTGATGTTCATGAAGAACCTGTCGGTCATCGGCGGACTCCTGGTGCTGGCGGCGATCGGTCCGGGCAACTGGAGCCTCGACGCGAAGCGGCGCGAAGGGCGCCTGCTTGCAGCCTGACGGCGTGAGCCGCCCTCAACCCGGCTCGGCGTCGCGCACGAGCCGCAGGCCGCTGAACTGCCACTGCGCATCGGGCGGGAAAAAGTTGCGGTAGCTGGCGCGCACATGGCCGGCCGGCGTCGCGCACGAGCCGCCGCGCAGCACGTACTGGTTGCACATGAACTTGCCGTTGTACTCGCCGACGGCACCGGGCAGCGGCCGATAGCCGGGGTACGGCGAATAGCTCGATTGCGTCCATTCCCAGACGTCGCCGTACATCTGCACGGGCTCACCACGGTCGGCGTCGGCATGCGGCATCGGATGGAAGCTGCCGCGGTCGGCGAAGTTGCCGCGGGGTGGCTGCTGCAGGCCGCGTGCGGCGAGTTCCCATTCGGCCTCGGTCGGCAGGCGCGCGCCGGCCCAGCGCGCGTAGGCATCGGCCTCGAAATAGCTCAGGTGACAGACCGGCGTGCGCGGATCGATCTCGACTTGCCCCTGCAACGTGTGGTTGAGCCACTTGCCACCCTCGGCGCACCAGTACAACGGCGCGCTTCGCGAGCCGCTGTTGACCCAGTCCCAACCCATCGACAGCCACAACTCGGGACGCCGATAGCCGCCGTCCTCCATGAATGCCAGAAAGTCGCCGTAGCTCGTCGGCCGCGAGGCGATCTCGAACGGCGGGATGTAGACGCGGTGACGCGGCGTTTCGTTGTCGAAGCAGAAGGGGCCGTCGAGGTCGGCGTCGTGCCCGTGCTCGACCAGGCCGCCTTCCTGGCGAAACCAGCGCAAGGCTTGCGGCTGGACTGTCGTCATCGGCCAGCGCCTCGCATAGGCGCGCGGATTCGGATCGAAGCTGAGTGCGTGCTTGATGTCGGTCAGCAGCAGTTCCTGGTGTTGCTGCTCGTGGTGCAGGCCGATGGTGATCACCTCGTCGCGCTCGCGGTCGACCGGTTTGCTCGCCATCAGGTTCAGCAGTCGCTCATCGATCTGGTGCCGGTACCGCAGCACCGTCTCGAGAGTCGGTCGCGTGATCAAGCCGCGCTGGGGCCGCGGGTGACGCTCGCCGATGCCCTGGTAATAGCTGTTGAAGAGGACCCGGAAACTCGGATCGAACGGAACGAATCCCGGTTCGAAACGTTCGAGCACGAAGGTTTCGAAAAACCACGTCACATGGGCCAGGTGCCATTTGGTCGGGCTCGCATCCGGCATCGACTGGATCTGGCAATCCTCGGCTGTCAACGGTGCGGCGAGGTCGAGGGAGCGCTGGCGAATGCGCGCCAGGCGTTCCCCGAGTGAACCGGTCTCTGGCATAAACGCGGCGCGGGCCGCTTGGGGTGGCTTCGAACGGATCATGGTGATTGTGTCCATGCATCGAAAGCGCCACAGCCTAGTCGATGTCGCCGGCCGATACCCGAGTGCGGTGATCGGCGCCGATTGGTTGCCGGGAACGGTTTCGGCGACGATTTTCCGGTCGCGGCACTCCCTAAAATGGGTCGATGGCTTTCGTCCACCTGCGCACCCACACCGAGTACTCGGTCGTCGACGGCACCCTGCGCATCGATGAAGCGATCGACGCGGCGGCCGCCGATGGTCAAGGCGCACTCGCGATCACCGATCTGTCGAACCTGTTCGGAGCCATCAAGTTCTACAGCGCTGCGCGTCGTGCCGGCGTCAAGCCGATCGTCGGCGCTGATTTGTGGCTCGAGCCCGATGGCGGTGAACGCGCGCCGAGCCGGATCGTCGCGCTGGCGCAGAACCGGCAAGGCTATCTGAACCTGTGCGAGCTGCTGTCGCGCAGTTGGCTGACCAATGCGCAGCGCGGCCAAGCGTGGATTCAGTGGCCATGGCTGGCCGAGTTGAACGAAGGCCTGATCGTCCTCTCCGGTGCCGAGAACGGCGCGGTCGGGCAGGCGCTGCTCGGCGGTGATACCGCGCGTGCCGAGGCACTCGCGCGCCGGTTCGGCGAGCTCTTCCCGCGGCGCTTCTATCTCGAGGTTCAGCGCGCCGGTCTGCCCAACCACGAGCGGCATCTTGCGGCTACCGTCAAGCTGGCGAGCGCCCTGCGGCTGCCGGTCGTCGCGACACAGCCGGTCCAGTTTCTGACTGCCGATGACTTTGAGGCGCATGAGGCGAGGGTTTGCGTCGCCGAGGGCGAGATGCTGTCGAACCCGCGACGCGTCCGCCGCTTCGGGCGCGAGCAGTGGTTCAAGACACAGGCGCAAATGGAGGCATTGTTCGCCGACCTGCCGAGTGCGGTGCGCAATACGGTCGAGATCGCGAAGCGCTGCAACCTTGCGCTGGTGCTCGGCAAGCCGCAGCTGCCCGATTTCGAGACACCGGTCGTCAACGGCGAGCGGGTGCCGATGGCCGAGTATTTCCGCATCGCGTCGCATGAAGGGCTCGAACACCGTCTGCGCCAGCTTTATCCCGATGAGGCGCGCCGCCGCGCCGAGCGCCCGCGCTATGTCGAGCGCCTCGATTTCGAGATCGAGACGATCCTGAAAATGGGGTTTCCGGGGTACTTCCTGATCGTCGCCGACTTCATCAACTGGGCCCAGCGCAACGGCTGCCCGGTCGGCCCGGGCCGTGGCTCGGGCGCCGGCTCGCTGGTCGCTTATTCGCTCAACGTGACCGGTCTCGATCCGCTGCGCTACAACCTGCTGTTCGAGCGCTTCCTGAACCCTGAGCGCGTCTCGATGCCCGACTTCGACATCGACTTCTGCCAGGCCAATCGGGATCGGGTGATCGACTACGTCAAGCAGAAGTACGGACGTGACGCCGTCAGCCAGATCGCGACCTTCGGCACGATGGCGGCGAAGGCCGCCCTGCGCGATGTCGGCCGCGTGCTCGGCATGAGCTACGGGCACGTCGACAGCGTCGCGAAGCTCGTTCCGGCACCGCCCGGCAAGAGCGTGACCTTGCGGCGTCCGCCGCCGGTCCCCGACAGCGGCGTGATCTACGCGCGTCGTGAGTCGCCCGAGATCGAGCAGCGCGAGAAGAACGAGGAGGAGGTCGCTGAACTGCTGGCGATGGCCGAGCGTGTCGAGGGCATCGTCCGCAACGTGGGCATGCACGCGGGCGGTGTGCTGATCGCGCCGGGCAAGATCACTGACTTCTGCCCGCTCTACATGCAGCCGGGCAGCGACAGCGCGGTCAGCCAGTTCGACAAGGACGACGTCGAGGCGATCGGCCTCGTCAAGTTCGACTTTCTCGGTCTCGCGACCTTGACGATTCTCGAGCTCGCGAAGGACATGATCGTCGCGAACCACGCCGATCAGCAGGCGTTCTCGTACGACGATCTTCCGCTCGAGGATGCGAAGGTCTATCGGCTGTTCTCCGAAGGTCGCACCGAATCGGTGTTCCAGTTCGAAAGCGCGGGGATGCGCCGCATGCTGCGCGATGCGAAGCCGAGCCGTCTCGAGGACCTGATCGCGCTGAATGCGATGTTCCGGCCCGGACCGATGGAGAACATTCCGAGTTTTTGCGCCCGCAAGCACGGCCGCGAGGAGGTCAGCTATCCGCACCCGCTGCTCGAGTCGGTGCTCGGCGAAACCTACGGGATCATGGTCTACCAGGAGCAGGTGATGCAGGCCGCGCAGGTGCTCGGCGGGTATTCGCTCGGCGGCGCCGACCTGCTGCGGCGTGCGATGGGCAAGAAGAAGGCCGAGGAGATGGCCAAGCACCGCGAGATCTTCCGTGCCGGTGCCGCGCAGAAGTCGATCTCGGCCGAGGTCGCCGACGAAGTCTTCGACCTGATGGAGAAGTTCGCCGGCTACGGCTTCAACAAGTCGCATGCCGCCGCGTATTCGCTGCTCGCCTACCAGACGGCCTGGATCAAGGTCCACTACACCGCCGAGTTCTTCGCCGCGAACATGACGGTCGAGCTCGACGACACCGACAAGCTGAAGGTGCTGATCGGCGATGCGAAGTCGTTCGGCATCGTGTTGCAGCCGCCGGATGTCAACACCGGCACCTACCGATTCGAGCCGGTCGGCGAGAAGGCGCTGCGTTTCGGCCTCGGTGCAATCAAGGGCACCGGACAGGGCGCGATCGAGGCGATTCTCGCGGCGCGCGACGGCGACGGCACTGCAGCCGCCGGTCCGTTTCGCAGCCTCTTCGATTTCTGTGCGCGCGTCGATCGGCAACGCGTCAACCGCCGCGTCGTCGAAGCACTGGTGAAGGCCGGCGCGTTCGACGCGCTCCATCCGAATCGGGCCAGCATCCTCGCGAGCGTCGGCCGCGCCCTCGACTGGGCCGACACGCAGGCGGCGCACGCCGACCAGGGCGGCCTCTTCGACTTCGGCGATTCGCATGCGGCCAGCACCCAAGAGCCGGCGCTCGTCAACGCCGAACCGTGGGGAATCAAGGAGAGGCTCACGTTCGAGAAGGCCGCACTCGGCTTCTATCTGTCGGGGCACATGTTCGATCAGAGCGCCGACGAGATCCGGCGCTTCGTGAGGGCGCGCATCGCCGACCTGATCGACAGCCGCGAGCCGCAGCTCCTGGCCGGCATCGTCGGCGACCTCCGCATCGTCAACGGCCAGCGCGGCCGGGTTGCGATCTTCAAGCTAGACGACACCTCCGAGCCGATCGAGGCGGTCGCCAGCGAGGACGTGCTGAACGCGAACCGGGATCTGCTGAAGGACGACGAGCTGGTCATCGTGCAAGGCAAGGTGCAGCCCGATCGGTTCTCCGGGGGCATGCGCCTGAACGTGCTGCAGGTCTGGGATCTGGCTGCGGCGCGCTGCCGCTTCGGCAAGTACCTGCGCGTCGAGGTCAACGGCAGCATACCGCCGGTCGCCGAGGTGCTGCGCGACTTCCCGTCGCGACGCGTCTCGAGCGAGCGTGGCGATCTCGCGCGTGGCCTGACCGTGCGCCTGCAGTTGCTGCGCGAGCGCGCGAGCGCGGAGCTCGACCTCGGCGACGCCGCGCGGTTCTATCCGAGCGATGCGGCGATCGCTCGCTGGCAAGCCGGCGCCCATCAGGGACGCGCCACCGTGGTCTACGACTGAGGCGATGCCGGACGCCCACCCGCTGACGGGACTGGTCCTGACCGGCGGCGGCGCGCGGGC
>Ga0070676_10001024_pt1 | contig 13898 bp, 9 predicted proteins | sample KBSM53metaG_FD_64667 | JGI IMG/M metagenome (GOLD analysis project Ga0070676, IMG submission 64667) | Miscanthus rhizosphere microbial communities from Kellogg Biological Station, Michigan, USA - KBS M5-3 metaG | ecosystem: Host-associated > Plants > Roots > Rhizosphere > Soil ...
TGAGTCTGTACGTCAGCGCACGCAGAAAGCAGCCGGGACTTCGAACCTAAAGGTGGCCCACGCCTCGCCGCACCGACGCCCGGAACCGATAGTCCGCCGGTGATGCCGGAAAGCCCATACGCTTCAAAAAATTGGGGGCGGATTTTCAGTCCGGTGATGCAATCAGGTTGACTGTCGCCGAACCTTCCGTTCGCCTGGCCCTTCGCCAGTTGGTCAACGTCACGGTGTGGTTGCGGACGAGCGGTCTCGCCCAGAGGCTGATGCCGAGGATGTAGCCAACGGTCAGGAACGTTACCGTCATGGCGGCCCTGAGCCCGATCCAGTCCCCGAGAACACCGACCAGGAGCGGAATCAATGCGCCACCGAGAATGCCGGTGCACAAGATGCCAGACAGAGCGCCGTGGTGACGCGTTACGGAGTTCAGTGCCAGCGAAAAGATCACGGAAAACATCACCGACAGGAAGAAGCCCGAAGCGGCGAAGGCATACATCGCAAGGTGCGCCGTCCCGAATAGCGCCACGCCGACGCAGGCGATTGCACTAACTGAAAACATTGCCAGCACGAGCCTCGCATCGAGCAGTCGCAGCAGCAGCACGCCGAGCAGGCATCCGACGGACATCAATCCCCAGAACAGTGCGACGGCCCGCGCGCCTTCAAGAGTCGGCGACATGCCGTGATAGACGCTCAGGAATTGAGACATCCAGTTGGCAAGGCTTTGCTCCGTGCCGACGTACGCCACGATGCCGAGGAAGAACAGCCTCGCATGCTTGTCGCGCAGCAGCTCCCAGTACGCCCCGCGAGCTCCGGCGCGCTCATCCTCCCGAAGTTCGATGCTCGGAATGTTCATCCGGCTCGTAATTAGGATCACCAGCAGAAACAGCAGTGAAAACGCCCAGTAGAAAGCGACCCAGGGCAACGCAGTTGGCGTGAACGTCATGGCAATGCCGAGCCACCCAGCGTCCTGCGAGCCGGTCGCGGTGACATTTCTCATCAGTGCCGAAAACACCAACGGGCTCACGAAGGACGCAAGGCCGAACACGAGCTGTCCCAGTACGGAGTAAACGGCGAAGTTTCCCTCGCCGCCCGCGGTGCGCATCAGCGGATTGATGACGACCTGCAGCATCGCCATGCCCAGGCCGATGATGAACAGTCCGCCGATCACGACGAGATACCCGGGAGCGACCGCGATCGCCATCGCGCCGAGCAGATTGAGCGCGAAGGCGGCAAGCAGCGTCGTACGCGGGCCGCGCGCCTCAACCAGCAGCCCGGCCGGTATCGAGACGATGCCGTAGGCGAGAAAAAACGAGAACGGGAGCAGACCTGCGAGCGCGAGACTCAGCCCGAAGTCGTGAATGATCACGGGCATCAGCGGACCAATCAGGTTGGTCACGAAGGAAATGACGAACCAGACGCAAAGGATGTAAACGACGATTACGCCGCGGTTGTTCATCCGCCTCCACCGACGGTTCCGGTCTGCACCACTCGTTGGACTGGCCAGTCGATCTGTTCGGCCAGTTCGCCGCGCTTGATCGAGCGGCGCGGAAACCGGGCAATGACCGAGGCGGCCGCCCTGCAACCGGCTTCGAGCGCGCCGGTCAGGTCGTGGCCATTCGTACGTCCGAGCAGATAGCCGGTATTGAACGAGTCGCCGGCACCGATGGTGTCGAAGACGGTCGACGCGATCGCATCGACGTTGACGCAAGTGCCGTCCTGAAAGCCAATCGCGCCCTTTGCGCCATTTTTCACGATGAGATTCGCACCCGGCTTGAGTCTCGCGCCCACGTGCTGGAGCGCCGCGCCAAGGTCTGCTTGTCCGGCGAGATTAGCCACTTCAATCTCGTTGAGGAGCACGTGGTCGCACCGCGAAACCCAGTCGAACAATTCCTCACGCAGCGCATCGTTCCAATCACCCGACGGCCAGCCGGTATCGAGCGCAATTTCGTAACCGAGTGCTGTGACCTCGTCGATGAGTCGGCCATAGCTTTGCCGTAGTCTCGGCGTCAGGAACACACCTGACAACAAGACGACCGAGTTGGGCCGCCTGGCACGCGTCAACAGCGACCGAACGTGCTCGTAGGCGAACGCCTCGAGGTGCCCACGGGTCGTGAAGAACGTACGTTCGCCGCACGAGTGGATGATCCCTATGGACAACGACGTTGCGCGATCGCAGGCGGGCAACGAGGCATCCAGCCCCGCAAATTGCTCGGTGAGCCAGGTGCCGAGGCTGTCGTTGCCGACGAGTGACAGGAGTCGACACGGAGCGCCCAGAAAACCTGCCGCCAGTGCGGCATTGCCTGCGGAGCCGCCGGCTCGCAGTTCGCTCCGCTCCATGAGCGACTCCGTGCCGATTGCGGGCCACCGCGCAATGGGCCCCAACACGACGTCGACGCCGACATCGCCAATGATCGTGAGCGCGGGAGGATTCTTGTTGTCCATTAGCGTGCGCCAAGCGTAGGGCTCGGCGCGCGCCGCTGTCAACAATTAAATATAGCGACTGTAAGTATTTGGACCTACAAGCGACCCAGTCCGCTGATCGCACCGCGTCCGAGAACCCCCTCGACGCGTGCCTGCTCCGGTCGCTGCTGCATCAGCATCTCAAAGCGCGGTGACAGCATTTCATAGATCGGCAGAACGGCCGCACCCAGGAGCGAGCTCGCCTCGTCATGCTGCGAGAGCAGAATCCGCTCTTGCGAGCTTGCTGCACCGGTACGCACTGAACCCGGCAACGGCACAGCCAGCGAAACGATCCGCTCGACGAGGGCCTTTGGCGCCGATCCGCCAATCACGATCGTCTCGGGATCGAGCAGATTCTCGATCATGCACACCGCGTTGCGCAGGTGTCCGGCTGCTTCGCTACACCACCGCATCAACGCAGCATCCTCATCTGCCAGCATCTGCACGAGCAACTCTCTGCCCCGCTCCTTGATCTCGGCCCGGCCGAGTGCCTCGGCGAGCGCGTGCAGCGACAGGTAGCGTTCGAGGCATCCGCGATTGCCGCAATAGCACTCCTTGCCGTTCGGCACGAGCGGCACATGCCCGATTTCCGTGGCATTGCCATTCGCGCCCTTGTACGCGGAGCGATTCGCGACCAGCGTCCCGCCGAGACCGACGCCGAAGTGCATGTAGAAAAAATTATTGAGGTTCTTCGCTGCGCCGAACAGCGATTCGCCCAGTGCGCCCGCGACGCTGTCGACGCTGTAAAACACGTACAGCCCGGTAATTCGGTGCAACTCATCGAGCACCGACAGGTCCGTCCACCCCTCGAGCGCCGTCGGCCCGATGAAGCTCATGTTCGTCACCGCGAAAGGTCCCGGCAGCGCCACGCCGACGCCGCGCGGGCGACCTGTCGCTGCAGCGCCCGCCGCCAGGTCATTCACCATGGCCACCATCACCGACAAACTCTGGCGCCGGTCGTGGGTGTCCACCTCGACTTCGCGGCTCGCCATGACCTGCCCCACCAGGTTCACCAACGCTGCGCACACTCGGCCAGGCTCTATCGTGATGCCGATCGAACTGCCTCCGTTCGGATTCAACTCAAAGACGATCGGTGGCTGGCCGCGCGACTTTTCAACCTTGAGTCGTCGGGAGATCACGAGCCCAACCGACTCGAGGTCCGCCGTGATGTTCGCCACCGTTTGCGGACTCAGCGCGACCTCTTCAACGATGTCCTTGCGCGACAATGAGCCGTGCCGGCGGATGACGTCGAGGACAATGCGCCGGTTGTAGGGTGCGCTCGACTGCTGGGTGGTGCCGCGACTAACCATTTGACTCCACTCGTGAAACGGTCTGGTTCCTCGTGAGGGGCGATCGCCACTTCGCGTCCCGTCCGAGGACGAGTTCCGGATCGAGAATGCCGCCCGAGGAACCCGCGTATGGTGCACCTCGATAATACAAACATCCATTAGATGTAATTATTGACACCTCTCGCTGCGAGGACTATGTTCCGGTCCGAAGAAGCCGGAATCCGGGCAAACGCGGCACTCCAGGGGCACACCAAATGCTAGCGCTCAAACAGAACGAACTGCGCTCACGGCACACTCTCGAAAAGCCGTCACGGCACGCCCTCGTCGAGCTCGCCTGTGTGGCCCTTGCGCTGACGACCCTGCCGGCGCTCGGCGCCGATGACTCAAGACTCGAGGAGATCATCGTCACGGCGTCCAAGCGCGAAACGAACCTGATGGAAACGCCTCTGGCGATCACGGCCTTCCCCCAGGACTTCCTCGATCGCCAAGGCATACACACGGCACGCGACCTTGCCGGTACCGCGCCCAACGTGCAATTCGGCACTGGCCCCGATTCCGGTACGGCTGCGACGATACGTGGTGTCACATCCACCGATTTCACCGAAGTCGGCGAAGGTGCCGTCGCCATTCACCTCGACGGCTTCTACTCACCGCGGCCGCAAGGCACGCTCGCGCTGATGTACGACCTCGAACGTGTCGAAATCCTGCGCGGCCCGCAGGGCACGCTGTTCGGGATGAACTCCTCCGCGGGCACGATCAACATCATCCCCGCGAAACCCGACTTCAACGACACGTTTGCGAAGGCCGAAGCGGCGCTGGGCAACTATGACGACCGCCAGGCGCGCGGCATGCTCAATCTCGCACTTGCGGACAATTTCGCACTCCGCCTGTCATTCATGGTGGACAAGCACGACGGCATGCTGCAGCAAGGCAAGGATGAGACGGACATCGAGTCTCCGGCGAACGGGATCCTTCGCGACGCCATTCCCGATGTCGATCAGCGCCGCAACCATGACGTCGACAGCGCGGATTACTACAACAACTCTGATCAGTGGGGTGGGCGTTTGATCGGTCGCTGGCAGGCGACCGACTGGCTGGAGGCCACCGCGACGTATTCGCATTTCTCGGATCAGGGTGCCGGCGATATCGACTTCGTCGATTGCGAACAGGCCGCCGGTACCATCAACGCATGCCAGCACCAGCTGCGCTACGTCAATATCAACGTCCCGGGGGAAAAGGATCTGACGATCGACGACTATCAGCTCAAGCTCGTCGCACAGCTCAATGAACGGATGGCGATCGAGTACCGCGGCTCGTACGAGGATCAGCAACGCAGCCAGCTCGAGGACGTAGACGGCGGGACTCATCCCGCGGCCGCATGGTCCTCGATCGGTGAGCCGCAAACGGCAGAAGCGGCCGAAACCGGCTATTACCCGATCTGGGACGAGAGCTGGGAAACGAAACACAGCGCCTATCGCACCACGACGCACGAGCTGCAATTCAAGTCCACAGGTGAGCAGCGCCTGCAATACGTCGCCGGCCTCTACTACCTGCACGAGAACAAGCAGATCCGCTACGACATGGAGATGCTCGCCAATAAGAGCTTCTACGAGGATGACACGCTGCCTCTCGGTTTCAACCCGGACGGTCTGCCGGATAGCTGGGTGTTCGACCAGGCGAAGCGCACGACGACCTCGAAGGCCGCATTTGCTCAATTCGACTTTCGCGTCGTCGAGAAGGTCAATCTGACGCTTGGCTACCGTTACTCGCAGGATGAGAAGACGGACGAGAACGGCATGACCTACGCGTTCTGGGAGGGCACCGCAGACTGGTACAACGGCGAACACCTGGTGACGGGCATTCGCGGGCACCAATCAAACGACCTCACGACGAACATGGGCAGCTGGGCGCCGCTCGGCACCGTAATGCCTGCCAGCGAGCCGAACAACGTGAAGAAGGACTGGAGTCAGGGCACCTATCGCGTCGGCGCGCAATATTTTGCGAACGACGACCAGATGCTGTTCACGTCCGTCGCCACAGGGCACAAGATGGGCGGCATGTACGAGATGGCCGACTTCTGCAACCACGGCTGTCTGGAGCTGCTGAGCTACGACCCGGAGGAAGTGACGACCTACGAGCTTGGCTGGAAGGCCACGCTAGCCGGCGGCCGCGCGCGACTCAGCGCGACGGCGTTCTACAGCGATTACACCGACATGCAGAGCACCGGCGACAAAGTCGTCGGGGTCGACGAGGATCCTGACAGTCCGAATTTCGGCGAACCGGTTACGGCATGGACTACGGACAACTTGTCGAACTCCGAAATTTTTGGCCTGGAGTTCGAGTTCGACGTCATTCCGTGGACCGATGGCCGCTTGTTCGGCTATGCCGCGTGGCTTGATACGTCGATCAAGGATCCCGGCAGCTTCCAGGACGGCTATGCCTGTGCCGAGCGCGTCATCTACGGTCAGCCGGAGTGCGGCAGCCCGCAGATCGCGGACATCCGCGGCAACCAGCTGCCTTTCGCACCGGAATATTCACTGACGCTCAACTACGAACATCTCTTCAGGCTGTCCTCGGGGTTCTCGATCGCACCTTTCGCGTCGGTCCATTGGCAGAGCAGGATGTGGTTCGACACCCTCAACTATGACGGCGCGCATTTGTCGCAGGCGCAGGATGCCTACGCCAAGCTCAACCTGAGTCTGCGGCTGAACGGACCGTCGGATCGTTATTACATCGAGCTGTTCGGCGACAACGTGACCGACGAGGACACCAAGAACTTTTCCAATTTCAACCGCGGTGTCGTCAAGGCCTACTACGACCCGCCGCGCACCTACGGTCTGCGCATGGGTTACTCGTTCGGGGACTGATGCATGAAGTCGTGGGTGGCGTTGCCACTGGCGCTGCTGGTGTTCGTGTGCAATCCGGCGAACGGCGCCGCGCCAGCGGATCCCCGCGTGACGCTGCACGTCAATCAGGTCGCGCTCGAGCGAACGGGCCCGAAATCCGCGATCGTGCAGTACACCGGACCCGAGCGGTCCGGCCGATTTACCGTACTCAAAGACGAAACCCCGGTGCAGTCCGGTCAGCTCGTCGCACTGCCTGAATTCACCGAGTGGGGCGGCGGCACGAAGTATTTCAAGGCGGACTTCTCGGCTCTCGCTGTCAGCGGCAGTTACAGACTGATGGTCGCGATGGGTCGCGAGACGGCCACGTCACCACCGTTCACCGTCGCGGACGACGCGATGTTCGTCACGACCGCGTCGGCGCTCCTCGATTATTTCCGAGCGAACCGCTACACGAACCCCGCGGACCGACGTATTCGCGTGTTCGACAGTGACCGGTACGTGGACGTCTGGGGCGGATGGAAGGACGCGGGTGGCGACAACGGCAAGTACCTGTCGCACCTCTCGTACGCCAACTTCTTCAATCCTCAGCAGGCGGCACTCGTCGTCTGGGCGCTGGGCGCTGCGTATGCCAGCGCGACCGCGCTCTTCGACAAGCAAGGTCTGACGACTCGCGCGATCGAGGAAGCGTTCTGGGGCGCCGACTATCTGCACCGGTTGCTGGACGAGCAAGGCTATTTCTACATGACGGTGTTCGACCGCTGGGCCGAGCCGGGCGCGGAACGGATGGTGACCGCGTACGTCGGCATCGATGGCGTTTACACCAAGGATTACCAGGCCGCGTTCCGCGAGGGAGGCGGGGTGGCGATCGCCGCGCTCGCGCGCGCGTCGACCCTGACTCATCCGGGCGGCGTGCATGGTGAGTTCTCCACCGCGCAGTATCTGCAGGATGCCGAGCGGGCCTTTGCACACTTGCAACAGCACAACCGCGAGTACTGCGACAACGGCGTCGAGAACATCATCGACGATTACACGGCCTTGCTCGCTGCCACGGAGCTGTATCGAGCGACACGCAAGGATGTCTATCTACAGGCCGCGCGAGTTCGGGCCGATCATCTCAACGCGCGACTTACGAAAAACGGTTGGTTCGTAAGCGACGACGGCAGCCGACCCTATTACCACGCTGTCGAGGCCGGATTCCCGATCGTGAGCCTGGTCTATTACCTCGGCATCGAGTCGGAGCCCGAACGAGCGCGGCAGGCGGCGAATACGATTCGCGGGGCCCTCGATCACCAGCTCGCGCTCGATCGCAAAGTGGCGAACCCCTACAACTACGCGCGGCAGGAATTCAAGGTCTACAGGAATGCCAAGCTCAGCGAGAGGCCACTCGACGGTTTCTTCATTCCGCACGCCAACGAAAGCGGCTACTGGTGGCAAGGCGAGAGCGCGCGACTCGCTTCGCTTGCAACCGCGGCCGTACTCGGCGGCCGGGCCATCGGGAGCGACCCGGCAGGTCCGTTCGCCGTCCCTGCGTCCCTCGCCGAGTTTGCGCAGAATCAGCTCGACTGGACGCTCGGCCGCAATCCGTTCGACGTGTGTCTGCTGTATGGCTTTGGCATCCGCAATCCGCCATCGGCCATCAGCGCGGGCGACATGGTCAGAGGCGGTGTCTCGAACGGTATCACCGGTGCGCCGCTGAGCGACGAAGGGCGCGGTATCACCTTTGCGCCGGGACCCGACGACGAGAACTGGCGCTGGCTCGAGCAGTGGCTGCCGCACTCCACCTGGCTTCTGCTCGCAACGACGGCCCTGGCGAGCGGTTCCACCGCTGCGGTCCCGCCCTCCGCTGCCGCCCCATTCGCAGGCCCGTAGAGGATGCCGCATACCTCGCCTGACCCGGGCAACTCACGAGTCGCCGCACGAATGCTTGCGTGTTTGTTGCTGATGGCCCCGGTCACCGGCCAGGGTGACGAGGCAAGGCGCGACCGGCGGGCCGTGCTGTTCGACGACTTCAGCTACACGTCGCTCGAGGCCTTCGTCGGTAACGAATGGATCGCTCGCACGACCAAAGGTTGGCCCGGCGTGGAAGGCGCAACCTGGCAAGGCGCGCTCAGTTTCGTCGATGACGAATCGCGCTCCGCAAATCGGGTGCTGCGCATGACGGCGAGCACCAACGGCACCACTACGCAGCAGGCGCAACTCTGCCACCAGCGAAAATACTACGAGGGAACGTACGCGGCGCGCGTGCGCTTCACGGACCGTCCGGTCGTCGGACCCGATGGCGACCAGGTCGTGGAAACTTTTTACACAATAACGCCGCTCAAGGCGCCGCTCGACCCGGACTACAGCGAGCAGGACTTCGAGTATTTACCGAACGGCGGCTGGGACGGACGCGCGCTCACGCTCTACAACACTACGTGGGAAACCTTTCGACCCAAGCCCGAATGGTTGGCAGTCAACGACACCCATACGCGACGAGGCAGCCTGCATGGCTGGCACACGCTGGTGCTGCAGGTTGCGGACCGCAAGGTCAAGTACTTCCTCGACGGCAAGCTGCTGACCACTCATGGCGAGCCTTACTATCCAGAAGCGCCGATGTCGATCAACTTCAATTTGTGGTTCATCGCCGACGGTCTGCTCGATTCGGCGGCTCAACGAATCTATCAGGAAGATGTCGACTGGGTATTTCACGAGGCGGGCCGCACTCTGTCGCCCGCCGAAGTCGTGCGGACGGTCGCCGATCTGCGCGCCGCAGGGATTGCTTTTCTGAACGACGTCCCAGCCCTGGATCCCCCGCTGCCCTCTCCCTGCGATCTGTGACTGGTCCTGCGTGGTGCGGCCCCCGGAGGTGACTTCCGGTCCCGCGGCGCACCGATAGTCCGCCGGTGATGCGGAAACCCGTTGCGTTAAAAAAACAGTAGAAGTGGTGGCCAGGGGCGGAATCGAATCACCGACACGCGGATTTTCAGTACGACGGAGTGGGTCGACGGGCGCGACCAACCCGAAGACCGGGAAGGGTTTTCTCCGAGGCCGACCGAACCGCCCCGCCCAACCGAACCTATCCCGAACCGGAAGCCCGAAAACCTGACGCAATACCGGCGGGCCCGATCCGGTTCAACGGGTTAGTCGCGTCGCGACCGAACGCCTGCCGAGCCTCGCGCCGAACGGGGCTCGGCAGGGTTCGGCTTCCCTCGCCCGCCACGCGACCGGCATCGCGACTCTCCACGGAACCGATCGCTCGGTGTGCACGAGCTCTTGAAGCCCGGCGCCGACCTTGCCGCGGCACTCGACCAGGAACTCTGAAACTACGGCTTGCTGATCGTCACGACCTCGTAAGTCGCGGCCGTCGGCGGGAAGCCGGTGTCGTACTTTGCATTGACGGCAACGATTCGGTCGCCGAACACGGCGACGGTCGTGGGCACCTGGAAATGCGGACTCGTGACGAAGGCATCCATCGTTCCCTGCGACAGGTCGGGACTCATCGTGATCTGGGCGATCTGGTTGAATCCCACCATGGCGGCATAGAGCTTGCCGCCGTGCCAGAAGATGCCGTCCACGGTCGGGAGCGAGACGCCGGCGATGGGTTCGCTCACGCCCGTCGTGGGATCGACCGTGAATAGTTCACCACGCGCCGAGTGAGCGACGATCAAGGTCCGCCCGTCAGGCGTTGCCGCGATGCCGTTGAGGTTGGGAAAACCCGACAGGTCCGCGGCCGGGCCGCTTACGACGACGGTTTGCGGCGACCCGCCGGGCGAAGCCGGGATTCGATAGAGATGAGGCAGCGCCGAGTCGGTGAACCAGGCGGCATCCGCCGTCAATGTGACGTCGTTGATCAGGCCGCCCAGCTGGAAAGTCGCGAGCTCGCTTCCGGTCTCGAGATCGTAAACATAGGCTTGGCCCGTGAACCCGCCGGCGACGAACAGCAGTCCGCGGCGTACGTCCGCCTTGAGGCCCACGGCCATGCGGCCCGCGGGCGCGTCGATGAAGAGCTCCACGTGGCCGGTTCGCAAGTCGCCCCGATAGATGTCCCCTGCCAGGAAATCGCCCGCGTAGAACGTCGAGCCTCGTCCGACGGCAATGCCCTCCGCCGAGGTTGCCCCGGGCAAAACGATCACGCTCGGAAACAGGTCCGAAGGCGCGCTCGCGGCGCCGCCTGCGGCGACCAAGCCGGCCGTCAGGAGAGCGACAGCCAGGATGCGTTGAGCCAGTTCGCGGGCCGGCAAGCTCGGGGCATGGTCGGGTTGCGGCTGCGTGATTGCGTCGTCAATACTGTCCATGGCGATCCTCCTTTGGGCGCTTCAAACCGGTCGAGCGCCACGTGTGCCGAAATGGTGACGACGGCACGTCGTTGGCACCATGGAGCGGAGATGGAGATTCTCTGACTTGAGGCGAACCTCCGAACGACGGGCGCTGCGTTTCGGCCGATTCGAACTCGATGTGCCCGGTTACGAGCTTCGTTGCGACGGGCGCCCGGTGCGACTCGAGCGTCAACCCATGGACCTGCTGATCCTGCTCGTGATGCGGCGCGGCGCGCTGGTGTCGCGGCAAGAGATCATCGAGCGCCTGTGGAGCAACGACGCCGCCATCGACGTCGACACGGGCCTCAATACCGCGATCCGCAAGATTCGCCGGGCCCTGCAGGATTCGCCCGAGCGGCCCGCATTCATCGAGACGGTGGTGGGAAAGGGCTACCGGTTTGTCGCGGAAGTGGAATCACCGGTCGTCGACGACGCTGAAGCGCCGGGCGTGATGCTGGCCGTCCTGCCATTCGCGAATCTGAGCGGCGATCACGAACGCGAACACGTGGCGGACGGGCTCACCGACGACACGATCGCGGCGCTCAGCCAGCTCGACCCTGAACGGCTGTCGGTGATCGGGCGCACGTCCGCGATGGCGCACAAGGGCTCGCGAAAATCGCTTGCAGAGATCGCGAGAGATTTGAACGCCCAGTTCGTCGTCGAAGGATCGGTTCGAAGCGAAGGAAAGCTACTGCGCATTCGCTGCACGCTGATCCGCGCGAGCGACCAGTCGCAACTGTGGTCGCAGTCGTACGACCGGGAGCTGACGAGCCTCCTGGACGTGCAGCGCGAGCTCAGCATTGCCATCGCGGGCCAGGTGCGGGTCCAGCTTTCACCCGAACGTCTGGAATCGGTCGGCCGGCGCCATACACGGAACGAGTCCGCCTACGACTCCTACCTGCGGGGGCGGCGATTCTGGAACCAGCTGACGCCCGCAAGCACCCGGATGGCGATCGAGTACTACTCGCGCGCGACGGCGGTCGATCCCGTCTACGCGCTGGCGTGGGCGGGGCTGGCCGAAGCGTTTGCCGGGGCGCCGATCAACGCCGACGCCGATCCCGCCGTGATGCAGCTGCTCGCGCGCGCAGCCGCGGAACGAGCCGTCCGGGCCAACCCGGAATTGTCGGAGTCGCAGCACGTCGCGGGCCAGGTGCAGTGGTTTTTCGAGTGGGATTTTCGTGCGGCCGACGCCGCGTTCCGCAAGGCGGTCGCGTTGGATTCGAGTAATGCCTGGGCACACAGCATGTATGGCCACGCGCTCTCGCAGCTCGGCCGGCACGAAGAAGCCCGCGGCGTCATGAACCGGGCCTGCCTGCTCGAGCCGCTCTCGCCGCTGCATCACGCGATGGCGTCGCAGGTTGCCTTCCAGGCGCGGGACCTGTCGCTCGCGTCCGAGCGCGCGCGGCGGGCGATCGTGATCGATCCCGAGTTCTGGGTGGGCCACATGATGCGAGGCCAGGCCTGCGAACAGCTCGGGGAAATGGATGCGGCCCTCGAGGCCCTGGCCACGGCATCGCGGCTCTCGGGCGGGAACAGCAAGCCCGTCGCGACGAGGGCTTATGTGCTCGCGAGGACGGGACAGGGCGCAGGTGCCCGCGACGTCGCGACGATGCTGGAGGAGGTAGCGCGCAGCCGGTTTGTGCCGCCTTACGCGATGGCCCTCATCTACGCGGGGCTGGACGAGCGCGAGACGGCGCTGGAATGGCTGGAACGCGCCCATTCCACGCGCGACGTTCATCTCGTTTTCCTGCCGGTCGATCCAAAATGGGATCGCTTGCGGGCCGATCCCCGATTCGCAGCCTTGCTGGAGCGGTGCGGATTCGGCCGTTGAACCCTGTTTTATGCTGTCTGTGGCGAATTCCAGATTTGTCGCATAGATCCCAGCGGGTTCCAAGTCTTGTCACGCTTGTGCTGATCGGCGCTCGTTCCGTTGTCGCCGAGTCGCTTCTGCTCAAACATCAGCTGTTGATTCTTAATCGGTCGCGGACGAGAGCGCCGAATCTTCGGCCGAGCGACCGAGTTATTGCGGGCCTCTGCGCAGGCTCGATGCGCCCTTGCCGCCTGCTGCGTTCAGCGATCGTGCTCCAGCCTGCGACGATCATGGCATTCCACCGCGCCTTGGTGAGGCGCAAGTATCGACTTCTGTTCTCTCCGCAGCGCTGTGGAAAGCCGTGACCCAAAGGGCCTGCCCCAGAGCTGATCACTGCCATCGTCGAGATGAAACGCCGGAATCCGCGATTCGGCTGCCGCCGGATCGCTCAGCAGCTCTCCTTCATATTCGGAGTCGAGATCGACAAGGATGTCGTGCGCCGTGTACTCGCCAGGCACTACCGGCCCGAGCCCGCCTCTCAGGGCCCCTCCTGGCTCACGTTTCTCGGACACTCCAAGGATAGTCTGTGGAGCGTCGATCTCTTTCGCTGCGAGTCACTCATCTTGAGAACCCACTGGGTGATGGTCGTGATGGATCAATTCACCCGCAGAATTATTGGCTTGGGTGTACGTGCAGGCGTGCTCGATGGTCCCGCCATCTGCCGCATGTTCAACCAGGCAATCGCTGGAGAGCTCGCTCGGCCGCGCCACCTCAGCAGCGATCATGACCCGCTGTTCGAGTTCCATCGCTGGAAGGCGAATCTGCGCATTCTAAACGTGACGGAGATCAAGACCGTGCCCGAGGTGCCGCTCTCGCATCCGTTCGTCGAACGATTGGTAGGCACGATACGACGAGAGCTCTTGGACCAAATCCCGTTTTGGAGCGCCCAAGATCTCGAACGGAAGCTGCTGCACTTCAGGGACTACTACAACCGAGATCGAATTCATGCGTCGCTGGGCGGCGTTACTCCGGACTGCAAAGCCGGCGATGTCAATCGCAGGATTGTCAGCCTCAGCAAGTATCAGTGGCAGCCTCACTGATGGCTTGTATCAGCTACCCCTGGCTGCGTGACCCGGAATTCGCCACTGACAGGTGGCGCGCCGACTGGATTCGAACCAGTGACTCCTACCTTCGGGCCCGAAAG
>Ga0070676_10001026_pt1 | contig 13886 bp, 6 predicted proteins | sample KBSM53metaG_FD_64667 | JGI IMG/M metagenome (GOLD analysis project Ga0070676, IMG submission 64667) | Miscanthus rhizosphere microbial communities from Kellogg Biological Station, Michigan, USA - KBS M5-3 metaG | ecosystem: Host-associated > Plants > Roots > Rhizosphere > Soil ...
GTCTGGCCTGTTATGTCATGTTCGTAATAGGTCCAGCCGTTTATCGTGGCTCCTTTGACAGGATAGCCCGCTATTGTTCCTGCGATGTTATAGGACGAACTATTCATGGTCCAGTAAGACACCACATAAGTTTTTGCCGCGGTGAGGCCACTTTTACTGATGGCGCCATTGGAGAGGGTGTAACATTGATTGCCTGTAATTCCTATAGTGTTCCTGGCAGCTGAGCCTATTGTCCAGTTGCCGCTACCATCTGCTTCAAATGAGGTATAGGCGATATCTGCGTAAGCAGCTCCGGACACTTTGGCAATAGGGTACTGGCTGTAATAATCCCATATATAGGCATTTGTAGGAGCCGTTGTCTTTTCCTGCTGGAGTATGCTACCATACTTGTCGTAATTATCAAAGTTGATCAGCGTCTCCAGCGTATTGCTTAGCGTTTGTTTGGTCATGGTTTGCGGAGCCAGCAGAGTACCGTTATTATTCCAATCTTTATAAATAACCTGGCCATACGTAAGCTGGACACCATCCTTCTTCTGAGTATAGCTTACCACTGGCGCAACAATGTTCCTGTTTAACATTGTTTGGTAGACATTTCCTGTTGCAGCCAAAACATGTGGATAGTTCAGATAGTCAACCAGATCTTCTCCTTTACTCCCAAAAGTCTCTTTGCTGGTAGGTAAGACATGGGTCAGATCATCGTAATAATAGTTGATCTGCTTTACAACCTGGTTACCGCTATCGTCTATCTGCGTTTCCGTTTCATTTTGTAAGAGAATGGCAGCATAGGGCAGTGCATAACTATCCATAATAATGTCATTCCCCAGGGAACTCGCTGTATACGTACTGCAGGTATGCGGGTCGTCAGAATAAACTGGTTTTATCCGGATTTGCTGTTCGGTGTTCTGGCGCAGGGTTGCATAATTGTAAACTTTGTCGTTTACAAGCGCATAGGTAGAAGGACCACTGGATTTGTATGTTTGCTCTTCCGTTAAATACCCGTTTCGCCAAATGTTACTCACCATTTGCACACCTGTATAACTATAGTCATTGTTGGCTAACACCTGCTGATCCTGGTATATTTGGTACGCATATACTTTTTTACCGTTATTCATTGATCCGTCGTTAGCAACATCGTATTCCGTCACTCCTCCGTATAGCACGGGGCTGCCGGTAAATTGACTGATAGGAACCACACTATTGGCATTATAAATAATAGACGGATACCCGTAAGAGTATTCGCACATAATATTTTGTTGCTCATTACTATAACCTACTCTGTTGGTGGTTTTCTGGTTATTGATGGCTAAATAGTTATAGGGCGTTAACAAGGTGCCGGACCCGTCTGAATTGTATGTATATGACTTTTGGCTAATTTGTGTTCCGTTATTGTCATAATTAGTAATCGCATTTATTCTCAATCCACCTCCCTGCAAAACCAACGGTATATTGGTCTGGGTTATCCAGTTGATGTCAATGTAGGCATAAGCGTTAGGATCGGTGGAATATATACTGGTAGTAATTGTATAAGTGTGACCGGCTATCAGCTGGGGTGCGCCATTTACGTTAAACAGCCCGGTAGTAGGTGATCCGGAAGAGGGGTAGCTGGTGCTGGGGTTCGTGTCACTAATAGTGAAAATGGGCTGTCCCGTGGATTGATCCGTAATGATGATTGTGGGGTATTGCGTTGCACTAGGGTTCGCGGTAAAATACGCCTTGTATTCCAGATAAGTCATGGCAGATGTCACGGCCAGCGTAGTCGTCGCAGTCGACTGCACGCTGCCCGTAGCGCGACATTCTACCGTTCCGGGTGTAGTTTGCGTGGTGTTGGTAGCAAATTTATGCGGCTCTAACGCAAATACGGTTTTACCCCCGGTCGGATAGGTGATCGATTGTAGGCTGCACGCTTTGATGTAATTTATATCGGTACTGCGGTTAGCGCTTCCAAATGTGTAAGCGCTGGGGGCACCCGCATGCAGCGGATCATAATAAACCGTTTGTTGTGGCATCATAGTCGTATTTCCGAATTGCCCGTTGTTGAATCCCCATGCATCCTGTCCAGCTGACTCTCTCGGAGCCATGGGCGTATTGTCATAAGTCATGGTATAAATCTGCGGTGGAAGAACGTTATTGACATCGTAAAAGCTTACCGCATCAAGTCTCAGCCGGTAGAGGCTTTCGTTGCCGATGTCCGGCGGCACAGTGTAATTTTGCGGCAGATAATAAAAATAAGATTGGGTCAGCTTAGCCTGTTTGATCAGCGTTAGAGTGCCATTTTTATTGGCATAAACGTCGATTTCGCCCACCCTTTTGCCACCCACACGGTCTGTACGGTCAGCGACGTTAATAAAAGAAATTTGCCCGCCTCTCCAGGTGATAGAGGTGGGATAACTTTCGCTGGTATTCACCGATTGGCTGGTATAACCGTCAGCATTTATTAAGGTACCATTGGGGTTGGTTGTTGGCGGTGTGCCGGGCTGCGATCCAATAGTATGCGTATAAGATTTATTGTGCTGAAAAAGGTTTAAAACCGTTTCATAGTTGATGAATATCGTGTCCGCCAGGCTTGCACTGACTATTTTGGTCAGCCGCCAGGCACTGGTGTATGCTGGTATCAGATTAACTCCGTTAACCATACCCATCGACGTCGATTCCTTCTGTTCAAAAATGTATCCTACTCCATTGGGGTCGGTAATTTTATAGCAGGTACTATTATAGTTCTCTATTTTGTTATTTGTAGTGGGAAATTGTATAAATGACAAGTCGGATTTTTTGATGATAAAACGGCCACTGCTGCCCGGGATCGTGTATATAAAAATATCGGGATTAATATCATTTAGGCCCAAAGCGTTGTTGTATATAAAACTGACATAATTTAGGCGGTTACTGTATACCTGGTCCAGTGGCGGAGCGGAAAGGTAGCCGTTGCCACTCGACTCATCCGGATAACCAACCATTTGTCGTGTCAGAACGCCTCCCGCGTTTAATGCCCAGCCGGTGCCAATACTGGACGAAACTTCATCAACACGGACGCCACCCGCATGATAATCGAGGGAAACGGGTAACTTTATTCCGCCCACATTAATTTCGAAAATAGGAATGTTAATATTCGGAACGCCGGTACTATAACTGACCGGTATATTACCGAATTTACCAAGACTTGCAGCTTCGGGCGAGGATAATCCCACGCTAATCAGGTTTTGCGGAGGAATGGTTTGCGCAGAAACGCGGAAAATTAACAGCGCAAAGGCTAATACCAAGAAGTTCTTCATTGGAAAAATGAAATTGTGAATTGAATAGGTTAAAGATTCGTTATGATGCGTTTAGCTCAGGCGATGAAGTGTGTATCACGAAAACAAAACAATTGGGGAAAAGCTGTGGTAAGGTGTTCATGGGGTAAGTTTAAGGTTTCGATAAAAAATTTAAATTACTCAATAATACAAAATAAAATTAAATAACCAAATTGTTACCTATAATTTTTGAAAAATTTAATTTTGATTTCGACGGGATATTGTCGACATAGCTATTGGCGGCAAGCTTTTTATTGACTCGAACCGGATGTAAGTACATCTGAAGTAACTCCGTCGGATTTGATGTATATCTAATGAGGTATGTAGCTTAGATTTTGTCATTTGATCTCGTAAACAACTCACTTTATTTTGGACGGGTTCCGTCAAGGGCAGCGAAGCAACGGCTTGTGGGGTGGAGCGGTTTATACACCCTTTACGGGTTCCGGACAAAATAAAAACTTCGTGGAGAGAGAAGATGAAAAAAGGTATTGACAAAGTCTGAGAATACGAAGCACCGCTGAAAAACAAGTAAAGCCACTTCGCTCGTATAGCCTTGCCATTTTATTCCGCCGGTCGGCAAATTGCCGGATGCGGTGAAATGGGATTCCTTATTGCGCGGGGAAAAAGCAGGTGTGTTATGAGGAACGAATTTCACTCCTGCTTGTGCAGCAGCGAGGCCGGCGGCTTAAGCATGAAGCCGCCTACCGCAGCTGCATGGGCTCCTGGCGAAGAGCCCGTTTTATAAGTTTGCGATATATTGCTTGTAAACGCCCTCTGCCGCATCAAAAAGTGCCTTAACTATCTTTATCAAAATCTCAATCGATTCTTTGTCCGCATCAAACTCATTCAGTATGAAAAGGTCGTACTTTTGTTTTCATGTCGATTCCAGATAAACTTCTACCGTACCAAAACAAATTGCTGGCTGATATGCCGGGCGAGGTATGGAAAGATGTTCCTGGTTTTGAAGGAACTTATCAGGCCTCGACAATGGGCAGAGTAAAGTCACTGGATCGCATTATTCCGCATCCGAGGTTACACCAGCAGTTTGTTAAAGGACAGATCATGAGCCAGTCTGTTGCCAAAAACAGGAATATCAAAACAGGTGAGCCAATGATCGATTTGAGGGTCACCTTTGCAGTGGAGAATAATCAATACTACTTCAATACCCGCCGGGTCATTTATAAAACATTTATTGACCCTCACCTGGATTACCAAAACGACGGCCTGTATGTGATCAATGTAGATGGTGATGGTTTTAATAACCGGCCAGAAAATTTAGCTCTGGTCATTAAAAGTGAAAAACAACTTCGGGCCGTTAAGAGAGACCGGGTGCTGCCATTCCTTAAAACCGCTGACCGTTCTAATTGGAAAAAGAATTATTCGCGCTGCAAGCCAGTAGCACAGTACGACAAGCAACATGATTGGGCAGTATCCCAGCATAAAAGAAGCGTCATAGCCACCAAAAACCATCAAAACAAATCAGACAATAAATTGACTATCAATAACTTAATATGCATGTTGTGCCCAAATATAAGACAAGGATTTGGTGCACCGAATAGGGCACATTTTCTTTGATATAACATGAATAAAATGGGCTGAAATAAAATGAAAAAGCCCTTAAATCATAGATTTAAAGGCTTTTTAGGTCCTAATGAACCATTTAAAGTCGGGATGGCGGGATTCGAACCCACGACCTCCAGCACCCCATGCTGGCGCGATACCGGGCTACGCTACATCCCGAAAAAAGGCGACCCCCATCTCTTCCATTTGTAACAAGCTGTTTTACTGTCGAATAGACTGGTTAAACATTTGGTTACGTAAAAATAATATGGACACTCTTTCCTTTTGGTAGTACAACAAAGGGTACAACCTATGGAAAGACAAATATAAGAACTGCTGCTTCATCTTAAACAGCAAAACAAAAATCGTAGCGTCTAAGCTTCTATCGCTACGTAAAGCCCGTGTGGATTTCCTTTTTCATGTCTTTGGGATGGTATTTGAACCAGCTGAGCTAAACCCCCGCTTATAGCAAGTAAGAGCAAGATGGTAAAGGAATAAATGTTGGGCAGTGTGTCGGCTTGTGTTTATGCCGGAAGCTCTTGCTCGCCCCACAGCTACTAAGCGTAACTTTGCTTGAGCAGGTCACATAGCTTATGTCTTCCAATCCTAAAATCATACCATTTCCCTTATCTTACGGGGAGTTAGAAAGTCTGGATTAGAAGGGTGAGGTGGTGGTAGTGACGCTACTCCTTCCTGCCCTTTTTCTGCTCATGCCGAATTAAAGTACTGCAAAAAATCATTCCTGCAAAACCAAAATAGGCACAAGAAGCCTTTCACGCACCGCCTGAACCCCTCATTCTTGCGCCAGAGTTGGGGCTTAGTATCTATTACAAATCAATTCGTTCGGACATTTAAATTTTTAAGGCGGAACGGGTTTGCATTTCCCAGTCCCTTAGAATTTCTTTTCTGTCACCTTTCAGCAACCTTTCCGTGTTAAAATATATCTGCTGTACCCATTCTAGTTTCATTTCCTGTCTACCTTTTAAGAATGATAAGAACTGCTCCAGTATATCATCAGAGATTTCTAGTTCTGAGCAAGCTGCTGAGTAAGCCACTGCTTCGAAATGACGTATAGTTAGCTCCTTATCATTTTTATAGAACTCATAAAACGTTTCTGCATCATCAATTTTCGAAAGCACATTAGCGTCAATTTTATTAATAAGATGTGAAATTGATTTCGACAAGTCAGCATTTCTATCATCGTGGTATTCCCACCATTGTAAATTATTCGGAGTTGTTATTATTTCTCCGAATGACAAATTAATAAAGTCGGATGGCACATATAACGGCTGAATAAACCAGCATAACTCAAATTGAGAACTATTCATGCCTGATCTATTAAAATATACTCCTCTTAGTAAATCATTCGTCGGCTGAATTACTAGAGCATCTTTATAAATATCCCAGTGAGGGTTAACAAGATATGGCACAATGCTTTTTATAAGTTTCTTTACTTCCGTGCTTTTCATTATAATTTAATAATTTGACTTGCCTTTGTAATACCGGGAACATTCTTGATATATTGTCCAACTTGATTTGGGCTGAGTTTTGCACCCCCTGTTTTAAGATCAAAAATATTCATTTCAGAGCCGTTAAGGGAATGTATAATATCTGCTCTTGACGAACCCTTAGTACCATAAGGAACTTTAGCACCATTTAAATAGGATTGTTCTGTACTCACCCCTTTTAATCCTTTGGCATCAACTAGACTCTTCAACTCTGTGTGAGCCGCGGTCCCGAAACCTTTTTCGCCTTCCTTCAAGCCAGTCATAGCTGTTACATTAGCCTTGGCATCACTTGCAAGGGTCTTTAAAACTTCTGCCGTAGATGATTTTACACCTTGAGTTTTGGCAAGAAGGCCTGCTGCAGGCCCCTCGGCTGGGTAGAGCGCTGCAAGCTGCAGCATTGCGTTACCAGTCGCGAGAGCTTTGTCTGCATTAGTATTCAATGTACTATAAGTCAATGTACGTTGGCCACCAGCGTAACTAAATGAAGCCTCTTTCATGTCGCCTCCACCGAACACGGATTTGGCCAGACTAATTAGTGTCATTGCTCCTGATGTAACCTTATCCTGCATATCATAAAATATGTTTTCGGTCACAGACATATCGTTCCCTGTAATATCATGCTCGCTAGGCACGCCACAAGGATTGCATTGCATTCCGTCAGGATCAATATTTCGAATCGGGTTATTCTCTACATAATTGTACGGACTAAACCTCCTCGACTTTTCTGCCAACGGATCAACCACATTCCACCTTCCAATAACCGGATCATAAAACCTTGCACCGTAATCGTATTCTCCGAGCTCCTCCTGCAGCTCTTTTTTGTTGTAAAGGTATTCTATTTTAGGAGAGGTAATACTACTGTTGATCTCCATACCAAATGGATAGTAATCATCCACCTGCTGGCTGGCGGCTGCTCCAGTTTTGGTATTAAAGGTTACCCTGGTGTTGCCCAGGTTATCCCCCAGGTAATATGTATAATCGTAACCAATGTATGGCGTAGTGATCGGCACCGCTTTACCTTCTTCCGTCTGTATAAAGTCGACAGCCGTTGTACTGTTCTTATATTGTATTCCGGCAATGTATTCGGTAGTTGTCGTTACACTGTTAATAGTTGCTACCTTTCTCAGTTTTTGGCCAGAGGCATCGTAAGTATAGGTCACCGAGCCGTTCGGAACTGTCACCGATTGCGGCAGATTCAGCAAGTTATAGATAACTGTTTTGTTTGATCCATTATTGGTCGTATTGCTTTGGGTCAGCATATTCCCGTTGCCGTCGTAGGTGTAGTTAGTGGTTCCTGCGGGCAATCCCGAACTTCCGGCGGTGGCATCGGCCACACTTTGCAGCCGGTTGCCGATATAACTATACGTCAGCTGGTCTATATTGGTATACGTTGGCCCTATGCTCCGGTTCAGGGCGGTTATGTTTCCATTCTGGTCGTATACCGGGTATTCATTATTATTCGCTGTGGAGCTGCCGGCGATCAGCCTGTTCAGCCGGTCATAGGCATATGAATTATGCTGGTTCAGGTTACCCGGTGTGCCCCAGTACTGGTACATGATATTACCGTTCCAGGCTTTGCTGCCCCCGCTGGTGTTGTAATACAGGTTTATGGCAAACAGCGGCGCGCTGCTGCTTAACAACCAACCCCTTTCATTATAGGTATAGGCTACGTTCTGGTAAAAGTTTACACTGTCGGTACTGTGCAGGTGTTTGGTCAATACCTGCCCGATCTCGTTATAGTCCACTTTCGAGATCAGCGTTTTGGTCGTAGGTGTACTGGTCCCGTTGGTGATCTGTTCCCAGGTCTTTAATTTCCGGCCCTCGTGATCATACAAATACGCATTAGCTACCGTCAACAGCGGATTAGCGGTGCTTGCACTGGTCCAGTGCTTACGTGTAACCGTGGTCGGCTGGTTACTAAAGTTGTAGGTCGTCGTAACAGCATCATAGTTATTTATGTTGGCTGTGCCGCCCAGGTAATGCTGCTGATAGGTCTTGATTATCCGCCCCAGGTTATCGTAGTAATGCACCGTCAGCAGCATGTCTGCCGGCGTGTTCAGTACAGCGGTTTTGGTACCGGTTAGCAGGCCCTGCGTCTGCGTAGTGGCTCCGGTTGGTGCACTGTACATTGCAGGAAGCGAGGGGATGACCGTGTATTTATCATAATAGTTGATGGTAAGCGGCGTAATGCCGGTAGTGGGCCATGCAGCGCTGGTATAACCTGTGGTTGAGCTGGTAACGGTTTCCCAAAAAGTGGTAGTGGCGTTCACCGTGGATTGCAGCGAGGCACGGCTCAAGCCCACGGTGCCTGCCCATACACCGGCCATCACCTCACGCCCGAAATTGTCGTATTTGATATAACTCCACTGGCCTGTAACCCGCTGCATGCTGTCCTGGGTGGCTACAACCTTATCCAACGGGTTATAAACCGTATATTCCCAGCCTTTGCCCGGCAGCTTCTTTTGTATCTGCCGGTTCTGATCGTCATAACGGTACTGGTAGGAGAAATTATCCAGTGTGGTTTGACTGATGGCAGCCGCAGCATCGGGATTTGAAGCCGGGGGCAGCACAAAACAAAGGTTACCCGCCTTATCGTAAACGTAGTAAGTACTCAGCATTTCAAGGAGCGAGTTTTTTAGGTTGTAGGTACGTTTCAATACCACCCGGCCCTGCATGTCCTTATATTCTTCTGTGGTACCCAGGCAGCTATCGGCACCCGTTTGCCAGTTTTCATCTTTGCTGATGGACAGAAAAAGCTTGGAGTTATCATAGGTGTCCGAGTTACCGGTCCGGTTAAGGGTACGCGAGAAGTTGCTGTTAATGGTAGCGCTGTATAGCGCCACTTTTCTGCTGCCCGGATTATTGGTAACGGGAGTAGTGGCAAAGGCATTTTGGTTATTGATACCATATTCCATGCGAATAGTATGCCCGCTCCCCAATTGCCAGGCAGTGCCGGGCGCCCCTTGCTCCACGGGCCGGTTCAACGGCGATGGTTCAAAAGATACGCCCGATAATGGTGCTGTCGTGTTTATATATCCCTGCCCTGTCTGCTGGTAAAATACATATTGCCCGCTGCTGGCATATCCTGTTCCGCCGTCCAGTGCGGTGCCCTGATACGTTCCGGGCGTGGCAGCGGTTAGGGTGTAAGGCATATATTTTATAGCCTCCCGCCCATAAGCATCATAGGCAAATGGCTGTATCACATCTTTCCCGCTTGCCGAACCCCTCATCTGCAGGTTTTGCAGTGGTCTGCCCAAGCCATCAAAATAGGCAACCTCCGATTGTACAGAATCCTTATTGGTCGTCTTGCTGTCCAACAGAGTGGTAGTGGCAATCTTTGTTCTTGGTGTGCGTGTATAAAGGTAATTTACCGTAGTGGTCTGAGCCGTCGCCGTTAAAAATGATATGGAGTACAGGCAAACCGCCAATAACCGGTAATATATTTGTTTCTTTAGTCTCATGATAATGGATTTAGGGTGCTTTAGTCTATTGCACACGAGGTTGTTGATGATTCTGTATAATCGGCGGATATGCCGCCGTCGCTCCATCGGTAATGATAGGTACATATCCATAAACTGCCATGTTGTTGTACAGAACTCGTATATATTTTCTGTCCGGTTTCGCATACGCCGTTCACACATTTTTTATCAGGGCCGGTACAATTATCTGTGGTACAATTGGGGGTACAGGTGCCGTGTGTGTTAGCGTACGCCTGGCCCTGTTGGTTTAAATTATAAATAGCGAGTTGGTTGGCATCGTACTGGGTGACGCCGCTATAGGCATGGGCCTTAACGGTATCGGTAACCCAGCTACCGGTATAGGTAGGTCCGCAATCTGATTTTTGGAATTGCCCTGTTTGCTGAGTGTTCCAGTAAACCGGCGCATTTTCAGAACAGGTAGAGAATTGGTTTGCATAGTTCTGTCCTTGTACTTGTAGAGCTGCAGTGGCAAGTGAATTAGCATCAGCTTTGGTCGCCGCAAAAAAACTGTTGGAAGCTATACCATAATAAAGGGCCTGTGCAGAAAAACCGGGTTCGCAGGATTGGCATGTAAAACTACCCGATACAAAATCATTTCCTACATATCCTGTGGTATTATCAGCCGTTGGCATGCCAAAATTGTAACCGTAATTCTTCACTATGTTGCCGTCCGCATTAAAAATGGTGGCCAACCGGTCCTTACTATCATAAATATAGGTGCTGATATCCTTGCGTGGGTCCGTTATACTACTCAAACCTACTTTTTGCTTATAGGTATAAGCGGTCACCTGTGCTCCAGTTAAGCCGGTCCGTACTAGGTCTATCTTCGCACGTGTGTCCGCCTCATTCAGGTTATATAATGTGGTATCCACAACACCCAGGTAGCCTACGGCGCTGCTGTAGGTGGCGCCTGATATTTTAGCCACGGGGTATTGCCCTGCTTTTCCGCCCCATAAAATGGCAGTGGTGACCTTATCTTTGCCTGTATATTGTGTAACATTACCGTAACGGTTATATGCATCGATAGTGCCTGCATTTATCAAGGCTGCATTGTAAAATGAATTCTGGACGGATGCCAGTGCATAATTACTGTTTCCCCAATCGGCGTAATTCATCTTCACTTCCGATATTTTGGCTGTATCAATGTAAGTGGTTACATCCGTAACCGGGGTGATGATATTAGCTGCGATCATCGTAGCATATATCTGCGTTGAGCTGTAATCAGCGGGATATTTACGTTTTTCTATCCGCAGGTGCCGGTCGCTGGTGGTTGTTTGCGTATAGGTAAGTTGTCGGTGTGAAGGGTTTTCATATTTGTTTATCGTTGTGGAAATAACCGGGTTAAGCCCGTTCACGTCATAAGTTTTTACCGTAAGGGTATCATTATATACCCACGGAGCCGCCAGATCGTACCTGACCGCGCTATATGGGTCAAGGTAAAGCGGAACTACGGGATCATTGTCCGGCGAACAGTCCGTATGCCACGTGTTGGTATAGTCCATTTGCACGGCATAGCCGCTAACTGTTCTTGCACCTGCAGTATCTGATTTATATGTATAAAGTGTGGTTTTTACAGGGATGAGGCCGCCAGATGCTGTTTTTTTCAGCAAGGTCACTTCTTTCTGTTTACCATTGTAAAATGCACTGAAATTACTATAGGTCGCATTGGGGATGTCATGCCCGAAAACAATCTGGCCCGCAGCGTCACGTTGTGTCAGGAACCTTGTCTGGGTGCCACCGCCCTCGAAATTAGGGCCTATACTTTCTATAACGGACGAATAGCTGACGGGAGTCCCCATAAAATCATATAAATTTCGTTGTGAATTGGAATACATGGCTATCCCGGTGCAGGTGCCGGTGTAAGGGAGAGGTTCTCCACCTCCTTTAAGAGTCATGTTACATGTAATGGCCGTCCGGGTATTTACTGAATAAATGGGCTGCGGTACATTTACCTGTGAAGACAGGTTCATTGTAGAAAGCTCCCCATAAAAATACCGCTTAATTTGGGCAGGCTGCCCTTTAGCCGATGTGATGATCGTTTTCACCCTCAGTCCTCCGACCGGCGCATCTACATAGGTGTTTGTTAAAGTGCTTGCATGATAAGTTACTATAGCCCTGGCAGTTACCGACGTGCCGGATGCATATAGCTGTAGTGTGTAATTCCCTGAAACGTCGAAATACAAAGTGGTGGATTGGCCCACCCTCAGTGTTTGATTGGTTAAAGTGGTGCCTCCTTGTATTACTGTAAATGTTCCTACGTTATGTATCGAATCGGTAGCAGAAGCTGAATCACAGGAGAACTTAAAGCTTACTGTTTGTCCGGAAGGTACCGAAAAGGAATAACTTGCTGATTGTTGGTCATGCAGGCCGCTGCCTGTAACCTGGCCATAAAGCATGTGCGTGGGTTGCTTAATGCCTATTGCTTGTTTATTTGATTCATAAATAATGGTATCAGACCCGCCGGTCGGATACTGTATCTTGCAGAGCATCCCCTTCATAGCATATTGTTCCTGTGGTTCCCGATTCGCGTTCGCGGATGGGAACTTAGTGATCAAATCGGCTGTCGTAGGCGTTGGTATAAACGAGGAGCTGTTAAAAACGCCGTTAAAATATCCCCAATGGTCCTGGGAGAGCGAAAGTCGCGGCGCGCGGCCAGCGGGATCAATGTACGTAAACAAATGTGCATTAACGGCTGCTCCTCCTGACGCGTACTCCGTCAGGCTGACTAAATATGGTGTCTTATCGTAGCCGAAGTAAGTCCCATAGCTATTGGCATAATTTAGGTTGCTCTGTATGGTGTTATATTGAAAACTATAACTCCCAATGCTGGTGCCATCGGGGCCATAGTAGGCAATCGTGCTGATCAATTTATCACTGCAGTCTGTGCGGGCAGTATAACCGATCGTCGCCGAATAACCTGCGGTTGTGCTGATGGAGCTAAGGATTGCGCCGGTTGTATTTACATACGCTGCACAATAAGAGGGTGCAACCGGATCGCAATACGGGCAGTAAGAAGCGGTCACACTCTTTGGATCGGCAAAGTTGGTATTGGCTAGTGCATATCGCCATTGCTGCGTTTCTGAATAACCGGCATCATAAGAGTAGGAGATGGGGCTGTAATTAAAGTTAATAACTTCTCCGTTTGGATGCTGGATTTTCGTCAAGTACCAGCTTACCGGTATTGGGTTAAGAAAATTTCTTGCACAAACCGACTGCCTACTCGTCTTTTCTACTGCGGCGGTTCCCCCAAAATAGTAGATAATACCCTCGTCATCTATAATTTTAAAGCTCCAGGTTGGGTTAGTGCTGGTCAAATCATATTGAATTTTATACTTTTGTCCGCTAAGGATTACCGGGTTCATATTCTGATCCAGCACAAAACTGCCCGCAAGGCCATTCATGCTGAAAGTAAACAGATCAGGTTCTGTATCTTTAGACGGTGGTTGTGTTGCATTTTGAAAGTAAGTATAAGTCTGACAGTCATTTAAGAATGAGGGCGAGGATAACCGGGTAGTCGTTTCATCCGGAGAGCCCCTTACTGTCCGGGTAACTACCCCGCCCATTTGGATGGTCCAACCCATACCTACGCGGGAAGCAATCTCGTCTACCTTGATTCCGGTAGAAGCATAACTAATAGATGATGCCAGATCAAGCTTTATACCTTTCAATGGCATAAGCGGAATATTGATATTGGGCGCCCCCGTGTTCTTGTTCAGCGCAATGGCATCGTGCTTCATAATAGCAGTCGCATTAGGTGGCGGCGGCAGGAAGTCAATGGCATGTGTGTAAGCGTCGATGCTTTGACTAAAACTCCGTGTAGTAACAGATACTAGAATTAAAATAAAAAGATAGCGATTCATGGAATGGAAGTAAAAGTGATTAAGGTTTATATAATAAAGCTATTTTATCCCCGTATTCTAGCTCATAGAATGCAGCAGACAAAAAAAGGTGACAACTTCTTGTGCATTAAAGAATTGTAAATGGTAACAGGTTAAGAATAAAAAAATAGTTAGTGGATGTAAGTTTTGAAGGGATTGCCATTCGTTAACTGA
>Ga0070676_10001039_pt1 | contig 13816 bp, 17 predicted proteins | sample KBSM53metaG_FD_64667 | JGI IMG/M metagenome (GOLD analysis project Ga0070676, IMG submission 64667) | Miscanthus rhizosphere microbial communities from Kellogg Biological Station, Michigan, USA - KBS M5-3 metaG | ecosystem: Host-associated > Plants > Roots > Rhizosphere > Soil ...
GCGAGCCTGCGCCGCGAGCGCGGCAAAGGCTACGGTCGAAGCGGGCGTGGTGAAATCGAGCACGCCCTGGATGCTGGCGAACACCGGCAGGGGATCGTCGGTGATGGCCACGCCGAGAGGCTCGATCCCGGCCACCTCGCCAATGTCACGGCCGACCACGGGCGAGCCCTTGGCTTCGATGCCGCCCGCGACCACGCAGCCGGGTGTGGCGGCAAGCACGCGGGTCAGCGTCTGGCCCATGCGCCCTGCGGCGCCAAGCACGGCGATCCTCATGTCACTCATTGTCGATGGCCATCAGCAGCGGTTGTCTGCCCCGCCAAGAATCGCGGCAAGGCCCGCGCCCTTCTATGATGCAAGCTCCATCCCCCACAAGCCCCGCCTCGCTCTTTACACACGGCGTCTCAAGGGCCGCCGCGAGTCGTTTGTGGCGGAATGATGCCAGGCTCGCACACGAAGAATTGACGCGGATGCGCCATTTGCGCCCCTGGCTCCAGCCATCGGGAAGGCCCATAGTGCCAGCGAAGCGACGGTGGGAGCCGGCGATGCTGAAAACCGCCAGCAAGCCGAAAGAGACGCGGCAGCGGACGACCGGCTTCGACGTCGAGATCGCAGGTGTCGCGGTCGCCGTGCCCGAGCACAAGGTCTCACAAGAGGACATCGCCGAGCGGGCCAAAGCGGTCTTTCCCCATCTGGCTCGGCTCGGCACGCTCTATTCAAATACCGGCATCGAGACTCGCTACGCGTGTCAGCCGAAGGACTGGTATTACGAGCGCCACGGCTGGGAAGCGCGCACCGAAGTGTTCCAGCGTCACGCGCTGGCCCTCCTGGAAGAGGTGACTCTCGCGGCCCTTGTCAATGCTGGCATCGGGCTCAAGGACGTGTCCGCGCTGGTGGTGAACACCATCACCGGCCTTGCCATCCCAAGCCTCGACGCCAAGCTGATGAACCGGCTCAAGTTCCCTCAGTCGGTCGAGCGGATTCCGATCTTCGGGCTGGGATGCGGCGGCGGGGTCGCGGGGCTTGCGCGCGCGGCGCGTTACGCGCAGGCCATGCCGCCGGACTCGCATGTCCTGTTTCTCACCGTCGATCTTTGCAGCCTCTGTCTCCGCATCGCCGATCCGAGCATGGCGATGTTCGTTTCAGCCGCGCTATTCGGCGATGGTGCTGCCGGCGTCGTGCTGCGCCACGGGGAGCGCGCAAAGGACGGCGGCGAGGGCAGGGGCCGCATCGTCGCGGTCGGCGATCATTTCTGGCCTAACACCGAACGCATCATGGGTTGGGATATCAAAGAGGACGGCTTCGGCGTGGTCCTCAGCCCCGAACTGCCGGCGCTCATCAGGAAACATCTTGCTCCGGCAGTGCGGGGCTTTCTCGACGCGAACGGCATGAGCCTCGGCGAGTTCGCCGGTTTCCTGTTGCATCCCGGCGGCGCCAAGATTCTCAAGACGGCGCAGAGAGTTCTCGGCCTCTCCCGCAGCGATCTGGCGCTTTCGGCGTCGATTCTGCGCGATTTCGGCAACATGTCATCACCGACCGCCTTGTTCGCCCTCGACCGCGCCATCAAACAGGGCGCGAAGGGGCCTCATCTGCTCATCGCCTTCGGCCCCGGCTTCTCAGCCTATTTCGTCGCGATCGATCTGTGAGCGGACCTGCGAGCAGCAAGGACCTCGTCCTCGATTCTGATCTTCACCGCAAGAACCACCCACCACAGTGCGGTCATGATGACGGCGAGCGCGAGCGCGCCAAAGGCAAGCGGCAGCACGAACGTTTCGATCAGCGTCACGGCATAGTTGGGATGCGAGATGTAGCGATAGGGACCCTCGGGATGGATCGGTGCGCTTGGCAGCGTGATGACGCGATGCGTCCAGAAGCGGCCGAGGCTGGCGATCACCCAATACCGCACAACCTGCAGGGCAAGATAATAGGCGACGAGCGGCCAGATGATCGGCGCCGAGGGCGAGATGAGGAAGGCAAGCGAGGCGATCCAAGCGAGATGGGCCGCCGCCACAACGGGGTAGTAAGTGCTTCCTTCCTCATGCGCGCCGGCGGCAAGCAGGGCTCTGGTACTACGCGCGGAGTAGAGCTCCTCGAGGCCGCGCTGCGCGAGCACTAGGGCTGCCGCGATCTGCGGGGCGCCGATCAGGTCGGTTAGAGGCATGGGTGCACGTCCCGAGAAGCAAGCGTTCCACTGGAGTTCGGAAAAGGAAAGCCCCGCGCCTTGAGGCACGGGGCTGAAGTTCGCTTCGTGCCACTTTGACAAAGAAGCAGCCCCGTACGGGGGATCGGGGCTCCTTCGGGTTCCGTTGGGGGGAACCTGTGATGGGGAGGGAAACCCATCACTCACGCAATAATACACCCTGGCAGAGCAGAACACGGCACAATTTTAGAAAATGGTTAAGGTTAACGATTGTGGCAGCGCGGTCTGCAGCCGCCAGTAGGGGGAAAATTGAACCTTCAGGCCCAGGCGAAGGCAACTTTGCGCAGCGACACATCCCCGAAGCTTTCGGCCCCCTCTGCGACCGGTTTGCCGCCGAGACGAAGGTAGAAACCGCATGCTGCATCGTTGTCGGCAAGCGCCCAGACCAGCAGCCCCTTGAGCCTCAACTCGGCGAGGCGGATGCGCGCGCCGTCGAACAGCTTCTCGCCAAGGCCGAAGCCCTGGTAGGTGGGATGCACATAAAGCTCGAAGATCTCGCCTTGGAACGGCGAGCGGCCTATGCGCGAGCGGCCATAGGTTACGTAGCCCGCAGCCTCGCCGTCGAAGTCGAGCACGAGAAGCGGTGTCCGCCGGCGGAGCGCGCTCTCCCACCAGCGCAAGCCGCGGCGCGCGATCATGCGCTGAAGCGAGAGATGGGGGATGATGCCCTGGTAGGCTCCGCGCCAAGCTTCCTCATAGGCGGCAGCGAGAGCAGGAGCATCCTTCAGTCTCGCAGGCCTTATGTGGACGACGTCGACGGGCATGGCGTTTAGCCTAACGCGAGTGCCTGCGCTCGGCAAAGGGGGGGCGCTATTTTTCCTGCGACTGTGGCGCGCGCGCCGAAGCTCGTTCTGCTCTCCGCCAAAACGAAGACGGGCCGGCACGAAGCCGGCCCGTCTTGCGCGATACGTAGGCTGCAGTGATCAGTAACGCGAGATCAGGATCACGGTGTAGTCCTTGTCGAGCTTGATATCGACGATGCCCATCTTGCATTTGGCATCTTCGATTCCGTAGATGCCCTGCTCCTCCTTCTTGACCGACTCGTAGCCGCTGCAGCCGAGCGTGCTCAGAGTCTCCTCGATCTTGGTCACCTCGGCGGCGGGCACCTTCTCATCGTCAGCATCTTTGGCGAGGGCAAAACCGGTGGCGCCCACCGCGAGAGCAAGCGCAAGTCCAACGACTTTCATCATGCAAAATCCTCCTAGGTCGGAAGCCACAGTCGACCGGCGAACAACGCGCCGGTAAGCAGAAAATTGCTGTTGTTATAGCGACAGGAGCCTTGGAGGTAGATCGAGACGAGCAGGATTCGTCTGGCAATTTGTATGGGAGGCGTTGCCAATAGTCGTCGGGAAGATCAGGCAACGTCCTCGGTGAGACGCTGGCGCTCGGCCTTCTTGCGCTCATTGGGATCGAGGTAGCGCTTGCGCAGGCGGATCGACTTGGGCGTGACCTCGACCAGTTCGTCGTCGGCGATATAGGCAAGCGCGCGCTCGAGCGTCATGCGGATCGGCGGGGTAAGGCGCACCGCCTCGTCCTTAGACGTCGTGCGAATGTTGGTGAGCTTCTTGCCCTTGAGCACGTTCACTTCGAGATCGTTGTCTCTCGTGTGCTCGCCAACGATCATGCCGCGATAGACGCGCGTGCCTGGCTCGATCATCATCGGCCCGCGATCTTCCAGGTTCCACAGCGCATAGGCGACGGCATCGCCCTGGTCGGTCGAGATCAACACGCCGTTCCGCCGTCCCTGGATCGGGCCCTTGTGCGGCGCGTAGTCATGGAACAGGCGGTTCATGATGCCGGTGCCGCGCGTGTCGGTGAGAAGTTCGCCCTGATAACCGATCAGCCCGCGCGTCGGGGCGTAGAATACGAGGCGCAAGCGGACGCCCCCTGAAGGCCTCATCTCGAAAAGCTCAGCTTTGCGCTCGGCAAGCTTCTGCACCACGATGCCGGAATGCTCCTCGTCGAGATCGATGACGACCTCCTCGATCGGCTCGAGCAGTGAGCCGTTCGTGTCCCGCTTGAGCAGTACCTTGGGACGCGAGACGGATAGCTCGAAGCCCTCGCGGCGCATGGTCTCGATGAGAATGCCGAGCTGGAGTTCGCCGCGGCCCGCCACCTCCATCGAATCGCGCTCCTCGGATTCCGTGACCCTGAGCGCGACATTGCCCTCGGCTTCGCGCAGCAGGCGGTCGCGAATCATGCGGCCGGTGACTTTGGTGCCTTCGGTGCCGGCGAGCGGAGAGTCGTTCACGCGGAAGGTCATGGACAGAGTCGGGGGGTCGATCGGCTGCGCCGGCAGCGGCGCCATAACCTCCGGCGCGCAGATGGTATGAGCGACAGTGGCGTTGGGCAGGCCGGCGAGCGAGACAATGTCGCCTGCGGTTGCTTCGTCGAGGCCGATCCGCTCGAGCCCGCGGAAGGCGAGCACCTTCGAAACGCGGCCCTGCTCGACAAGCCTGCCGGTATGGTCCAGCACCTTGACCGGCTGGTTCGGCGAAATCGAGCTCGAGGTGATGCGGCCGGTGACGATGCGGCCAAGATAGGGGTTCGCTTCGAGGATCGTGCCGAGCAGTCGGAATGGGCCACTCTCGATTTTGGGCGGCGCCACGTGCTTCAGCACGAGGTCGAACAGAAGCTGCATGCCGAGTTGCTTAGGCCCCATCGGGCTCGCGGCCATCCAGCCTTCTTTGGCCGAGCCGTAGAGGATTGGAAAGTCGAGCTGCTCGTCAGAGGCATCGAGCGCGGCGAACAGGTCGAATACTTCGTTCACAACCTCCTGCGGGCGGGCATCGGCTCGGTCGACCTTGTTGATCACCACGATGGGCTTGAGTCCCATCTTGAGCGCCTTCGACACCACGAATTTGGTCTGCGGCAAGGGGCCCTCAGCAGCATCGACCAGCACCAGCGCGCCGTCGACCATGTTCAAGATGCGTTCGACCTCGCCGCCGAAATCGGCGTGACCCGGCGTGTCGACGATGTTGATGCGGGTATCCTTCCACAGGATCGACGTGACCTTGGCGAGAATGGTGATGCCCCGCTCGCGCTCGAGGTCATTCGAATCGAGCGCGCGCTCGGCCACCCGCTGGTTCTCGCGGAAAGCTCCGGACTGCTGGAGCAGGCGGTCGACCAACGTCGTCTTGCCATGATCGACATGGGCGATGATGGCGATGTTGCGGAGGTTCATGGAAGCTCTTAATGCGCAAACGCGGGCCGAAGCGGCCCGCGCGTCTCTATGGCACGGATATATAGCGCGTGTGACAGAGGCGCAATGGCCTCGGCTGAGCGGAACTCGCGCCGTGGCGCGGCGTTGCGCGGGGCATGGCGGAAAAGAACGAGAGCCACATCGACTGCGTCTGGGAGGTTATTGCCAAGGCGGGCATCTGCATGATGGTGACGCGGTTTGCACGAGGCCTGCGGGCGCGGCCTTTGGAAGCACGGCCCGAACGAGACACCGAGACGATCTGGTTCCTGACCGACGTGCGCGGGCTCAAGGACGACGAGATCGAAGCCAATCCCAACGTCTGCCTTACCTTCGTCTACGCGAAAGAGAAGGTCTATCTCTCCATCACCGGAAAGGCGTTCGTGAGCCGCGATCCTGAACGCGCAAAGGCGCTGTGGAACGAGGAGCAGCAGGTCTGGTGGCCGGGCGGCCCGGAAGATCCGAACCTGCTGGTGATGAAGATCGAGCCCGAGCGGGCGGAGATGTGGGACGGGCCGGCAAGCTCGGCGGTGGCCGCGTTCGAATTCGCCAGGGCGCGGCTTACCGGCACCAAGCCCAATATCGGCGAGAAGCGCAAAGTCAGTGTCGAAATCGACTGACAGCCGCCTGCCAGCCTTGTAAATCAAGTTTCCCCACGGTTCAGGACTGGCAGCGATAATCTCGAGGTCGTGCTCGCGCTCAACAACGCAACCTATCAATCGGTCTCGATCACCGCGTGGATTGCGGCCAATCCCGACCTTCTGCTCTCGACCAATTTCGGCGTGCCGGAGAGCGTGTTCGCCAAGTTCCCCAAGCACGCGCTGATCATGCCGAAATAGCGCGCGCCTCCTCGGCGAGCTTGCGCGTGAGCTCGCCAGCGCCCATTGCCGGCGGCAGAATAGCCGCTTGACCTGACCAGAGCGGCGAGAAATCGGCCGAGCCTTGCGATTCTGCCTTGGCCCGCAAGGGCGCGACGGCCGGCCTTGCCAAAGGAAAGTTTGGCGCTGCGTCGTCGATCGGGCCTTGCTCGCGCATGAAGCGGTTGACGACGCCACGTGCGGGCCTGCCGGTCAGCACATTGGTGATGGCGGTCTCGCGGCCAGGGTCGGCGAGAGCCTTCCTATGCAACGGCGAGATGGTCGATTCGCGGCAGGTCAGATAGCCGCTGCCGATCTGCGCGGCGCATGCTCCCAGGGCCAACGCAGCCGCGATGGCGCGCCCGTCGGCGATGCCTCCAGCAGCAATGACCGGAACCTGCACCGAACCGGAGATGGCGCGCACCAAAGCGAAGGTGCCGACCTGCATAGCGACATCCGTCTCGAGGAACATGCCGCGATGCCCTCCCGCCTCTGCGCCTTGGGCGATGATTGCGTCGACGCCGTGCTCGGCGAGCCACAGCCCCTCGCGGAGGCTCGTCGCGCAGCCCAGGATCTTGCAGCCCGTCGCCTTGACGCGCGCGAGCAGCGGCTTCGGCGGCAGACCGAAATGGAAGCTAACGATCTCGGGGCGCAGCGCCTCTATCGCAGCGCAGTCAGCCTCGCCGAATGGCGGGTGACCTGCCGAAAGCGGAAGCGTAGGCGGCTCAATGCCAAGCTCGGCGAAGTAGGGCGCGATGCGCTTGAGCCATGCCCGATCCTTTGCGAGATCAGGCGGCGATACAGCGTGGCAGAAGAAATTGAAGTTGAGCGGCTTGTTGCTGCGCGACCTGAACTCAGCCCCGCCGGAGCGAATCTGATCCGGGCTAAGCGCGGCGCAAGGCAGCGACCCGAGCCCGCCAGCCTCGGCAACGGCGACGGCGAGATCGACGCCGGCGAAATTGGCCATCGGCGCCGCGATGATCGGCAGCTCGATGCCGAACAGATCGAGCAGTCGCGTGTCACGCCATATTCCCGAAACCATCACTTGCCCGTCGGATCGTGGCGTTTGCCGAGAAGACGCAGGCGAAGCGCGTTAAGTTTGATGAAGCCTTGAGCGTCCTTTTGGTCGTAGGCGCCGGCGTCGTCCTCGAAGGTCACAATCTTGTCCGAGTAGAGCGATTTCGTCGACGAACGTCCAACGACGATGACGTTGCCTTTGTAGAGCTTGAGCTTGACCTCGCCCTCGACATGCTCCTGGCTCTTGTCGACCAGCGCCTGCAGCATCTCGCGCTCCGGCGAGAACCAGAAGCCGTAATAGACGAGCTCGGCGTAGCGCGGCATCAGTGAATCCTTGAGATGCATCGCCTCGCGGTCAAGAGTGAGCGACTCGATCGCACGATGCGCGACGTAGAGGATCGTGCCGCCGGGCGTCTCGTAGATGCCGCGTGACTTCATGCCGACGAACCGGTTCTCGACGAGATCGACCCGGCCGATGCCGTTCTCCTTGCCATAGGCGTTGAGCTCGATGAGGAGCGCGGCTGGCGACAGCCGCGCGCCATTGATGGACACCGGATTGCCTCTCTCGAAGCCGATGGTGATCTCCACCGCTTTGTCCGGCGCTTCCTCCGGCGAAAGCGTGCGCTGATAGACGTAAGGCGGCGGCTCTTGCGCCGGATCTTCGAGCACCTTCCCTTCGGACGAGGAATGCAGAAGATTGGCATCGACAGAGAACGGCGCCTCGCCGCGTTTGTCCTTGGCCACGGGGATCTGGTGCTTCTCGGCGAACTCGATCAGCTCGCTGCGCGATTTGAATTTCCATTCGCGCCATGGCGCGATCACTTTGATGTCAGGGTTTAGCGCATAATAAGTGAGCTCGAAGCGCACCTGATCGTTGCCCTTGCCGGTGGCGCCATGCGCCACAGCGTCGGCGCCAGTCTCCCGCGCGATCTCGATCTGCCGCTTGGCGATGAGCGGCCGCGCGATGGAGGTGCCGAGTAGATACACGCCTTCGTAGAGCGCAGTGGCGCGGAACATCGGAAACACAAAGTCGCGCACGAACTCCTCGCGCAGATCCTCGACGAAGATCTGCCTCACCCCTGCCATCTCGGCCTTCTTGCGAGCAGGTGCGAGCTCCTCGCCCTGGCCGAGGTCGGCAGTAAAGGTCACGACCTCGCAGCCGTATGTCTCCTGCAGCCACTTGAGGATGATCGAGGTGTCGAGCCCGCCGGAATAAGCGAGCACCACCTTCTTGATGTCGGTTGCCATGAGAGGCTCGTAAGGAAGGCCGGTTGGAACGGGCGGGGACTATAGGCGGGCGAGGCGGTTACGCAAGCATCGCGTGAGTCATATGTTAAGCATTGGAGTTCTGCCCCGGCGAGCCCGGCGCGGAATCGCGGCTATTGGGATTACTGCTACTAGCCTCGCCTCGCGAGGTCTGATCGGCCTCGTTCAGGGCTGAAATAAGGAGCCCGGTTCCTCACCAAGAGCCGGGCTTCTTCTTTGGCTAAGGCCAGGCGACGTGCTTGTGCAAGTTCCACCCGGTTTCTTTCAGCGCCGACGCCGGCATGGGCGAGCGCGCCTCTGGCCCTCGCAGTAGCGCTCCAATCCCGCGATGCAGCGCGTTTCGTGTCCATAGACTCTCAATCCCCAAGTTCGAACCGCGACTTAGGAACCGGAGCGGCAGCGCAAGCGTTTCGATGTCCGATCTGGTCGCAAAGGAGCGAGAGGCGCATGCCCTATCGGACCAATCAAGAGCTTCCCGACAGCGTCAAAAACTCGCTCCCGAGCCACGCGCAAGACATCTATCGCGAAGCTTTCGATAACGCGTGGAGCGAGTACCAGGATCCGGCCAAGCGGCGCGGCAATGAATCGCTCGAGGAGCTCGCCCATAAGGTGGCCTGGGCCGCAGTGAAGAAAAATACGAAAAGGTAAGCGAGGAATGGCAGCCCAAAGATTGAAGGACTTGCAGGATTTGGCGAACAAGCTCGCCGTCAGGGCGTCAGGTTTTGCGATGCGCAAGCGACGCCGGGACGCCGAATCGACCGCGTGGCGTGAAACCGTCACCCACTACCTGCCTGAGCCATGGCTGATCGCGCGCCGCGCTGTCGAGGCTAAAATGGCTCGGGCTGAAGGACAATAAGCTCAGCCTTTAAACCCAGCCTGTCGACCCTAGTGGCCGCCGCCGCAGGCGCCCGGTCCCCAGGTCCGCTGATATGAGAGGCAAGGCTCCCAATAGGGATCGCCGGGGTAACCACGGTTCCAACCCCCGAGCGCGTTCGCAAGACGCTCTGAATGGGGGAGGGGGCGGACCCAGTCGGGGGTGGGGTAGCTGCTGTAACCGTTATACCCATGATGGGACCGCACCTTGGCTGAACCAGCCAGGGCCGGACTAGCGCATGCGGCCAAGAGCGCCACGGCGACAAGAAATTTGCTCATGGACATTATCCTCGAATGCTCACCGGTAGTTGTGCGTTGCCGCCGTGGAAAACAAGCCGTGTGACAAGGTAAGCTCAAGCCCGGCGGCCAGCGAAGAGCCAATAGATGAAGCCTCCGACGAAGCCCGCAGCAACAAAGATCGTCATGTACTGGCTCGTCGCGACCGCTGGGAGGTCGGCCGACGACGGCGTGACCAGAAGCGGGATTGCCGCGAGCGATACGCCTCCGGCGAGCACGTAATAGATCCACGACCTAATGCGGAGGATCTCGCCGACAATGGCGACGGCAATCGCCGGGAGGGCCGTGAGAGCGGGCGTAACTGTGCTTGCGAACAGGACCATTCCGAAGAACGGCGCACCACCATGATGCAGCGCGGGCTCGTGCGGAGCGGCGGCGCGAAGCTCGTTCCCTACCCACAAGGCACCTAGCAGGTAGAGCACAACCAAAGCCACACCGGCGGCGAGACAAAAAGCGGTCGCCGCCCACAGCAGGCGCAAAACGGTGCCGAAGATCACAGCGGCCAAAGTGGGCCGCGGCTTGTGAGGCTGCGCCTCCGGCGGGGAATCAGTGTTGCTCACGATAGCTCACCGTGACTCCTCGGCTGGATCGCCATTTGTGATCATCCTGTAACAGGAGGCCGCTATCGTCCGCGCGTTTTAATCGCTGGCTGGCGCCCCAGCCCCGGTCGGGCTTTCGCTTCTCGACCGGGGCTTTTGGCATGGGGATACGCCATGGACTTCAGGCTGGTGCGGGATAGTGGGGGGCGCTGCACTTGCAGTTTGAGGTAGCCCTGCGTCGATGTGAGCGGGCGGCGCGATGCTCTTCCCGTGATAAACCTAGCTGAAACAATGATGGAATTTATGTCACAGCCGAGCTGATGAGCATCCAATCGCAGCCTTAGAGAAGATCTTAGACTGTCCAAGACATCGCAACGTGCCGATCAGATCGAGAGTGGTCTTAACTGAGAGCGTCTAATAGCTGCGGAGTTGTAATGGCCTCAATCGCGTTCAGGATTTGTTGGAACACCGTTCCCCTCATTCTTATTTTGCTGTGCGGCGACTCTGCTGCGCCTCGGGCAGAGGAGGGCAAGGCTGCGCCTTGCCGGGATGACGCGATGATCGTGTTCGATGCTTCGGGATCTATGTCCGGAAATCAGACCTTGGGCATCCCGAACTCCCAGGCCAGGATCGATGAGGTGCGATACGCTCTCGCTCAAGTGCTACCAAGCGCAGCTCGGTTACGGAAGGTGGGACTGGTCAGCTTCGGCCCCGGCCCTTGGAACCAGTGCAATGTCAAGCTCAACTTCACACCGACAGCCGACGCTGCTGACCTTATCATGAAGGAAGTAGACTCATTGATCCCTGCCGGCAAGACGCCGCTGACCACGGCAGTTGAGCAAGCCGCCGCGGCACTCGACTATCGCAACAAGCCGGGAGTTATCGTGGTCGTAACCGACGGCGAAGAAACGTGCGGTCGGTCACCATGCGATCTAGCGAAACAGCTCCATGATGCCGCCGAGAGGCTCACCATTCACGTCATCAGTTTTCGATACCAGACCTACTCTTGGACGGGCGAGCAGAGTGTATTGGAGGCGAAGTGCCTCGCTGAGCAAAGCGGTGGTCTCTATATCACCGTGGACACTGAGCAAGACCTTGTGGCCGCTCTCGAAAAGACCCTCGATTGTCCGATGATATCGCAGCGGGATTTAGCACCACCCAGCGGTTTGGCCCAGCGATAGGCCTACGCCTGCGTTAGACGGGCGCTGGCGCGGAGCTTGACGCTTGCCGACTTGAGCTGGCCGCACGCGGCCATGATGTCACGACCGCGAGGACTACGCACCGGACTCGCATAGCCAGCACGGTTTACCACCTCGGCGAATTTCTCGATCTGATCCCAATCGGAACATTCGAACGGCGCGGCGGGCCAAGGGTTGAACGGGATCAAATTGATCTTTGCCGGGATCTTGGCGAGTAGCCGCACCAACTCCTTTGCGTCGGCAATGGAATCGTTGACGCCCTTCAGCATCACGTATTCGAAGGTGATGCGCTTCGCGTTGGAGAGACCCGGATAGGCGCGGCAGGCGGCGAGCAGATCCTTCAGCGGCCATTTCTTGTTGATGGGCACGAGCTTGTCCCTCAGCTCATCGTGCACGGCATGAAGCGAGATGGCGAGCATGGTGCCGGCCTCGTCGCCCCAGCGCGGAATCTCGGGCACGACGCCAGAGGTCGAGAGCGTAATGCGGCGCTTGCCAATGGCTAAACCTTCGCCATCGGCGGCGATGGCCATGGCATCGCGCACATTGTCGAAATTATAGAGGGGTTCGCCCATGCCCATGAGCACCACATTGGTAATCTTGCGCTCTGAGTCGGGCAGCCCGCGCAGGTCGGATGCTGAAGCGCCAGGCCAATCGCCGAGCCGGTCGCGCGCCAGCATGATCTGGCCGACGATCTCGCCCGAGGTGAGATTGCGCACCAGGCGCTGCGTACCGGTATGGCAGAAGGAGCAGGTCAGCGTGCATCCGACCTGGCTCGAGATGCAGAGCGTGCCCCGGTCCTCCTCGGGGATATAGACCGTCTCCACCTCCTTGCCGTCATCGAGCCTGAGCAGCCATTTGCGGGTGCCGTCGACCGAGACCTGCTCGGTCACGATCTCCGGCCGTTTGAGCGTGAAGGCTTCGCCGATTTCGGCGCGGAGGTCCTTGCCGATGTCGGTCATGGCGCCGACGTCCGTCACGCCGCGCACATAGGTCCAGCTCCAGAGCTGGTTTGAGCGCATGCGGACCTGCCGCTCCGGCACGCCAAGTGCGACGAGGCGCGCGCCAAGCGTGGCACGGTCGAGCCCGAGGATCGGCTCTCGGGTGGGACGGTCGCTCTCGAAGGAGGCGGCGCGCTCGGCGGAAAGGGTCGGTATGGTCATGACACAGCGGCAGTCAGGCACCGGTCCGGCTCAAGCCCTCATATCATGACGGGGCGTGGGAAAGCCAAGGCCCGCGGAGCCAGCGCTCTTTAGTTGCCCAACACCTCTTCCGCGGCGGTGATGATGTCGTCATCAGGATGATCGCCGCAATAAACAAAAGGATGCGCGGTGTCGCCGGCCATCTTGCCGAAGTCGATGACGGCGCCCTCGTTTTCATCGGTGCAATAGCCTTCGAGCCACATCATGATGATGCTCATATTGTCCTTGTCGTAGCCCGAGAACTGCTTGCAAGACAGCTTCTTCATGTCGATCTTGGACTCTTCGGCAAGCACCGGCGTCACGGTGAGGAGCAGGGTGGCGAGAACTGTCGCGTAGAAAGGCTTCATTTTTTCCTTCGCGGCTCCGTTGCCGCAGCGCGACGCTAGCCACGTTACTTGCCGCAAGCAAGAAGGGCGGCTCGGTAAGATTTGCAACAAGATTAACCGCTGCATTCCTTTGCGGCGCGGTCGAGTGCGTCGCTCAGGCCGTCGAGTGAATAGATGTCGCTGGTTGCCGTGCCGCGGGCCGATTTGCCCTCGATTTTCATGACGCTCGCGCCTTTCATGGCTTCGACGAGCTTGGTCTCGGTCTCGGGCTTCTCGACGAAGGCGCCTTCGTCCTTGGTAAACAATTCGAATTTGGCGGTGCCGACGGTCACCGTCGCCTTGGCGCCAGCGCCAAAGGGATAACCCATCTTCACGCTGATCTCGTTCGTCACGTTATCGGCGGGCCACCGGGAGATGTAGAAGAAGACGGGTCCGCGCTTGATTTTCTGGGGATTAGCCTGTTTCGGCCTGGCCACGGCGAAGCAGACTTTGGGACTGCCGGTTGCAGCGTAAGCCGACCAATCCTTGAACTTCTCAAGGAGCGTGACGTCTTGAGCCAAGGCAGGCGTGACGCTCAATGCCCAGACGATGCAAGCAGCTCGAACGGCCCGGCGCATCTCCCTGTCCCCGATTCCTGAGCAGGACCCAAGCATATAGCTTCAATTTTCCTTTGGCGAGAAGGGGCGGTCAACCCGGCGCACGCGCTTTGGGCCGCCCTGGATGTGGAGTCGAGGGGGCTCGGCCTCGGCTCCTGCGGCTACCGGGCGGGAGCCGAAGCGGCCGAGAGAACGCAATCGGTCGTACATGACGATTGCGCCGGCGGTCGCGACATTGAGGGAGAAGGCGG
>Ga0070676_10001045_pt1 | contig 13778 bp, 11 predicted proteins | sample KBSM53metaG_FD_64667 | JGI IMG/M metagenome (GOLD analysis project Ga0070676, IMG submission 64667) | Miscanthus rhizosphere microbial communities from Kellogg Biological Station, Michigan, USA - KBS M5-3 metaG | ecosystem: Host-associated > Plants > Roots > Rhizosphere > Soil ...
TAAAATCCCGGCTGACCCATTAATACCGTATCCTGTTTTACACCCAGCTGATCCAGTAATTCCTTCCAGCTAAGATTCGACGCTTTCAGTTCAAGTTCACCAATACTGATCTTATGATAATTTGCCTCCGGGTCTCGTAGTTCAACCGGCGTTTTTGACGCCATCGCTAATGCATTCTCAATTTTCATGACGGATGCCGCTGCCTGTTTTGACGTTACACTATCGCCGGACAACGTAAAAATTTTCGCGATGTAATTCACATAGGCATTGCGAATGTTTACAGTGGCGGAGTCTTTTTTTGTGTAATAATCTTTATTGGGAAGCCCAAGACCCCCCTGGTCAAAGTGAGCTACAACCTGTTCACTGTTCTTATCGTCCTGGTTGGCATAAAAATTCATAAGAACCCCGATGCCAAGATTATATTCCAGTGCCACCTCGTGCAAAATATCTTTTGGCGATTGAAGAGACGCTATACGTTGCATATCCGCCTGCAAAGGAGAAAATCCTTTTTTCTCAATCCCCGTTGAATCCATTGCGCTCGCATAGAAATCGCCCACTTTTTGTTCATTGGTTCCCTTTGCGGCATTCAGCTTTGCACATGAATCAATGAGGTTCCTTAAATTTTCAGTTGTGTTTTGATACAGGATAGCTCCCGCTCCCCATGTCGCTTCAGATGCCGGGATCTCTGTCTTCTTTATCCATCCCCCGTTCACATAATGAAAGAAATCGTCCTGCGGACGAACAGTAGAGTCAATGCCTGACTGATCAAGCAATTGGGCTGTTGACACGGATGCCTTTTGATCGCATGCGAAAAGAAAAACAATAAAACATATCATCCAAAAGAAAGGATGTGTTCTTTTGACCATTTTTTTCATATTATTTGTTGAAGAGTTGACAGCAAGTATCAAATATAATCCTACCCGTATTTTCTGTAATATTTTTTTACGAGCGGAAATATAAATATTCAAACAGCAGTTTATACGCGAAGAAAGATCTTCTTACGATACATGAAATACAGGAAAAGCCATTTTATCATGACATAGCAAATAGCCATCACCACGATATTCCAGGGATCTCCCACCCATTGGCCCAGCCATTTGAAAAAACCATTGGTCGTGTATTCCCAGTTGATAAAGTGACCAGACATATAGATCAATATGGAATTCATGCCGATCACTTTAAAATAGAATGCCCATTTTTTATAACCCCTCACATCGATGAGATAATAAAAAACAGACAATAGTATCAAACTATAACCACCTACGTTTAATACAAAAGAGCTTGTCCACAGATTTTTATTGATCGGGAAATCGAGATCCCAGAGATGAGCCAGCCCTATAAATACCAACCCGGCGACAAACATCGACAATGCTTTTTTTGTTGGCCCGACTGCAGAATTGTTTTTTATAAAACTGCCGGTCAATATTCCTAACAAGCCGGTCGCAATGGCGGGAATGGTCGACATCAATCCCTCAGGATCATGAGTAGTTAAATATAAGTGCCCGGGAAGTATTGAGCGATCCACATACGAAGCAAAATTTCCTTCCATCGTCAGATCGCCTCGTGGAAAACCGGGAGCAGAAGTAAACTTTAACAATAACCAATAGCCGATGATCAAAACAAAAAACCAAATGATCTGCGCCATTTGTTTCGAATATAGATAAATAATATTGGCGAACATGTACGCTAAACCGATCCTTCCAAGTACACTTCCAAAGCGTATTTCAGAAAGAGGTCTTAGTTCCAATCCATTATTATAAATTATGCCCAGTACTACAAGTGTGAGACCTCGTCTTATAACGCGCCACAGCATTTGTTGCCTGGTCTTCCCTTTCTCCAATTCACGACCGACAGAATAAGGAGTAGCTACACCGGCGATAAAAAGAAAAAGTGGGAAAATGAGATCATAAAAATGAAAGCCATTCCAGTCAGGATGTGTCAGCTCAGTTGAAATGGTTCCCCAGAAAGGCGATCCGGTAACCCGGTAAAGAGCATGAAAGATCTCTTCGGCTCCCATGATCCAAAACATATCAAAACCGCGAAGAGCATCCAATGAATAAAGTCTTTCGGAGATATTGGTGGTGGTTCTTAATGCCATATGATCTTAGTTTCAGTTGTGTTGACAATCCTAAAATAAATGGAAAGGTTCAATGAAGGTAAAAATGAACGGTGGTATGAGCTTAAAGATAAGCAGTTTATTGTTCCGTGCTAAAGGTGTATCCAAAATTTTAATGCAGCAAAATTGGATACCATGTTGTGAGACATACAGGACACAATGAACACAACGAAGGACAACGAACGCTACGTTGTGGACAATCTACTCAAATCGCTATAGGTAGTGTCGGAAGGTTTTTTTTCGATTTGGTGGTCTGTCATGTAATGGCTGGTTTAATTGTATTGATCAACATATAGAGTTTCCTATCGGTCTTGTCATGACGTATAATTCTCCCCGTAAACCAGTTGCAAGACCAGATTCATTGATATTTTCACGGTAGCTCAAATAACTGAAAGTCATGTCAGGCTAGTTACTGCAGAGATAAGGAAAAAATAAATAGAATTACTTTCGTCCGATTAATTATTCATTCGTACAATCAGGATAAAGCATGAGTCGCACGGAAACACTGATATCCCAGCTGTTTTCCATACGCAACAAGTATGGAAAGAATTTTTCTAAAGAGAAATTGAAATTGATCAGTGCAATAAATGGGGAAAGGCTCAAATCAAAAAAGACATTGCAGTCCTGGTATGACATCTTGTTGTTCCTGCTGGCCTATCCCGATAACCCGTCCGTTTACCGGGCGTCAAGTCAGGCATTACAACAGCTCCAATGGTACGTCCAATCTCACGAACATATAAAAGACAGACTATTTAATTCCGGGGTTACAAATACAAATCTTTGTGCAGCCTTTGGTTTCGAAATTGTAAAATGGATCAGAAAGAATCATCCAAATGATATTTCGTTAAGCTCATTCGAAGCCAATAGCGGACAAATTCAATCGATTCTCTCAGTGGTCATGCCCAAGGTGGAATCCGAAATACTCCAGGACGCCAACTCGGATTGGAAATCGTGGCTGAAGGGAACATTAAAGAAAGGAGAAGACATTCTAGACAGGCTCATCGCAGTATTCGACGAAACAGATATACGCCCCGAAGTCAAAGATGAACTCTGGAATGCCATTGGGATAAATGTTGAAATTAATTTTCCAACGCATCTTTCTCTTCCGCAGTCTTTAGTTTCGCCCTATTATCATAGCTCGCTAATAAGGAAAATCCGCACACGAACTTCAGATCTGAAATTCAAAAAGATTTCCGTGACTGAATTGGAAGCCCGGCAAATCATAGAGTGCGGGAGGATGATCCTGGTGCGTCACCTCAGGGAGATCGATCCGATCAGTTTTACTGCCCCTCCCCTTGTCAGTTATTATGTACTGCCGCGCGGTCTCAGCATTGCATTAACGGGAATGGTCCCCGAACGCAGGCATCCGATCGACAGCTATATTGGATACATCGTTTTTAAGAATGGACTCCCTATAGCATACGCCGGCTCGTGGATCCTCTTTGATAGCGGTCGGATCGGTCTTAATATCTTTCCCTCTTATCGTGGCGGCGAATCACAGTATATTTTTGAGCAAGTGTTGAAGCTCCATCAAAAAGTTTACCGGCTACGCCGTTTTAGCGTAGATCCCTATCAACTGGGAAAGGACAATGATGATGGTATCCGCTCAGGGGCATTTTGGGTATACTATCATGCAGGATTTCGTCCAATCCGAAAAGATCAACGACAACTGGCCGACACTGAAGCCTTTCAAATCAAATCGGCCAAAAACTACCGAACCCCCGCATCCGTTTTAAAAAAACTAGCTGATTCGCGGATGGAACTTTTGCTGGAGCGCAGACCGACTGGTTTTGATGCCACTGACCTCAGCGTGGCCTATGCAAGAATCTTACAAAAACAATTTAATGGGAACCGGAAATTGGCCGATAACCGTTCATTTTATGAATTGGCCAGGCTACTGCAAATAAGAAATTACTACGAAAGCAAAATACAATTTATTCTAAAAAACTGGTGCGTACTCCTTGGCAACAAATTGGAGGAATTGCGCCCGAATGCAGCCTTAAGAAAGACTTTGAAAAAACTGTTTGAATTGAAAGCACACGGTCCTGAGGAAAAGTATATATCGGAATTGCAACACGCAAGGGATTTGAAAAAATTGCTTGAGAAAATCGTAGCAGGAAATAGTTGATCACTTGTTGCCAGTTCACTTCACGCTTACCAACTTATAGATTTTCCCATCGGCTTTTGTCATGATATACAACTCACCTTTTGCATCTCTTCCGAAATGAAGGTCCACTCTGTCATTGCCGCAAAGTCCTTTAAGAGCTTGGACCTCACCATGCAAAGAAACTCTCCATTCCCTGATGGTTGCAAATCTTCCCTGTTTTATATCTGCTATATTGATATAAAATAATCTTCCTGTTGGAATATCGCCGAAAATAAATTTTCCTTTTAGTCCTGGTATTGTTCCCAAATATTCGTATCCACCCGAGATGGCCTTGCCTTCATCGTGATCATACTCCGCGATGGGATATGTGACGCCGTACATACTATCGTTAACCGGCACCGAATAAACTCTTTTTAGATCGCCATAAGGATTTACCAGGAAGTTTCCTTCACGGATCGGCCAGCCATAATCATGTCCCGGTTTAATCAGGTAGATCGATTCAATATTGGCGTGACCCACATTACATGCAAGCATCTCTCCGTTCTTGCTCCAGGCAAACCGGTGAGGGTTTCTGAATCCATAGGCATAAATTTCCCGCATCGCTTCCTTATCATTGATAAACGGATTTGTTTGTGGAATTCCATACTGTCCATTCGCGCTGTTTCTGCCCCCGGGATCTATGCGCAGAATGGTTCCCCAGATTTTCCCTTTGTCGTGCGCCAGGAATTGGTAACCATTTTCAACGGCTCCTCCATCGCCCACACCAATGTATAGCAGGGCATGATCTCCGTCTCCTTTTTTTGACAGGGGATTAAAAGCAATTTCCTGTACTCCATGAATACCGCTGACCATATTTATTCTTATTAACTCGCGACCCGTTCCTGAAAATGTTTCTGCCTTTGGATCATTTACCTTCCATTCTGTCAATACCCACTGCATGGCTACTTTAATGGAATCTGCGTATCCAAAATCAGCTTTGCCTGTACCGGAAGCTTCAGTATGTATTGTATACAATAATCCATTTTGAAAGAAATCAGGATGAAAAGCAAAACTGCCAAAGCCGGTGGCGAGACCGGGTTCATTGATGAATTTAGGTTTCAGTTTTGTCATATCCATGTAAACGACGGATTTGTTATTTCGCAACCGGTATAACTTGCCACGCAGATCGACAACAAACAGATCATTTGTGCCAGGCTGAATTTTCATTTCTGTAATTCTTGCTAAAGGCGCCTTACCACTATCACTCGACGCAGGAATTTGGGTTACCAATTGCAGATCGGCTATAACATCCGATAATTTGATCGGTTCAGGAATAGGGTTCGACAACGCATTATCATTTTCGTTTGCTTCTTGTCGACGATTCTCTTTGTGGGAATGAATGAACGCGATAATGCTTCTTATTTCATCCTCTTTTAACCAGGAAAAGGGAGGCATTATCGTTTTATACTTCGCGTGCAATTGAATGGCATGATCATCTTTCGAATTAATCAGCTGCCCCGGATCTTTTATAAAGTTTTTGATCCATTCAGCTGACACATCATTTGTTAATCCACTCAGTTGCGGTCCGATCGCATCCTGTCGAAAGTTGTGGCACCCGCTACAATTAATATTAAATGACCTTTCTCCGGCGGCAATAGTGAGGGAATCTGTCGCAATGGAATCATTGGAAGACGTTCCAGATTGGCAAGAATTTAAACAAAAGAGAAATGAAATAGCACTGAAACCAACGAGAATTTTTTTCGACATCGCTTTTTTAATAAACTGGCTATCCATTTTGTAACAACCTTTGTGTACATCAGATTCTTTGTGTCCTTGTGACCTGTTTTAGCCAGGAAGAAAGGGGTCACAAAGTGCACAAACGCTCAAAGTGCACTAAGCATTTAAAATAAGTTGGGCCCTTTCAATAATTAATCCAGTATTTACAATTTCAGCTCACCCCATCCTTTTCTATACTCTCTTTTTATAAATTGATTGGCCGGTTCAAAATTGGTGATCCTCATATTTTCACCATCCCATTTATAAGCAAAATATCTTCCCGGTGTTTCAATGTCTTCCATATCTCCGTATACAGGATCTTTTCTTTTTGTTGTTTTACGAAGATTAAAACTTCGCAGTAATAAATTACCCATTAACACTGTCTCAGTCAGCGGGCCGGCATATCCCTCAAAAGGAGAATCTACTTCGGCATTTCCATAACCAGCAATACAGGCATCAACCCATTGCCACCAATGACCATCCATATCACCTTCGACTCTCGGATATTTTTTTGGAACATTCACATCTCTATTCAATGAGAGAGGTAATAATCTTGGATGACTTCCACCCCATCCGCATGAAACTTTTCCTTTTGTTCCAATAAACAAACTTCCTCCTTCAAAATCGTTTTCCTGGGGTATATCCGCCAAAGCTTCATTCATGTTCACATCCGCATCGAGTTCATCAGGGCGGTCAGGGACAATGCCACCGTCCATCCAATACAATTTCAAATCACGCCCGTCTTTTAATTTGAATTTATAACGAAGCTTGCTCGAGGGCGGAATGCTTTCCGGATAATCAGCTTCTTTAAAGATACCCGAGTAAACAGTTGTCGCATCACAAGTAACTTCGGTCGGATAACCAAGTTGCAATAATTTAAATGCAGGGCCAATGATATGACAAGCCATATCTCCCAATGCTCCCGTTCCAAATCGCCACCATCCGCGCCAGTTGAACGGAACAAGATTATCGATGTAATCAACATACTGAGCCGTGCCCAACCACAGATCCCATTTCAACTCTTTTGGAACCGGGGGATGTTGTTTAGGCCATGGAATTCCTTGTGGCCAAACCGGGCGGTTCGTCCAGTTGTACACGGTATGTATATCGCCGATCAATCCTGCTTCAAACCATTCCCTCATGGTACGCATCCCCTCACATGAAGCACCCTGGTCACCCATTTGCGTGATCACTTTGTACTTTGACGCCGCCTGCGTAAGAATGCGGGCCTCGTAAATATCGTGTGTCAATGGTTTTTGTAAATACAAATGCTTTTTCAATTGCATGGCACTCAACCCTACAAGAGCATGATTATGATCTGGGATGGCCACTGATACTGCATCAAAATTTTTTTGTTCTTTTTCAAACATTTCCCTCCAGTCGTGGTAAAATTTTGCTTTAGGAAGCTCTTTACGACGCGGCGCGGCCATGCGGTCATCTACATCGCAAAGAAAAGCGACGACCGCGTTTTTCTTTGGAGCAGTTACATAATGGTGAATGTCATTTTCAGCTTCACCGCCGCAGCCTACAGCCGCGATATAAAGCTTGTCACTGGGCGCCACGTATCCCTTTCCTAAAACATGGCGGGGCACGATATAAAATCCCGCTGCTGTTAATGCCGTATTCTTTATGAACTCACCACGACTTATTTTCTTTTCCGAAATTTTATTTTTCTCGTTTTCCATAATGACAAATTGAAAATTATTCAAAAGCTTTTTCAATTAACCGAATCGAAACAGGTAACTAAAAAATACGATGATCAAAAATGACATCAGCGATAAAATAATGTATAAAAAATATTTGCGAATTTCCTTACGATCCGATTGACTAATTTCCGACCAACCGGGCAAGGAAGGATATTTACGGGCAATCTTATTTATACGGCTACTATTAATGAAACCAACAATACCCATCGCCCCAAATAGCATGACGATATAAATTTGAAAAAACATTCTTTTCCCTTGATGGTTAAAGCCTGCCTACTCATTACTCATTACCCATAACTCCTAACCCTTCACAATTTCCTGATCTTAATATTCCGGTACCAAAGTTTACCATTTTCTGTTCCCTGGAAAGAAATATGACCTTTTTTAAAAGTTCCGAATCCGGGCCACTCTGCAAACTTGGTGTTCTTTATCATTTCCCTCCAATGGTCATCCCAAAGTTCTGTTTCGGAAACCTTATGCCCGTTTTGTATCAGTGTTAGATGACCGTTGTTGGAGATGATCTCATATTTATTCCACTGCGGAGCGGCATTCACCCATTCCGTATCGCAGGGAACGAGGTCATACAGATCTCCTGCCCTGCATTTTAATATACGTCCATCGTCATTACAGGCCAGGTCGGCTATCTGCATTTCAGGGCCTGACTCATAAGTGTCTTTGAATTCGGAAGATTCGTGAACATAAAACATCACACCGCTATTGGCGCATGGCTCCATTTTCCATTCGACAGTGAAATGAAAATTTTCAAATTCTTCATCCGTTACCAGGTCGCCAAAGTCTGCGTAAACGCTTTGCTTATTCTTGTTCAGAAAGATCATCCCGTTCTGAACCTGCCAGGCCTTGCCGGGTTTATTCTGCATATAAGAATGCCATCCTTTCAGATCCTTGCCATTAAAAAGTAATTGCCAGCCTTCCTGTTTTTCTTTTGCAGTAAGCGTATTTTGCTGGGCGATGAGACTGAAGCTAATGCTGCAACTGATGATCATTGCAAAGACATTCTTTTTATTCATATGGCAATATTTATTCTGATGAAGTGTAAGCAATGAAGCTCAGAACTAAGTTAACGAACTGACGCGAATGAACCCTAAAATAAAATGATCCTTTTTTTAAAAAGCTTTCTTAGATTGTGTGTCTAATTTACTTGCCATAACACGCTTATGAAACGGAACTACTACATCGTGGCACTGATCATGCTCACGTTCTTTGTCATCTCTTTTATCACAAATATTTTTGGACCCATTACACCTGAGATCAAAAAAGGCTTTAACCTGAATTACGTGTTAACAGCTGTTTTATACTTTGCCTTTTTTATTGCATACGGAGTGATGTCGATCCCTGCCGGCATGCTGATCGAAAAATACAATGAAAAAAAGATGATGACTGTGGCGTTCATCGTTGCATTTGCCGGCTCGCTTCTCTTTGCCTGGTATCCTAATTACTCCGCAGCCCTTCCATCTCTTTTTATTATCGGGGGAGGTTTTGCGATTCTCCAGGTTGTTATTAATCCACTCCTCCGCACAGCAGGAGGTGAGGAACATTACGCGTTCAATTCTGTCTTAGCTCAATTGATATTTGGCGGAGCTTCCTTCTTAAGCCCGCTTGTTTACCAGTATATGGTTGAAGACCTGGCAAAACCCGGTAATAACTCCCTTTCATTTTTTCACTCCATTGTTCCTGATAATCTACCCTGGGTATCACTGTATTGGTTGTTCGCCGCTATTTGTCTCCTAATGGTCATTGTCATTGCCGTTTCAAAATTTCCGAAGGTGGAATTAAAAACAGAAGAGAAAGCAGGAGCGTGGACCACCCATGTTATGTTGTTCAAAAAACCGGTAGTGCTTTTATTCTTTTTAGGAATAATTTGTTATGTGGGCACTGAACAGGGTACTGCTAATAATATCTCGCAATTTTTATCGGCTTATCATGGTTACGACCCGAATAAGACCGGCGCGGATGCTGTCGCCTATTTCTGGGGATTGATGACCGCAGGTGGTATACTTGGCCTTTTGTTATTAAAAATAATGGATAGTCGAAAAGTTCTTGTCATCTTCACCATTCTTGCGCTCATCTGCTTAAGTGCTGCATTGTTTGGTTCAGCAAAGATGTCATTGTATGCATTTCCTGCTGTTGGATTCTTTGCGTCGGTTATGTACCCCATCATATTTTCTTTAGCGCTGAATTCCATCAAGGAGCATCATGGCTCGTTCTCCGGCATCCTTTGTACAGGAATCATTGGCGGGGCGATCGTTCCGTTGATCATTGGATGGTTAGGTGATCACTTAAGTCTTCGCAGTGGTATGCTCTTTCTATACCTCACTATGGGGTATATTTTAAGCATTGGGTTTTGGGCAAAACCTATTATTAAAAACAAAACCATATTTGATAAAAAAGAAATGGCCTAAGTATGAAAAAAATTTTTTTCTTTTTATTCTCGATCATATTCACGGAGCAGTCATTCAGTCAAAACCGCGTAGAAAATTTTCGCATGATCCTGCATGATGACTGGAGAATGCAATCATCGCTGACTGATAAAGCAAGCGGAGACCAGGTATCAAAAAAAGATTTTCCCGTCACCAATTGGTATAAAATAACAGTGCCTTCCACCTTTGTTGCCGGCTTGCTGACCAATCATGAATACAATTTCGATCCTTTCTACTCAAAAAATTTTGAGAAGCTCGCTGATAAGAGAATGGATACAACATGGTGGTACCGGAAAGAATTTGCGTTGCCTGCTTCAGAAAAAAATAAAAACGTAGTGCTGAAACTGCATGGCATCAATTACAAAGCGAATGTCTGGCTTAACGGAGTGCTGATCGCTGATTCATCGTACATCAAGGGGCCCTTCCGGATCATTGAGCTGGATATAACCAGGCAAATAAACTATACAGGAGAAAATGTACTGGCGCTTGAGATCTTACGCCCCTTTGATCCCAATAAACATGATGGCGATCTGGCGATCGATTACGCCGACTGGATCCATTATCCGCCGGACTATAATGGAGGGATCATCAACAATGTTGAGATACTAACGTATGACCAGGTTGGGATAAGACATCCCCTGGTTACCACCAAATTCGACCTGCCTTCTCTTGCCACTGCACATCTGACTGTAGATGCTGAAGTCATTAACTACACCGATAAAGAACAGGATGCGGAAGTAAAGGGAAAGATCAATAACAATATTGAATTTCAACAGAAAGTTCATTTGATGCCCAATGAAAAAAAACAGGTAAGTTTTTCTCCGTCGAGTTATTCACAGCTCAATATAAAAGATCCAAAGATCTGGTGGCCCTGGCAATATGGTAAACCGGAGTTGAACCGGATCGAAGTTTCAGTTGTAAAGAATGGTAAAGTGAGCAATTCTATATCAGAAAATTTTGGTATCAGGCAGATCACGTCACAGCTGATAAATAATGCTTCAAGAAAATTTATCGTCAACGGGAAACCCATCATGCTGCGTGGTGCCGCCTGGTCGCCGGATATTTTTCAACGTCATTCAAAAAAAAGAGAAGAACAGGAACTGAAACTGGTTCGTGATATGAACATGAATATTGTCCGTTCGGAAGGCAAATTGGAGGACGATTATTTTTATGACCTGTGTGATCGGTACGGCTTGCTCGTAATGACAGGTTGGATGTGTTGCGGCGCATGGCAATATCCTGAGAACTGGGATGCGGCCGAAAGAAAAGTAGCGATGGCGTCAGATAGCAGCGTGATGTATTGGTTGCGAAACAAGGCCTGCATCATGGTTTGGTTAAATGGAAGTGATATGCCACCCAGAGATTCAACTGTCGAAGCCGATTATCTGGCTATTGAAAATTATTTGAAATGGCCTAATCCTGTCATCAGTACGGCCGATGCGAGTAAATCAAAAGTTTCAGGATACAGCGGCGTAAAAATGAATGGTCCTTATGATTGGGTACCTCCCGTCTATTGGGAAACCGATTCAAATAAACACGGTGGTTCATGGAGCTTCGCTACAGAAATTTCGCCAGGTCCTTCTATCATGCCTTATGAAAGTCTTGTCAAGTTTATTCCAAAAGATTCTATCGGAAATACAACCGGCGATTGGCTCTATCATTGCGGCACATTTCAATTCAGCACTACAAAAATTTTTGATAGTGCATTGGCCCAACGTTATGGTGTTCCAACTTCCATGCAGGATTATCTGGCAAAAGCGCAGTTGCAGAATTATGAAGGGCACCGCGCTATGATGGAGGCTTATGGCGTGGACAAATATAACACAGCGACGGGTGTGGTTCAATGGATGCTCAGCAATCCCTGGCCCAGTTTGATCTGGCACACTTATGATTATTATCTCTATCCGGCAGGTACTTATTTCGGAATGAAAAAGTCGATGGAGCCGCTGCATGTAATGTATTCGTATAATACGCGCGATATAAGCATAGTCAATTCTTATCTCCAAAAATTTACAGGTCTTACGGCAAAAGCTGATGTTTACGATCTCAATGGTGCGTTGAAGTATTCAAATAGTATAACAGCCAGCGTGGATGGTGATGGCATAAAAAAATGTTTTGCTATTCCTCCCATTACCGGTTTATCAAATGTTTATTTCCTGCGACTTAGTTTGAAGGATTCGAAACAACAAATAAAAAGTATTAACTGGTACTGGCTGTCGCAAAAACCGGATCAATTGTCATGGAAGAATTCCAAATGGTTTTATACACCCCAATCCGGCTTTACTGATTTTACGGCGTTGAAGGATATGCCATCAACAACCCTCAGCGTACATCATTCAACGACCAAAAAGGAAAATGAAACAACATATGCGATCACCATTACGAATACAGGCAAGGCCATTGCATTTTTCGTACACGTTCGTGTGTTGAAAGAGAAAAATGCAGATGACATCCTCCCTGTGATCTTCTCCGATAATTACATTTCACTGGCTCCCGGCGAAAGCAGAACCATTGAATGCAATTACGAAAACAAAGACGCAGGCAACGGAACACCTTATATTTTGACAACAGCATGGAATCTGAATGTTGGAGGAAGTAAGGCAGCAGGAAATGCTGGTTTTGAGAAATAGTTATTCCACGCAAAGTCGCCAAGGTTGAATATGCAAGTCTTAAAAGAGTTTTGGTTGGCCCCCTGCCTTAGATCAACCGACTTCCCGATCCACCTCATAATTGTCGCATTCAGCCCTGTCAAACAATACGGACACACAATAAATTGCTTCAAACTATTCTCAACCATGAACCGCGTTTGTATAAAAAGTGTATTCATCATCGTATGCATTGTGATATTTATCGCATGCAATCCCGCTCCGGCACCTGGCGCTAGTGAAACTTCATCTGCTGCCATAGATTCAACCGAAGGTGCAAAAATAGTTGCTGCAGAACAACAGGCTTTTATGGATGCATTCAGAAAAGGAGATTCTGTTGCTGTGGCTGATGTATATACGGTCGATGCGAAAGTGATGAATGCAGGCATGCCTGCTGCAGAAGGCAGGGAAAATATCATTCATTTCTTCGGCAAGATATTCAAAGGAGGGCCGCTAATGATCACCACAAAAACCTTGGGAGTCTGGAACAACAACAGCACGATCGTGGAAGAAGGAAAGTGGATCATGGCCGATAAAAATGGCGAAGCCTATGATCACGGAAAGTATTTGATACTTTGGAAAATGGAAGACGGCAAATGGAAAAAATTCCGCGATTGCCACAATTCTGATATTTATCCAAAGAGATAAACTAAAAATTTAGTAATCCCGGTAGAATTACCGAATGCACAAGTGAGTGACACAACAGGTGATGATAGTAGTACAACAGCTAAGTTCATAAACAAAAAAGCGATCATTTATTGATCGCTTTATTATTTCCATGAAAGTTATGATTTATTAAAACGCTTTCTTTTTTGCTTCATTCATCGCTTTTATTTGTTCTGCAGTTCTTCCTCCGGGAGGGCAATTGTCCCTGATATATTTTGTGAAAAGCGAACCTAGGTGCTGGAAAGTTCCTTCACCTTCACTGATGCTGTGCGTGCGGTTCGGATAGCTCATCATCTGGAAAGATTTTCCATATTTCACCAGTTCGTTGATGAGCATTTCTGTATT
>Ga0070676_10001058_pt1 | contig 13705 bp, 10 predicted proteins | sample KBSM53metaG_FD_64667 | JGI IMG/M metagenome (GOLD analysis project Ga0070676, IMG submission 64667) | Miscanthus rhizosphere microbial communities from Kellogg Biological Station, Michigan, USA - KBS M5-3 metaG | ecosystem: Host-associated > Plants > Roots > Rhizosphere > Soil ...
TGGCATTCCTGCAGAACGTGCGATTTATCTCCCAGCCCGGCACCATGCCATACGAAAGTATGGGGTCATCAAATACGGGAGTAGTATTTTACCGGGCGCGGAAAAGACCACATTGGGCGTGCTCCCGATGGACGCTCCCCGATGCCGTATTTTGTCAATGTCAGGACCGACGAAGTTGTTCTCCGCGAGGGGAAGGAGCCGCTCGCCGATCTTTATGACGCCTGCGGACGCGCCGCCTTGCTGGCATCCGACCTGACAGACAGATATTCGAAGGAACCGGGCACGCCCATGCCTTCGGATTCGCTCGCCGTCGTGGTCGTGGATAATGGCGGAAACCTTTTGTTTCGCATCCCTATCCAAGTTCAAGCCCGAGGGCGCGATTAGGCGGCCGTCGTCCTGTCCAGCACGGTCGGCATTTTGATTGCGGAATTTTCGGCCTTAATCCGTTCGGCGAAGCCGCTGGTGAAATCCTGGAAGATGGTGGAAAGCTCCTCGCCGTCAGCGTGAGCCGGCCGCCCCAAGGGGAAGCGGTGCCGCCAAAACTCGACAATATGAGCGATGGCGCCCATCTTTTCGCCGATCTCCAGGAAGGTATGCGGCGCGGCGAGCAGGAAATCGCGGAATGCCTTGGGAGCCTGCTTGGCGACCAGTTCCGAAAACGACCTGTCGTAGACGGACAGGATGCGAGTGACATCCTGACCGTTGTCGCGCACCAGGATAATGATCGCATTGCGGGCTCGCGCCAACTCGCCTTGAAGCTGGGCCGTCACTGTTCCATCCGGCTGCAGCTCCTTTATTTGCCGAAGCACGCCCATGACTTCCGGCCAAAACTTGGCCATGGCCCATTTGTAGTACAAAAATCCCCGCCAGCTGAAAACGCCCTGGCGGAAATCCTCGCCGGTAAGGCCCAAGGTCTCTCGCAGCGGCGCCAATTCCTCGGCGACATCGCTGGACAGCATTGCCGCAACCATGCGTTTTGCCGAGGTTTCGGATTGATCGGCACCCAACAGCTTTGTCAGCCGGCTGATTTCGGTGATAACGAAATCCCTCATATGCTGCTGGTCGCTTTCCGAGATGGCAAAATAGCATGGGGCGACATCGATTTTGTGATTGCACAGATGTTCGCGCAGCAGGAACGGATCCAGCGAGGGCAGCGCGTTCAGCAACTGGAGCACGCTCATGTCGCGCTCCAGCGCTTCGCCGCTATAGTGGGCAAATTGCGCTATGGCCTCCTTGAAGCCGCGCTCACCCACCAAGATGGAATGGCCGCCGACGGCGAGATCCGAGGCATCAATGGGAGCAACGAGCTTGGTCACTGTCGCACGCGTGCCGACAAACAGATAAAGCTCGTCTCTCCGCACGCGGTGCTTGATGATGAAAGCGCTGTTCAAGATGGGGGAAACGAAAAGCGGCCGCTGGTGATATTCCGGATTGTCCCGGTTCATTCGGGCAATCTGTCCGAGATTGAGAACTCGGCTGGTGGATGCCGTCCCCAATGTCACCAAAAAGCGAATGTACCGATCGCCGGCCAATTCGAGTCCCGCCCTATCTCCCCGCCTGTATTCTCGCGCCGCCGGCCTAACAATTGGTTGTACCTGCGCCTCCCTTAAGGAGAGGCGCGCATGAATTCGATGTATATAACGATGCGCTGTGTACTGATTAAATATCAGTTGCCGTCGAGTTTTGGATGGGGTCTCAATGCCATAGGGCAAAGATGCCGGGCCGCCGCTACAAAGTTCCCGGCAATCGCGCGCCTATGTAGCCAATGCCCACAAGGAATGGATTAAATCTTCAGATAGGAAGGGGGGAAATGGATTTGTCCCACACCGAGCGGCTTTCTTCCGACGCTTCGGGGGCGTCCGGGGCCGCCGGCAGCCAGACCGTGATGGTCAGGCCGGCACTGGCGCCATTGGCCGCCTTGATGCTGCCGCCATGCGCCAGGACGGCCCTTTTGGCGATCGCCAAGCCAAGCCCGTAGCCTTGGCCTTCTGTGGGATTGGCCTGGACGAAGGGATCGAACAGAGCATTGAGCTGGTCGTCCTTGACGCCGGGCCCCTCGTCGCGGATGTAAAGCGTGGTGCCGGCCGCGTTGGATTCCATCTCGATGGTGATGGTCTGGCCCCGATGCGAAAAGCGCAGGGCGTTGCGGACGATATTCTCGATGGCGCGGCTGATGAGCTTGCCGCTTCCCACCACCAGCGCCTCCCATCCCCAGCGCCGGGAACTGGCGACGAAATCGATTCCGACGCCTTTTTCCTGCGCCTCATATCGCGCGTCCTCGACCACGATGCCGGTGATCTCGGAGACGAAGAAATATTCGTTCGAGGTGGTGATGCCATGCTCCAGCTTGGAAAGCGCCAGCAATTCGCCCACCATTTCGTCGAGCTTGTCGGCTTCGCGCGCGATCCTTTGCATCGATTGCAAGGTTTTTTCGGGAGATTGCCGCGCCAGATCGATCGCCAGCTGGAGCCGTGCCAAAGGCGAACGCAATTCATGGGAAATGTCCGCCAACAGCCGGTCGCGCGTGGTGACCAATTCCTCCAGCCGCGTCGCCATCTTGTTGAAGTCGGCGGCCATGTCGGCGATTTCGTCGTGCCGCCGCAGCCAGGCAGGACCAAGCCGGACCTTGAGATCGCCTGCGGCTACCCGCTTAAAAGCCGAGCGGATTCGGCCGATCGGGGTCACCAGGTAAAAGGTGAGTGCGACGCTGAAGAGCGAGATGCCGATAAAGGTGCCGATCGCGACGCGCGGGCCCATGTCAAAAGCCAGCGGTGGCGGAATGTATCCGTCGAACCGCCTCACTTGATAGCTGATGGCATAGCGATGGCCTTCGGGGTCGACCGCGGTCCTGACAAATTGGTTGTGCAACAGGTCCGCGCGCGGCGCCGGACTGTTGTCGATCCGCGAATAAGCCACGTAGACGCGCTCGGACGCCGGCCAGTTGGCAAGAAGGCGCCGCAGCCCGTCCTCACCTCCCAGCTCAATGGCCGATACTGCCCCAGCCAACCCTACGCCGGCCGCTCTTTCCGCCGTGCGGCTGGGATTTTGCTGCAGAATGGAATCGATCAGCCAGACGATGATGGTCGCCAGAAAGAAGCTCAGACAGACCCCCAGAAATATCTTGAGGAAAAGCGGCCGCCTCATCCCATCACCTTCAACCGGTAGCCGATGGCGCGAATGGTCTCGATCTCGATAGTCTTGTTGGAGACTGCGCTCAGTTTCTTGCGCAAATTGCTGACATGGACGTCGATGCTGCGATCATAGGGTTCGCGCTTGTGGCCCAACACTGTGAGCGACAAGTCGTCCTTGGTGGCCACCGCATCGCCGCTGCGCAGCAAAGCCGCCAGCAGATCGAATTCGCATGCGGTCAATTCCAGCCGATTGGCGTCGAAGGTCACTTCCCGCCTGGCGGGAATCAGCCGCAGCTTGCCGGCGACAAAATAGGAAGGACGGGAAGATTTGGCAGCATGTTGCCGCCGCAACAAAGCCCGTAACCGCGCCAGCAGTTCGCGGGCGTAATAGGGCTTGGCGATATAATCGTCGGCGCCCCATTCCAGGCCGGCCACCCGATCCTCTTCCGCATCCTTTGCGGTCAGCATGATCACCGGGACCGAACTGGCGGAGCGAATCCGCTGCAAGGTCTCGATGCCGCTGATGTCGGGCATCATCACGTCCAAGATCACGGCATCGAGGGTGGGATCCAAGGCCGCCACCGCCCCTTCCTGCCCATTGAAGGCGGCCGCCGTCTCGAAGCCCTCACCTCTGAGAAATTCCGTGAGCATGCCGGTCAAGGCGGCATCGTCATCGATCAAAAGGACTTTGGGCATGCTGCTTCCTGGCGCAGAACGACAGGCACCCATGATGCCGCAGCCGGGGTCGGCCACGGGGCATTTTACACGCAATTTACACCCAAGCCCCCGAAAATCTCAGGGAAAGTCCGGGTTATGGCGAGCTCAGTTCGCGCCCGGTGAGAGGAGGAGGCTGGATTCGGCGACCGAATCCACTTTGTGGCGTGAGAAGAAAATGGGGAAATATTTCCCCCGGGCCCAATATTCGAACAGGTCGCGGTAATGCGGGCTGCGGACATCTCCGGACTGGCCGGGATTGTTCAAGCCGACGGAATTGTCCCAGTCTTCGGTATCGGAAACGATCTTGAAGGAGCCGCCGCTGGTCTGGGCATCGGCGCTCCCTGTCGCGGTGATGGTATAAGCGTCGCCGCCGCGCGGCAGCGGACCGACATCGAACTGGGCGCGCAGATCGGGGCGCAAGGCAGCGTCCATATGGTGAAGGACCTTGGCATAGTGGTAGGCGCCCAAGGTCCACTTATCCATGTCCGGACCCAGGCGCTTGGTCAGCTCGGCAACGGCTTCGGCCAGGCTTTTGGTCAAAATCTCATTGCGCCCTTTGGCCGGATCGCTGCCGAAACGGCCGTCCGGCGCGGTGAGAAAGGCGATAATCCGAACCAAGGGAGGCATGCCAAGGAAGGGGCGGACAGAAGCCGGCATCACCACGGCTTGGACATTGGTCATCAAGCGGCGCTGGAACATCTCATAGATGCCGGCTTCCACCGAATCCCGGTCGAGCACATGATTCCAATGCAGCAAACGTTCGGCGGCGCGGCGCGCGACCGGATCGGCAATCGCAAGATCATGCAGCAGCGGCACCAAGCTTCGCGCCGGGATCGACAGGTCGCTGTTCTGGAGCTGGATCATGTCGGAGACGGTGAATTTCTTCCCCGAACTCAGGGCCTCGGCCACGCTGCGGCCGCGATAGGGATCAGCCCAGACATAATGCAAGACGTCCTTATGGGCGTAATTCGGCGGCAACTGAAAGTCATTCGAAGTGTTGTAGAAGCCTTTTTCAGGATTGAGCACATGCGGCAGCTCGCCGATGGGCAGAAACGTGCCCCATTCATAACGACCATCGCCGGGCACCGGAATCAAGCCGCTGAAATTGGGCCTGTGCGGGGCAACCACCGCGGCCTGATAACCGATGTTGCGGTCCTTGTCGGCCCAGACATAATTCAGCGCCGGCATGCGCGCATAGGCGATGGCACTTTGGAATTCCTGCCAACTGTGCGCCTGGTCCACCCGCAAGGTCGCCAGATAGGGCGCCCCGCCCTGCTCCAGCCAGGCCGCGCGCACGGCATAGGCTTTGTGATTGGCAGCGTCTTCAAAGATCACTGGTCCATGGCGGGTGAATTTCAGGTCGATGGCGGTGGGTGATTCCCCTTTCACCGGAATAGTTTCGCGGATCACCTTCATGCTTTCCCAACCATTGCCGTATTTGTATTGCAGCGGATTGGCGGGATTGGTGTCGTAGACATACAGGTCTTCGGTATCGGCGCCGTAGATGGTGTAGGCCCAGGCGCCGAAATCATTATGGCCATGGGAGACGCCGGGAATGGCCGGCTCGCCGGCGCCGATGACATTCCATCCCGGCGCATTGAGATGAACCCAATAGCGCAGCGACGGCACTTCCTGGATGCGATGCGGGTCGCCGGCAAGGATGGGATAACCGCTTTCGGTCAGACGGCCGCTCACCGTCCAATTGTTGCTGCCCATGTCGACGCGGCGCTCGCTGATTTCCAGTCCGGACGGCAAAGGCGAGGTCAAGGCGGCGGTCTTGCTGGCACGGTATTCCGGCAGCAATTCATCCGGCGCGAATTGCAGCTCCGAGCGGTGAATGTCGTAAAGCTCCAAGATTTGCTTGGCCAACAGCTTGGCGTCGATGGCGGGATCGATCCGCAAATCCGGATTGGCCGGCTGGTAATGCTCAAGATCCTTGACCGCATCGGCGCCGATGGTGCGCACTGCCAAGGCCGTGTTCATCTCCTCGTCAAGATTGGATCTCAGGCCGTTGAACCGCGAAATCACGATCGCCGGTGTCCATTTGCCCGGGCGGATGCCCAGCATCTTGAATTCCGGCGAAAGCAGTTCGGGATTGCGGCCCGTTTGGTCGATATAGGCGTTGACGCCTTTGACAAAGGCCGTGACGATCGCCGCCCCGTGGGGGTGATACCAGTTCAACTCTTCGCTCAGGTTGCCGCGAAAGGTGAAGAGGCGATTGGCGATGTCGCGCTTGAGCGCGTTCTTGCCCAGGACTTCGGCCAAGGTGCCGGTGGCCTGCCGCCGCCACACTTCCAGCTGAAACAGCCGGTCCCGCGCCGCATTATAGCCTTGGGCGAAAAACAGGTCCTCCTCGCTCTTGGCATAGATATGGGAAACGCCCCAATGGTCCTTGACGATCTCCACCGGTTGGGAGAGGCCCGGGGCGGCCAAGCGCTCTTGCGCCGGCGCGGCGTGCGCGATCAAGGGCGCCAAAACCAGGACACAACAGAATGGCCAAATCCGCATCGCCAAGCCCCCAGACCCACAGGCCGGGGATGATAGCCAATCCCATCGGCGAACCAAGCACCGGCCTGCCGAGACCCCAGGCGAGAATTCCCTGGACCCCCGCGCGTTTTGTGGTGAAATCGCGCTCCGGACCCCCAAAATAGTCGGGTCGGCGGCGACACAGGGGGCTCAGACATGCCTGAAGGCAGCACGCGCAGTTGGCGGTCCAAGCCAACCGACCGTGTGACCTTCTATCCGCGCGTCTTTGGCCGCAAAGGCGCCGTCGCGGCCGAACATTACAGCGCGGCTTTGGCGGGAATAGAAATTCTCCAGCAAGGGGGCAATGCGGTGGACGCCGCCTGCGCCGCCGCCTTGGTGGAGGGCGTCGTCAATCCGCACATGCATACCATCGGCGGCGAGCTTCCCATGTTGATTTCCGTGCCGGAGTCAGCCCGGGTGGTTTGCATCAACGGAAACATGATGGCGCCGGGCAAAGCCACGCCGGCGGCATTTCGCGGCTTGGGACATAGCGCGATCCCTGGAGAGGGTGTTCTGGCAGCGGGCGTGCCGGGCGCCTTGGGCGCCATTGTCGAAGCCTTGTCGCGCTTCGGGCGCTTGCGTTTCGAAGATGTATCGGCGCGCGCCATCGACCTTGCCAAGAATGGTTTTCCGGCCCACTCGGGGCTGATCCGGATGCACAAGTCCGGCATTGCGGATAATTTTGACAAATTCCTGGGATGGCGAGGCACCGCTACGGTCTATCTGCCGGATGGACGTATCCCGAAAGAGGGAGCGCTGATCCGCAATCCGGCGCTGGCAGACATGTTCTCGCAGCTGGTGCGGGCGGAAAGAGCCGCCAAGGATAGAATTTCGGGATTGGGCGCGGTCTTTGACGGTTTTTATCGCGGCGAAATTGCCGAGCAAATCGTGCGCTTCGTCAAGGATAAGGGTGGGCTGCTCGAATTGTCAGACTTCCACCGCTTCGCCATTCCGGTCGAAAACAGCGTGCATGTCGATTTCGCAGGCGCCGAGGTCCACAAATGCGGTCCCTGGAATCAAGGACCGGCGCTGCTTCAAAGCCTCACCATCCTCAAACAGTTCGATCTTCGGTCCTTGGGACACAATACGGCGGACTATATTCATATCGTGCTGGAGGCCATCAAATTGGCCTTTGCCGACCGGGAGCAATATTACGGCGATCCGGACCAGATCGCGGTGCCGATGGAAGCCCTGCTCTCGGATGACTATGGCGCTGCGCGCGCGAAATTGATTGAGAATAGATCCAATGCGGAAATTCGCCCGGGCGATCCCTTGCGATCGGCGGCACTGCTTCCGGCGGGCGAGCGGTTGGGCGGTGCGGCCTGGGGAGCAGGCACGGTGCATGTCGATGCCATGGATACGGAAGGGTTCACCGCGGCCTTTACCCCCAGCGGCGGATGGATCCGTTCGTCGGAAGTGATCCCGGCGCTGGGCTTTCCGCTCTCCATGCGGCTGTCGAATTGCTATCTGGAACCCGCCCATCATCCCAATGTGGTGGCCCCGTTCAAACGGCCGCGCACGACCATCAGCCCGTCTTTGGCAATGAAAGACGGAAAGCCCTGGATGGCTTTCGGCAGCATGGGCGGCGATCAGCAAGATCAATGGCAGCTGCAGTTCCTGCTGAATCGCATAGTGTTCGGCATGTCCCTGCAGGAGGCAATCGAGGCGCCGAAATTCAGCAGCGAGCATTTTCCCGGCTTTTTCGCGCCGCATGATTTTTTTCTCAACCGCGTGCGGCTGGAGCCCGGGATCGGCACCAGCGTGTTCGAAGAGCTGCGCGACCGCGGTCATGACTTGGATATCGCGCCCGCCTGGAGCGAAGGCTTTCTTTGCGCGGCGGAACGCAATCTGGAAAGTGGCGTGCTTGAGGCCGGCTGCGATCCGCGCGGGACCAAGTCCGAAGTATTTCCATCTTGTGCTTTGGCGATTTGAACGGGGCGGGAGAACAGAATGATAAATGCCGCAGTTAGGGTCAGCATTTTCTCCTTGGGATTTTGCCTTGCGATGCTGAGTCCCCAACTCACCTTGGGCCAGCAAGCGGCGCCGCCTGCGCCACCGGCGCCGACCCATGGCGCGGCGCCTGCTCCGGCCGAAGTGGCCGGCGCGGTGGTGGCAAAGCCGGTGACGGCAGAGGTCACGATCACCGATTCCATGCTGCTCAATGCCGCACAGGATGAGAATAACTGGCTGCTGCATGGCCGCACCTACGACAATCAGCGCTACTCGCCGCTCCGGCAGATCGACCCGTCCAACGTCAAACGGCTGGTGCCGGTTTCGATCATCCAGACCGGCGTGTCCAACAGCTTCGAAGCGACGCCGCTGGTGGTGAACGGCATTATGTACATATCCACGCCGGGCGATCATGTCCTGGCCTATGACGCGGCGACCGGCGCGCCCTTATGGCACTACACCCCGGCGTTGCGTTACAGCAATCTGTGTTGCGGGCCGCAATCGCGCGGCGTCGCGGTCGCTTATGGCAAGCTGTTCCTGGCCCAGTTGGACGGAACCGTCGTGGCGCTGGACGCCAGAAACGGCAAGATGATCTGGCAATCCGATTATGCGTCGACGCTGCCGCCCGATCCGGTGTTTTACTCCTTCACCATGGCGCCGCAGGTCTATGACGGCATGATCATTGTGGGAAGTTCGGGGGCGGAGTATCCCGGGCGCGGCTTTGTCCAGGCCTATGATGCCAGCAATGGAAAACTGATCTGGCGGTTCCGCACCACGGCTGCGCCGGGCGAACCCGGCGGCGAAAGCTGGAGCGGAGATTCCCATGTGCGCGGCGGCGGCTCGGTTTGGAGCACGCCCGCGATCGATCCCAAGCTGGGGCTGGTCGGTTTTGCGGTGGGAAATCCCAATCCCGATTTGGACGGTCATGACCGACTTGGCGACAACGCCTATACCAATTCCATTGTCGGACTGGACGTCAAAACCGGCAAGCTGCGCTGGTGGCAGCAGGAGGTGCCCCATGATGTATGGGATTACGACGCCGCCGCGCCGGTCATTTTCATGGACGCCAAGGACAAGAACGGAAAGCTCGTTCCGGCGGCGGCCCAGGCGGGAAAGGTTGGGAACGTCTTCATCGTCAACCGTGAAACCGGCGAATTGCTGCGCAAGTCGGATCCCTTTGTGCCGCAAAGCCCCAACATCTTTCAGCAGCCGCCGACAACGGGCAGCGTGACGATCTATCCTGCCGCCAATGGCGGCAGCCAATGGTCGCCGGCGGCTTTTTCCCCGCGAACGCAGCACTTTTATGTGATGGGCGTGCATCAGCCGGCGACCTTCACGACCGTCGAAGTCCAGCCTTATAAGCCGGGCACACCGGTGGTTGGCCAAATCATGGGCGGCAAGCTGAACTTCATCTCGGACGGCACGGGCGAGTTGGCGATGTATGGCAGCTTGTCGGCGGTGAATGTCGATACCGGCAAGATAGATTGGCAGTATAAGTCTCCCCTTCCCATGGTGGGAGGCGTGCTGGCCACGGCCAGCGACCTGGTATTCAGCGGCGAGATGGACGGTCACCTCAGCGCCTTCGACGCCCGCAGCGGCAAAAAACTTTGGAGCTTCAATTTGGGCGTTGCCGTGGGGGCGCCGCCGATCACCTACCGAGTCAATGGCGTGCAGTATGTCGCCGTCGCCGCCGGCGGCCTTTCGGCCAATGGCTGGCCGAGGCTGATGGCGCGGCTGGGCAGGCCGGCCTTCGGCGACGTCGTCGCCATCTTCGCGCTACCGGAGCGGTAAAGACCGCAGGAGGGAAACATGACGCCATCACGACGTGGTTTTCTCATCGGTGGAGGAATTCTGGCGATGAGCGGCAGCGTATCGACGGCTTGGGCGCAATCCCCGAAACCATTGCTTGTCACCGGCGCGCGTCCCACGATTTTCTACGCGCCGCTGATCGCCACCGTCACCCAGGGATTCCTCAAGAAACAAGGTGTCGAGGCGAGTTTCCATTGGCTTGGTTCGACGCCTTTGCTGGACGGACTGCGAAATGGCAGCGTCGATGTGATTCAGAGCGCGGTCTCCAATTATTGGACTTTGTCGGACCGGGGCGAAAAAACAATCCCCGTACATATCGCCGAGATCAACCGGCGCGACGGATTCTTCCTGGTGCGCCGGGGCGCGGGTCCAGCCTTTGACTGGAAGCAATTGGAAGACAAGACCATTGTGGCGGAATTGGGCGGCCAGCCCGCGCATATGCTGCGCTATGCCTTGGCGCACAACAAAGTCGATGCCGCCAAAGTGCGCATTGTGGATGGCGGCACGGGCGCGGCGTTGCGAGCCGCCTTCAAATCCGGCACCGGCGATTTCGCTCATTTCCAAGGCGCAACGGCGCAACAGGTCGAGTTGGACGGCGATGGCGGCATCGTCACATCGGTAGGCGCCGCCATGCCGGAAGTTTCTTTCAGCACGGTCTGTTGCCTGCCCCAATTCGTCCAAAGCCCGCATTACCGGCCGTTCCTGGCGGCCTTTGCCCAGGCCAAGGCCTGGGCCCACAGCGCGCCGGCGCGCGCGGTGGCGGAAAATGTAGCGCCGCAATTTTCCGACGAGAGCCTGGAGGCCATGGTCAAGGCGGTGGAGGCCTATCAGCGGCTGGGATGCTGGGCGGGACCGCTCGGCGTATCCAAGGCGCATTACGACCAGGCGCTGACCGTGTTTCGCGCGGCAGGGGCGGTGAAAGGCGATTACGCCTTCGAGAAGGCCTGCATTCCGCCGCCGGTTTGACGGGCGGGACCTTTAGATTTCGCCGCTACCGTAAATGGCTTGGACCATGGCGTCCACGGCCGCGGCGCGTTTGAGCCCGCCGTCTCGGGCTAAGGTCCGCCAGGTGAAAAAGCTCAGCGCCACATGAAGCAGCGCACGCTGCCTGGCGTTCAGCTTCGCGCCCAGCACCTCATGATAGGCGGCAAAAGTGGGGCCGTAGCGCAAGGCGCTGATTTCCTGGACCAAGGGATGATGTTCGACATCGCGCATGACGCAGGAAAGCAGATCGGCATTGCGCTCATACCAAGTATAGAGAGCGGACAGGCCGGTCCGCAGGCGCTCATGCCGGTCGACGATCGACCGCCATGCTTCGGCGAGGGGCATCGGATCGCGCTCGGCTGCCAGCCCCGAACAGGCCATCAGCAGACTGCGCTCATCGGGAAAGTGCGCGTAAAGCGTATGGCGTTGAACGCCGGCCCGCTCGGCCACCATGCTCAGGCTGGTGCGCGCCGGGCCCAGGCTGCCATGCAGTTCGACGGCCGCTTCGACAATGCGTCGGCGGGTTTCGGCCTGCTGTTCGGCCCGTTTTTTGAGGGTGTAAGTCCTTGTCATTATTTCATTGCACTATCATGTGCAACGATTGTTGACAAGGGCCGAAGAATTCAGTACACATATATGTATCGTGAAATTGGGAGGAAATGGAAATGCAGACCAAAGTCGCCGAGATTGCCGACGGAATCTTCCGGCTTTCGACGTTTGTGCCCGATATCGGTCCTCCCACGGGCTTCGTCTACAATCAGTTTCTGGTATCGGGCGACGAGCCGCTTTTGTTTCACACCGGCCTGCGGAAGATGTTCACGCTGACGCGCGATGCATTGAGCCGAGTCCTTGCCCCCGAAAAGCTGCGCTGGATCGCCTATGGCCATTTCGAGGCCGATGAATGCGGCGCCTTGAATGAGTGGCTCGCAGCCGCGCCGCAGGCCCAAGCGGCGCAGGGACAAACCGGCTGCATGGTATCGCTCAATGATATGGCCGACCGGCCGCCGCGCATGCTGGCCGATGGTGAAGTCCTGGATCTGGGGCGCGGAAAGCGGATCCGCTATATCGACACGCCACACACGCCTCATGGCTGGGATGCCGGTCTGCTGTACGAGGAGACGACAGGGACGTTGCTATGCGGCGATCTCTTTACCCAGCTGGGCAATGATGCGGCGCTGACACAGAGCGACATTGTCGGTCCGGCCATCGCGGCGGAGGATATGTTTCAGTCTTCCAGCCTGAATCCCGCCATGGGCGCGAACATCCGTAACCTCGCCGCGCTGGCGCCCCGCACCCTGGCGCTGATGCATGGGCCGTCTTTCTCAGGCGACTGCAGCGCGGCCTTGCATGCGTTGGCAGACGATTATGACCGCCGCCTGGTGAGAGGCGGCTTTGTCACCAAAGCGGCCTAGTCACGGCTTCAGCCGGTAAGCAATCAGGCCATCGCCGTTGCCGGTGCCGAAGGAGCCCTGCCCGCCCGCCGCGATCAGCACATATTGCTTGCCGTCGGCGCCTTGATAGGTCATCGGGGTGGCGTGGCCGCCGGCGGGCAGTTTGACTTCCCACAGCACCTTGCCGCTCGAGACGTCCACGGCGCGGAAATACTGGTCCTGGGTGGCAGCGATGAAGATTACGCCGCCGCGCGTGACGATGGAGCCGCCGATATTGGGCGTGCCCAGCAGGAAGGGCAGACCGAGCGCGAGCCCCCAAGGTCCGCTGTTGGAGGCATTACCCAACGGGTTTTGCCACATGGCCTTGCCGCTGCGCAGGTCCACCGCGGCGAGATAGCCATAGGGCGGACGCTGGCAGGGAATGCCCAGCCAGGTGCGGAAGCCGTCAAAGTGCAGGCCGTAGGGCGTGCCTTCCATGGCGGCGCCGCGATAGGGCGGGCGCGGCGCGTCCTTGGCGCGCGGATCGCGGCTGGTGAACAGATGCTCGCGGTCGGCTTGCTCGCGCGAGATCAACTCGTCCCAGTCCGCCATCAGGTTGGAATTGACGATCAGGATATTGCGGCCTTCGTCGACCGAGACGCTGCCCCAATCGATGCCGCCCAACTCTCCCGGCGTGCGGATCGACGAGCCGAAGCGCAAGGGCATGTACATGCCCTGATAGGCGGCTTGGCGGAATTTGATGCGGCAATAGAGCTGATCGAAGGGCGTCATGCCCCACATATCGGCTTCCGTCAGCGTCGGGCCGGAGAAATCCGGCATGCCCGTGGAATAGGGCTGAGTGGGCGAAGCCCTCTCGCCGGGAATGGTGGAGGCCGGGACAGGTTTTTCCTCGACCTTGGTCAAGGGCTGGCCGTTGCGGCGGTCCAGAACAAAGATCTGTCCCGTCTTGGTGGGCTGGATCAGCGCGGGCACCTTGCCGTTGTTGGTGGGAAAATCGATCAGTACCGGCTGTGCCGCCAGATCATAATCCCACAGATCGTGATGCACCGCCTGGAATACCCAGCGCACGGCGCCGGTATCGGCATCCAGGGCCACAACAGCTGCCGTGAAGCGATCGGTTTCGGGCGTGCGTTGCGGGCCCCAATAATCGGGGCTGCCATTGCCCATCGGCACATAGACCAGTCCCAGAGCTTCGTC
>Ga0070676_10001059_pt1 | contig 13700 bp, 13 predicted proteins | sample KBSM53metaG_FD_64667 | JGI IMG/M metagenome (GOLD analysis project Ga0070676, IMG submission 64667) | Miscanthus rhizosphere microbial communities from Kellogg Biological Station, Michigan, USA - KBS M5-3 metaG | ecosystem: Host-associated > Plants > Roots > Rhizosphere > Soil ...
TGTCCTTTGGGTCCTTTAAGTCCTTTGGGTCCCTTGCCCTCGCAATCTTAGACAAAAATATGGACAATACCTTGACATACGCGACCTCCCTCTCCTAAGATCCGGCTCGTTCCGAATGAGCCCTCCATGAGCGACCGCCGCCCTCTTCTGTCCGGTTCCCTCGACCAGCTCTCGGTCCCCGACCTGCTGCAGACGGTCGAGGCGAGCCGGAGGAGCGGGGTGATCCTGATCCGCAACCACGAGCGCAACGGCACTCTCTGGCTGCGCGACGGCCGGGTGGTGGACGCCGAGATCTCCGGCGGCGGCTTCGGCGCGGACGCGGTCTACGAGCTGGCGGTCTGGGAGGACGGCACCTTCGAGGCCGACTTCACGCCGGTCGCCATTCCGGACCGGATCTTCCAGCCCACCTCGGCCCTGCTGCTGGAGGCCATGCGGCGGCGGGACGAGGCCCTGCGCGACGCGCCGCCGCCGCACGCGGCGATCGCCGATCCGCCGCCTCCCCCGCCGCCGCCGCTGCTGGCGGTCCACCGCTCGCTGACCCTGCTCAACGTGGCGGCCTCCTACGCGCTGGAGCACGTGGAGCCGGCGCTGCTCTCCCGGCGGCTGGAGGAGACCCGGCGGTCGCTGCTCGACGGGAACCCGGCGCTCGGCGGCTTCCAGGTCTCCGCTGGGGGCGCGGTCTCGGCGGCACCGGAAGCCTCGCTCGTCGAGGCGGAGGTCACGGTGCGGGCCGTCTCGCGCTGGCTGGAGCGGTTCTTCTCCGTCCTGGAGAACGCCCTGCCGGGCCGCTTCCCCCTCCGCCAGCTCCGCCGGATCACCGAGGCGGTGCAGGACGACCTCGAATCTCTCGGTTTCTATCGCGAGCTCGGCTTCGCGGCCGCGCCCAGGGAGCAGTGAAGGCCATGCATGACGACCTCTCGGCCCTGTCGGCCGCCGAAATCGACGCCCTGCCGTTCGGCTACATCGCCCTCCGGCCGGACGGCACGATCCGCAAGTACAACCGCTACGAGGCCGACCTGGCGCGCCGGAACCCCCAGGAGGTGCTGGGCCGCAACTTCTTCCGCGAGGTGGCCCCCTGCACCCAGGTCCGGGAGTTCGAGGGGAGGTTCCGCGAGTTCGCCAGCGGCGCCACGCCGGAATCGGCGATCACCTTCGACTTCGAGTTTCGCTTCCGCCACGGCAGCCAGAGGGTGCGCATCGGCCTCGTCCGCTCGCCGCTGGAGAACGAGGTCATCGTCACCGTCAACCGGGTGCGCAGGCTCGACCTGCCGCTCTCGGCCGCCCTGACCCCCGATCCCATGGCCGGGACCCTGGCCGACGCCGCCGGGCTGCCGGTCACCGTGGCGGGCGAGGACTTCTGGCGCTCCCTCTACGCGGTCTGGGACCACGCACCGGCCGGACGGCGGCGGGAGCAGCTCCATCGCCTGGGTCACGGATGGGGTCTCCAGCACGCCCGCCGGGTGGAGCGGATCGTCCAGCGGGACCACGGGGTCACCCTGCGGGAGGCGGAGCTGCAGATGGCCCTCGAATGCCTCTCGGGATCGCTCTCGGTGCTCGGACTCGGCCGCTTCGACGTCGATTTCGCCCTGCGCCGGAAGGGGCTGGTCGGCATCGACCACCACCACAGCCCGCTGGCGCGCATCTTCGGCGACCGCGAGGAGCCCTGCTGCGATCCCCTGGCCGGCCTGCACGCCGGGTTCCTCTCCCACCTCTCGGGGCGCCAGCTCGCGGGGGTGGAGACCCAGTGCGGCCGCTCTCCCGAGGAGCCCTGCCGGTTCCTGATCGGCTCCCCGGGCCGCCTGGAGAAGCTCCTCCGCCCCGGAGCGGGGGACGAGGCCTTGCCCGAGCTTCAGGAGGCGCGCTAGCATGCCGCCCGAAACCGGCGAGAAGCGTCCCTTGACTCTCGGCGAGGCCGTGAGCGAGGTGCGGTGGGACTACGATCCGAGCCAGCGGCTGCTCTCGCCGCTGGTGAAGGCGGCCCGATTCTTCGAGGAGTTCCCCTGGGACGGCGAGGACGAGCCCGGCACGCCAGGCACGCCGCCGCCCGTCTCCTCCCGCTAGATGCGGGCGCCGGCTGGGAGACTTCATGGAAATTCTTCGCCCGGCGGGCTGCTCGCGTTGCGAGACCCTGCCCGCGGCGGCCGGCGGACCCGGCCGCCTCTTCCTCTGGTTCCCCGTGCGGCACGGCCAGGCCCGGGCCGCCCGCCATCTCGATTCGGCCGGCCGCGCCTACCGGCCGCTGCCGGACGGCGACGGCCTGGCCGTGGAGATCCCCGGCGAGGAGGCCCACGAGCTGGCCCACGCGATCGCCGGCCAGCTCGGGCCCGAGGAGGCGCACGACACCCGCATCCTCTGGAAGCAGGGGACGGAGGACCCCGGGTTCTCCGACTTCCCGCGCGTCACCTCGCTCTCGCGCTTCGTGGCCGCGGGCCGGGCGGCCTGGCTGCACGGCCTGCTGGCCGAGCGGCGGGTCACCTCCCATTTCCAGCCGATCGTGGAGACCGCCGACACCTCCTCGGTCTTCGGCCACGAGGCCCTGCTGCGCGGCTTCGAGGTAGACGAGACCACGGTTCCCCCGGCCCGGATCTTCGCCGCCGCCCGCGACGCCGACCTCCTCTTCCAGGTCGACCTCGCGGCCCGCCAGAGCGCCATCCGCCAGGCGGTCCACCACGGCCTCCGCACCCGGATCTTCATCAACTTCAGCCCGGCCTCGATCTACGAGCCGGCCTACTGCCTGCGATCGACGGTGGCGACGATCGCCGAGTCGGGCCTCCCCCCCTACCTGATCGTCTTCGAGGTCATCGAGTCCGAACGGGTGGACGACCTCTCGCACCTGGAGAGCATCCTCGCCGTCTACCGCCAGGCCGGCTTCCGGGTGGCCCTCGACGACCTCGGCGCCGGCTACTCATCGCTCACCCTGATGAGCCGCATCCGGCCGGACTTCGTGAAGCTCGACCGCGAGCTGATCCGCCAGGTGGACCGCGACCCCTACAAGGCGGTGATCGCGGAGAAGCTGCTGGAGCTGGCGAGGCAGCTCAAGATCCGCACCATCGCCGAGGGCGTGGAGACTCCCGGCGAGCTCGCCTGGCTGCGGAGCCGCGGCGCGGACTTCGTGCAGGGCTTCCTGATCGCGCCGCCCGGGGCGGAGCCGGCGCGCTCCCTGCCGCGGATGTAGGGGGGATCAGTTCCCCAGGAACTCGGCCACCGGGGCCAGCGGCTCGCTGTGCTCGCAGACGATTTTGAAGATCATCAGGATCGGCACCGCTAGGATGGCCCCCGCGATCCCCCACAGCCACCCCCAGAAGGTGAGTCCGAGGAAGATCACCACCGGGTTCAGCGTCAGCCGCCGGCCGAGGATCAGCGGCGTCAGCAGGTAGCTCTCCACCATGTGGAGGCCGAGGAAGATGCCGGGCGGGATCAGCGCGTGCCCGACGTCCGGGAAGGTGAGGAGCCCCACCATCGAGAGCACCGAGACCATGACGATCGGGCCGAGGTAGGGGACGAAGTTGACGATCGCCGCCAGCACCCCCCAGAGCAGGGGGTTGGGCACGCCGGCCAGCACCAGCCCGCCCCAGACCGCGAGCCCCAGGACGGCGTTGATCAGCGTGATGGTGGCGAGGTAGACGGAGACCTCGGTCTCGATCTGCCGGGCGATCTCGACCGCCCGCTTCTTGTCGTCGCGGGTCGGCAGCACCTTGATCAGCTTGCGCAGGAACAGGTCCCCCGAGGCGAGCAGGAAGTAGAGGAAGATGAAGACCACCACCGCGCTCGAGACCAGCTCGGTGGCCTGGCTGAAGACCCGCGAGCCCAGGCTCTCGGTGGTCACCTGCACCTTTTGATTGTTGTCAGGACCACCGGCGACCTTGGTGATCTTCTCCACCTGCTCGGTCGCCTTGCTCACCGTCTGCACCGGCTTCTTGAGGTCCCGGATCTTGGACTCGATCCGCCGCAGGCTCTGGGGGGCCGTGGCCATCCAGGCGTAGGCCGGGGTCGCGAGCTGGACGATCCCCAGGGTGAGCAGCCCGAGCAGGCCGAGGACGGCCAGAGCGGCCCCCAGCGCCTCGGGGATATGAATCTTTTTCAATCCCCTCACCACCGGGCTCAACAGGAAGTTGAGCAGCAGCCCGAGGACGATGGGGAGGAAGAAGGCCCGTCCGAAGTAGAGGGTATAGAAGAAGGCCAGGATGAAGAGGCCGGTCAGGGCGATCGACCGGATGCCGAAAGGCCCCTGGAGGGCGTCGCGCAGCTTCCTGAGATCGGGCCGGGGACGGTCACCGGAGCCCTCGGGGTCTCCGGGAGGTTCCTTCCGGATCGCTTCCAGCATGGCAACCTCCCGGGCGGGGCCCGGCGGCAAGGGTCAGCCCGGCCGGCGCGCGTTCAGGCCCGTCGCAACAGCCCCATGACGAGCGAGATCACGAACACCGCCAGGAACAGAACGAACAGGATCTTGGCGATCCCCGCCGCCCCCGTGGCGATGCCGCCGAATCCGAAGACGGCCGCGATCAGGGCGACGATGAGGAAGATCAGGGCCCATCTGAGCATGGTCGCTTTCCTCCACTTCCGGCATTCCGCCGGGAAAAGATGAAGAAGGGCCAGAGGCACACATGGAGGAAGTTACGGGATGCTCACGCCTCTGGCTACCTTATACCCATAGCAACGAATATGCCAGAGGTCAGCCGCCGCCGGACTCCAGCAGCTCGCGGATCCCCTCCAGGGTGTCGGCCTGGTCGGCGCGCTTGTCGGTGCGCCAGCGGGCAATGCGGGGGAAGCGCACTGCGATCCCCGACTTGTGGCGCGGGGAGAGGGCGATCCCCTCGAAAGCCAGCTCGAAGACCTGCACCGGCTCCACCGACCGCACCGGCCCGAACTTCTGCACCGTGTGGCGGCGGATCCAGCCGTCCAGGGCGAGGATCTCCTCGTCCGAGAGCCCCGAATAGGCCTTGGCGACCGGCACCAGCTCGCCGCCGGACCAGACCGCGAAGGTGTAGTCGGTCATCAGGTTGGCCCGCCGGCCGTGCCCTGGCTGGGCGTAAATCAGCACCGCGTCGAGGGTGAAAGGGTCGATCTTCCATTTCCACCAGTCCCCCCGCTTGCGGCCGGTGCGGTAAGGGGAATCGAGCCGCTTGAGCATGATCCCCTCGACGCCCCGGTCGCGCGCCTCCCCCCGTGCCCGCTCCAACTCTTCCCAAGTGGCGCCGGGGACCCGGGGCGAGACAAGCAGGAAGGGGCGCCCGCGCTCCAGCAGCCGCTCCAGCCCCTCCCGCCGTTCCGCCAGGGGGCGCTCGCGGACGTCCCGCCCCTCCAGCTCCAGCAAGTCGTAGCCCATGAAGACGGCCGGGGCCTCGGCCAGCACCTTCTCGGTCAGCTTCTTGCGGCCGATCCGCCGCTGGAGGACGGCGAACGGCAGCGGCCGGCCCTCGCTCCAGGCCAGGATCTCGCCGTCGAGCACCGTGCCGTCCGGAAGCAGCGGCAGGGCGCTCCGGGTCAGCTCCGGGAAGCGCTCGGTGATCAGCTCCTCCCCGCGCGACCAGAGATGGACCTCGCCCCCCCGCCGGATGAGCTGCGAACGGATGCCGTCCCACTTCCACTCGGGCCACCACTCCCCAGGGTCCCCCAGGGACTCGACCGCCTGCTCCAGGGGGGAGGCCAGGTAGAAGGGGTAGGGGCGGGAGGCGTCGGCCTCCTCCTCGGCGCCCGGGGAGAAGAGGCTCTCGAAGAACTCCGCCGTGGGCTCCCAGGTGCCCATCAGGCGGTGGGCGAGCGTGGCTTGAGGGACCTCCGCGATCCGGGCGAGCGCCCGCTCGACCAGGGTCTGGGAGACGCCCACCCGCAGCTCGCCGGTCAGCAGCTTGTTGAGCACGAAGGTCTCCCAGCGGGGGAGCCCGCGCCACCAGCCGGTCACCGCCGGCCGCTGCTCCTCGGGGGGCAGGCCGCGCAGGGGGAGGAGCCGCTCGGCCATCCAGCGCGAGAGCGGGATCTCGGGCGCCGGCTCCGCATCCCCCCGGCCGTCGAGCACCAGGGAGATCGTCTCCGCGAGGTCCCCGACGCTGGCGTAGGACTCCTCGAACAGCCAGTCCGGCACCCCGGCCTCCTCCATGGCCCACCCCGCCAGGAGCCGGCCGGGAAGAAACCGCTTCAGCCGCCGGCCGGTCAGGAACCAGACCGCCCAGGCCGCGTCCTCGGGAGGGGCCGAGGAGAAGTAGGCCACCAGGGCCGCGACCTTCTCGTTGGTCGAGGTCGTCCGGTCGAGCGCCTCGTACAGGGCGGCGAAGCGCTTCAATCTTCCATCTCCCCCTGGAACGGCGTGCTCAGCGTCCCGGCGGCCCGGCCCTGCTCGCGGAGATAGCGGGCCAGAGAGTCCGCGTATCCATGCGTGGTCAGCACCCGCGAGGCGCCGGTCTCCGCGATGGTGCGCAGCAGGTCGGGCCAGTCCGCGTGGTCGGAGATCACGAAGCCGCGGTCGAACCCCCGCCGCCTCCGGGTGCCGCGCACGCGCATCCATCCCGAGGCGAAGGCGGTGCCGGCGGCTCCGAAGCGGCGCATCCAGGTCGACCCTCCGGCCGAGGGAGGAGCCAGGATCAGCTCCCCCGCGAACGACTGCCCGCGTGCCATCTCCGACACCGGCCGGGTGGGGAGCATCGAGATCCCGGCCGCGCGGTAGCACTCGTTGAGCGGCTCGAGCGATCCGTGGACGAACACCGTGCGGTCGGTGAAGCGGGCCAGCTCGCCGAGGATCCTCTGGGCTTTTCCCAGGGCGTAGCAGAAGAGGACAGACGCCCGCCCCGCCTCGCGGTTGGCCTCCCACCACTCCCAGACCTCCCGCGCCACCTCGGAGGCCGGGTCCCAGCGGTAGATCGGCAGGGCGAAGGTGGCCTCGGTGATGAACACGTCGCAGGGGACCGGCTCGAAGGCCTCGCACGTGGGGTCCGCCGCCCGCTTGTAGTCCCCCGAGAAGACCCAGACCTCGCCGCCCCGCTCCACCCGCACCTGGGCCGATCCCAGGATGTGCCCCGCGGGATGGAACGAGACCGTGACCCCGTCGATCCGGACCGGCTCCCCGAACGGCACCCCCTCGATCACCGCCGCCTCCCCCAGCCGCCGCCGCAGGATCGGCAGCGACGCGGCCGCCCCCAGATAGGCCCCGCTCCCCCACCGCGCGTGATCCCCATGTCCATGGGAGATCACCGCCCGCTCCACCGGCTTCCAGGGATCGATATAGAACCCCCCGGCCTCGCAGAAGAGGCCGCGATCGTCGGTGCGGAGAAGAGGCGTTTTCACTCCCACGACCATTCAAACAGCGGCAGCTGCGACACCCGTTCCCGTACCAGGTTCGAGGCGGTCACGCCGATCAGCCGCACCGGCCGACTGGGGGCCTCGGTGCGGCGCAGCAGGTCGCGGGCGCAGAGGGCGATCGTCACCCGGTCCCAGACCGGCACCTGGAAGGTCCGCGAGCGGGTCACGGTCGTGAAGTCCTCGTAGCGGACCTTGAGGGTCACGGTACAGCCGGCGAAACCGGAGCGGGTGAGATGGTCCGAGACCTCCTCCGCCATCCGGTCCACCTCCTTCTCCATCTCGGAGAGGTCGGTGAGGTCCTCGGTATAGGTGTTCTCGGTCCCCAGGCTCTTCCGCTCCGTGTGGGTCTCGACCGGCCGGTCGTCGATCCCGCGGGAGAAATCGTAGAGGGTGCGGCCGTGCTTGCCGAAGCGGTCGGTCAGGTCCTCCAGCGGCACGGCGCGCAGATCGGCCACGGTCTGGACCTTCAGCCCGGCGAGCGCCCGCTCGGTCGCCGGGCCCACTCCGTGGAGCCGCCGCACCGGCAGGGGGTCGAGGAAGGCCTGCACCTTCTCGGGCCGCACCACCGTCAGGCCGTCCGGCTTGTCGAAATCCGAGGCGATCTTGGCGACCAGGCGGTTGGGCCCCACCCCCACACTCACCGTCAACCCCCGCTCCTCGCGCACCCGCCGGCGGATCTCCTTGGCCACCGCCGTGGCCGTCCCCATCTCTCCAAGGTGGTCGGTCACGTCGAGATAGGCCTCGTCGATCGACACCGCCTGCACCAGCGGGGTGAGCTCGCGGTATATGGCGAAGATTTTTTCCGACTCCTTGGAGTAGCGGCGGAAGTCGGGGGGGATGAAGATCGCCTCCGGGCAGAGCCGTTTCGCGCGCGACGACGGCATCGCCGAGTGGACACCGAATTTCCGGACCTCGTAGCTCGCCGCGGCCACCACCCCCCGGCTCTCTGGGCGCCCGCCGATCACCACCGGCTTGCCGCGCAACGACGGATCATCCCGCATGTGAACGGCCGCGTAGAAGCAGTCCATGTCGCAATGGAGGACTCGCCGCACGAGGGTAGCTTAGCGCGAAACACGCCGCGTTTCCGCCCCCTGAATTACCACGGTGGAAGCCCTGGGGCTCAAACCGGTAAAATGAGCCACGTTTTCGCCACTGGGACTCCGCGAGAGGGGGGAAGGGAGACCGGAGCAGCACCGTGAAGTCGCTCAGATCGAAGCAAGGATGAGCCCCTCCCCCATGCCCCTACATTCCAGGCTGCGCTCCCGCGGTCCCTTTGGGCTCCTCATCCCGGTGCTCGCGCTTCTGCTCTGCGGCGCCCGGGACACGCAGCCCACACCCCCTCCCGCGCTCGCCGACGGCCTCACCCTGGAGCGCGACCTCCAGGGTGGCGAGACCCACGCCTACCCCGTCGAACTCCAGGCCGGCCAGTTCCTGCGTGTGATCGTCCAGGAGGAGGGGATCGACGTCGTCGTGCGGCTGCTCGATCCCAGCGGGCAGAAAGTGGTGGAGACGGACTGGATCCCGGCCCGCCGCGCGGTCGAGGATCTCGCGGCGGTGGTCCGGGAACCGGGTTCCTATCGCCTTGAGGTCCGTGCCCCTCAATCGGGACCGGCTTCCGGACGGTACCTCCTGCGGGTCCAGGGCCCCAGAGCCCCGGCGGGAGAGGATGAAGACAGGGCCCAGGCCACGATGGCCAATTGGGAGTTCGTTCGCGCGCAGGGGAAGGACGAAACGTCCCAGCGGCGCCAGATCCAGGCCCTCGAAAGGGCGCTGCCTCTCTGGGAGCGGCTCCAGGAAACCCGGCGCCTGGCGGAGGCCCACTACTTTCTAGGCTCCATCTGGTCCCATTTGCCGGACCTCGAGCGCGCGGCCGGCGAATATGGGCAGTGCGCCAGTCTCTGGGGACGTCTGGGGGAAGGAGAGGCGCGGGCTTCACGGGCAAAATGTCTCAACTTCGCGGGCAAGTTCCTGAGGGAGCTCGGACACCTGGACGAGGCGAAAAACCGGTATGAGGAGGCCCTCGCGATCAGCCGGGGCACCGGTGACGCCGCCGGCGAGGCGGTCGGCCTGGTCAACCTCGGAATGATCGAGATCGATCAGGGGAGCCTCCGGCCGGGAATCGCCACGCTCAATCAGGCTCTTGGACGGGCCCGCGATGCCAACGACCGCAAGACCATAGCCGAGATCCTCAGCAACCTCGGCTATGCCCACGAGCAGTTGGCCGAACCGCAGAACGCGCTTCAGTATTACCAGCAGTCGCTCGACATCGCGCTCGCCTCCTCGGACCGGTCGGCGGAGGCCCTGGCCTTGAACAACCTGGGGCAGACCTATCTCTCGCTTGGCGACTGGGACACGAGCCTCAAGCATCTCGAGAAGGCCTTGAAGATCAACCATGTCCTCGGCGATCGGGCGCAGGAGGGGAAGACTCTCGTCAACCTGGGGCTCGCCTATCAATGGACGGGGCGGCTCGAAGAGGCTCGGAAGGCCTTTCTCCAAGCCTTCACCGTGAGCACCGATCCGCAGACTCGTACCTACGCCCGGATCCGCCAGGCCTACTTGCTCCTGAGACTGAAGCTGCCCGCCGGGGCCATCGAATCCGCGCGCGAGGCCGTGGAGCTGGCGAAAGGGTTTCGGGACCGGGAGATCGCCGCCCTCTTTGCTCTGGGGATCGCACACCGGGAGGCCGGAGATCTGGCGGTCGCCCGGGAAGAGCTGGCGCGGGCGCTTTCTCTGGCCCATGACTCCGGGGATCGTTCGGACGAAGCCGATATCGGTATCTCTCTCGCCCGGGCCGATCTCGAGGCCGGCGATCGCGCAGCGGCCGTCCGCCAGGCCCGTTCGGCTATCGAGATCCTCGAATCCCTCCGGACCCGGATCTTCGACCGGCGGCTGCGGGCCTCGTTCCTGGCCTCCAACCAGAACTTTTATGAGGTCTACGTCGATGCCCTTATGGCCGGCAAGGAGGAGGGTCGGTTGGCTGAGGCCCTTCAAGCCAGCGAGCAGGGGCGCGCCCGGAGCCTGCTGGACACCCAGGTCGAATCCGGAGCGGACGTTCGTGAAGGGATGAATCCGGACTTGGTGGAGCGCGAGCACCAGCTCCGCGAAAAGCTGAACGCTCTCGATTCCCACCGCTTCAAGCTGCTGAGCGAGGAAAGCTCCAATCGCCAGAATCTCGCCGAGACCGAGAGCCGGCTCGAAGAGACCCTCGATCAGTACCGGAAGGCCCAGATGGACCTCCGGTCGAGCAGCCCGAGCTACGCCGCGCTGATCCAGCCCCGGCCGCTGAGCCTGGCCGAGATCCAGTCCCAGGTACTGGACGGTCAGGCTCTGCTGCTCGAATACGCGCTGGGTGCCAGGCGGAGTTTCCTCTGGGCGGTGACCCCGGAGGCGATCCGGAGCTTCGAGCTCCCGGGCCGGGACTACATCGAGCCGCTCGCCCGCCGCTATTACGAGCTGCTGACCGCTCGCAACATCCAGCGTCCTGGCGAGAGCCTGCCGGCCCGGAAAAAGCGGATCGAGGCCGCCGACGCCGAGGCCGGGCGAGCCGGAGGCGAGCTCTCCCGCGTGATCCTGGCGCCCGCCGCCAGCCTCCTGGGAGATCGCCCGTTGCTGATCGTCGCCGATGGCGCTCTCCAATACATCCCCTTCGCCGCACTGCCGGTCCCCTCGTCGAGCGCCCCTCTGGCGAGCCGGCACGAGGTGGTGAGCCTCCCCTCGGCTTCAGCCTTGGCGGCGTTGCGCCGGGAGACGCGCGACCGCTCGCGCGCTCCAAAGGCTCTCGCCCTGTTCGCCGACCCGGTCTTCCAGGCCACCGACGAACGGTTGGCGCGCAAGCCCGGCCGGCCCGGGCGAATGAAGCTGGCGGCCACGCGCGGCGGCTGGAGCCCTGAGGCAGCGCGCCAGGAGGGAGGCCCCCAGAATCCGTCCTTCCCACGGCTGACCTCCTCGCTGCGCGAGGCCCGGACCATCTCCTCCCTGGTCCCACCGGACCAGCTCTTCCTGGCCCTGGGATTTCAGGCCTCGCGCGCGGCGGTCCTGCGTCCGGAGCTCGCCCAATACCGCAACCTCCACTTCGCCACCCACGGCGTGCTCGACAGCCGCCGCCCGGAGCTCTCGAAGCTGGTCCTCTCCCTCTATGACGAGCGTGGCACGCCCCAGGACGGCTTCCTGAGGCTCAACGACGTCTACAATCTCCGTCTCGACGCCGACTTGGTCGTGCTCTCGGCCTGCCAGACCGCCCTCGGCCAGGAGGTCCGGGGCGAGGGACTGATCGGATTGACCCGCGGCTTCATGTACGCTGGAGCAGCCCGCGTGCTCGCCAGTCTCTGGAGCGTCGAGGACCGGGCGACGGCGGACCTGATGGGAGACTTCTATCGCGGCATGCTCCGCCAGGGCCTGTCCCCCGCGGCCGCCCTGCGCAAGGCCCAGCTCGAAATGGCGAAGAACCCGGCACGCAAATCCCCCTACTACTGGGCCGGCTTCTCCCTCCAAGGGGAGTGGCGGTGAAGCAGAGCGATGGCGGAGGGCTGACGCCCGAACAGTTCGAAGCGCTTCTCTCCCAGCTCCACCCCGACCGCGAGCGGGCGGGTGAGATCTACGAGACCATCCGCCGCAAGCTGGTCCGTCTCTTCGAGTGGCGCGGCTGCGCCTCGCCCGAGGACTTGGCGGACGTGACCTTCAATCGCGTCGCCCGCCGCCTGGCCGAAGGGGTCGAGCTGCAATCGGCCCACTCCCACGGCTACTTCTACGGCGTCGCGCACCTGGTCTACAAGGAGGTGCTCCGCAGCGCCGCGCGCGAGCACCGGGCCCTGGAGAGCGGCGAGTGGCCGCCGGCCTCCCTGGCGGACGAGGACGAGCCCGCTGACGAGCGCCTCGAGTGCCTCCGCCGCTGCCTGCAGGAGCTGCCGGCGGACCAGCGGAATCTCGTTCTCCGCTATCACCAGGGGGAGAACAACATCCGCAATCGCCAGACCCTTGCCAACGACATGGGGATTCCGATGAACGCCCTCCGCATCCGGGTCCACCGCGCCCGCCGCAAGCTGGAAGCCTGTGTCCACGGTTGCCTGAGTCGCTGACCGTATTCTTCATCGCGAAACGTTTCTCCGAATCCGGTCATTCGGAGTTGATGATGGTTGATTGGAGGAGGGCTGGAAGATGAGACACGACCCCACCGATGACGAGCTGCTGAGAAGCTACCTCCTCGGCACGCTCCCCGAAGAGGAGGCCGAACCTCTGGAGGATCGCCTGCTCTGGGACGACGAGCTGTTCCTGCTGTCCGAGGCCATCGAAGCCGACCTCCTCGCCGCCTGCGACCGTGGCGAGCTCGCCCTTGAGGAGAGGGAGCGCGTCCTGCGACGGCTCGCCTCCTCTCCTCAGGGGCGGGAGCGCCTGGCCCTGGCCCGCTCTCTGAACGCGGAGGCCCAGGCGCCGGCTCCGGTCGTGCCCTTCCCGCGCCGGCTGCCGTCGCGGCCGGTCTTCCAGTGGTTCGCGCTGGCCGCGGTCCTGGTATCCGCGGTGGGCCTCTGCTGGTATGGCCTGGAGCACCCCCATGGTGGCGAAGCCGCGCCCTGGATCGCCCAGGAACGCCCGGCTCCCGCGAACCCGGTGACCTCCGACCTGCCCTTGCCGCCTCCCCCTCCGCCTCCGGTTGCCCAGCAGAACCGGCCTCCCGCGGAAACGCCGCAGCCCGCGAAGGTGATCTGTCAGCTCGCGCTGATGACGCTGCGCGGCTCCGAGTCGACGCAACGGCTCAACGTCCCGCCCGGCACCGGGGTCGTGGAGTTCCAGATCGGAGTGGACGGAATGGATGACCTGGAGTCCTTCCACGTCGTTCTGCGGAGTCCCGGGGGAGAAACCCTCTTGAACAAGCGCGGAGTCAAGCCGAGGACCCTGGACGGAGTCCGGACCCTCGTGGTCGAGCTCCCTGCCAGCCGGCTCTCCGCCGGACGGTACGAGATCGAGACCCAGGGCATCGCTCCAGGGAGTGAGCCCGAGGATCTCTCTCCCCTGTCGATCGAAGTCGTGAGAAGCAGCAACGGTTGATCTGATGTTAACCAGCCCCGGCGGCCCATCGCTCCGGGGCGCTTTGGGAGGAACTTCTCGATGGATATCGACAACACGACCCCCGTGGATACCAGGTACAAGGTCTCCGGTGGAAGCGGTGGAGCGGGCATCGATCCCCACCATCATTTCAAGAAGGAAGAAACGGTGAGCTGGCCCACGCTCCGGGCAGGTTCCCGCATCCATCACAACCCGACCCCTCCCGGCCCCTGGGTCGTCTGCTTCATGGTAGGCGACCACCAGGTCGTCAAAGAGGTCAGCTCCGCCTCGGAACGCGTGACCCTGGTCCAGGCAGGCTCCGGTTTCCGGGCTCAAGTCGGCTGATCGGGTTCTCCTCCCCCGATCCC
>Ga0070676_10001067_pt1 | contig 13668 bp, 7 predicted proteins | sample KBSM53metaG_FD_64667 | JGI IMG/M metagenome (GOLD analysis project Ga0070676, IMG submission 64667) | Miscanthus rhizosphere microbial communities from Kellogg Biological Station, Michigan, USA - KBS M5-3 metaG | ecosystem: Host-associated > Plants > Roots > Rhizosphere > Soil ...
GTGACTTGCGTTTTGTCGTCGCCAACGCCGAAAACCGCGCTGGCACTGCTCTCGCTTGAATCTTTGTCGAGCGTGTTGCCGTATTCCACCGTCGCCTCTGCCCCGTGGTAGTCATGACGAAACTTGATGTTCACCACACCAGCGACTGCATCCGCACCGTATGTGGTGGAAGCGCCATCCTTCAGAATCTCGATGCTGTCGATTGCCGCTCTTGGAAAGGAGTTAAGGTCGACGAATAACTGCGTCCCATTGTTGCCCGCTCCTATTCCATAGGGAGCGACGCGACGCCCGTCGATTAGCACGAGGGTTGCGCTGGTATCGAAACCGCGGAGCGAAATCGAAGCAGGGCCCGGGATGGTACCAGTTCCAACGAAGACGTGGCTCGAAACCGGAAGGCCGTTGGCATTCGCCACGGTAAGGTTTCTGAGCAATTCTTCGGTAGTCCGCTCACCGGATTTCTCGATTAGCTCACGGTTAATGATCAGAACTGGATTCGGCCCTACTTCTTCCGCGGTAGGAATGTACGAACCGGTAACGATGACGCGTTCCGCTTCGGCCGTCGCAGCTTCTTCTGGCACAGTTTCTTCAGCCAATGCGATCGCAGCACGGAATAAGGAAATTCCTACTGCGCCTAAGCAAGTACGACAGATCGATGATTGCTTGAGCAGAAGCTCCTCTCGATAATTTCCTTCGTTTAGCCAAATGCCTGATGCCTAACAAGTCCTATTTTGTCGTCGGCGTTCGACTCATCGATAGCCGAATGCTCGCTCTTACGGAGATTTCTTAAGAAACTCGCCCCTGAACGAAGCGAAAACAGTGGGGTTGGCGGGGGCGATATCAACCATCACGTCAGCGGTGAAGTCCCCGTTTCCGCTGGCGAACCGACCGGCTCCCGATAGAGATTTTTTCGCGACCTCTTGGCAGGCGCGACTCCAAAAGCATTCGCGAGCGGGAACCGCCGGACGCACCAAATCAATCCGCGAACATTCCGCTAATAAATCGTCTTCGGCTCCGGCCCCGCCAGAATTTTTTGGAAGCGCGGATCCTTTCGCAAAGGATCCCACTCCCAACGGAGACGCAGGTCCATAAGCGTGATGCCGTAGTGATTTGGTGAATTGATTGTAAGGACCGCGCCAGGAGTCGTAAGAAGACGTTCAATCAATGCGATCGCCTGATCGGTTTCGCCGGTACGAGCGTAAACCAGCGCCAGCATATCGGCCAGAAGTGGGGCGGTGGTCGCGTCCTTGCTCGCCGGGACAAGATCGACTGCGCGACGAGCTTCGCGAATGGCCTCCTCGTTCCGGCCCAGATAGGCATAGAGCAGTCCCAGATCGCTCCTTTCGAATGCGTTTTCGGGGTGATTCCGCACTCGGGCTTCAAAGGTCGGCCGCAACGTCTCAAAGAAGCGACGCGCCGTCATAACCTCGCCGCGCGCTACGGCAATGCAGCCATGAAAGTAAGTCTTGTGCTCCGGGTTTTTGAATTCCTCCGAAATCTTCTCGGCCTTCGCAAAATCGCGGTCGACCATTGCCTGATCCGCGGTCAGGTAAGGCAGGTGCTCAGAACCGGCGGGAAATTGAGGAAAAGCTGCATGCCAGGCGTTTGCGTTACCGCTATACCATTTCACGAAGGCTAGAAAGATCAGGACCTGCTCCGAGCTAGGCTCGATCTCGAGCGCGTGGTAGAGCGACTTTTCCGCAGCCGGCCAATCACGCACCATTCGATAATTGCGAGCGTTCAACACCGCAATCTCGCTGTTACGAGGGTCGAGCTCTTGAGCGCGTTGATAATTCGCGATCGCTTCGCGCCAGCGACCTTGCTCGCGATAACACGCGCCACGGAGCAGGAAAATTTCGCCATTGTTCGGCGAAGTGGTTTCGGCAACGGCGAGCTCACTCAAGGCGGATGCGGGATCGTCTTCCGGCAAATAATAATATGTAGCCAGTGCCAGGTGCGCTTCCCCCAAGCCTGGCGCTGATCGCACCGCTTCGTCGGCCTCGGCTCGTGCTTTTAGTTTCCACTGCAAATCATCTGCCGGATGCGGCATGCCGCCATTCTTGCTAATCAAAATGGACCGTCGCGCGCGTGCCAGCGCAAACTTAGGGTCAAGCGCGATCGCCTGCGCGTACAGCTGGTCGGCTGCAATGATGTCGGCGCCACTTTTAGCGTAGCCGGTTTCGCGTTCGCGCGCCCGCAGGTAAAATAAATATGCCTCCGGGTTTTGCGTCGGCTTACTCGCGACGATTGTCTTTTCTGTTGGGGTAAGCGTAGCGCGTAATTCGCGCGCTATCTCAACCGCCAGTTCGCCTTGCAACGAAATCGCGTCAGTCAAGGTGCGCTCGTAGCGTTCCGACCAGATCTGTCGATCGTCGCGCGTGTCGAGCAGCGCCACGTTAATGACGACGTGGGTTCCCCCGCGACGGACACTACCTTGCAGTACATGGGACACCCGCAGGGTCTGGCCGATCTCGCGCAGCTTGCCCGCGACCGCCTCTCCGCGATAAGCCATGACCGATGGCCGCGCCGTTACTTTGAGTTCTTTGATTTTGCCCAGAGTGGTCAAAACATCGTCTTGAATGCCATCGGCAAAGAACGCGTCATCTTTCTCGGCACTCAGATTTTCAAATGGAAGCACAGCAATGCTCTTTTCCGGCGAGATCGGAGTGTCGTTAGACCTTCGACCATTGAACGGGTGATAGACAAACAGCGCTGCGGAGGTTGCGGCCACGACGAGCGCGGCCGCAAAGGCTACTCGGCGCGCCGCTTTTGCGCGATCGGCGAGTTGCGTGTGGATTCTTTCCAGCCGAATCGCGAGATCGCGAACGCTGGGCCGGGCCGCCGGTTCGATCGCCAGCATCGATTGGAGCAGCGAAACCAAGCGCGAGGGAATGTGTGCGGCTCTTAATTGTTCGACTGGCGGCGCAGCCGAATTCGGGCTTTGGCGGATTTTGGCAGCCAGTCGTTCGGCGAATGGAACCTTGCCAGTAAGCAGATACCAGAGCGTTGCGCCTAACGAGTAAATATCCGAGCGAACATCAACCGGTGTATCGGTGAATTGTTCCGGACTGGCAAAAGCGGGTGTGCCGATGAGACCGTGATGCGTCAAAACTTGCGGATCTGCTTTCTCCGCCAACGCCTTGGCGACGCCGAAATCGATGACCTTGATGTGAATGTCTGATGAATCCTCGACACCATCGGCACCTTCCGCGGTCGCGATCATGACATTAGCGGGCTTCAAATCGCGATGCACGAGTCTGCGTTTTTCTGCGGCAGCGAGCGCGGCCGTGATTTGCTGCGCGATCTCAACTGTCGTGCGCACATCGATTGGACCTTTACGACGCACACGGGCATCCAGGGTTTCGCCTTCGACCAACTCCATGGCGTAAAAGCACTGACCGGTTTCTTCCCGAATTCCAAAGTGATGAACCGTCGCGACATTTGGATGCCGCAATGCCGCCGCGGCCCGCGCTTCGCGTGCGAAACGCTCGCGCGCTTCCGCGCTGCGACCGGCCAGATCAGTCTTGATGATTTTTAATGCGACGGCGCGCTGCAGTGAAGTATCGGTCGCACGGTAAGTCACCCCCATCGCACCGCGCCCGAGCTCGCAGGCACTTCCATCTTCGCGACGCTCAATCACATATGGTCCGAATTGATCCGGGACGAACCAATCTTCGCTGATTTTATCCGGCACGTCGCTCAGTCCAACGCGCAGCAAACAAACCATGCAACCTAGGTCGTCATTCGATGTTTCTTCCAGCGCCCCACCGCATTCGGGGCATTTCGAAATTTCTGCGGAAGGAAGTTTCACTTGGCTTCGCTAGGCCTCGACCAACACGCGGCACAAATGCCGCAATTCTTCATCCACCTCTGAAGCTTGAGCGACCGTGCCTCGAACTTCCTCGCGCAGAATCGCACGATAACGTGCGCGCAATCGTGCCACGTCGCTGCGTAAAGTCGCGACGGGCCTATGCAGCCGCGGCGCCATTTCTTCGTAGGGAACGGCTGCCTCGCCCGTCGCCGAAAGATATGGCTTCAAGCAATCGAACAGAGGCGCTTTTCCCGCGAGCGCGCATTCCTGCGCCAAACGATCCAATGCTTGCCGAAGAAGCGAGGCCGCCCATTCGCGTTCGTAAACATGATCGGCCGTCCATCTCGTGGCGCGTCCGACTTGAGCCTCCACTTCCGAAACCACCCTCTCATCAAACTGCTCCGGAACGATTCCGCCACCACGCTTCTGCGCGCGCTCGCGATCGCGCGCATTCGCCGCAAAATGTTTCAGCGCACCGAGGAGGAAAGAACGGAAGCGACCTTTTTCTCGATCCGCTCGGGCGTAGGCACGCGTTTCGATCAGGTCAGCAAAAAAACCCTGCGTCAAATCCTGCGCGTCATCCGGGCCGAAGCCTTCTCTGCGCAAAAAAAGGTAGAGTGGCCGCCAATAAATTCGGCACAATTCGGAGAGCGCGCTGAGCGATTGACGGGACGCGGCTTCGTCATCTCCCGCCTCCAGCACCATCGTCCAGCGCGTGGATGGAAATAAAGTTGCCCGCGGCGTTGTTTCACCACGAAGGGGGAGCATTCGCCATTTTTACTCAGGGCGCGCAAAAAAAACAAGACATGCCGAATTTGATCTGAACCAGCCGAAGGCCGAGGCGGGAAAATCCTCCTTTTTCGCCTGCTTCAAGAGCGAAATTAGAGCGTTCAGGCAAAGGCTAGTTGGCGCACAAAAAATTTTACAAATAAAAACTTGAGCAGGGGCACATTTCTACCGCATGTTGTATATCCGCGGGCTAGCTCCCGCAATAACTTGTTGTTCGCAACTGTTCACAAGTTGTTGCCTGGGCTGTTCACTATTTTTCGCATGTATTCGCAATCTTCAACCCATTCTCACTTCCCATGATTCAGTTGAAACCCGGCATTTCCGCATCGCAATTCAGCAAAGGACGCAAGCCCCGCGGACGCGCACGCAGCGGCCCTGGGCGCGGTGGGCAACGGGTCGGCTTGCATTTCAAACGAGTGTTCAGCGACGCGACATGCGCGCCTTTCGACGAGGTGGAATGGGAACGTCGCACCGCCGAGATCACCGACGACGGCGGCAAGATCATCTTTAAACAGGACAATATCGAAGTGCCGGCAGATTGGAGCGAGCTGGCGACGAAGATCGCGGTCTCAAAATATTTTTACGGCGACATCGCCAACGGGACTGATCCGGAACAGGGCGGGCGGGAAACGTCGCTCCGGCAGTTGATTCATCGCGTTACGCGCACCATCGCAGATTGGGGATTGCTCGACGGCTATTTCGCCGATACGCAGACGGCGGATCTTTTTTACGATGAGCTGACCTGGCTTTGCCTCAATCAACACGGCGCATTCAACTCCCCGGTCTGGTTCAACGTTGGTCTTTATCAGCAGTACGGGATCGGCGACGGCGCGGGCGAAGGCAATTACTTTTACAATCGCGAGACTGGAACGGCCGATCGCGCCGCGACCCAATATGAATATCCGCAAGGCAGTGCCTGTTTCATCCAATCGGTGGACGACACCATGGAAGACATCATGCGGCTGGCGACGAGCGAAGCGATGCTATTTAAATATGGAAGCGGGACCGGGAGCGATCTTTCCACCTTGCGCAGCACGCGCGAGAAATTAAGCGGCGGCGGCAAACCAAGCGGGCCACTTTCGTTCCTGAAAGTTTACGATCAGGTCGCCAACGTGGTGAAGAGCGGTGGCAAAACCCGGCGTGCCGCGAAGATGAATACGCTGAAGGATTGGCATCCGGACATCGAGGAATTCATCGATGCCAAACAGAAGGAAGAGAAAAAAGCCTGGGCGTTGATCGAGCAAGGATACGACGGCAGTTACAATGGGGACGCCTACGGCTCGGTCATGTATCAGAACGAAAATCTGAGCGTGCGGGTGAGCGACGACTTCATGCACGCAGCGTTGGAAGACCGGGAATGGTGGACCCGAAGGGTGCGTGATGGGTCACCCTGCGAACGGAAAGATGCGCGCACGTTGCTTCGCAAAATCGCGGAAGGAACTCATATCTGTGGCGATCCCGGGATGCAGTTCGATTCCACCATTCACAAGTGGCATACCTGCAAAGGGACAGGCCGGCAAAATTCCACTAATCCGTGCTCGGAGTACCTCTTCCTCGATAACACCGCCTGCAATCTGGCCTCGCTTAATCTGATGAAGTTTAAAAAAGCGGACGGCGTGTTTGATGTCGAACGCTTCAAAGCGGCGGTGCGCGTTTTCATTACCGCACAGGAAATTATTGTCGATAACGCCAGCTACCCGATCAAGGAGATCGCGGAGAATTCGCATATCTTTCGCACGCTGGGGCTCGGTTACGCCAACCTCGGCTCGCTCGTGATGAGTTACGGCCACGGTTACGACAGTGTGGAAGGCCGCGCACTTTGTGGCGCGATCACCGCGATCATGACCGGCGAAGCTTATGAACAAAGCGGGTTACTGGCGAAGACGATGGGACCATTCCCTGGTTATCGCGAGGCGCGTTGCAGCGGGGTGAGTAAACCGGTGGCGAAAGATAATGTCGCATCGATGCTGGAAGTGATCGATCTGCATCGGGACGCGGTCGAGGAAATTCCGGATTCAAAGGAATTTGCTTATTTAAAAAAGGAAGCTGCTCGTGCCTGGGATCGCGCAGCGGATTTGGGCAAACGCCACGGTTATCGGAACGCCCAAGTGACTGTCCTCGCGCCCACCGGGACCATCAGCTTTCTAATGGATTGCGATACCACCGGGATCGAGCCGGACATTGCGCTGGTGAAGTACAAATTACTGGCCGGTGGCGGAATGCTAAAAATCGTTAATCAAACAATTCGACCGGCGCTGGACTATCTCGGTTACGCCGAAGATGAGATCGCGCATATCATCGAGCACGTCGATCTTTTCGATACCATAGAGGATGCGACGCCCGGCGCCGATCACAGCGCGGTTCTGGCGGGGAGAGCGGAGGCAGGCCGGCTTTATCCGACGCCATTACGAGCAGAACATCTCCCGATTTTTGATTGCGCCTTTCGCGCGCATCTCGGTGAACGCAGTCTTCATTACATGGCCCATCTGCGAATGATGGCGGCGGCGCAGCCTTTCCTCAGTGGCGCAATCTCGAAAACGGTGAACATGCCGGAGAACGCGACCGTTGACGACATTATGAACACTTACGTGGAAGGATGGCGGCTCGGGCTGAAGTCGATCGCCATTTACCGCGATGGCTCGAAACGGTCCGCGCCGCTTAACACCCGAAAAACGCGCGACATGGGAGCCTTCGATGGTGCCATGGATGTAATCGCTGAGCCCGAAGAATTGCAGAAACGCATTCTCGAATTGGAAGAAGAAATCGCAATGCTGCGGAGCCGGCTGGATCAGCCAATCCGGCACCGTATGCCGGACACGCGCATGTCGTTGACGCACCGGTTCGAGATCGCGGGCCATGAAGGTTACATCACGGTTGGGTTGTATGAAGATGGCCAGCCGGGGGAACTCTTCATCACGATGTCGAAGGAAGGCAGCACCATTGGCGGTTTAATGGACACCGTCGGGACATTGACCTCGATTGCGTTGCAATACGGCGTGCCGCTGGAAAGTCTGGTGAAGAAATTTGCTTATCAACGATTCGAACCCAGCGGGTTCACCAAGAATCCCGATATCCGGAATGCAACCAGCATTACCGACTATGTTTTCCGCTATCTCGGTTGCCAGTTTATCAAAGGTTACAAGGAAGCGACTTCGCCTAACCGCGCGCAATCAGAGTTTCCGCTGAAAGAAATCGCGGAGATGGAAAAGAAGGCGATCAATCGCCCCGTCGCCGAATTGCCGCGCACGGCCGAGAAGGAATTGATCGACGTGATCACGAGCGATTCACCTGGCGAAGGGAACCCGAAAGTAATCACTACTGGCTACACTCACGCGGACCGAGTGAAAGAAGCGCTCGGCAACATGTTCATGGATATCGTCTGCTCGCACTGTGGGAGCGACAAAGTGATTCGTGCCGGAGCATGCGGCGTTTGCACCGAATGCGGCACCAGCCAGGGTTGTAGTTAGATTGACTAGTTAGAAGGGAATTAAAATGCCTAGGGAGTTAACTGATGCCACACAAGAGGTTCAAATGAACAGCGTCTATGACGAGAAGGTTCTCCGCGAAGCTATTCGAAGCTTCATGGACGCAGGGCGGATTGCCACTTCACCAGAAATGAGGCTGGTTTGCCATGGTCTCGCCAGCCTTGCGTTTTCCATTAACGAACTGCAGAAGCGCCTCCATTTTGTTGAAGAAAAAGTCGGCGGGTCTCCGATGCGAGATATTCAGGAATTGCTTGGCGACAAAAAAGAAGACTCTGACGACCAAATTGCTGAAGGTCATTTCTGGCGGACAAACCGGGGTTGATCGCGGAGCGCTCGACGCCGCGCTGGCGCTGCAAGTTGAATGCGGCGGATGGTGTCCGGAGGGTCGGTTGGCCGAAGATGGCACAATCCCGAAACGTTACCCGGTGATGGAGTTGGCAAATGCCGGGTATGCCGAGCGGACTGCGCGAAACGTAGCCGATTCAGATGGCACGCTTATTATTTCAAATGGAGTTCCGCTTGGCGGAACTCGTGAGACTGTTGATCGCTGTATCGAGATGCGAAAGCCGCATCTGATTATTGATTGCGCGAGGAGGAGCGTTCAGGAAACGATCGAAGTGGCCACAGAGTTCGTTACAAATCTGTCATTCCGAGTCGCGCAGACGACGAGGAACCTCTCGAACATCCCCAAATCGCCTGGCGAATTGGGAGATCCCTCGCATTCGCTCGGGATGACGATCGTGTTGAACGTGGCCGGTCCACGGGCCAGTCAATGGCCCGAAGGTGACAAAACTGCGCAACGAATTGTGTCGGGCATTCTGCGCCGCTTAGTGGACAGAACGACGCCATTGAATACAGTTCGACACTCGCCACGCGGCGACCCCTGAACATGGCATCAAGCGAAGCAGAAATTCAACGTCAGAAAGAAATGCAGCAGGCCGAGGAGCTGCTTTTTAGCGGCCGGCAGGAACTCGGTTTTGCCAAGGGGCTTTTCCTGGGAAATTTCGTGGCCGATTGGGTAATGCCGTATCCGAGGCTCGACCCGACCCGGCAGACGGAACTGGAGAGTGCACTGAGCGAAGTGCGCCAAATGCTCGATCGCGATCTCGATCCGGACTGGATCGATCGCAATGCCGACATCCCGCGCCACCTCGTCGAGGGCCTTGCTCGCACGGGCGTTCTTGGAATGACGGCGCCACGGGAAGTTGGCGGCCGCGGTTTCTCGCAAATGCAGTACTGCCGGATCCTGGAGGAGATCGGAAAACGGGACGCTTCCACTTCGGTCTTTGTTAACGCTCATCACTCGATTGGAATCCGTGCCCTGCTCTTGTTCGGTACCCGTGAACAGCAAGCGCAATGGTTGCCCTCGCTGGTCGCTGGAGAAAAGCTGGCAGCGTTCGCGTTGACCGAACGGGAGGCTGGATCAGACGCCGCCAATGTCCGAATGACCGCTACTCCGAGCGACGACGGCTCGCATTACGTTTTGAATGGCGAGAAACGTTACATCACCAATGCCGCAGTGTCGCAGGTCTGGACGGTGATGGCGCGAACGCCGGTTCCGAACAAGCCGGGCAAAGACGCGATTACCGCTTTTTTGGTCACGCCGGACACCCGCGGTGTGGAAATGATCGAAGGTCGAATGCCAAAGCTCGGGATTCGCGGCACTGCCACGGGGCGCTTCCGTTTAAACAATGTGCGTGTGCCGAAAGAAAATATTCTCGGCCCGCTCGGCAAAGGTTTGCGCGTCGCGCTGACCGTTCTGGATTTCGGGCGCACCACTTTCGGAGCTTGTTGCACCGGCGCGGCCAAACATTGCCTGCAGCTGGCGATCGAACACGCCAATTCGCGTCAGCAATTCAAAAAAACCCTGGGCAATTTCGATCTGGTAAAAAAGAAAATCGCGCGCATGGCGGCCGACGTTTACGCGATGGAAGCAATGACCAACGTAACCGCATCGCTGATCGATCGCGGTCTCGAGGATTACATGATTGAGACTGCGATGCTGAAAGTTTTCACGACTGATCGGCTATGGGAAGCGGTCAACGACGCCTTCCAAATTCACGGCGGCTCCGCTTACTTCGATGATAATCCGTTGGGTCGAATGTTGCGCGACGCGCGGATCAATCAGATCGGCGAAGGGTCGAACGAAGTATTGACCTCGTTTATCGCGCTGGTCGGAATGCGTGGGCCAGGAATGGAGTTCAAGGAAATTTACGACACCATGACTTCGTTCGCGTTCAACCGCATGGGTAAGGCTTGGAGCGCGGGCTTGCATCGCCTTGGCGCGGCGGTCCGAACGCCGAATGTGCCGGTGCAAAGCGCTGAGCTGCGTGGTTTCGCCGGGCGATTGGGGAGATTAATCTGGCGGTTCAACGTCGCGGTTAATCGCTGCCTCGTCGTTTATCGCGAACCGGTGCTGGACATGCAGTTGATCCAGGAGCGGATTGCGGGCGCGGCCATGGAACTTTTCGCCTCGACCTGCGCCCTTAGTCGCTGGGACTCGGAGTTACAGGCGCGCGGCCGAAATGGCGGAGCGCCCCCACCCGATTTTAGCGCGCCCGCTTATTTCCTGCGCAAATCGATTCGGCACGCCAAGAAATTGTTGGCGGAGTTGAACGATAACGACGATCACGCGTTGCTCGATACGGCAAACGCCGCGTTGCGGGCGACGAAATAGCGGTCGCGGCGTGGCTGCTGGCACGCTGTTTCCTCATTTGCGACCGCGGGAATAGGCGGCACGAATCAGGCTCCCTGCAACGCGTGACCGAAGGTTCCGGAAATCACGACGCAACAACCGCGGCTAATCAAGCCGCTTCCACGACTGAGCTACGAGGAGGCAGTACCGCGGCGAAAATTGAATTCGGCGTTATCGCCGCGATCGCTCTTGTCCTTGCTGGCCATGTTTTTGGCGGCGTTCCAACTGCCGACTTCGCGGATGGATGAGGGAACGCTGCTGGTTTATCCCCGAGCAGGTTTTGAAGGGAAAACTGCCGTACCGTGATTTCGAGACCTTTTATGGCCCGCCGAATCCGTTTCTGCTCGCTGTGGTCTATTAAATAGGAGGCATCGGGCTCACCCCGGAACGGGCGACCAGATTCGCCTACCGGCTCATCCTTCTCGGCGCCATGTTGTGTCTTGCCCGGCGTTGGAACTCCACCGTCGCTTCCGGGTGCACGCTTTTTGCCGCGCTCTTTCTGGTGAGTCTGGGTGTCGCGGCTTATGTGTGGACGGGGGCGGCTGGCCTGCGCCCTGGAGATGAATCCGAGCAGGCAATCGACCCGGTTCGCGTCTCCCCGCCGATATCTGTCGGGCGGATTGGCTCTTCTCGACCGGAGCTTCGCATGTCTGGAACGAACCAAATGCGTCCAGCGAGCTCGGCTCGGATGCATCAAACCAAATGGTGCGATCGCGATTTGAGATTTGCGGCGAATTCGGAGCCTACTTGCTCTGCCGTCGCAGGAAAGATGGAAGCTAAGGTGACGGCGAGCGGCGCCGGCCTCTTGGCCTGCTTCTAGCTGCTCCGGAGGCATGGCCTCCTCCCCACTGGTGGATTCCGCGCCGTTCGATTTTCACGGCAAACGCGTGCTCATTTTCATCGTTGCCTACAACGCCGCGCGCACGATTGAAGAAGTGCTCAACCGCATTCCGTCTTCGCTGCATTCGAGCGCGGTCGAAGTGCTGATTATCGATGATTCGTCGGCGGACGATACTTTCGTCGAAGGGTTGCGCTTTCAGCATCAACGTCCGCCTTTCCAAATCACCGTGCTCCGGACGCCGGAGAACCAGGGTTACGGCGGTAATCAGAAGCTCGGTTATCGCTACGCCATCGATCACGGATTCGATATCGTCGCCCTCCTGCACGGCGACGGCCAGTATGCGCCGGAAAAACTGCCGGAGTTGCTTGCTCCGCTGGTTCGGGACGAAGCCGATGCCGTCTTCGGTTCGCGCATGATCGACAAGAAAGCGGCGCGAACGGGCGGAATGCCGTACTACAAATGGATCGGCAACCAGATCCTGACCACTTTCCAAAACTGGATGCTGCAAACGAACCTGTCGGAGTTTCACTCCGGCTATCGCCTGTATGCCACCCACGCGCTCGCGCAACTGCCGTTCGAATGCAATAGCGGGGCCTTTCACTTCGACACCGAGATTATCATTCAGCTGGTTCTGAAAAAATTCCGCATTCTGGAGCTGCCGATTCCAACCTTTTACGGCGACGAAATCTGTCACGTCAACGGACTGCAATACGCCCTCAATGTTTGTAAAGCGATGGTGCGGGCACGGCTGCATCAAATGAATTTGTTTTTCGATCGCAAGTTCGATGTCGCGCCGCCGGAAGAAACCTACGACCTCAAGCTCGGGTTCACCTCTTCCCACACCATGGCGATCGATGCCGCGCGCAGCGGCGCTCACGTGCTGGATGTCGGCTGCGGACGCGGGTATGTGGGGGCCGAGTTGGTGAAAAAGGGGTGCGCGGTCACGGGGATGGACCGTCTGATCCCGGCTGAAGGCCAGAAGAAAATGCAGTTCATTCACTGGGATCTCGATCGCAAGGAATTTCCCGTCAACGTTTCCCAGTTCGATCAAATCTTCATGCTCGACATCATCGAGCATTTGAAGCGGCCGGAGGAATTCATGGACGAATTGCGTTTTGCGACCGGTTGCAAGCGCCCCGAAGTGATCATCACCACCGCCAACATCGGATTTTTCGCGACCCGCCTGATGCTACTCCTGGGGCAGTTCAATTACGGGAAGAAAGGTATCTTGGACGCCACCCATACCCGCCTCTTTACCTTTCGTTCGCTGCGCGAATTGCTCCGGCAATCCGGTTACAAGATTCTCGACGTGCGCGGCATTCCCGCGCCCTATCCGAAGGCGCTCGGAACCAATTTCATCAGCCGGCTCCTGGTCTGGGCTAACGAGAAGTTGATTTCACTGAGTCGGTCTTTCTTCTCCTATCAAATTTTTGTGCGCGCCCAGGCCCTGCCGACGGTAAACAATCTGTTGTGCGAGACTATCAACACCAGCCAGGAATTGCGGCAGAATGCGCTGCCCAATTTACTTCAAGATCTGGAGCGCCCGCAGCAAACCTTCGGGCACAAGCTCGTATAATCCGAATTTGACGAACAGAATCTGGTACTGCCGCAGATCGAACGCGCACAGCGCCATGATGGAAAGAGCGAGCCAAAGATCGGCTCGGCGGAAGCGGGCAAACAGGGCCACCAAATAGCTCGCGGCCAGGAAGCACAACGGCAGATCCCACATGTTGGCATAGCGCAGGTTCATTCCGTAGCGGACATTGCACATCACAAGAAAGCTCGCGGCCAGGAAGGCCGTCAGAAAGATCACGGCGGAGTTGCTTCGTTTGAGCGTGAAAATGGCGCCGAATGCGAGCAAGAGGACAATCGGACTAACTAACGATAAATCGACAAGGTAGCGATACCAGGGTCCGTCCCCGGTTTTGAGGGCGTAGGGCAGAACGGCGGCCTTGCTTACGAGCAATTGATAGATGTGGATCGCGGTGCCTAGCGACCCGCAGAGATTCACCAGGATGGCAACTCCGAGGAGTGGGCCGACCAGGGTCGT
>Ga0070676_10001068_pt1 | contig 13657 bp, 6 predicted proteins | sample KBSM53metaG_FD_64667 | JGI IMG/M metagenome (GOLD analysis project Ga0070676, IMG submission 64667) | Miscanthus rhizosphere microbial communities from Kellogg Biological Station, Michigan, USA - KBS M5-3 metaG | ecosystem: Host-associated > Plants > Roots > Rhizosphere > Soil ...
CCGGCCGGCGTGCCCGACGGCTTCCAGCCGCACGTCGAGCTGCTGTACGATCTGCAGCTGCTGGCGTATCAGTCGGACCTGACGCGCGTCATCACGTTCATGTACGGCCGCGAGCAGACCGGCCGTCCCTATCCGCAGATCGGCATTCCCGAGCCGCACCACCCGTTGACGCACCACCAGAACGACGCCGAGAAGATGCGGAAGTGCACGGTGATCCAGACCTACCACGTGCGGCTGTTCGCGTCGTACCTCGAGAAGCTGCGGGCGACACCGGACGGTGACGGGACGCTCCTCGACAACCTGGTGCTGCTCTATGGCGGCGGCATCAGCAACAGCGACCGGCACACGCACGGTCCGCTGCCGACGCTGCTCCTTGGCGGCGGGGCGGGCACACTCAAGGGCGGTCGCCACATGGTGTATCCACAGGACACGCCGCTCACCAACCTGCAGCTGACGCTGCTCGACAAGATGGGCGTGCCGGCCGATCGGCTCGGCGACAGCACCGGACGCTTCACCGAGCTGGCGGATCTGGCTTAGCCAGCGCGCTCGCCTCGCCGCGGAAGCCCTGGAGCATCAGGGCTGCCCTCCAGACCTCGGACACCGCCGTGGCCGCGGCGGCCGACGAGATGAACTGACTCCGGACGGTCTGCGATCCGCATCCGCAGCGCAGGATCGAGTGCCCTCCTGCCTCCGAGGGGATCAGCTCGCAGGTGATCACCTGTTCGCCACGCGACAGGGTCCAGAACGGAATCAACGCGGGGGTGTGAATCGCTTGCTGCACGGCTGTAGTGCGAGCACGCTGTGTGCCAGTGAGGGATACTACCGCAGTCCGCGCACGGGATGTGGCCGCGCCGGATCCGCCCGAATTCCACGATTCGAAACTCGGCTGCAAGAGAGGCAGAGGCTCAACGAGCAATCATTTCTGTAACTCCTGTAAGAAGAGCCAGCCAACCCAAGCGTGGTCGCGTATGGCGCCAGAAAGATCGCGGCGATGATCTTGCACCACGTTCGGGCAACTCTGCCGGGTACCCCTTTGCCCTGCAGACGGTAGATGCCCACGATTCCACGACTGACGGGCGGCGGCGGCGAGCTGCTCAGCATCGAGCTCCTCGAAGAGCACGCGCGCCGGATGGCGGCGCTGATCTCCATCGCCCCGTTGAGGCGGCGTGAAGGCCGTACGCACCTGCGCCGGCTGTCGGACCACATGCGGGCGCTGCGCGCGATCTATGCGGATCTCGCCGAAGACGCCCGCCGGGAGGCCGTGTCGCCGGCCGCCGAATGGCTGCTCGACAATTTCCACGTCGTCTCCGCCGCGGCGCGCGACATCCAGCACGATCTCCCGGCCTCGTTCTTCCGCCGGCTTCCGCGCGTCGCCTCGGATGAGTTCGTGGGGCTGCCACGCATCTACGCTTTGGCGCTCGAGCTCATCGGATCCAGCGCGGGCCGCCTGGAAGCACAGCGCCTGCAGCGCTTCATTGCCGCCTTCCAGTCGATCACGCCGCTGACCATCGGCGAACTCTGGGCCTGGCCGAGCGTGTTGAAGCTTGCGCTCATCGACTATCTGCGCGAACGCAGCGAGACCCTCGCGCACATGCGTGGACACCGGGTCGCTGCGGATCGCCTGGCGTCGGCCCTCGAGACCGGCACGCCGGGTGGCGACAGCTGGCCGTCGGATGCGCATCCGGCGTTCGTCACGCGGCTCTTGCGGCGCTCACGAGCGCTCGGAACGCTTGCCGCCGCTCTGCATCGCCAGCTCGATGCGGCGCTGTCGCTGCGGGGGGAAACGCTCGAGGACGCAATCCGCGTCGATGGCCAGCACCAGGCGGCGCAGCAGGCCGCCTTCGCCAACCTCATCTCCAGCCTGCGGTTCATCGGGACGTTCGATTGGAGCGAGTTCTTCGAGAGCGTCAGCCTCGTGGAGCAGGTGCTGCAGCGCGATCCGGCCGGTGTCTACGGGCGGATGGACTTCCGGAGCCGCGACCGCTATCGCCACGCGGTCGAAGAGCTGGCGCGGCCGACCGGGGACGCGCAGCTGCGGCTCGCGTTGAAAACGGTCGAGCGCGCCCGGCAGGCGCATGTGCGGAACGCGAGCGATCCGGCGGCGCACGTCGGCCATCATCTGATCGGCGCGGGCCGGTATTCGTTCGAACGCAGTATCGCCTGGCGGCCGGATTTCCGGCAGGGCGTGCGCCGATCCTTCTTTGCCTGGGCCACGCCGATCTATCTCGGGAGCATCGCCGCCGGCACCGCCGCGCTCGTAGCGGTGGCGGTGGGATATGCCGCCAGACATGGATGGCACGGCGCCGCCCTCGTGTTTGTCGCGCTCCTCGCCGTCGTGCCGGCCAGCGAGCTGGTCATCCAGCTGCTGCAGCGCCTCATCAGCTATCTGATCCCGCCGCGCCGGCTGCAGCGCCTCGAGCTGGAGCACGTGCCCGCCGAGGCGCGCACGATGGTGATCGTCCCGACGCTCCTGGACAGCGTCGAGCGCGTCGAGGAACTGGTGGCCCACCTCGAGGTCAATGCCCTGGGCAACCTCGATCCGCGCATCCACTTCGCCCTCCTCAGCGACTTCACCGACGCCGCCGACGAACGGCAGCCTGAGGACGCGGCGATTCTGGAAGCCGCCCGCGCCGGCGTGGAGGCGCTCAACGCGCGCCACCGCGCCAGCGGCGGCGGCGATCGCTTCTTTCTCTTTCACCGCGTGCGGCAGTGGAACGCGCGTGAAGGGCGATGGATGGGGTGGGAACGGAAGCGCGGCAAGATCGAGGAGTTCAACCGCCTGCTTCGCGGCGACACCACCACCAGCTTCACGGTCACGGTCGGCGACCTGTCGATCCTGCCGGACGTCAAGTACTGCCTCACGCTCGACAGCGACACCCGGCTGCCACGCGGCGTCGCCCGCGAGCTGATCGGCATCATCGTGCACCCGCTGAATCACGCCACCTTCGACCCCGCGGTGGGCCGCGTGACGAGCGGCTACGGCGTGCTGCAGCCGCGGGTCAGCGTGACCTTCATGTCCGCGGCGGGCTCGCTGTTCGCCCGGCTGTACTCGGGACACACCGGCGTCGATCCCTATTCGGCGGCAGTGTCCGACACCTATCAGGATCTGTTTGCCGAGGGCATCTTCACCGGCAAGGGGCTTTACGACGTCGATGCCTTCAGCGCCGCCCTCGAAGACTCGGTGCCGGAGAACTCGCTGCTTTCTCACGACCTGTTCGAAGGGCTGCACGCCCGCGTGGCGCTCGTGTCGGACGTCGAGCTCGTGGACGACTATCCGTCGAGCGTGCTCTCACATGCGAGGCGTCAGCATCGCTGGGTGCGCGGCGACTGGCAGATCCTCTTCTGGCTGTTTCCGTTCGTGCCGTCGCGCCGCGGGCTCAAACGCAATCCGCTCACGGCCATCGGCCGCTGGAAGATTCTCGACAACCTGAGACGCAGCCTGGTGGCGCCGGCGCTGCTGGCGCTGCTCGTAGCGGGCTGGCTGGTGTTGCCGGGCCGTCCAGCCGCCTGGACGGCCATCGTGCTGGGCGTGGCCGCTTCGCAACTGCTGCCGTTCCTGGCCCGCCTGCTCATCGGGCCGCAACGATCGCAGTCGCTGCCGGTGTTCCTGAGCAATCTCCGGGACGACACGGCCACGGCCGTGGCGCAGATCTTCCTGACCCTCACGCTGCTCGCGTTTCACGCCGTCGACGCGGTGCACGCGATCACGGTGACGCTGACGCGGCTGGTGGTGACCAAGCGACGGCTGCTCGAGTGGGAAACCGCCGCCAGCACCGCCGCGCGTGCGTCCGGTCTCGTGGGCCGCCGTGGTCTGCGCCGATTCTTCGTCGAGATGATCTCCAGCCCGATCGTCGCCGGCGTCGTGGCGCTGGCGCTGATCGCGTGGCGGCACGACGCCCTGCCAGTGGCGGTGCCGTTTCTCCTGCTGTGGGTCGGCGCTCCGGTCATGGCCTACCGGCTCAGCCTGCCGGTCAGCCCGCGCGTCCGGGACCTGCGCGATGACGAGCAGGCGCGGCTGCGGCTGACCGCACGCGCGACCTGGCGCTACTTCGAGGCCTTCGTCACCGAGGCCGATGGCTGGCTGCCGCCCGACAACTTCCAGGAAGGCGAGGGCGGCGAGCCGGGTCGCGTCGCGCATCGCACGTCGCCGACCAACATCGGGATGACGCTGCTCTCGACGATGGCGGCGCACGATCTGGGCTACCTGACCACGGACCGGCTGCTGTTCCGTCTCGAGGCGACGCTGCGCACCGTCGAGACCCTCGAGCGCCACGAGGGACATCTCCTCAACTGGTACGACACCTCGACACGGGCGGCGTTGCTGCCGCGCTACATCTCCACCGTCGACAGCGGCAACCTGGCAGCGGCGCTCCTGGTCATCGCCCAGGGTCTCGAGGAGCTGGACCAGCACCCGCAGACGCTGGCGCAACGCCGGCACGGGCTCGCTGATACCGCAGCGCTCCTGGCGCAGGCGTCGTCGTCGGCCTCGCGGTCGGAGACGAGGCCGGCTCTCAGTGCCATCAACGGCATCGCTCGCGCGATCGCGAAGCCGGTCGCGGATTCCGCCGCGCGTGCCGCCGCGCGGGCCGCGACGGCCGCGCCCGAGGCGTATGTGGCGGAGCTGGAGCAGGCCGCCGCGGAGTTGGAGGGGCGTGTAGGTGAAGACGATCTCGCCGACGTGCTCTTCTGGTCACGCGCCGTGCTCGACGGTCTCGCAACGCTCCAGCAGAAGCCGACCGTCACGGCGGCCGCGTGTCAGGCGCTGGCGGCCCGCGCCCGCGCCCTTGCGGACGCCATGCGGTTCGAGTTCCTCTACGACCGCCGCCGCCGGCTGTTCGCCATCGGCTACCGGGTGTCCGACGCTGACGGCCCCGGCCGGTTCGATGGGTCGTTCTACGACCTGCTGGCATCGGAAGCGCGCCTGGCCAGCTTCGTGGCGATCGCCAAAGGCGACGTGCCGCAAAGCCACTGGTTCCATCTCGGGCGCCTGGTCACGAACGTGAACGGCCAGGCCACGCTCGTCTCGTGGGGCGGCACCATGTTCGAGTATTTGATGCCGCAGCTGCTGATGCGCAGCTTCGCCGGCACGCTGCTCGATCGAAGTTGTCACGCGGCCGTGCGGCGCCAGATCGACTACGCGCAGCAGCGGCGGGTGCCGTGGGGCATCTCGGAGTCGGCCTACGCGTTTACGGACCGCGACGGCGTCTATCAGTACCGCGCCTTCGGCGTCCCCGGGCTCGGCCTTCGGCGCGGCCTCGTCGACGATCTGGTCATCGCGCCGTACGCCACGGTGCTCTCCAGCCATATCGCCCCGTCCGAAGCCGTCGACAATCTCGATCGGCTCGCCGCGCTCGGCGTCGAGGGGCGCTACGGGTTCTACGAATCCATCGACTACAACCCGCGCGTGCGGGGCGCCGACATGTCGGCGAGCGGGCCACAGGGGCCGATGGTCGTGCGCGCCTACTTCTCGCATCACCAGGGCATGTCGCTCGTAGCTCTGGCCAACGCCGTGTGCCAGGACGTCTTCGTCACCCGCTTCCATTCCGACCCGCGGATTCAGGCCACCGAGCTGCTGCTGCAGGAACGCGTCCCGCGCGAAGCGATCCTGTCGGAGCCGCGGCCGGCGGAAACCGCGACGGCGCCGCCGTCGCTGCCGGTCTATGCCTCGCGGCGTTTCGTGGCGCCGGACACCCCGATCGTCCACACGCACTTTCTCTCGAACGGGCGCTACACGGTGGCCGTCACGCAGGCCGGCGGCGGGTACAGCCAGTGGAAGGACATCTCCGTCACCCGCCGGCGCGAGGATCCCACCTCGGATCCGGGCGCCCAGTACATCTATCTGCGCGATCCATGGTCCGGCCGTACCTGGTCCGCCACCTATCAGCCGGTGTGCGAGCCTCCGGATTCGTTCGAGGCGGTCTTCGACCTCGACAAAGTGACCTTCCGCCGCCGCGACCTCGACATCGAAACGCGGCTCGACGTCACGGTGTCGTCGGAGGACGACGTCGAAGTCCGCCGGCTGACGCTCACGAACCGGAGCGGACAGACCCGCGAGGTCGAGGTGACCAGCTACGCCGAGATCGCGCTGGCGCGACCGCGCGACGACTTCGCGCACCCCGCCTTCGGCAAGCTGTTCATCGAGTCAGAGTTCGACCCGCAGAGCGCCGGCCTGCTCTTCACGCGGCGCCCGCGCGGTGTCGACGAGTCGACGATGGTGGCGTTTCACGCGCTCGGTGTCGACGGCCCGCGGCTGGGCGGCGCCATCGAATGGGAAACCGATCGCGCGCGCTTCCTCGGGCGCGGCCGTACCCCGGCCAACCCGCAGTCGCTCGACGGCCGGGCGTTGTCGGGGACGACGGGCGCGGTGCTCGACCCGATCGGTGCGCTGCGCGAGCGCATCCGGCTGGCGCCGGGCGCCACCGTCAGAGTCTTGTTCGCCACCGGCGTGGCCGCCGACCGCGCCAGCGCCCTGGCGCTGGCGCGCAAGTATCGCGATCGCGCCGCCGCGGCACGCGCCTTCTCGATGGCGTTCACTCACGTGCACATCACGCTGCAGCACCTCGGGCTGAGCGATGAGGAGGCGATTCTGCTCGATCGGCTGGCCTCGCGCGTGTTCGGCGCCGACAGCTCGCTCGCCAGCCCATTGGACCTCGCCGCCAACCGCTACGGTCAGCAGAACCTGTGGGGCAAGGACATCTCGGGTGATCTGCCGATCGTGCTCGTCCGGGTGGCGACCCCGGCGACGCTGCCGCTGGTGCGGCAGCTGCTCAACGCGCAGGAGTACTGGCGCGTGAAGGGGCTGCGCGCGGAGCTCGTCATCCTGAACGAGCAGAAGACCGACTATCTCGACGAGATGCACCACCTGCTGACGGCGCTGCTTCAGGAGGCGCCGTGGAGCGGATGGTTCGGCAAACCGGGCGGGACGTTCCTGCTGCGGTCCGAGGGGATGGCGCCGGCGGATCTGCATCTGCTGGGCGCGGTGGCCCGCGCCGTCCTGCCCGGGGATCTGGGCGAGCTCTCCTTGCAACTCGAACGGCCGGCCGCATGGCTGTACGACGAACACGAGGTCCCGCGCACCGCCGTACTGCGCGTGCCCGCGCCATCGCCGGACGTCATGGACGTGCCGGACCTGGTGATGGGCAACGGCCTCGGCGGATTCACTCCGGACGGCCGCGAATACGTCGTCACGCTGGACGGAGATCGGGAGACTCCGCTGCCGTGGTCCAACGTCCTGGCCAATCCCGGCTTCGGTACCATCGTGAGCAGCACCGGCTCGGCGTTCACCTGGGCGGGCAACAGCCGCGAAAACCGCATCACACCGTTTGCCAACGACCCGCTGACGGACCCGACCGCGGAGGCCATCTTTCTGCGGGACGAGGACCTCGACACCGTGTGGAGCGCGACACCGGGGCCGCTGCCGCGACGCAACGACAGCGGTCGTTGGGTGATTCGTCACGCCGCTGGCGTGACCCGCTACCGTCATGCCACCGCGGACGTGTTACAGGAGCTGGCGGTCTTCGTCGCGCCGGACGATCCGGTGAAGATGTCGGTCCTCACCGTGACCAACACGTCGGCGCGGCCGCTGCGTCTCAGCGTCTTCGGCTATGTCGAATGGTGCCTGGGGCCGCCGCGCAGCGGAGAACAACGCTTCGTCGTCACCGACGTCGACCCCGAGCCGGGCACGATCGTCGCGAGAAACAGCTACAACACCGAGTTCGCCGACCACGTGGCGTTCTTTCGTGCGAGCGACGCGCCGGCCGCCTATACGGCCGATCGGGCCGAGTTCGTCGGGCGCGATCGGACGCTGCAGGCGCCGGCGGCGCTCTTCCGGAGCCGGCTGACGGGGCGGGTGGGCGCCGGCCTGGACCCCTGCGCCGCGCTTCAAGTGACGTGGGAGCTTGCTCCCGGCGAGACGCGGCAGCTGGCGTTCGCGCTGGGCCAGGGGCGCGATCTCGCTCGAGCCCGCGAATTGGCGGCCCGCTACGGCAGCGTGGCCACCGCCCTCGAGACGCTCGCCGACAGCGAACGGCGCTGGGACGAGTGGCTCGGCGCGGTCCAGGTGCACACGCCGGACGATTCCTTCGATCTCATGGTCAACCGGTGGGTGCTCTACCAGACGCTCGCGTGCCGCATCTGGGCGCGCAGCGGACCGTATCAGCCTGGCGGCGCGTTTGGATTCCGCGATCAACTCCAGGACGTCCTGGCGCTGCTCCAGACACGGCCCGACGTCTGCCGCGCGCACCTGCTCCAGGTGGCCGCGCACCAGTTCGTCGAGGGCGACGTCCAGCACTGGTGGCATCCGCCTTCCGGCCGCGGGACTCGGACCCGCTGTTCCGACGATCTGCTGTGGCTGCCGTATGCGGTGGCCCGCTACGTCGAGGCCACCGGCGACGAGGCCGTGCTCGACGAAGTCGTGCCGTTTCTGGAGGCGCCGGTGCTGGAGCCGCACCAGGACGAGACGTATCTCCTGCCGCACATCTCCTCGCAGGCCGCCCCGCTGTTCGAGCACGCCGTCCGCGCGATTACGCACTCTATGAAGTACGGAGCCCACGGTCTTCCGTTGATGGGCTCCGGCGACTGGAACGACGGCATGAACCGCGTCGGCAACGAAGGCCGTGGCGAGAGCGTGTGGCTCGGCTGGTTCCTGGTCACCGTGTTCACCGAGTTCGCGCCCCTCTGCGAGCGCCGCGGACAGCTCGATCTGGCCCGTCGCTTTCAGACCGAGGCGAAGTGGCTCGCCGGCATGCTCGAACTGGCGTGGGACGGGGACTGGTACCGGCGGGCGTACTTCGACGACGGGTCGCCGCTCGGTTCGGTGCTCAACGAGGAGTGCAAGCTCGATTCGCTGACGCAGTCGTGGGCGGTGCTCTCGGGGGGCGCCGAGCCTCGCCGCGCCGAGCGGGCGATGCACGCGGTGCGCGCCAACCTGGTCCGCCGTGACGCGCAGCTCGTGCTGCTGTTGACGCCGCCGTTCGATCGGATGGCGCGGGATCCCGGCTACATCAAGGGCTATCTGCCCGGCATCCGCGAAAACGGCGGCCAATATACCCACGCCGCGCTGTGGGTGGTGATCGCGCTGGCACGGCTCGGACTCGGCGTCGAGGCGATGGAACTCTTCCACATGATCAACCCGATCAACCACACGCGCACGCCGGAGCAGATTGAGCGATACAAGGCCGAGCCGTATGCGGTCGCCGCCGACGTCTACGCACATCCGATGCATATCGGCCGCGGCGGTTGGACGTGGTACACGGGCTCGGCGGGGTGGATGTATCAGGCCGCGGTGCAGGCGCTCTTGGGGCTGCGCCGGACCGGAACGACCATGCGTATCGATCCCTGCATCCCGCCGACGTGGCCCGAGTATTCGATCGTCTGGCGGGTTGGCCGTTCCTGCTACCGGTTCGCCGTGTCGAACCCGGGCCACGTCTCGTCAGGCGTCGAGCACGCCGAACTGGACGGCGCTCCAGTCGATGCCGCCGCGATTCCGCTGGTCGACGACGGCGGCACCCACGACGTCATCGTGACGTTGGGCGTGACCGTCTCCACCGCCCTGAACAGCGCCGCGGCCAGCCGCGCGCGTTAGCCGGGGAAGCGCATGTAGGCGATGACGTCGGCCGCATCCTGCACGCTCATGCGAAAGCGCGGCATGGGCGGCCGCAGCTGTTCGCCGTTCCGCCCGATCGCGCCTTCCGTCAGCAGCCGCAGCGCCAGTTCGTCGGTGTAGCCGGGCAGCCCGCGGTTTCTCGGCGCCCGCATGGCCCAGTCGTTCGGCCACGGCGGCGCAAAGGGAATGGGCGCGCCGAGAAAACGCTCGGACTGCACGATGCCGCCGCGCGCGTCGCGGCCGGAATGGCATTCGATGCACATGGCCACGTGTTCGACGAGGTAGCGGCCGTGCTCGGCGTTGCCTCGTGGAAGTGTCGTGACCGCTGTCGGCCGGATGGACGGCGCCGTTGCCGGCCGCTGCGATTGCAGCGGAGACGCCGTCAAGACCAGCATCGACAGCGCGCCGATCGAGGCCGATCGAAGGATTCGCATGTCCGCCTCCCAGGGCGATTATCTCGGGAAAGCGGCGGAAACGGACTCGACCGCGCCACGTCTCGACGCCGCTGCCTCAGCAGCCTAAGATGGGCGGCGATGCCCGTCGCCCTCGCCCTCGTCCTCGCGCTGATCGTGAGCGCGCGCGCCGCCGCGGCCGAAGAAAAGGAGATTCCGCTGTTCCCGCTGCCCGAGGTGGTGCTGTTCCCGAACACGGATCGGCCGCTCTTGATTTACGAGCCTCGATACCGCGAGATGGTTGCCGACGCGCTGAAGGGCGACCGGACGATCGGCATGGTGCGGCTGCGCCCCGGGTTCGAGAAGGACTACGACGGGCGTCCGCCGATCGACGCGGTCGGCTGCGCCGGCGTCATCCAGGAGTCTGAACAGCTGCCCGACGGGCGCTACATCATCCTGCTGCGCGGGCTGACGACGTTTCGTGTCCTCAGCGAGGATCAGCGGAAACCCTACCGTCTCGCGCGCGTCGAGATCATTCCGGAGCTCCTGAAGGACGAAGACCGCGCTCCGCTCAGCGCCGTGCGCGAGCGGTTGGCGGCGTTGCTCGTCACCGTGCTGCCGGCCGGCGCCGAGTTGCCGGACCCCGCGCTCGACGATGCGGAGTTCATCAACCTCCTCGCGCAGGCGTTGAAGATGCCCGAATCGGACCGGCAGGATCTGCTCGAGCGCCCCAGCGTCTTGTCGCGGGCGCGTGCGCTCGTCGATCGTCTCGACCGGCGGTAGTGTTGCGCGCACGGCGATGCGCTATCGTGTGAGTTCGTCCGGAGGACGACCATGAAACTGGCGATGTTCTGCGGTCTCCTGCTGCTGGTGCAGTCGGTGGAGGCCGCCACCGTCGACGGCCTGAAGATTCACTCCACGATCACGGGCACGGGCCGGACCACGGTGTTTCTCGTCCACGGCTATACCTGTGACGACACGACCTGGTCCGAGCAGGTGCCCGCGTTGTCGAAGCAGTTCCGCGTGGTCACTCTGGATCTGCCGGGCCACGGCAAGAGCGACACGCCGACGGTGGAGCAGTTCTCGATGGACTTGTTCGCGCGCGCCATCGAGGCCGTTCGGGCGGAGGTCGGCGCCGAACGGGTCGTGCTCGTCGGCCACAGCATGGGCACGCCGGCGATCCTCAAGTATGCGAACCGGTTTCCTGCCCATACCGCTGCGCTGGTCTTCGTGGACGGCCTGATGCCGGCACCGGCAGGCGCGCGCGGCGCGGCGCCGGCCGCGCCGTCGAATGCCGGCTCACGGATGGGCGGGCCGAACGGTCGTCAGAACCGCGAAGCCATGATCCAGCGCTTCTTCGTGCCGGGCACGACACCGGCGATCCGGAAGCACGTGCTCGACATGATGCTGGGTGCACCGGAAGCGACGGCCGTGGGGGCCATGAACGCGACAGCCGACCCCGCAGGCCGCACGATCGATGTGCCCGCTGTACCGCTGCTGGGTATCTACGCCGAGCCCGCGCCGGTTGCCACGCGCGACACCGTACTGAAGAACTTTCCGAAGGCCGATTTCATCCAGGTCGCCGGCACGGGCCATTTTCTGATGCTGGAAAAACCGGCCGAGTTCAACACCATCCTGCTGAAGTTCCTCACCTCCTTGCACTGAACCGCTGATGACACACTCACCTGCGACGACGATCGGGCGCGCCGCGCTCGTTGCCCTCGGCCTGGCCACGGCCGTCTCCTGCACCGCACCCGCGCCCAAACCGGCCGAACCCGTCACCAGCGCCGGCCGTGGTGCGCCGGTGTCGCCCGCCATCCCGTGGGAGACGTGGCGGAACGCCGACGACATCGAAGCGTTCCCGTTCACCGAGATCAAGGGCTATCCGGAGAAGTACTGGCTGGTGGGCCCCTTCGATCCGGGCGCCTCCGGGAAGCAGGAGGGCGCGTCCGATTACCGACTGAAAGGGTTCCTCGGCTCGGCGCAGAACGGCGAGGCGCCGCCCGGCATCGAGCCGCTCAAGGTGGACGTCTTCACCTCGAAAGACTTCTACGCGGACCGCGCCCTGTGGACCGACAAGCGGTACTTCCGTTGCAACGCCCCTTACGGCCTTGAGCAGCAGTGGCGCCGCGACATGATCGGCAAGATGCCGCCGGCCACGGCGTCGTGGGGCTACTGCGATCGCGACTACCCGCGCGAGGCGATGGTCAGCCCCTACAAGTTCAAGACGGCGCAGGCTCATTACGAGGCGCTGCTCGAGGAGGCGAAGAAGCGCGGCGGTCCCACCCAGCACACCTACGCCACCGTGCCGGGCGAGTGGAGCGGGCGCTACGTGTGGCACCGCGGCCAGAACTGGTACGCCGAGCTGCTGTGGAACCAGTATCCGACGCTGCTCTCGCTGCTCACCGAGGAGTACCAGACCCGGATGGTGCAGGAGGCCTACCACGACGCGCACGACAACGCGCCGCAGTGGCCGGCGCAGTACTGCTGGCCCGAAGGCTTCATGCGGCGCTGGCACTACCACGCCGTCACCAACCAGCCGCACTCGGTCATCGTGACGCCAACGCTGGTGCAGTTCCTCGCCGGCGACGCCGACAACTTCATCACCAACATTCACATCGGCCGGTCGTTCAAGATGGACGGCGCGGTGCCCCACCTCGGTCCCGACGCGCCGCAGTGGTACGGCGACACCATCGGCTTCTGGGACGGCGATGCGCTGATCACCTGGTCGTCGAGCATCCAGGGCTGGAAGGTGCATGGCAACTTCGAGTTCTCGAACAAGCTGCAGACGGTGGAGATCTACACGCCGCACCGCGACAAGGACGGGAAGTTCGTCGGCCTCGACCACGAAGGCGTCTTTTACGATCCGGAGGCGCTCGTCGAGCCGATCCGCATGACCCGCACGCTCGAGCGCGTCAGCGGATTCGAGGCAGGAGATCCTTTCACGTTCATCGAATGCCTGCAGACGATCTACCCGATCAACGGCAAGGCGACGCCGGTCGTGTCTGGCAAGGAGATTCAGATCAAGGTGCCGGACTGGTATGGGCGGCCCTGGGCCCAGAACTGGGAAGCGCTCGAGAAGGGGATGACGAAGCCGAAGGAGAAGGAGCTGATCACGTTCCCTTGACGCTCACTCTTACGGAGCGGGATGGCATTGCATGCTCATATTCCACGCGCTATGGCGCTCGTCATCCGTTGGCTGGCTGCAATATGTTCGATTCCGAGGTCTGCAACGTTCTAGATATTGGTTCGGCTTTTTTGACCTTTGACTCATCAATACGGGCCCGGAAGTCTTGCGGAGCCTAACTGAGGCGACTAGACTTCCCAGCACCGTAGCGCACAGCGCACGGTCACGACGCGTTCGCCGGCTCTGGAGTTTCTGTATGTCCAAGAATCCCTTCCGCCGCGCTTGGTCGTCGACGTTCCGTCTCCTGGCTGGTCTCGGGGCTATCGGTCTCTTCGGCACGTCGGCCGCTGCCAACGTGTTTCCTCCGGCCGAACGTGTGGCCCTCGAATCACGCGTGCTCGCCATTCGCCGGGCGACCCAGCAGATGACGCCGCCGCCGCTAGACCCTCACTCGAGTCAGGCCGTCGCTGCTCAGCAGTGGGGGAACTGGGGCAACTGGGCCAACAACTGGAACAACTGGCGCAACTGGGGGAA
>Ga0070676_10001088_pt1 | contig 13562 bp, 13 predicted proteins | sample KBSM53metaG_FD_64667 | JGI IMG/M metagenome (GOLD analysis project Ga0070676, IMG submission 64667) | Miscanthus rhizosphere microbial communities from Kellogg Biological Station, Michigan, USA - KBS M5-3 metaG | ecosystem: Host-associated > Plants > Roots > Rhizosphere > Soil ...
TGGAACGTCCCCTCGCGGCCCGTCAGCCCCTGCACGAGCAGCCTGGAATTCCTGTCGAGTAGGACCGCCACTACTTACCCCCCGCGAGCGACACAACCTTGTCGGCAGCCTCGCCCATTGAATCAACCGTCGTGAAGTTCAGGCCGCTCTCGCGGAGCAGTCGCTTCCCTTCTTCGACGTTGGTGCCCTCCATGCGAATGACAATCGGCACGCGGACACCCAGTTCCTGCACGGCGGCGATGACCCCCTGCGCCAGCACATCGCAGCGCAGGATGCCACCAAAGATGTTGATCAGCACCGCTTTGACGTTGCTGTCGGCCATGAGAATCCGAAACGCGTTCTTGATCTGCTCGGCGTTGGCGCCACCACCGACATCAAGGAAGTTCGCCGGCTCGCCGCCGGCCAGCTTGATGATGTCCATCGTCGCCATGGCCAGACCTGCACCGTTGACCATGCAGCCGATGTTGCCCTCGAGTCGGATGTAATTCAGAGAGAACTTCGAGGCTTCGACCTCGAGCGGATCCTCTTCGCCCAGATCCCGGAGATCGCGCAGATCCGGATGACGATAGAGCGCGTTGTCGTCGAACGACACTTTCGCGTCGAGCGCGAGCAGGTCGCCGCCGTTGGTCAGGATCAGGGGATTGATCTCGATCATCGACGCGTCGGTTTCGATGAACGCCTTGTAGATCGCATCGAGCAGCTTCACCAGCTTGTTCGCCGGGCCCGAGGCGAGCCCCATACCGAAGGCGAGCTTCCGCCCCTGAAACGGGATCACGCCGGTACCGGGATCGATCTGCTCACGCAGGATTTTCTCCGGCTCCTTGGCCGCGACCTCCTCGATGTCCATGCCTCCCGACGCGCTGCAGATGATGACGGGGCTCGCGGACGCGCGATCGATGACGATGCTCAGATACAGCTCGCGCTCGATCTGCAGGCCTTCCTCGATCAACACGCGCCCGACCTTGCGGCCTTCCGGGCCCGTTTGATGGGTAACCAGCGTCATGCCGATGATCTGCTTCGCGAGTTGCTCGGCCTCGTCGGCCGATTTCGCGATCTTGACGCCGCCGCCTTTCCCGCGACCTCCCGCGTGAATCTGCGCCTTGACGACGGCGATGTTGCCGCCCAGTCGCCGGGCGATCTCGCCAGCTTCCTGAGAGGAAAATGCGACTTCGCCGCGCGGAACGGCCACGCCGAAGCGCGCCAGCACTGACTTGGCTTGATACTCGTGAATTTTCACAGGGGGATCCTGTCTACGGCCGCAAACAACCATCCATCGTAGTCCATCGACGCGGCGCGCGTCCAACCAGCGCTTCGCGAATCTCCAATTACCCACTTCCAATTCCTGAACTGCTCGGTCTTTGCTGCTAGAATGCGCGCCGAAGGAGACAGCATGGCGCGTCTATCGACGGGATCGCTGATGTGTGGTGTGTTCGTCCTGGCCGGCTCGCTTACGTCGTCCGCCGCTCAGGCCCCTCAAGGACAGGCACGAGGCGGCGGGGCTCCGCAGCCACCACCGCAGAACCTGCAGGTGCTGCCGAAAGACATGGCTCGGGCGCAGGTCGTGACAATCATGCAGAACTTCTCCGCCGCGCTGGGCGTGACCTGCAATCATTGCCACGTCTTCAACGGGCCTGGCGACCCGATGAACGATTTCGCGGGAGACACGAAGCCGACGAAGAACATCGCGCGCGCGATGATGCTGATGGTGCGAGAGATCAATCCGACCGTGCAGAAGGCGGTGACGTCGAAAGCCGCCGACCAGGTGGCCCAGGTGGGCTGCGCGACGTGCCATCGCGGCGCCGCGATTCCGGTCGTGGCTCCAGGATCACCTGGCGCGCCACCGCCACCTCGCGGGACAGGTCCGGGAGGAGCGCCGGGCGGCGGGGCGGCACCACCCGCAGGAGCTCCTCCAGCGGGAGCCGGAAAGTAATTTAACTCCCAACTCCACAACTCCCAAGTCCCAAAACTTGGGACTTGGAGGTCTGGAGTTGGGCTGACACCTACATTCCGATAACGTCGACGAGTTCCTTCACCGCTGCCGCTGACTTCTTCAGCGCCGCGTCTTCCTCGGCTGTCAGCTTGATTTCGATAATCTGCTCGACACCTTTGGCTCCCAGCTTCACCGGTACGCCCACGAAGAGATCGCGGACGCCGTACTCGCCCTGCAGGAACACGGAGCACGGCAGAATCTTCTTCTTGTCCTTCAGAATCGCTTCGCACATCTCGGCCGCCGCCTGACCGGGGGCATACCACGCGCTCGTGCCCACGAGCTTGGTGATCTCGGCGCCACCGTCGGCGGTCCGCTTGCAGATGGCATCAATCCGATCTTTCGACAACAACTCGGTGAGCGGAATGCCGGCAACCGTCGAATATCGTGGCAGCGGCACCATCGTGTCGCCATGACCGCCGAGTACGAATGAGTGAACGTTCTGGACCGAGACGTTCAGCTCCATCGCGACGAAGGTGCTCATCCGCGCCGAGTCGAGCACGCCGGCCATGCCGATGATCCGCTCGCGCGGAAACTTGGTGAGGCGGAACAGCGCCTGCGACATGGCATCGAGCGGGTTGGCAACGGGAACGACGATCGCGTTCGGACAGTGCTGCACCACGTTCGGCGCGATGCTCTTCATGATCTCGAAGTTGTCACGCACGAGGTCATCGCGGCTCATGCCAGGCTTCCGTGGTTTCCCTGACGTGATGACGACGATGTCGGACCCGGCGGCGGTACTCCAATCCGCGCCGCCAATGACGCGAGAGTCCGATCCGATTACCGGACACGTCTCATAAATGTCGAGCGCGACGCCTGCGGCTTTCTGCTCGGCAATGTCGATGATGACGACATCGGCCAGTTCTTTTTCTGCAATCGCGCGAGCCACCGTCATGCCGACGTTACCGGCGCCACCTACCACTGTCACTTTGCGATTCATGCGTTCCTCGTCTCGCTCGCGCAGCTTAGGTCAGTGTCCCGCAGCCACGCATCGAAGTATTCACAGTTTCTGTTGAAAAGCCTGTTGAAAACCCCGTCCGCGACCGCGATCGCGGCGAATGATCCTGAATGTTTTAGCGGTTTGCACCATCGTAGTGCGACTGTTACACGGGACGACGGGCTGTTGGCTGTTGGTTACAGAATTCACGGTTCCAAAACGCCAAGTATAATCTGCGTTTGTCGTTTCGCTTGGACTCGTAGCCCCGGCCTTCAGCCCGCAAGAGATACCCCACGTGAAGATTCTTGTTGCCGACGACCTCCCCGCCTCCGCGATTGAACTGCTGCACAAGGAAGGATGGGACATCGATGCGCGTACCGGCCGAACGCCGGAACAACTTGCCAATGACCTCAAGGATGCCGACGCCATCGTTGTTCGCAGCGCGACGCGTGTGACGTCCGCTCTGATCGACGCTGCGCCCAAGTTGCGTGCCATCGCTCGTGCGGGCACCGGCGTGGACAACGTCGACGTACAGGCGGCGAGTGCCCGAGGCATCGTCGTCATGAATGCGCCCGGTGCAAACAGCGTCAGTGTTGCCGAATTGGCGATGGCGCTCGTGCTCGCGCTCGCCCGCCATATCCCGGGCGCCGATCAGGCAATGAAGCAGGGAAAGTGGGAAAAGAAAAAGTTTCTGGGCGAAGAAGTGCGCGACAAGGTCCTTGGTCTCGTGGGGCTGGGACGCATCGGCCAGGAAGTGGCACGGCGTGCGTCAGCATTCGCCATGACGATCATCGCCCACGATCCCTTCGTGTCCGAGCAGACTGCGGCCCAACTCGACGTGGAGCTGGTCGGCCTCGACGATCTGTTTGCGCGCGCCGACTTCGTGTCACTCCACATGCCGTCCACTGACCACACTCGCCGGCTCGTCAATGCTGAACGATTAGCAAAAGCGAGGAAAGGCATTCGCATCGTTAATACCGCGCGCGGTGACCTCGTCGACGAGGCAGCACTCGCGGACGCAATCGAATCCGGCCATGTGGGTGGCGCCGCACTCGACGTGTTCGAGAAGGAGCCGACGGTCGATCATCGCCTGCAGAAATTGCCGCAAGTGATCGCCACGCCGCATATCGCCGCGTCGACACGCGAAGGACAGGAACTGGTCGGAGCGGAAACGGCCGCGGCCCTTCGTGACTTCCTCAAAGAAGGCTCGATCCGGAACGCCGTCAACTTTCCTACGCTCTCACCTGAAGAGTTCAAGCGGCTTCAACCGTTCGCCCTTCTCGGCGAGCGGCTCGGCACGTTCATTGCCCAGATGAACGACGACCGAATACGCGAGGTCAGCCTCCGGTATTACGGAGAGCTCGCGCAAAGCCGAACCGGTGTCATCGTGAACGGCGTCCTCGCCGGGTTATTCAAGCCCGTGCTCTCGACAGGCGTGACCGTCGTCAATGCACGCACAGTGGCCGCGGAACACGGCATCGAAATCGTTGAATCACGAAGCACGCGCCCACGAAATTACACGAGCCTGATCTCGATCCGAATCCGGACCGCCCACGGCGAGCGGTGGGTCGAAGGCGCCGTCTTCGAAAACAGCGGACCACGGCTCGTAACGGTGGATGGGATCGCGGTCGAAGCCCCATTGGGTGGAACGATGTTGGTGATCACTAACCGCGATCAACCAGGCGTGATCGGCCGAGTCGGAACGATCCTCGGAAAGCACGGCGTGAACATCGCCAACTTCGCGCTCGGCCGCGACGAGGGGCACGCCGTTGGCGTCGTCATCGTCGACGAAGACAAACCGATAGCAGATTCCGTCGTGAACGAGCTGCGCGAGGTGAAAGAGATTCAGGAAGTGCGGCTGGTCAGGGTCTAGCGCCTGGCGGCGCGTCGGAGCTCGACAGGCGGAGCGTCGTCTGTGTGCCGTCGCTCGTGGATTCCAGAATCACTGCATCGTCGCCAATCGACATCACACGATAGCCGGTCTCGAGCACGTCGCCTTCCTTGACCAGCGACACCCCTTGTAACGAACTGAGGATCGCCGTTCGTTGGGTGACGCCGTCCACAACGCTCGTCGCCATGCCGGCCAACCCGTACGGCGGCTTCCTGACCGACGCAACTTCCGGGATCGGAATGCTATTGATCGCCGGCGCGGAAGACTCGACCACGCGCGCCGGAGCCAGGCCGAATCGAAACGCGTCACGACCCGGATGCTGATATGCGCTGACTTCTGCGAGCTTGGTCTTCAGTCGATCGGCCTGGGCGCCAAGATCGACAGCGGTGCCAGATTTGTCGACTGCCTGTGGCACAACCGCCGGTGGCTCGACTCGAGTACGCTCGTGCGGCGCGACAAACGCCGCGAGCGCGGTGACGAGCACGGCCCCACCCGACGTGAGCGCGTACAGCCTCCAAGTCATCAGGGGACATACATTTTAGCACTTGAGCATCCCGACCGCGCGAACAGTGACCCCGCCGATTCGATGCTATGATTCGTCGTGCCCCCGGTTGCGTTTCTCGATCCTTTCCTGAGAACGTCTACCCCCCGCACTGTCGCTGTCATCCCTGCCCGATTCGCTTCTTCACGACTCCCTGGCAAGCCGCTCGCTGAGATTGCTGGCCGCCCGATGATCGAGCACGTCTATCGGCGCGCAGCCGATGCGCGTGGCATCGACGCCGTGGTCGTTGCAACGGATGACGAGCGGATCGCGGCCGCGGTTGAACAGTTCGGCGGCATCGTGCGGCTCACGAAGACCACGCATCGTACCGGGACGGATCGGATCGCGGAGATCGCCAGCGATTTGTCATGCGACATCCTGGTCAACGTCCAGGGTGACCTTCCCTTGATCGAGCCGGCCATGATCGCAGAGGTGCTGGAGCCGCTGATATCTGACCCCACCGTCACGATGACGACGTTGCGCCAGGCAACCAGTGATCCCTCGGACATCTCGAGTCCGCATGTCGTCAAGGTCGTCGTCGACAATCGTGGTGACGCGCTTTACTTCTCTCGATCGCCGATCCCATTCCGACGGGATGAAGGTCCGGACGTAGTGTCCGGCTTTAGCCGGACCACGATTTACAAACATATTGGGTTATACGGCTTTCGACGCGACTTCCTGCTCACGTTTGCGGCGCTCCCTCAGACGCCACTCGAGCAGGCTGAATCGCTCGAGCAATTGCGCGCGCTCGAACACGGATTTCGGATTCGCGCAGTGGCGACCAGATACGAATCGATCGAAGTAGACACTCCCGAGGATCTTGAACGCGTGCGCCAGCTGATGGCGACACGTGTGTGAGGTGGCATGAGTCAGAGACCTGACGGCCGACCAGTGAAGTATGTGTTCGTGACCGGTGGCGTGGTGTCCTCGCTGGGAAAGGGCCTGGCGGCGGCATCAATCGGCCGGCTGCTCGAGGACCATGGTTATAAAGTCGCGCTCCAGAAGTTCGACCCCTACATCAACGTCGATCCGGGCACGATGAGCCCCTATCAGCATGGCGAGGTGTACGTCACCGACGATGGCGCGGAAACCGACCTCGATCTGGGGCACTACGAGCGCTTCACGAGCATGGTGGCCTCACGGAACAGCAACTGGACGACCGGCAAGATCTACCTGTCCGTGATTCAGAAGGAACGACGAGGCGACTACCTCGGTCGCACCGTTCAGGTCATTCCGCACATTACGAACGAAATCAAGGATGCGATCCGGCTGGCCGGACGTGACGTGGACATCGTTCTCGTCGAGATCGGCGGCACGGTCGGCGACATCGAGAGCATGCCGTTTCTTGAAGCGATCAGGCAGTTCCGGCTCGACGTGGGGCGCGAGAACACTCTGTACATCCACCTCACGCTCGTGCCCTACATCGGGACGGCTGGTGAGCTGAAGACCAAGCCTACGCAGCACAGCGTTCGCGACCTGCGCTCTATCGGTATTCAACCCGACGTGCTGCTCTGCCGCACGGATCGGTTTCTTGACGCCGACATCAAGCGCAAGATCGCACTGTTCTGTGATGTGCCCGAAGAGGCGGTCATCACGGCCAAGGACGTCGACACCATTTATGAAGTGCCGCTCGTCCTCAAAACCGAGGGTCTCGATCAAATCGTCCTGAAGCAGCTCGGTCTGCCGCTCACGCAGGCCCACACAGCGGCATGGGAAGAATTGGTCGATCGCATCAAACATCCGGTCGACGAGATCATCATTCACGTCGTCGGCAAGTACACGGGGTACGAAGACTCGTACAAGAGCCTCAACGAAGCCGTCTACCATGGCGGATTCGCGCATCGGCTGAACGCCAGACTGAACTGGGTGGAGGCCGAAGCGCTCGAACGCGAAAGTGGCGCATCACTGCTCGAAGGCGCGCATGGCGTCCTGGTGCCAGGAGGATTCGGCTCGCGCGGCACGCGCGGCATGATGAAGGCCGCCGAGTTTGCCCGGGAGCGCGGCGTGCCCTTCTTCGGAATCTGCTACGGCTTCCAATGGGCGACGGTCGAATACGCCAGGCACGTGTGCGGGCTCGAGGGGGCCGATTCCACCGAGGTCGACGAAAACGCACCGCACAAGGTGATCTACAAGCTGCGCGACCTGCTTGGCGTGGACGATTTGGGCGGCACCATGCGACTCGGCCGTTACGCATGCGAGCTTGCGAAAGGATCACTGGCCGAGCGCATCTACGGGACTTCTCTCATTCACGAGCGTCATCGCCATCGGTTCGAGTTCAATTGCCTCTACGAACCGTCGCTGCTCGAGAACGGGTTGCGCATCTCGGGTCGATCGCCTGACGGAAAATTCGCTGAGATCGCCGAGTTGCCCGCACACCCCTGGTTTCTGGCAGTGCAGTTTCACCCGGAGTTCCAGTCCAAGCCGGACAGACCGCACCCGCTGTTCGCCAGCTTCGTCGAGGCTGCGTATCGCCACAAGACGGGGCGGCTGGTGACGGCGGACGTCACGGTGGCTCACTCTGACGCGCGGGCTGAAGCCCGCGACCTACACCATAGGCGATCGATCGCCGATGCGTAGAGCGGGGGCTTCAGCCCCCGCGGTCAGCTGCTGGTCTTTCACAAAGATCACTAGAATAGAGACGTGAATCCGGTCTCGATCGGGACAGTCACTCTCGGCGCGGGGAACCCGCTCGCCTTCATCGCCGGTCCCTGCGTGATCGAAAGCGCATCTCACGCGATGGAGACGGCGTTTGCGATCCGCGAGATTGCCGGCCGCTCCCGCGTCCCGATGATCTTCAAGGCCTCATACGACAAGGCGAACCGGACTTCACGCCACTCGTTCAGGGGACCGGGCCTCGACGAAGGCTTACGGATCCTGTCGGACATCAAGGCCAGGACCGGGTTGCCAATTCTCACCGACATCCACGAGCCCGCGCATGCAGCGGCAGCCGCGCAAGTGGTCGACGTTCTGCAAATCCCGGCGTTTCTGTCACGCCAGACCGACCTGCTCGTAGCAGCGGCGCGCACAGGGAGGGCGGTGAACGTCAAGAAGGGGCAATTTCTCTCGCCTCGCGACATCAGGCACGTCGTCGACAAGATCACCGGCGAAGGCAATCCATCCGTGCTGGTCACAGAGCGCGGTGTCAGTTTTGGGTACAACAATCTCGTCGTCGACATGCGCGCCTTCCCGATGCTGCGCGAGCTCGGGTACCCGGTCGTCTTCGACGTGACGCACAGCCTGCAACTGCCTGGCGCCGGCGATGGCGTCACGATCGGACTGGCGGAATATATCGAACCGCTGGCATCAGCGGGTGTCGCGGCTGGGGTCGACGCGGTGTTCATGGAAGTTCACGAAGAACCGGCGCGAGCCAAGAGTGATGCGGCCAACGCCCTCCGGCTCGATAAGCTCGAAGCGCTCGTACTGAAACTCACGCGCATCGACGCAGCCGCCCGGGAACAGCCGGCATCGCGACCGCAATCGCGTGAGACACGTGGGGTGACGATGTGAGTGACGATGTGATCGCACCACCAGGCGTCGATCTCGCGCTTGCACGTAAGGTGTTGCAGACCGAGGCAGCGGCCATACTCGCGCTCGTCGAGCGCCTGGATGAGTCATTTGAACGCGCCGTGCGTCTGCTGCTCGACTGCAAGGGTCGGGTGATCGTGACCGGCATGGGCAAGTCGGGGATCATCTGCCGGAAGCTCGCCGCCACGTTCACCAGCACTGGGACACCAGCGTTCTTCCTGCACCCTGCCGAAGCCATTCACGGCGACCTTGGCATCCTGCAGTCCCAGGACGTGATCCTGGCCTTGTCCTATAGCGGCGAAACGGACGAACTGCTCCGTCTGCTCGAGACGATCAAGCGGCTTGGTGCCGGCCTCATCGCGATCACGGGGGATTGCCGCTCCACGCTGGCGCAGGCCGCGGACGTCGCCCTGGACTGCCGTGTCTCCGAGGAAGCCTGCCCGATGAACCTCGTTCCCACGGCCAGCACCACCGCCGCGCTGGCCCTCGGCGACGCGATCGCGATGACGTTGCTGGTCGCCAAGGGATTCAGCCAGGAGCACTTCGCCAGTCTGCATCCAGGCGGAAAGCTCGGTAAGCGATTGATGCGCGCCGAACAATTGATGCAAGGTGGTGATCAGGCCCCAATCGTGAAGGCCAGCACGCCGATGCCGCAGGTCATCTACGAGATCTCGAGCAAGGGCCTCGGGATGACGTGTGTAGTCGATGACGAGGGCACGTTGTCAGGCATCATCACGGACGGCGACCTCCGTCGTCACATGACGGCCACCAGCAACCTGCTCGAACGCAGGGCGGGCGACGTCATGACGCGCAACCCGATCACCATCCGGCGTGACACGCTGGCTGCCGAGGCGCTGTTGGTACTGGAACGCCGCAAGATCACCTCGATTGTCGTCGTCAGCGATGAGCACCGGGTCCAGGGTGTCGTGCACTTACATCACCTATGGCGCACTGAACTCTTCTGACCTTTTAGCCCGTCATGAGTGACTACGCCCTGCTCGCCGTGCTGTTTGCGCTGCTGCTGGGCCTGGTCGCCGGCAAGGCCTGGGAGCGATATAAGCTCCGCGACGGCCGCTGGGTAGATCGGCGCCGGCTTCGCGAAACGCCCCATTACATGCTCGGCCTCAACTTCCTCGTCGACAACCAGGTGGATCAAGCGGTCGAGGAACTGACGCGCGCTACCAGCACTGACGCCGACGCGCTCGAGATCCAGATGATCCTCGGAAACCTGTACCGGCAGAAGGGACAGGTCGGCCGTGCGATCACAGTGCATCAAGGGCTGCTGCAGCGCCCGGATCTCCGGCCCATCGAGCACGCGCACGTTCTGCTCTGCCTCGGCCTCGACTACAAGCATGGCGGGTTCATCGACCGCGCCCTCGAGACGTTTCAGGAAGTCGTGCGGCTGGATCCCATGAACCGCTACGCCTTCGTCAATCTGCAGAAGCTCTACGAAGATCAGCGGCAATGGGTTGAGGCAGCGGCAGTGCGAGAAAAAATCGCTGCGATCGACGACGACAAGCAGGGGATTAACAATCAGATCCTCGGCTTCCTGCGCAACGAGGTGGGTGAAACATTGATTCGTGCGGGCGATGACACGGCAGCGACTGGTGCCTTCGAGGCCGCGGTCGATACCGATGCGCGTACTGCGCCTGCGTATCTCAACCTCGGTGACATGCGCGAGCGCATGGGACAGTTCGCGGGTGCAGTTGAAGCATGGGAAAGTCTCGTACAGACCATCCCTGAGCGCGCATATCTGGCGCTCGATCGTCTCGAACGCGCCTATCAGCAGGCCGGCACCCCCCAACGGTTCGCGGAGCTGTGCGGACGCCTCATCGACCAGAATCCGCAGGACTGGCGGACACGGCTTTCGCTGTCGCGACACCTGGCCGCCGATGGCCGGCATCGCAAAGCGTTGGAGTTGCTCCTCGATGCGCTGCCGCACAACCCGCACGGTCTGGCCATCCATCACGAGGTGTGGAAGGCACTCCGGGCTCTTGAGCTGGACCCGGCACTGGTTCAGAAGTACATAGAGCTGACGCGCAGCGCCGTCTTCTACCTCGATCCGCACGTCTGCATGCATTGCCGCTACCGGAGCACGGAGTTGCTCTGGCAATGTCCGCAGTGCCATGAGTGGAATACGTTCGTCGAGGAACGGATGTCGCCGGCCAAAGACACGGCGGCGGCGGAGCTGGGTGGCTAACATAAGTTCAAAGTTCAAAAGGTTAAAACTTCCTTCCCAACTTTGAACTTAATACTTTGAACTTGCATCGGGACCTGCGATGAAGCGTGTGGGGCTCACCGGCGGCATTGCCACCGGAAAGAGTGTCGTCCGGGCGGAGCTCGAACGACTCGGTGTGCCAACCATCGACGCGGATATCGTCGCGCGCGATGTCGTCGCGCCCGGCACTTCGGGCCTGACGGCAATCCTCGGCCGCTTTGGAACGAGCGTTCTCGACACCGATGGCGCACTTGATCGCCGAAAGCTCGGGTCGATCGTGTTCGCCGATGAAGGCGCGCGGCGAGACCTGGAGGAGATCGTTCACCCGAAAGTCAAAGCCGCCATCGACACGTGGCTCGACTCAATGAGCGGGCAGCACAACCTCGCGGTCGCCGTCATTCCGTTGCTGTACGAAACCGGTCGTGAGCGTGACTTCGATGTCATCGTCACCACCGCCTGCAGCTCGGAGGAGCAGCTTCGCCGCGTGATGACGCGCGACTCGTTGAGCGAGCCGCAAGCCAGGCAGCGCATCAACGCGCAGTTGTCAACCGAGGAGAAAGTGCGCCGGGCCGACTACGCAATCTGGACCGATGGGACGCACGAAAACACGAAGCGTCAAGTCGTGGAGACGCTCGAGCAGCTGGCGAGGCGAGGTAGCTAGACAATATGGAATGACCGGCCCGCTATCGTAACGTCGTAGTGCTATCGCACTCGACAAGGTGGTCTGCGCCACCGAAATCGCGGGTTAACACCTCGCGGCGCCAGAGCCGCATCGATAGGAGCCGGTCGTGAAACAGGTTACTACGTTCGTTGGAATTGATGCGCACAAGAAAGACCTCTTCATTGCCATGTTGAGTGGCGATCAATCGACGCCGGTGACGTGGCAGCTCGCGAACGAGCCGAACGCCGTGCGGCGCTTGGTGCGGAAGCTCGAGCGAGAGGCGCCAGGGCCGGTGCGAGCGTGTTACGAAGCGGGCCCCTGCGGCTATGCGTTGCAGCGTCAGATGACGACGACACGTGTCCGCTGCCAGGTCATTGCACCGGCGTTGGTGCCGCGGAAGCCAGGCGAGCGGGTGAAGACGAACCGCCGCGATGCGCGCAAGCTGGTCGAGTTGCTGCGGGCCGGCCTGCTGACAGAGGTCCGGCCGCCGACGCCGGAGGAGGAGGCGGTGCGCGATCTGTGTCGCGCCCGGGACGACGCGCGCACCGATCTGCAGCGGTGTCGGCACCGATTGGGCAAGTTGCTGCTGCGCCGCGGCCTCCATTACAGCGGGCGTAACTGGACACGGGCGCACCGCCAGTGGATGGCCAGTCTCACCTGGACGCACGCGGCTGAGCGCGTGGTGGTCGAGGACTACCTGCTCGCGATCGATCAGGTCGAGGCGCGGCTCCGCGAGCTGGACGCCCACCTGACGGAGACTGCGCAGACCGATCCGTATCGAGAGCCAGTGGCGTGGTTGCGCTGCTTTCGCGGGATCGATACGTTGACCGCGATCGTGATCTTGGCGGAGCTGCACGACTTTCGCCGGTTTCAGTCGCCGCGCGCCTTCATGGCGTATCTCGGGCTCGTACCGGGCGAAGACTCCAGCGGCGAGAAGCATCGACGTGGGCGCATCACGCGCACCGGCAACACCCTGGTCCGACGGCTCCTGGTGGAAACCGCCTGGCATTACCAACACCGGCCGACTGTGGGTATCGCGCTCACTCGCCGCCGGAAAGGACAGCCGGGGCGAGTGATTGCGATCGCCGACAAGGCGCAACAGCGCCTGTGCCGGCGCTTCCGGAAACTGGCGGCAGAACACAAGCCGGCGCCCAAGATCGCGGTGGCAATCGCGCGGGAACTCGCGGGCTTTCTGTGGGCCGCGCTCCAACCGCCAGTGGTGGCGAACTAACGGTACCCAGCGCAGTCGTTGAACGATGGTGATGCGGGCCGGTGACGAACCGCGAAGACGGCGGATGATCAGAGGCACGATTGCGAGGATCGGCGACCTAGACATGCGATACGGACAGCTGTCCCAACTCGCGACCCTAGAGTGCACGTCCTCCCGACGAAACACTGTCATGTGTGCTCTGCCCCGGGTGACCAGGGTAACCACCGGATATCAGCGTGACTCGTCGTCGAAGCGCCCTCGAGCGTCCGTCGTCTCCGCGGCCCGGGCACCGACGCGTCGGAGTACCACGTGGCGGACCCGGCGTCCAGGGCTTCGCGCCCAACGGGCGGCGCCTTCGGCGCCCCTGGACACCGCGCCCACCACGTGGTCGGACGCAATCAGGGAGCAAGCTGACGCTTGCTCGGCAACTGCCAAGCCACGATCGAAAGATCGGGGTTTGACAAAGGGTCATTCCATATCAGTCTGGGGCATGTACTTGGCACATTGGGCCTTGTACTCGACGCCTTGCGCCTAACGCTTTTGCCCTTACCTTTGACTTTTGACCCTTGACCTTTGACTTGGCCGCCTACTG
>Ga0070676_10001089_pt1 | contig 13560 bp, 9 predicted proteins | sample KBSM53metaG_FD_64667 | JGI IMG/M metagenome (GOLD analysis project Ga0070676, IMG submission 64667) | Miscanthus rhizosphere microbial communities from Kellogg Biological Station, Michigan, USA - KBS M5-3 metaG | ecosystem: Host-associated > Plants > Roots > Rhizosphere > Soil ...
TATGCCTGAAACTGCCGCCACAGCTGATACCCGCACGCCGTCCGGACGCCTGGCCCTCGCCGCGTCCGACCACCAGATCGCGCTCGGCCCGCTGGATGGCCGCTACCAGTCCGCCGTCGCACCGCTGGTCGACTACCTTTCCGAGGCCGCCCTGAACCGCGACCGCGTGGCTGTTGAGGTCGAGTGGCTGATCCACCTGACCGGCAACAGCGTCCTGCCCGGCGCCGGGCCGCTCACGGCGGAACAACAGGAGCAACTGCGTGCGATCGTCACGGAGTTCGACGCCGCCTCCGTCACCGAACTGGCCGAGATCGAGGCCGTTACGGTCCACGACGTCAAGGCCGTGGAGTACTACATCGGCCGCCGCCTGCCCGGCATCGGAATCGACCGGCTGACCGCCATGGTGCACTTCGGCTGCACCTCGGAAGACATCAACAACCTCTCCTACGCCCTGGGCATCAAGGGGGCCGTGGAGGATGTGTGGCTGCCTGCGGCCCGCGCCCTCGTCGGCCAGATCAGCGCCATGGCCGGGGACAACCGCGCCGTGCCGATGCTCTCCCGCACCCACGGCCAGCCCGCCACGCCCACCACGCTGGGCAAGGAACTGGCCGTCATCGCGCACCGGCTGGGCCGGCAGCTGGACCGGATCGCCCGCACCGAATACCTCGGCAAGATCAACGGCGCCACCGGCACCTACGCCGCCCACGTCGCCTCCGTCCCGGGCGCCGACTGGGAGCAGGTCGCCAAGGGCTTCGTCGAAGGCCTCGGCCTGACCTGGAACCCGCTGACCACCCAGATCGAAAGCCACGACTGGCAGGCCGAACTCTATGCCGACGTCGCGCGTTTCAACCGCATCCTGCACAACGTCTGCACCGACATCTGGAGCTACATCTCGATCGGGTACTTCGTGCAGATCCCGGTGGCAGGCGCCACGGGCTCCTCAACCATGCCGCACAAGGTGAACCCGATCCGTTTCGAAAACGCCGAGGCCAACCTTGAGATCTCCTCCGGCCTGCTGGACGTCCTCGGCTCCACCCTGGTCACCTCCCGCTGGCAGCGCGATCTCACCGACTCCTCCTCGCAGCGCAACATCGGTGTGGCGTTCGGCCACTCGCTGCTCGCCATCTCGAACGTTGCCAAGGGCCTGGACCGGCTCAAGGTTGCCGAGGACGTGCTGGCCGCGGACCTTGACACCAACTGGGAAGTCCTCGGCGAGGCCATCCAGATGGTTATGCGCGCCGAGGCCATCGCCGGCGTCGACGGCATGGAAAACCCGTACGAACGGCTCAAGGACCTGACCCGCGGACAGCGCGTGGATGCCGCCCGGATGCAGGAATTCGTCCAGAGCCTCGGCTTGTCCGCCGACGCTGAAGCCCGCCTGCTGGCGCTGACCCCGGGCAAGTACACGGGCATCGCGGACCAGCTGGTGGACCACCTCAAATGAGGCTTCTGCTCATCCGGCACGGCCAGACGCCCGGCAATGTGCTGGGCCAGCTGGACACGGCGCACCCGGGGCCCGGGCTGACCGAACTCGGCGAGCGTCAGGCCGAGACGTTGTCCCGCGCCTTGGCGAACGAGCGGATCCTGGCCCTGTACGCCTCCACCCTGGTTCGGACGCAGATCACAGCGGCACCGCTCGCCCGGGTGCACGGGCTTGAAACCGAGGTGCTGGAGGGCCTTCACGAGATCGAGGCCGGGTCGCTGGAAAAGCGCACGGACCACGAATCGCACAAGCGGTACATCGGCACCATTTTTTCGTGGGCGGACGGCGAGCTGGACCGCCGGATGCCTGCCGGTCCCAGCGGCCGGGACTTCTTTGAGCGCTACGACGCCGCGATCGCCAAAATAGCGGCACGGACAAACGGGGCGGGGGGCTCAGGATCCGTGGCCGTGGTCAGCCACGGCGCAGCCATCCGGGTGTGGGCCGGCCTGCGGGCGGACAACATCGAACCGGACTTTGCCATCAGGCACGTGCTGGACAACACCGGAATCGTGGCGCTGGAAGGCGATCCCGCCAACGGCTGGGAACTCATCCACTGGGACGACAGTCCCGTGGGCGGACTGGCACTGGCGGATCCGACGGCGGAGGATCCCACCGGCCGTCCGGCGTAGCGGGCCCGTCCGTCCCCGGCGGCCGTCCGGCATAGCGGGCCCGTCCGTCCCCGGCGGGCGTACAGGCCGTCCCGGCGGGGCGTACCGGGTCTGGACTCCTCACGGGAACGCGGCGATGATGAAAACAGGCGTGGGGACAGGATGGTCGGCCGCGGCATGCGGTTGAGCCCGCGCAGTGGAGGCGCAGGGGCATGTCACGCAAATCGGTACACCGGGGGCATGCGCCCGGCCGCGTTTTCCCCGGCTTCGATGAACAGTTCCTCGCGGCGTACTACGAGCACGCTGCGCCGGAGGACCTCCAAGGCTACAGTCCCGAAAACCTGGAGCAGCGCTCCAGGCACCATGCGGAACTAGCGGACGGCCGTCCGGCGGGCACGGCGGCCGTCGACATCCTGAACGAAAGCGACGCCAGCGTCCTGCTGGTGGTTGCCGACGCCATCCCGCACCTGATCCATTCGCTTACTGCGGAGCTGGCCCGCCAAAACGAGTCCATCCGGTTACTGGTGCATCCCAATTTTCTGGTGCGGCGGGATCCGCGGACTGATCGGTTGGTGGAGGTACGGCATGGGTCCTCGCAGTCCGGACCGACGGGCCCAATTGCTGGCGTCCCGGGCGCCGCGGCGACCGGCCCGGTCCAGGACCCGCCGGGGTGGAGATCCGAAACGTGGGTGGCGGCAGAGATAGGCCGCCTGCCGGGGTCACGGGCCATCGCGGAGCTCATCGCCAACGTGCGGCGTGTCCTGGCGGACGTCCAGTTGGTCGCTGATGACACCCCAGCCATCCACGCCCGTCTCGCCCGCACCATCAACTCCCTGGACCTGCTGCCCGCCGGCACGGTTCCGACTCCGGAGCAGCTCGGTGAGCTCCTGGGCTGGCTGGACCGCGGCAACTTCATGTTTCTGGGATACAGCGAATATGAATACTCGACGGCGGAGGGCCCGGATGTTGTGTCGTTGCTGCCCGGCGCGGGGCTGGGCCTGCTCAGGGACGGGCGGCCGGAGGCCCGCCAGCCTGTTACGGGGCTGCCCCATTCGCAGGTCCTCACCATCTCCATTTCGGATCTGAGATCATCCGTCCCCCGTCCGGCTTACTTGGATGAAATCCTCGTCCGGACCTTCGGTAGCGCCGGGAAGGCCACGGGAGAAGTCAGGTTTGTGGGCCTTTTCGCCCCGGGCGCCACGGGCCGGTCCGTGCGGCGCATCCCGCTCATCCGGGACAAGGTACGCGCCATCCAGGAGCGCTTCGGCTTCACCGAGGCCTCCCACCCTGGCAAGCAGCTCCTCACCGTCCTCGAGTCCTTCCCCCTGGACGAGCTGTTCCACCGGGACCTGGATGAACTTTCCGGGCTTGCCCGGGAGATCCTGCGCCTGCAGGCCCACCACCAGACACGGGTGTTCCTGCGCGCTGACAGCTACGGGCGCTTCATGACCGCGCTGGTGTTCCTCCCCCGGGCCAGGTACAGCACGGCCGTCCGCCTCCGGATTGAACACGAGCTTAAACAGGCTTTCGGGTCCTCCTCGCTCGAGTTCGAAGTCAGGCTTAGTGAATCCCCGATGGCCCGCGTGTTCTTCCGGATACTGTTGCCCGCCGGCGGGATGCCCGACGTCGATCCCGCTGAAGTGGAGCGGAGCGTTGTCAGCGCAACGCGGACGTGGGCCCAGGGCCTGGACGAAGCGCTCCGTGACAGGTTGCCGTCGGCGGAGGCCAGCCGGTTGTCGGCGCTGTGGTCCGCCGCCTTCCCGGCCAGCTACCGGGCTGATTTCGAGGTCGAGGACGCGGTCGAGGACATCACTACGTTTGAGCGGTTCGATCTCGACGGCACGGGCGGGCGGCCGCTGAACGATCCTCAGCTGGCCGTTTATGTCCGCACCGATGCCTCCCCGACGCTGGCCGAAGACGCCCGGATCCGGCTTTACCTGACCACCGCCCACAGCCTGACGCGGATCCTGCCGTTCTTCCACAACCTCGGACTGGAGGTGCTGAACCAACGGCCATTCGATGTGGTGCGCGGGAGGGACCGGGCCTTGTTCCTCTATGACCTTGGCGTCCGCTACCCGGCCGGCGTGGATCCGTCCCGCACCAGCGGGCTGCTGGGGGATGCCTTCGGAGCTGCCATGCGCGGGGACTCGGAATCGGACCGCTTTGACGGCCTCGTCCTCCGGGAGGGCATCGAGTGGCGCCAGGCGGCAATCCTGCGCAGCTATGCCAAGTACCTGCAGCAATTGGGCACAACGACCTCCTACGGCTTCATGGCCGATACCCTGCTGGTCAATGTCCGGGCAACCCACGCGCTCCTGGCACTGTTCAGGGCCAAGTTCGATCCCGAGCTGGAGGCGGCACGCCGGTTGGGGGACACCGACGCGGCCCGGAGGGATCTGCTGGCCGCGATCGACGACATTCCCGTCCTCGACGCCGACCGGCTGCTGCGCACCTTCATGAACCTGGTGGAATCCACGCTCCGCACTAACTACTTCCAGGCGAAGCCCCACCTGAGCTTCAAACTGAACCCTTCCGCGATCGCGGGCGCCCCGCTTCCCCGTCCCAAATACGAAATCTGGGTGTACTCGCCCCGCGTGGAAGGCGTCCACCTGCGCTTCGGGGCACTGGCCCGGGGCGGGCTGCGCTGGTCCGACCGGAGCGAGGATTTCCGCACTGAGGTCCTTGGCCTGGTCAAGGCGCAGAACGTGAAGAACTCGGTGATAGTGCCAACCGGCGCCAAGGGCGGCTTCTATCCCAAACAGTTGCCGGACCCGGCCATGGACCGCGACGCCTGGCTGACGGAGGGCCTGGAATGCTACCGGACCTTCGTCCGCGGGCTGCTGGACATCACCGACAACCTGGTCACCACCGCCCACGGCGAAACAGTGGTGCCTCCGGCGCGACTGGTGCGGCACGACGTCGACGACTATTACCTCGTGGTGGCGGCGGACAAGGGAACAGCGTCATTTTCCGACGCTGCGAACGCGGTGGCCGCGGAGTACGGCTTCTGGCTGGGCGATGCCTTCGCGTCCGGCGGGACCGTGGGCTATGACCATAAGCAGATGGGCATCACGGCCCGCGGGGCCTGGGAATCGGTGAAACAGCATTTCCGCGAACTCGGGATGGACTGCCAGGTGGAGGACTTCACAGTTGCCGGCATCGGCGATATGGGCGGCGACGTCTTTGGGAACGGAATGCTCCTCTCCCGCCACATCCGGCTGGTGGCGGCTTTCGATCACCGCCACATCTTTCTTGACCCGGCGCCGGATGCGGGGGCCTCGTTCGAGGAACGGCGGCGGCTCTTTGCCCTCCCGCGCTCATCTTGGGCGGACTACGATCCAGCACTGATCAGCGAGGGCGGTGGTGTCCACTCCCGCCGGGCCAAGTCCATCAGCATCACGGACCAGGTCAGGAGCTCTCTGGGCCTGGAACCGGGAACCGGGTCCCTGCCGCCACACGCCCTGCTTCAGGCCATCCTCCGGGCGCCCGTGGACCTGCTGTACAACGGCGGCATCGGAACGTACATCAAGGCGTCATCAGAGGCCAACACCGGGGTTGGCGACAAGGCGAACGACCCCGTCAGGGTCAACGGCAATGAAGTGCGGGCGAAGATCATCGCCGAGGGCGGGAACCTCGGAATCACGCAGCTCGGGCGGATCGAGGCCGCCCTGTCCGGCGTCCTGCTCAATACCGACGCCATCGATAATTCAGCCGGCGTGGACTGCTCGGATCATGAAGTAAACATCAAGATCTTCGTGGACCGGATGATCGCGGCGGGAAAGATGCCGTCGCCGGAACGCGCCGGCTTCCTGCATTCCCTCACCGACGAGGTGGCCCGCCTTGTGCTGGCCAATAACGCGGACCAGAATGTCCTGCTCTTCAACGACCGGCACCTGGTGCGGGAATGGAGCCCGGGCTTCGAACGGACCATGGACTGGCTCGAGAACGCCACGGACCTTGACCGCAAGCTGGAGGCCCTGCCAAGCAACGAACAACTCAGGGAACGGCTGCGGTCAGGTGAGGGGCTGACCGCGCCGGAACTGTCGGTGCTGGCCGCCTACGCAAAGATCGAACTGGCAGCGGAGCTCAACGCCAGTGACCTTGCCGATGACCCGTGGTTCCGGCGCGTGCTCCGCGGCTACTTTCCACGCCAGCTGTCCGAACGCTTTGAAGCAGAGCTGGCGGACCACCCGCTGCGCCGCCAGATCGTGTGCACAGTGGTGGCCAACGACATGATCAATCTCGGCGGAATCACCTTCGCCTTCCGTGCCATCGAGGAAACCACTGCCACCGCCGCCGCTGTTGCCAGGGCCTTTGTGGTGGCGCGCGAGGCCTACGACCTGCCGTGGATCGTCACCCGGCTGGCCGCACTCCCCGCCGGATATCCCACCGAACACGTCGCCGAGGCGACGCTGCACATGCGCCGGATCCTCGACCGGGCCACGCGATGGTACGTGACGCACGATCATCGCGACCAGCCCGTGGCCGCGGCCTTGGACAGGATCATGCCCACCCTGGAACTGCTGCGGACCCAAACACTGGACTACCTCCGCGGCTCCGACCTGGACCGCGCGGAAGACAGACTCGCGCACTGGGCCGCCGTGGGGATGCCCCGGGAGCTGGGCCTGCGCGCCTCGGACCTGTTGGAGAGTTTCGGGTTGCTGGACATCTCCCTGATCTCCGAACAAGTGCGCGAACCCATCCCCACTATTGCTGACCTGTACTACGCGGTGTTCCAGCGCATCGGCGCCGCGAACCTGCTGCTCAGCATCACCGACCTGCCCCGGCAGAGCCGCTGGGAGTCTCTCGCGCGGGCAGCCCTGCGCGACGATGTGTATTCCGCCGTAGCCGACATGACCGTCTCGGTAATGGCGACAACCCAGGGCCTGAATGCCACCGACGCCGGCACGTCCGATGCCGTGGAGCGCATCGTGGCCTGGGAACGCGGGCACCAGGAGCAGCTGGCACGGATCAAGGACACCTTCGCGGAAGTGACCAAACCGGGCCAAGTGGATATCGCCTCGATCTCCGTGGCGCTGAAACTCCTGCGGACACTGGTGCGCCGCTAGGCTGTGGCCGTCGCCACGTCGACCCGGAAAGTCGAGCCGGAAGCCGCAACTGCACTGCCATCCATCCACAGTTCTCGCGACGCTTACCGGCAGGAAACACAGCCGAAACCGCTGGTGCCTAGCCTTGGACTGCATAACACTTCGGCGAATCGAGGCAGTGATGCAGACCAACCCGCGGCTCAACATCCGTCAGGTCACTTGGGCAAACCCCGTCGGAGCGGACCTGAGGGCAGCCCAACAGGCGGAACTCGAGGCCCGCTTCGGCCGGCCCGACCACGAACCCGGGCCGCCGCCGTCGGAAGCTGACACGGCGGTGTTCCTGGTGGCGCACGACAAGGCCTCGGGCCAGCCGGTGGGCTGCGGCGGCCTTCGCATGCTGGACGCCACCACCGCTGAAATCAAACGCCTCTACGTACTGCCCTACACCCGTGGCTCAGGAGTGGCGAGCTCCATCCTCGCGGCCCTCGAAGCCCACGCCCACGCGCTGGGAATCACCACCCTGACGGCGGAGGCCGGCTCGGTGCAGACCGACGGCCGGCAGTTCTACGAGAACTCCGGCTTCGTGTCCGTGCCGAACTTCGGGCCTTATGTCGGCCTGGTGCACTCGTACTGCTACGCGAAGCCGATCGATTCGCACAGCGCCGCGCACACCGCCATGGCGTGAGGCCGCGCGCCGCCCCGGGCCGGCTGCGTCACACAACGCCGCCGGTCACGGAGTCGGCTAACCTCGCACTATGGAATCGGCCGACATCACCTTCCGCACCCGCAAATGGGTGCGGCCCGAGGACCTCAACGCCAACGGCACCCTGTTCGGCGGGAGCCTGCTGAAGTGGATCGACGAGGAGGCGGCCATCTACGCCATCCTGCAGCTGGGCAACGGCCGGGCCGTCACCAAGTACATCTCCGAAATCAACTTCGTCAGCTCCGCGGTCCAGGGCGACCTGATCGAAATGGGTCTGACCGCGACCCGTTTCGGCCGGACGTCGCTGACGATGCGGGCCGAAGTCCGGAACATGATCACGCGCCGCAGCATCCTCACCATTGATGAGATCGTCTTCGTGAACCTGAGCCCGTCCGGGAAGCCGGAACCGCACGGCTATACCGAGATCACCTACGACCGGGACCGGATTCCGACGCACCATCTGACCGAGACCCTGGACCAGGACTAGCCAGGCCCAGCAGCGCGTCCCGCACAGGCTGGCCCCGCTCCGCCAGGGCCAGCCGCATCACGGCCGACGACGCCCACCGCAACGCCTGCGTGCGGAGGTGGCGCGCCCGGTTGTAGGCGCTCAGCGCCTCGTCCACGGGCCGGGTATTGAGCAGCGCCGCGAGGGTCACGGCGTCGACCAGCGCCTCGCAGGCACCCCGGCCGAGGTTGGGTGTCATCGCGTGGGCGGCATCCCCTAGCAGTGCCACCCGGGAGCAGACATAGCGACCAAGCGGCGGCGTCGTCCAGATCCGCTGCACCAGGGTCGTTTCCGGTACCGCAGCGGCCAGGACGTCGCGGATGCCCGGGGCGTAGCCTGCGTAGCGGGCGCGGGTCTCCGCCAGGACCGCGGCGACGTCGAGGCTTCCCTGTCCCGCCCCGGTGCGGAACGCCGCGTACCAGTTGGTCCCGGCCGCCGCGGGACCAATCCCGAAGAGCTGCCCGCGGCCCCAGTATTCGCCCGTGTGCCCACGCCACAGCGATCCGGGAGCCACGCCGCGGACCGCGAGGTAGCGGGTGGGCCGGGCACCGGAGCGGGCACCCCAGCAGCTACGGCGCACCGCGCTGTGGACACCGTCGGCGCCCACCACGAGGCCGGCAGGACCAGGCCGGACGACGTCGAGGCGGCCGGACACCCGGCGCACGCTGCCCGGGACTGCACCGTCGAGGAGCCGGATGAGATCAACCCGGGAGACGCCGATCAGCCCCGTCGCCTGCGCTGATGTCCAGGCCCTGCCGGAGGCCGCCCGGACGGTCATGCCATCGATCACCGGGCTGGCCTCCCTGACGGCGTCCAGGATGCCCAAATCGCCCAGGGCGCGCTGGGCCGCGGGCCACATGGCCAACGATGTCCCCACGGTCGGGAGCCCGCACCGCTGTTCGGTGACGGTGACCTCGAAACGCGCGGGATCCAGCCGGGCTGCAAGAGCCAGCCCGGCGATGCCGCCGCCGATGATGGAAACAGCCTGCGGGCGGGGCCGATCATGCGGTTGTTCGGTCAGGTCCAGAAGTCGTCTGCCTTGGCCGTGTCCTCGAAGAACTCCCGTCCTTCCGCGATCTGTCCGTCGCGGACCACGAACGTGATGACGGTCGGCATGTCCAGGGTTTTGCCGTTGGCTTCCCCGTGGGTTTGCTGGATCGCGACCGTATGGTTTTCCCCGCCGACGATGTCCTCGACGTTGGCTTGGAAGTGACCTTGGGTGCGCGCTCCCAGTTCACCGAAGTACGCCAGGATCGCGTCGCGGCCCTGTTTGGTTCCGGATAGCACGCCGCTTCCCGCAACGTGCCAGACTGCGTCCTCCGCGAACAGGTCGCTGAGGGTCGCCATATCCCCTGCGTTGAAGGCCGTGTAACCCCGCCGGACCAGTTCAACATTCTCTGCGGTTCCCATGATCGGACACCTCTCCATCGTCCTTGTCGGGTCATGCTGGGACGGTTATAGGCTAGTCCTGGCCCCTAGGCCTGTCGATGGAAATATCAACCCCCTGCCGGGATTCCGGCCGGTGCTCTAGCGGGCGCCCGGCCAGCCGGTGTAGGCCTCCGCGAGGTAGGCGCTGCCGTGGCGGGAGGACACCACGGACTGGAGCTCGCCAAGCTGGCGGGCGCGGGAGAAATCATCGGCGCCGGCCGGGGTGTGCAGCATGGAAGTCATCCAGTAGGAGAACTGCTGGGCCTTCCACACCCTGTTCAGGGCGCGGTCGCTGTAGGCGTCCAGGAGCGCGGTGGAGCCGCTGGCATAGAAGCTGTCGAATCCCTCGAAGAGGACCTTGACGTCATGCAGCGCCAGGTTCAGGCCCTTGGCCCCGGTGGGCGGCACCGTGTGCGCGGCGTCCCCGGCGAGGAACAGGTTGCCGTGCCGCATGGGGGCGTGGACGAAGCTGCGGAATTTCAGGACCGTCTTGTCGATCACGGGCCCTTCCTTGACCTCGAAGCCGTTGCCGTTGACGCGGCTGCGGAAGGCGTCCCAGATGCGGTCCTCATCCCAGTTGTTGACGTCCTCGTTGGGGTCGCACTGGAAGTACATCCGCTGGACCGTCTCCGTGCGCTGGCTGATCAGGGCGAAGCCGTTCTCCGAGTTGGCGTAGATCAGCTCGTCGGAGCTGCGCGGCGCCTCGGCCAGGATGCCGAACCAGGCGAAGGGGTACTCGTGGAAGTACCATTTGCGGTGCGCCTCGGGAATCTGGAACCGGCAGTGGCTGCGCGAGCCGTCCGCGCCGGCGATGAAGTCGGCCTGGACCTCGTAGTCGACGCCGTCCGCATCGGTAAACCAGACCTTGGGCTTGGCTTCGATGTCGTGGATGGTGGTGTCCGTGACGCCGTAGCGGACATCGCCGCCGTCGGCCTTCCTGCGTGCGGCGAGGTCCAGGAACACGTCCGTCTGCGGGTACAGCCACACCGATTCCCCGACGAGGTCCTGGAAGTCGATCCGGTGGCTTTCGCCGTTGAACCGCAGTTCGATTCCGTCATGCCGGTCGCCGTCACGCAGCACGCGGTCGGAGACACCGCTGTCGACGAGCATGTTGACCGAGCCGTGCTCAAGGATGCCGGCACGGACCGTCTCGGAGATCTCCTGGTGGCTGCGGATCTCCAGGACGGTGGATTCGATGCCGGCCTTGGCCAGCAGGTGGGACAGCATGAGTCCGGCCGGGCCGGCACCGATGATGGCTACCTGGGTGGTGATGACTTTTCGCTGTGCCATGTGCGTCTCGCTTCGTTGCGGGGTCCGGGCGGTCGGGGCCGGGGCCGTTTTCGTCTTCCGGCTAACAGTGTGCTCCCCCGGGGGTGATGCGCGTTACATGGATTCCGCTGAATGGAATACGGGATTCTCGCGGGGCTCTCCCAGCCGCCGCCCGATCCCCCGCGCCGCCGTCTGGAGGGCGGGAACAAGCGCCTGCAGGCGCACCTCGCGAAGGGGAACAACGACGCCGAGGGCCGCCACGGCGTGCTTCCTGCGGTCCAGCACCGGAACCGCGATCCCCCACGTGTCAGGGTCCACGACGCCGGCCAGCTGGGCATAGCCCCGATGGGCGGCCTCGCCAAGGAGGGCGCGGAGATCCTCCAGGGGCAGCCGGCCGGTCGGATCACTGAATCCCTCGAGGTACTCGGCCTGGACGGGGCGGGGCTGGTTGGCCATGAGCACCAGCCCGGCGGAGGACACGTGCACGGGCATCCGGCCGGCCACCTGCGCCCGGTTGGCGACGGAGCCGCGGCGGGACAGCCGCTCCACAAAGAGCGCTTCCCGCCCGTCCAGCACGGCGAGGTTCACGTTTTGATGCAGCACCTGCTGGATGTCCTCCATGAACGGCAGGGCCGCCTGGCGGAGTTCGAGCGTGGGGGAATTGCGGTTGGCGAGCTCCCAGAGCCGCAGGCCCAGGCTGACGGAGCCGCCGGGGCCGACGTCGAGCAGGCCGTGCCCGGCCAACTGCCGGACGAGCCTGTGCGCGGTGGTCAGGGGGAGCTCCGCCCTCGCGGCAAGCTCCGAGAGCGGCAGCGCCGTGACGCCTTCAGGGAACGCGGCAATCAACCGCAGGACCCGGTCCACCACCGAGTCGCCGGAGTTCGAATTGGCCACCAAATCCCTTCCGTTGAATGGTTTTAAGTGTCCCATGCAACACGGCGCGGTGATACAACTCTCACAATGGAAAGAGGCCCCGCGAACACCGGCCGGGGCACGGAATCACCTAAACACTAGCGCTGAGGTAACAATGTCAACGTCGTCATTGGACAAGTCGTCGTCATCGGGAGAGAAATCACGGTGGCCCGTGTGGCTCTGCTGGCTGGCCATGGTGCTGGACGGCTTTGACCTGGTGGTGCTCGGCACGGTCATCCCGACCCTCATCAAGTCGCAGGAACTTGGCTTCGACGCCGTTGGGGCGACGTTCGCGGCAACCGTCTCCCTGGTGGGTGTGGGGCTCGGCGCGCTCTTCATCGCCCCGCTCTCGGACCGCTTTGGCCGGCGGAACCTGCTGGTGGCCTGCGTGGCGTGGTTCTCCCTCTTTACGATCGCCGTCGTCTTCGCACCCAACGTGGCGTGGTTCAGCGCGTTCCGGCTGCTGGCGGGGCTCGGCCTGGGCGCCTGCCTGCCCGCCGCCCTGGCGTACATGAACGACTACGCACCCGCCGGAACGGCCGGAAAGTCCACCACCCGGACCATGACCGGGTACCACGTCGGCGCCGTGGCCACCGCGTTCCTGGCCCTCATGGTCATTCCAAGCTGGCGGACCATGTTCGTGGCCGGCGGCCTGGCCGGCTTCGCCCTGGTCCCCTTCCTGTGGTTCAAGCTTCCGGAGACCCTCCCGCCGGTCCACCACATCCCTGCGGCCGCCAAGTCCCCGGCCGGCGCCTCCCCGGCCGGCAGCCAGGCCCGCGCGCAGGCCGCGGCCGCGCCCGCGGAAGAACGCGCCAGCTTCCGGGATCTGGGCCGCAAGCCCTACCCGCTGATTGCGGCCGGTGTGGCCGTGGCGTCCTTCATGGGGTTGCTGCTGGTCTACGGCCTGAACACCTGGCTGCCGCAGCTCATGGCCTCCGCCGGCTACAGCCTGAACGCCGGCCTCGCCTTGCTCCTGGTCCTGAACGTGGGCGCCGTGGTGGGCCTGCTGATCGCCGGGGTCCTGGCCGACCGGCACGGGACCAAGAAGATCGTCCTGCTCTGGTTTGGCCTCTCCGCCGTGTTCCTGGCCGCGCTCAGCATCCAGATCCAGAACGAAGTGGTGCTCTATGCCGCCGTCTTCGTCACCGGCGTGTTCGTCTTCAGCTCCCAGGTTCTGGTCTACGCCTGGGTCAGCCAGCTCTTCCCCGTCCGCCTGCGCGGCACCGCCCTGGGCTTCGCCGCCGGAGTGGGCCGGCTGGGAGCCATTTTGGGTCCGGCTGTCACCGGCGCGCTGGTCGCCGCCGGCATCGCCTACCCGTGGGGTTTCTACGTTTTCGCCGCCGCCGCAGTCCTGGCGGTCATTGCCCTCGCCTTCGTCCCACAGACCGTCCCGGCGGTGTCCCGCACCGGCGCCAGCGTCGGGCACTCGTAGGCGTCAGGCGCTCCTAGGAGAAGCGCTCCGGGGTCCGCGCCTCGCGGCGCCCCCTGAGTTTGCGCCACGCGCCGGGTGCCAACACGACGGCGATGCCGACGGCGGCGCCGATGATGGTCTCGACGATTCTGTCGCGGAGCAGGAGGCCGGGCGGCACGGGCGCCACGAGAAG
>Ga0070676_10001092_pt1 | contig 13543 bp, 9 predicted proteins | sample KBSM53metaG_FD_64667 | JGI IMG/M metagenome (GOLD analysis project Ga0070676, IMG submission 64667) | Miscanthus rhizosphere microbial communities from Kellogg Biological Station, Michigan, USA - KBS M5-3 metaG | ecosystem: Host-associated > Plants > Roots > Rhizosphere > Soil ...
GGCGGCTGGCGGTGGAGGAGAAGGGGAAGGGGGAGATCGGCTACGTCCACCTCCGGGCGATGAACGCTCGGGACTACACGAGCTGGGCGCGCGACTTCTACCCGGCCTTCAACCGCCAGGGGCTGATCATCGACGTCCGCAACAACCAGGGCGGGAGCATCGAGAGCTGGATCATCGCCAAGCTCCTGCGCAAGGCGTGGTACTGGTGGCAGGGGAGGGTGGGCCTTCCGTACTCGAACATGCAGTACGCCTTCCGCGGCCACCTGGCGGTGCTGGTGAACGAGAACACCGCCTCGGACGGCGAGATCTTCGCCGAGGGGACCAAGCGCCTGGGCCTCGGCCGCGTGATCGGCACCCGCACCTGGGGCGGCGAGATCTGGCTGACTTCGAGCAACGTCCTGGTGGACAAGGGGATCGCCACCGCCGCCGAGTTCGGCGTCTACGGCCCGGAGGGGGCCTGGCTGATCGAGGGTCACGGCGTCGATCCCGACCAGGTGGTGGACAACCCGCCCCACGCCACCTTCGAGGGGGAAGACGCCCAGCTCGACGCCGCCATTCATTATCTCCAGGAGAAGATCAAGGCCGAGCCCGTGCCGGTGCCGAAGGCCCCGGAGTACCCGGTGAAGGCGCTGCCGCCGCCGGCGGAGGCGGGGAAAGGAACGCCGTAGGAGACCCCCCTGGGACCGCCGGCATCCCTGCCGGCCTTCTAACCAAAGCAAAGTTAGTTGGGCCGGCAGGATGCCGGCGGTCCCAGGGGGGGAGCTCCCCTACTCCAGCAACCCGAGCACGAAGTTCATCGCGTCCGCGCCGTCCCGGTAATACCCGCGGCGCATGCCGATGCAGGTGAAGCCGAGGCTCTCGTAGAGGGTGATCGCCGGGGTGTTGTCCACCCGGACCTCCAGGAAGCAGACCTGGACGTCCAGGTTGCGGAGCCGCTCCAGGCCTTCCAGGAGGAGGGCGCGGGCGAGCCCCTTCCGGCGGCCTTCCGGATGCACCGCCACCCGCAGCAGCTCCGCCTCCCCGGCGGCGTGGCGGAAGGCGGCGTAGGCGACCGGCGGCGTTCCCTCTTCACAGGAGGCGACCAGCAGCACGGAGTGGGGGTGGGCCACCTCGTAGGCGAGCATCTCGCGCGGCCAGGGGTCGTGGAAGGCGGCCTCCTCCAGCCCGGCGATGGCGTCGAGATCCGCCTCCGAGGCGGCGCGGACGGTCACCAGGCCGGTCATCGGGCGGGGACCGCGGCGGTGCGCGGCTTGGGGAGGGTGATCGCCGGCGGACGGGAGTAGATCGCCGTGGCGAGCAGCTCGGGGTCCCACACGGTCTCCGGCGCCAAGGCGAGCCGGGCGGCGGTGGGGGCGAGCGGTCCCGGCTCGGCGATCCGCAGCTCCGCGGGCCAGTCCGGCAGCTCCTTCAGGCGCGAGGCCCCGAAACCGACGACCACAGTCCGGCCGCGCGCCAGTTTCGGCAGCCCGGGGCCGGGCACCAGCTCCATCTCGCCCAGGGGCTCGCCGGCGGCCGTGAACGCCTGGGCGCTCCAATCCCCCCGCAGGGCGTCGACCACCGCGATCACCGTCCCCTCGGTCGCCTCCACCGAGGCGGCCAGGACCGGCAGCGAGGGGATCGCCGTCGCCGGAACCCCCAGCGCCTGGTGCAGGCCCAGGACCGTGGCGAGGCCGATCCGCAATCCCGTGAAGCTCCCGGGCCCGCGCAGCACGGCGATCCCGCCGAGCTCCCCGACCGCGATCCCGGCCTCCTCCAGCACCTCACGGACCATCTCCAGCAGCCGGGTGGACGACCGCTCCTGCTCGACCGACCGCTCTGCGATTACCGATCCCTCGCGCGCTAGGGCCACGCTGACCAGGGGGGAGCCGGTGTCGAGGGCGAGGAGGGGGGATGGCATCGGGGGAAATATATCGCGCACGCCCGGTCCCTGAGCCATGGGTCCTCCCGAAGGCGCCGCCGCTTCCTTCTCTTAACGCCATTCTTAATGTCTTTTCTTGTAGTATCTGTGATATATCTTTGGAAAGAGCTGCGGATGAAAGGGGGGGAGAGATGCTCTACGGACGACGTCCAAGGATTCTGCTGGCGGATGACCATCCGCTGGTCTTGGAAGGCCTGACGAAGCTTCTCGGCCTGGAGTTTGAGATCGTCGGCGCGGTGACGGACGGTTACACACTCCTGGAAGACGCGAAGAGCCAACGGCCTGATCTGGTCATCGCCGATATTTCAATGCCCGGGATCGACGGTATCGGCGTTGCGCGCCAGCTTTGCGATCTCATTCCTGGAATCCGGGTGCTGATTCTCAGCATGCACAACGAATCCTCCTGGATTCAGGCGGCTTTCGAGGCGGGGGCCCACGGCTATCTCGTCAAGGCGTCCGCTCCCGAGGAGGTCGAGATCGCCGTCCACGAGGTGCTCAAGGGCAACTTCTACATCAGTCCGGCGGTGGCCTGCGCCGTCCTCCGCGAATCGGGACCGGACTCCGGCGATCCCCTCGAAGCCGTGCGCCCGGCCGTTCCCGGAGTCTTCACCCGGCGCGAGTTCGAGATCGTGCGGCTGGTGGGGAAGGGCCTGAGCAACAAGAGGATCGCCGAAGATCTCGGGGTTTCGGTGACGACCGTCCGGACCCATCTCGCCAAGGTGTACGAGAAGATCGGACGGGTGAGCCGCGTGGAGCTGGCGCTCTTCGCCGCCCATTCGGACGAGGCCGTGATGTGAGATGACCAGCCCCCGGGGAGCCCGGCGCCGGATCTCCGCCGCCGAAGCCATGCGGCGCAAGGTCGCCCGGGAGGTCCACGACGATTTCGGCCAGCGGCTCGCCGCTTTCGCCTTCTCGCTCAAAGCAGTCTCCAGGGGCCTGCCGGAGGACGTTCCTCAGCGCGCCGAGCTCCAGGACATCGGCGGCGGCCTGTCGGAGCTGGGCGAGGACCTCCGGCGGCTGAGCCACGATCTGCATCCGGCGGCCCTGGAGCACCGCGGCCTGACCGCGGCCCTGCGCGATCACTGCGGCGAGGTCGGACGGAGGCATGACCTGCGGGTCGAGCTGTCTCTGGACGGCGCCGGAGACGCCCTCCCGCCCGAGGTCGCCCTCGGCCTCTATCGCATCGTCCAGGAGGCGCTCGCCAACACCATCCGCCATGCGCAAGCGCGGACGGCCACGATCTCGCTGCGGGTCGCCTCCGGCAGGGCGTTCCTGACGGCGACGGACGACGGCCGCGGTTTCGATCCCGGCGCGGCGCGGGATGCCGGGGGCTTCGGTCTGACGAGCCTCGAGGAGCGCGCGCAGGCGCTTGGCGGGGGCTGCCGGATCACCTCGATTCCCGGCGAAGGCACCCGGATCGAGGTCGCCGTGCCGCTGCCGGCCGAGGGCCCGTTCGCTCCCCTGCGCGAGCTCGCGCGCCGTCACCGGAGCCTGGTGATCTCCACGGCGCTGGTGATCCTGGCGCTGTCCGCAGGCCTCGTCGCGACCTTCGTCCAGGCCTGGCGGGCCCATCGGGAGGCGGCGCGGGCCGACGCGGCGGCGCTCTTCCTGGAGAGCCTTTTCAACGCCTCGGACCCGCGCCAGGCCCGCGGCCGGCCGCTCGACGCCCGCGAGCTGCTGGGGCGCGGCAGCCAGAGGCTGCGGCACGAGCTCCGCGGCCAGCCCCTGCTGCGGGCGCGGCTGCTGGACACCCTGGGAGGCATCGATACCGAGCTCGGCCTCTACGACGACGCCCGGCCGCTGCTCGCCGAGGCCCTCGCCCTGCGCGAACGCCTCCTCGGCCGCCGGGACCCCCAGGTGGCGGACACCCTGGTCCGTCTCGGCTCCCTCGCGCGCCTCTCCGGCCGGGGGGACGCCCTGCCCCTGTTCCAACGCGCGCTCGCCATCCGGGAGGACCGGCTGGGGCCCGCGGATCCGGCGGTGGCAGACGTCCTCGGCAAACTGGGCACGGCCCTGGCCGCCCGGGGACGTTTCGACGAGGCGGGGACCACCTTGCGGCGGGCGCTGGTGCTCACCGAGCGGCTGTGGGGGAAAAACGACCCGCGGGTGGCGAAGGTCCTGCACAACCTCTCAGGGATCGCCTACTACCGGGAGGACTTGGCGGAGTACGAGCGGCTCCTCCAGCGCGCGCTGGCCATCCGCGAGGCGGTCCTCCCCGCGGACGACCTCGATCTCGCCGGCAGCCGCGAGGCCATGGCCCTCCTGCGCCTGAAGGAGGGCCGGCCCGCCGAGGCCGCCCAGCTCCTCGAGCGTCTGGCGGCGACCTGTGAAAGGGTCTACGGCCCTCAGCACCCCCAGCTCGCCAAGACGCTTCTCAACCTCGGCCTCGCCCGCGCCGACCTCGGCCAGGACGCCGCCGCCCGCCAGCTCTTCGAGCGCGCGGTGACCATCACCGATCGATCGCTGGCGCCCGATCACCCGCAGCACGTGCGGGCCCTCGCCACCCTGGCCAGGTTCGATTTCGATCACGGACGCCAGGCCGAGGCCCGCTCCCTCTACCGGCGGCTCCTGGCCCTGCACGCCCAGGGAGCGCCGTACGACGACTGGAAGCAGGTGCTCGCCAACGCGGCGCGCCTGCCCCGATAGAGCCCCGCATCCTCTCTAGAGAGGATGCCGGGGCCTCCAAAATCATCGCTAGAGAGGATGGCCCCGCGTCCGTCCGGGCGCTACTCTGATCGATGGAAACCCGCCGAGGAGTATGTCCAGGTGACTTCGCAATCCTGAGCAATCGGCGCAAGCCGCCCGGACATCCTCCGGATGGAACGGGTTTCCTTCATTCCGTCCACCAGGAGGAATCCCATGTCCCAACGAATTTCCTGCCGTTCCATCCCGGCGCTGCTCGGGATGGCGCTCGTCCTGCTGCTCGGATCCACCGCCGTGGCCTCCGCCGCCGCACCGCCGGAAACCCACAGCGTACAGACGTACAAGATCGAGAAGGTCTCCGACCGCTACGCCCGTTCCGCCATCGCCGCCACCGGCGCCGACATCATCGAGGCCGGCAAGGACTACGTCCTGGTGGGGGCCACCCCCGAGGAGCTGAAGGCTCTCCAGCGCCTCGGCCTGAAGCCCCGGCCCTTTCAAATTCCCGCGGAGCTCCTCAAGATCTTCCCGGCCGCCGACTCGAACTACCACGACTACTCCGAGACGGTCGCGGAGCTGCAGCAGGCGGCTTTCGATCATCCGGCGATCCTGTCGGTCTTCAGCCTCGGCCTCTCCTACCAGGGACGCACGATCTGGGGCGCCAAGATCTCCGACAACGTGGGCGCCGACGAGGACGAGCCCGAGGTGCTCCTGAACTTCCATCAGCACGCCCGCGAGCACCTCACGATCGAGCAGGGGCTCTACATCCTGAAAATGCTCACCGACGAGTACGGCGTGGATCCGCGCATCACCGGCCTGGTGGACAACCGCGAGATCTGGCTCGTGTTCGACGTCAACCCGGACGGCGGCGAGTTCGACATCGCCACCGGCTCCTACGTCTCCTGGCGCAAGAACCGCCAGCCGAACACGGGATCGACGGCCATCGGCACCGACCTCAACCGCAACTGGGACTACAAATGGGGTTGCTGCGGCGGCAGCAGCGGCACGCCGGGCAGTGACACCTACCGCGGCGCCGCTCCCTTCTCGGCTCCGGAGACCGCCGCGGTGCGCGATTTCGTGAACAGCCGCGTGATCAACGGCGTGCAGCAGATCAAGGCCAACATCGATTTCCACACCTACGGCGAACTGGTGCTCTGGCCCTACGGCTACACCTTCACCGACCTGCCGGCCGACATGACGGCGGACGATCACGACGTCTTCGCGGCGATGGGCAGAGCCATGGCCGGCAGCAACGGCTACACCCCCGAGCAGTCGAGCGATCTGTACATCACGGACGGGGACATCAACGACTGGCTCTACGGCGTCCACAAGATCTTCACCTACTGCTTCGAGATGTATTCGGTGGGCTCCTCGCCGGGTTTCTATCCGCCGGACGAGGTGATCCCCACCGAGACGGCCCGCAACCGCTCGGCGGTCCTCTATCTGATCGAAAAGGCCGGCTGTCCCTACGGCATGATCGGCAAGCAGGGCCAGTACTGCGCCGATTCGGCGGTCCAGGCCACGGCCACGGCCCTGACCTCCTCGCTGAATCCTTCCAATTCCGGGCAATCGGTCACCTTCCGGGCCACCATCACCTCCACCGCCGGCGTGCCCGTGGGTACCGTCACCTTCACCGACGGGAGCACCGTCCTGGCCGCCAACGTGCCCCTCGACGCCGACGGCCGGGCCGCCTTCGGCACCACCGCGCTGGCGGCGGGCACCCACGCCGTCACCGCCACCTTCACGGGCGTCACCGGCTGGAACGGCAGCAGCGGCGGCGTCTCGCAGACCGTCAACGCCGTGCCCACCCAGGTGACCTTCACCTCCGCCGCCGCCCAGGACGGCTGGGTGCTGGAATCGACCGAAACCTCCAACGTGGGGGGCTCGCTCGACGCCACGGCCTCCACCACCGGCGCCCTGCGGGTGGGGGACGACAACAAGGACAAGCAATATAAAATCGTCGTCTCCTTCGACACCTCGTCGATCCCGGACGGCGTCACGATCCTCTCGGCGACCCTGCGGCTGCGCCGCGGTACGGTCTCCGGCACGAATCCCTTCACCACCCACGGCACCTGCCAGGTGGACGTGCAGACGGGCGGCCTCTCGGGCTCCACGGCTCTCGCGGCGGCCGACTTCGAGGCCCTCGCGACCGTGGCCCAGGCGGCGAGCCTCTCCAGCGCCGCCAACAACGGCGACTGGTCGACCGGCAGCCTGAACGCCGCGGGGCTCGCGGCCCTCAACAAGACCGGGACCACCCAGCTCCGCGTCTATTTCACCCTGGACGACAACGACGACACCGGCAACGACTACGTCGGCTACTACTCGGGCGAGGCGGCCTCGGCCAACCGGCCGCAACTCGTCGTCACCTATCAGTAGATCGAAAAAGGAGATCCGTGATGAGACGATTCGCGTTCCACAGTCTGCTGGCGTTCTGTCTCTTTCTGACGATCAGCGGCGCCGCTCTGGCCCGCGCCCATGGATGCCTCACCGAGTGCTCCCCCCGCTTCGGGATCGTCTCGGCCTTCGGAGCGGAGGCGGACATCCTGCTGGCCAACACGTCCAATCCCAAAAGATACGTCATCAACGGCAACACCTTCACCACCGGCGTCCTGAGCGGCAACCGCGTGGTGATCGCGCTGACGGGCGTCAGCATCGAGAATGCCGCCATGCTCACCCAGATCATGATCGATCATTTCAATGTCGACCATCTGCTGCTGAGCGGCATCGCGGGCGGAGTGGACCCGGCCAACCACGTCGGCGACGTGATCATTCCGGACAAGTGGGCCTTCCCCCTGGAGGTCTACTGGAACGGCGACAGCAACGTGCCGGCGCCGTGCGGCACCCCCGGCGACATCTCCTGCCTGGGCTTGCAGCTCTCCACGTTCACCAGCACCCCGGGATCGGACTACGCCGGCACCGGCCTGTTCATGCGGGACACCTTCGTCCGCACCAGCGCCAACTATCCGAACGGCGAGTTCATCTTCGATTATCACGTCGATTCCGAGATGTACCAGGTGGCGCAGAGCATCAATCCGGCGCTGTCGCGCTGCGGTCCCCTCAACCCGTCCCTGTGCGTCTCGGCGCAGCCCATGATCCGTCGCGGGGGGCGGGGGCTGACCGCGGGAGCCTTCCTGGCCAATCCGGACTACCGCTCCTACGTCTTCAACGTCCTGCACGGCCAGTCCTTCGACATGGAGACGACCGCCTTCGCCCACGTCGCGTACGCGAATGGGATTCCCTTCATCGCCTTCCGCAGCCTGTCCGACCTGGCCGGAGGGAGCGACTTCAACGACGTCGGCGCGTTCTTCGGCAGCGGCCTCGCGGAATCCAACTCCTCGGCGGTGACGTTGGCGTTCCTCACGGCGTGGGCCAGTCATTAGGACGACCAACAAAGCTTTCCCCCTCTCCCTCTCCTTTAGGAGAGGGAGCCGGAGGGTGAGGTCGCTACGGCGAGAAGATCTCCCCGAGCGACCTCACCCAACCCTCTCCTAAAGGAGAGGGCTTGAAGAGAGTCTCTGAGAGGAGGTCCCATGGCCAGGCAACACCACACCCGCCGTTCCGTCGTCTCATACTGGATCCTTCCGATTCTCATCCTCGCCTGCCTGGTCGCCGCGCTCCCCTCGACGGAGGCCGGAGCCCATCTGGCGGACTTCAGGCCGGCCACGGCCCAACAGGGGCGCTTCACGGTTTTCGAGAGCGGGCAGGTCCGCCCCCTGGCGCTGTCGCCGAGCGGCAAGTTCCTCTTCGCGGCCAACACCCCCGACGGCCGTCTCGAGGTCTTCCGCATCACGGGCCACGGCCTGGAGCATCGCGCCTCCATTCCGGTCGGCCTCGAGCCGGTGGCGGTCGCGGCGCGCGGCGACGGCGAGGTCTGGGTGGTCAACCACCTCTCCGACAGCGTCAGCGTGGTCGAGCTGACCCAGGGCGGGCACGGCGGACGCGTGGTGCGCACCCTGCTCGTGGGAGACGAGCCGCGCGACATCGTCTTCGGCGGCACGGGAAAAAACCGTGCTTTCATCACCACCGCGCACCGCGGCCAGAACGTCCCCTACGATCCCCAGCTCACCACTCCCGGCGTGGGCCGGGCGGACGTCTGGGTCTTCGATGCCGATCATCCCGGCGACACGCTCGCGGGCACTCCGCTCACGATCGTCAACCTGTTCAGCGACACTCCGCGCGCCCTGGCGGTGAGCCCGGACGGCAGCCGGGTCTACGCGGCGGCGTTCCACTCCGGCAACCGCACCACGACGGTCCACGAGTCCTTCGTGCCGGACGGCGGAGAGGCCGCCGGGGGCCTCCCCGGAACCAACACCAACGCCGAGGGCGTCCCGCGGCCGGAGGCGGGGCTCATCGTCCGGTTCGACGGCACCCACTGGGTCGACGAGCTCGGCCGGGCCTGGGACGCGCAGATCCGGTTCTCCCTGCCCGACAAGGACGTCTTCGTCCTCGACGCGAACGCCAATCCGCCGGCGCAGCTCGCCGGAGCCACCGGTTCCTATCAGGGTGTCGGCACCATCCTCTACGACATGGTGGTGAACCCGGCGAACGGCAAGGTCTATGTCTCGAACACCGAGGCGGGCAACGAAAAACGTTTCGAAGGCCCCGGCCTCTTCGCCGGCCACAGCGTCCGCGGCCACCTCCATGAGAGCAGGATCACCGTGCTCGGCCCGGGAGGCGGCGTCGCTCCGCGGCACCTCAACAAACATATCGATTACAACGCCTGTTGCGGCGCGGTCCCGAACGCCGAGAACGACAGGAGCCTGGCGCTGCCGCAGCAGATGGCGGTCACCAGCGACGGCCGGACCCTCTACGTGGCGACGCTCGGCAGCTCCAAGATCGGAGTCTTCGACACCCAGGCCCTGGAGAACGACACCTTCACGCCGAGCCCCTCCGATCAGATCAAGGTGTCCGGCGGCGGCCTGACCGGCCTGGTGCTCGACGAGGACGCGCACCGGATCTACACGCTGACCCGCTTCGACAACTCGATCGCCGTCGTCGACACCCGCTCGGGCACGGAGATCGAGCACGTCGCCCTGTACAACCCCGAGCCGCCGATCGTGGTCGCGGGGCGTCCGTTCCTTTATAACGCGTCGTTCTCCTCGAGCCATGGGGATTCCTCCTGCGCCAGCTGCCACGTCTTCGGCGACTTCGACAGCTTGGCCTGGGACCTCGGCAATCCGGACGGCTCGGTGCAGCCCATTCCAGGGCCGTTCGAGGTGCGCCCCTCGGATTTCGGATTGCTGGACACCCATCACCCGATGAAGGGACCGATGGCCACCCAGAGCCTGCGCGGCATGGCGAACCACGGGCCCATGCACTGGCGCGGCGACCGCACCGGCGGCAACGAAAGCCCGAGCGCGCAGCCGGACGGCGGGACCTTCGACGAGGCCGCTGCCTTCAAGAAGTTCCAGGCCGGCTTCACCGACCTCCTGGGGCGTAGCGGACCGATCGACGAAGCCGCGATGAACGCGTTCACCGCCTTCATCCTCCAGGTCACCTATCCGCCCAACCCGATCCGGAGGCTCGACAACCAGCTCACCGCGAGCCAGCAGGCCGGGCGCGACTTCTTCCTGCACAACTTCTCGGATTTCACCCGCGAGGGCACCTGCAAGTCCTGCCACGCGCTCGATCCCGACGCGAACCGGCAATACGGCGTGGCCGCGCCGGGCTTCTTCGGCACCGACGGCCGCTACAGCTTCGAGGGGGCGCCGGAAGCGCTCAAGATTCCCCACCTCCGCAACGCCTACCAGAAAATCGGCATGTTCGGTCTGAAGACCAAGCCGAGCATGCCCACCGACGACGCCTTCCAGGGCGATCAGGTCCGCGGCTTCGGCTTCACGCACGACGGGACGATCCCGACAATCTTCAATTTCATTAGCGTCACCACCGACAACTCGGGCTTCAACCAGTCCCCGGGAACGCCCGGCGGATTCCAGCCCGGGGCGGCCGGCGCGCTCCAGAAACGGCAGGTCGAGGATTTCGTCCTCGCCTTCGACAGCAACCTGGCCCCCGTCGTCGGGCAGCAGACGACGCTCACCGCGGCCAACGGCGCCGTGGTGGGAGGGCGGATCGACCTGCTGATCGAACGCGCCCGGGCGGGGGAGTGCGATCTGGTAGTCAGGGGAGGCGGCGAAAGGGGCTATCTCTACGACGTCGCTTCCGGAAGGTTCATCGCAAACCGGAGGAACGACGCGCCGGTCTCCGACGCCGGCCTGCGGCAGAGCGCCTCGCAGAAAGGCGGCGAGCTGACCTACACCTGCACCCCGCCGGGCTCGGGGGTGCGCATGGGCATCGATCACAACGAAAATGGCGTCCTCGACGGGGACGAGGAGGACGCCGGAAAAACCAAATGACAAGACCCCCGTAGAGACGCCCCAGACCCGTTCACGCAGACCTCTCCATTGCGACGACCTCGGGGCGTCTCCGCAGCGGCGATTTCGATCCGGATTCCTCGACCTTGCGCGGTGCCCGAACCCTGGACAGAGGATTGCGACGTCCAGGGTTCCCGTTGATGAAATCCGTTCCGCCGCCTCGGAGACGCCCCGATGTCCTGGTACCGGAAAGGGCCGTCGTATCGTTCTGGGGCGTCTCTACGAAACGTAAAGGAGAGACATCTATGAAGCAAATCCACCCCTGGAAGACAGCTCTTCTGCTGATCGTTTCGTTGCCGATGGCCGCGGTGGCCGCGATGGCCGCCACGGCCCCGCACTGGGAAGCCGTTCCACAGCACGGCGACGTTCCGCCTCCGATCTACGAGGCCGGCATCTCCCTCGCGCGCACGGGCGGCACCGCGGACGTCCTCTACCGCTTCGGCGGCGACGACGAGGAGGACATGGTCAACGATTTCTATGCCCTGGATCTCAAGACGTTCACCTGGAAGAACCTGGGATCGCCGCAGGCTCCCGCCGGGCGGGGAAATACCCTGCTCATCCCCGGCCCCTGCCTCCAATGCGTGAGCATCGTGGGAGGGCGGGGCGAGTTCGGCACGGGTGTGATGTACCCCGAAATGTGGACCTATCACGTCAAGACCGGCCGCTGGGTCGAGGCCTCGCCGGCCGAGCGGGGGAGCCGGTCCGCCGTGAAGCGCGCCGCCTCCCTGGTGGTGGCGGTGCCCGACCCGCGCCATCCGAACCGGACGCCCACGTTCTACGCCTTCGGCGGCGTGGGCAACACGGAGGACCGGTTCACCGTCACGCCCACGGGCCTGCGCAACGACGTGGCCGTGTACGATCCCGCGGCCGGCTGGCAGGTCGTCAAGATCTCCGGCAGGAAGCCCGCGCCGCGTGCCTGGACGACCGGCGCCTACGATCCGATCCAGCATTCGCTGCTGGTCTTCGGCGGCTACCGCCTCGGGCCGGATCAGGGACCGGACACGCCGGGCTCGGAGCTCTTCGGGCCCACCAACTTCGACAACGAGCTCTGGTCGCTCAGCCTCGACTCCTTCCGCTGGACCCAGCTCCATCCGCAAGGCCCGGCTCCCAATCCCCGGGACAACGTCGCCGCTTTCTTCGACGCGGTCCACGGCCGGCTCGTCCTCTGGGGGGGCCAGTATTTCGACCGCGTCACTAACGATCTTTGGTACTACTCGTTCGCCGGGAACCGCTGGACCGAGGTAAGTCTGGCGCCCGGCTCTCCAGTCCCCTCGGGGCGGGTCGGAGGCGTCTACTTCGTGCGGGAGACTCCCGGCGCCTACGAGCTTTATATCCACAGCGGCATCACCAACGAATTCGGCGACGGCGAGCTGCTCAACGACCTGTGGAAGCTGACCTGGCCGAAAGACTGAGTGGACGTCTCGAAGCCGGTCGCGACGCCCTCCGCCCGGCGATTTATCGCCGGGCGGAATTTCTCCGACATCCTCTCTAGAGAGGATGCCGAGCCCCCCAATATCCTCCCTAGAGAGGATAGACACTCCTCTTCGCGAACTCTAACCTTGGAATAGATCAACGGGCAGCCAAGAGGGTGCTACCACCAGTTGTAGGGTGGCGATCTTCGGCACCCCTGCAACTCCCGCGAAGGAGAACAATGATGAAAGCTCGCCTTCCCCTGTTCCTCGCCCTGCTGCTGCTCTGTGCCGGCGCCGCCCTGGCCCAGACCCCGGATCCCTGCGGCAACGAGACCGGCGCCGCCTACGGACTCTGCAACGCCTATGTGGCCGCTGAATGCCAGGCCGCCACTCCCAGAGCTTCGGACGTCGCCTGCTCCAGGATCGCGGCCAAGTTCAAGCAGATCACCGGCCGCGACCTGGTGTCGAAGTTTGCCTGCCCGTGCGCCGGCATCGCCGGGTTCGACAACATCGTGGCAAACTTCGGTTATTGCCTAGATGAGGGGGACAGATTCTTCGCCTCGATCGCCCCACTCTCCACGGAGACCACCGATGGCGCCTTTGCCAACTTCGAGGCGAACTTCTGCGGATACTCCGCCTCGCAGCCGCCGAGCAGCGAAACCCTCTCGATCACGCAGGAGCAGGCTAAGGCGTGCGTGAACCTGCTCCGCGCCACCGCTGCGAACCGCAGGGTGACCTGCCAGGGCCCCTCCTGACCCTGACCGCACTGTCGGGATCAGAATCAATCAAAGCCCCAGTCTGGGGCATGCTGAAAGGAGTCATTTGATGGAGCATCCGCAAAGAATCTCGGGCTTTTTCACCGAACCGCTCGGTGACAGCCTTGCCGTGCTCGCCGGCGGCCAGAAGTACGTCCTGAACGCCACCTCGGCGCTGGTCTTCCAGCACTGTGACGGGCAGACCTCGCAGGAGCAGCTGGCGGCGATCGTGCGCCAGAAATTCAACCTGTTGCCGGCCGAGGCCGAGCATCTGACGCGCCTCGCCCTGGAGGAGCTCGAGACCTCCCATCTGCTGCAGCCTGCCGCCCTCCCCGCACCGGCCACGTTCTCCCGCCGTCAGGCGCTGAGCGGCTTCGCCACCCTGGGCCTTTCGCTGGCCCTCCTGCCGCTCGTCCAACGGGTGGCGGAAGCGCAGGGCGGGACCAC
>Ga0070676_10001096_pt1 | contig 13524 bp, 12 predicted proteins | sample KBSM53metaG_FD_64667 | JGI IMG/M metagenome (GOLD analysis project Ga0070676, IMG submission 64667) | Miscanthus rhizosphere microbial communities from Kellogg Biological Station, Michigan, USA - KBS M5-3 metaG | ecosystem: Host-associated > Plants > Roots > Rhizosphere > Soil ...
ACGGCATGGTGACGACGTCGAGCTTGGCGGCGCGCAGGCGGCGCCGGGCATCGCGGTAAACGCCTTCATTGGGATCGCCGGGATCGGGGGCGGGGACCACCACCCGGCCGGGCGCAATGAACCGCGCGAGATTGTCGATGTGGCCGTCGGTATGGTCGTTGGCGAGCCCCTCGCCGAGCCAGACGACGCGCTCAAAGCCGAGGTCGCGTACCAGGCGCTGCTCGATGTCTTCGCGCGTGAGGCCGGCGTTGCGGTTGGGGTTCAAGAGGCATTGCTCGGTGGTCAGAACGGTGCCGCCGCCGTCCTGGTCGATGGCGCCGCCCTCGAGCACCCAGTCGGCCTTGGCGTAGGACAGGCCGGCAGTCGCGGCGAGCCGCTCGCCGATGTTCTCGTCGCCCTCGAGCTCATATTTCCCGCCCCAGCCGTTGAAGCCGAAGCCGGCGGCACGGCGCGCCTTGCCCGTGCCGACAACGATCGGTCCCGTATCGCGCAGCCAGATATCGCCGAACGGCTCGACGATCACCTTGGCGAAGGGGGCGAGCTCGCGCGCCGCCGCCGCCGCATCCTCATGCGCCGCGACCAGCCGCACCTCTTCGCCCTTGCCGCCGGCGTAGACCGCCGCCGCGAACGCCGCGACCTCGCGCTCGGCGTCCTTCAGGTCGGCAAGCCAGAGCTCGGGATCGCTCGGGAAGCCGATCCACACCGCCTCGTGCGGCGCCCATTCGGGAAGCGGGATCTGGGTCATGGGCGCCGCCTAACAGCGGGCGCAGGCAAGTCCAAGCATCCGCTTGAGTTTCCAAATTTAAACGAGCAACAAGGTGTAGCCGGGTCAGGGGGGTTCATGTTTCGATCAATGTTGTTGGCCGGTGGCGCATCGATTGCGCTGGCGGTCTTGAATGTGCCTGCTTCGGCGCAAGTGCGCCCGCTGGCGATAGATGCCGCCGCATTCGGTTCGCGCGAGACCATCCAGGACATCGATATTTCGCCTGATGGGACCAAAGTCGTTTACATCGGCCCGGGCCCAGGCCCGTCCTCCGTGGTCTTCGTCGCCGACCTCGCGGCGCGCACGGCCAAGCCGATCCTGCCGTCGAGCGGCAATCCCGAGAAACTGACCTGGTGCAACTTCGCCACCAACCAGCGGCTGGTCTGCGGACTCTATTCGATCATCCCGGACGCCGGCGTGCTGACACCGTTTACCCGGACCATCGCGTTCAACACCGACGGCAGCGAAGTGAAGCTGCTGGGCAAGCGTGGGTCGGTCACAGATGCCCGGATGACTCAGTTTGATGGCGACGTGATCGACTGGCGGCCCTCGGCCGGCAGCGAGGACACGGTGCTGATGACCCGCGAGTTCGTTCCTGAACAGGACGAAAGCGCCGGTCGCCGGGTCAAAAGTGCCGATGGGCTGGGCGTGGTGCGGCTGAATATTCGCACGCTCAAGGCGGAGGTCGTCGAGCGCCCCAGCAAAGCGCGCGGCTATATGAGCGACGGCCTCGGTCATGTGCGCATCAAGTGGTTCGAGCAAAACGATAATCTGGAGATGCTGACCGGACGCACCCGTTACGAATATCGGACTTCGGATACGAACGACTGGGAAAAGCTGGCCGGCTTCGGGGACGAGGATTTTGAAACGCAGGCGATCGATGGGACGATCGACTCGCTTTATGCCTTGCAGAAGCTCAACGGCCGTTCGGCTCTTTACCGGATCAAGCTGGACCGCTCGCTCGCCAAGGAACTGGTCGCCGCCAATCCCAAGGTCGATATCGACGGCGTCGTCCGGATTGGCGACGGTCAGAAGGTCATTGGGTATACTTACGCCGACGACCGCCGACACACGGTCTATTTCGACCCTGAATTCACCAAGCTTGCGGCGTCGCTGTCAAAAGCGCTGCCGCACCTGCCGCTGGTGACGTTTATCAACGCCAGCGACGATGGCCAGAAGCTCCTGCTGTACGCTGGCAGCGACAGCGACGCGGGCCGCTATTACGTTTACGACAAGGCCAAGAAATCGCTCGGCGAAATCGTCCTCGCCCGCCGCGAGCTCGAAGGCCGCACGCTGGCGAACGTCAAGGCGGTGCAATATCCCGCCGCGGACGGAACGCTGGTTCCAGCTTATCTCACACTTCCCCCCGGATCGTCGGGCAAGGGCATGCCGGCGGTCGTCCTGCCCCACGGCGGGCCAAGTTCGCGCGACGAATGGAATTTCGACTGGATCGCCCAGTTCCTCGCCGCGCGCGGCTATGCGGTGATCCAGCCGAACTACCGCGGATCCGCCGGATTCGGCGACGCGTGGCTGGCAAAGAACGGGTTTCAGGGATGGCGCACGTCGATCGGCGACGTTTCCGCCGCCGCGCGTTGGCTGGCCGCGCAGGGCATCGCCGATCCCCAGCGCATTGCCATCGTCGGTTGGTCCTACGGCGGCTATGCGGCGCTGCAGTCGGTGGCCACCGAGCCGTCGCTGTATCGGGCGGCCGTGGCCATCGCCCCCGTCACCGACCTGCTGATGTTTAAGACCGAATGGAAGGATTACACCAGCGCCAAGGTCGTCGAGAAAATGGTCGGCTCGGGACCGCACGTGGCCGAGGGCTCGCCAGCCCAGCACGCGTCTTCGATCAACGTCCCGGTCCTGCTGGTGCACGGCGACAAGGACCTCAATGTTCGAATTTCGCACTCCAAGCGCATGGACGCGGCCTTGCGCGGGGCCGGAAAGAGCAGCGAGCTGATCGAGTTCAAGGGGCTCGACCATCAGCTGGAAGACGCCGGCGCCCGGCGCCAGATGCTGACCCGGATCGGCGAGCTGCTCGAGCGGACGATCGGCCACTAGACAAGGAAAGGGCGGCCCCGCGGGACCGCCCGATGCTTTGCGCCGATACGCTCGATCAGCGCGAGTAGAATTCGACGACCAGATTGGGCTCCATCCGCACCGGATAGGGCACCTCGTCGAGCTTGGGCACGCGGGCGTAGGTCACCTTGGCGGTGCCGTCGGGAACGACATAATCGGGCACGTCGCGCTCGGCGAGGCCCTGCGCCTCGATCACCAGCGCCATTTCCTGGGCCTTGGGGCCGAGCTCGATGACGTCGCCGACATCGCAGCGCCGCGAGGCGATGTTGCACTTGGTGCCGTTGACCCGGATGTGGCCGTGGCTGACCAGCTGGCGCGCCGCCCAGATCGTCGGCGCGAACTTGGCGCGATAGACGATCATGTCGAGCCGGCGTTCGAGCAGGCCGATCAGATTCTGCGATGCGTCGCCCTTCATCCGGCTGGCCTGCTGGAAGGTCTGCTTGAACTGCTTTTCGGTAACGTCGCCGTAATAGCCCTTGAGCTTCTGCTTGGCGCGAAGCTGGATGCCGAAATCGCTGACCTTGCCCTTGCGGCGCTGGCCGTGCTGGCCGGGTCCATATTCGCGGCGATTGACCGGGCTTTTGGGGCGTCCGAAGACGTTTTCGCCCATGCGGCGGTCGAGTTTGTACTTGGCGGGACTGCGCTTCGACATCGAAATTCTCCAATTCGCGTTTTGACAGTTTCCCGGAACCGCACCGTCCAGCCATTGCACTGAACGCGGCCGCCGCTTCACCGGGAGTGCGGAGCCAATTGCGAAGGCGGGCGCCTAGGCGAGCAGAACCTTCAAGTCAAGGAAACGCGGGCGGAATTGACCAAGCGAGAGGCTAATGCGGCAGCTTCGCCGCAAGGGCGTTCTTTTCGTTCTCTTGCTGCGCTCTCTCCGCTCTCGCCGCCATCTCCTGCTGCTGCATCGATCGCTGCGCTCTGTCCTCGGCAAGCCTCCACTCGGCCGCGGTGCGGCAGACGCGAGTGGCACCGACGCGGCTGCCGGTGGGGGCATCGAAGTTCTTGCAAACCTTCTTTGGCTTGTCCTTGGGCTTGGCTTTGACAAGGATGTCCGGGCCGACCTGGGCCGACGCCGTTGAGACAAGCCCGGGCGCGACCACCGCGAGGATCAGGATTGCAACAACTGTACGCATGTCGAACATCCTTTGAGAACAGCTTCACGAAAACGGCTTTGTCCAACGCGGCTTCCATGTAAGGCCAGGCATGCGCGCGCCGAGTTTGAACGAATCTATTACCGGCGAAAAGGGTTGGAGCAACCCTATTGTGTTCATTGGCCGGCGCTTGGCTATCGCGACAAGCTTCGAATGATTCCACGAACCGCCTTCACTTCGCGCGACGACCAGCCGGCTTTGGTGAAGATTGTGCGAAGGATGTTCTTGGTCGCCTGCATCCGCTCCGGAGGGTGGAAATAGCCGGCCGCGGCGAGCTCGGCGTTGGCGTGCTCGATCAATCCTTCGAGCTCGGCATGGGGAGCGGGGGGTTCGCAATCCCTGGCGGGCGGTTGGACAAGGGCCTGCTGCTTCGACCATTCATAGGCGAGCAGGATGACGGCCTGGGCGAGGTTAAGCGAACCGAATTGCGGGTTGATCGGCACCGTCACGATATGGCTGGCGATCGCGACTTCCTCGGTTTCGAGCCCGGCGCGCTCAGGCCCGAACAGGATCGCCGAACGCGCCGGCGTGCCGGAGATCGCCGCTGCCATCGCTGCGGGGTCGACCACCGGCATGACCAGGTCTCGGCGGCGTACGGTGGAGGCATAGACGATCGAGCAGTCGGCGACGGCCTCGGCCACGGTCGGAAACACCTGCGTTCGTTGAAGTACGATATCGGCGCCGCTGGCCGACGGGCCGGCCTCCGGGTTGGGCCAGCCGTCGCGCGGTTCGACCAGGCGCAGCTCGGTCAATCCGAAGTTGAGCATGGCCCGTGCCGCCTTGCCGATATTCTGTCCGAGCTGCGGCCGGACGAGCACGATTACCGGGGGAGTGCCGGGGACAGCGTCAGACGCCACAGTGACCCCCGAAACACGGTCTTTGAATGTTCGTAATGCGTTGCAACCTTAGCGCGTCCAATCGGTTATGCCTTGAGTCTCGCACATGAGCCAGATTAAACCTATGGTTCGACCGTTCGCATGAGGAGGAATGTATGAGGAAGGGCGTTGTTGCAGGTCTATTCTATGGTGCGGTTCTCCTCGGTGCGCCGTTGACGGCCGCTTATTCACAATGGACCCCGGGATCCGAGCTCGTCGGGCAATCGGTCCAGGTCGAAACCAACGGCATCGTCAACACGGTTTATTTCGATCCTGGCGGAGCCGCCCGGATCGTCACGCCGGCCGGATCGGTCGTGCAAGGGACATGGGCCGCCGCCGGCGGGCAGTTGTGCCTGCAGACCGGGACCGGCCGCGAGTGCTGGCCATATTCGACCGCTTTCCAGGCCGGCCAACAGGTCACGCTCACCAGCTCTTGCCAGGTTGCCTCGCGGTGGACGCCATTGTCGACCAACCCGGTTCAGGCGCGGGGCGGCGAACGCGGCTAGCGATCACCCGATTTGTTGAACGACAGGAATGGCCGCAGTCACCACTGCGGCCATTTCCTTATCCGCTCACTGAAACGAGTTTGTGGACAAGCAAATGGCCGCAGAACCTGCGGCCATCTGTCCGGTCAATCCGGAATGGAAGGATTGGGTCCCTTAGTCCGGGCTCGACGAGTTTTTCTTGCGCAGCAGGAAATAGAGCCCAACCGCCGCGGCGACCGCGACCAGCCCCAGCAGCAGCGGCGAAATTCCAAAACCCTCGCTGGCGAGCGGAGCAACGGGCGGCGGTGCGACCGGCGGCGGCGGCAATGCGTCGGCGACCGGCGGCGGTGCTACGGCCGGGTCCACGACCGGCAGGACGCAGCCCGGAGTTGCGCCCTGAGCCGCGGCGGCACCGGCAGCGGCCGCAGCGGCGGCACCGCACATCGCGACGCGCGATGAGTCGGATGCCAGGGCGCTCAACGCGACCAGCGGGCTGATTGACGATGGATGTGAGGTCGGGGTCGATGCGGCGATCGCCCCGGTTGAGCTGGTGATCAAAGCGAATGCGGCAAGGGCGCCCGAGAACTTTCTGGAATTACTGGCCAATTGCATCAAACGCCTCCTCTACGCACTCGGATCGCAGCGCAGTAGCCGAAACAGATTGCGCTGTTAAGGGCAAAACCTGCCCGCCGATAATGCGCCAGATTGGCATAGGTTCCGCGAACCCTTTGTCGCACCCTCCAGGCGTGAAAAAGGGCCGCAGATTTTGCGGCCCTTGTCACCCTGCTCTCGCAATAGCAGGCGCTTAAGCCGGACTCTCCGGGAAGATGATGTGGAAATTGTCGTTACCCCTGAAGACCAGGTAATAAAGTCCGACCGCGGCGGCGATTCCGGCCAGGGCCAGCAACAGCGGGGAAACCGCTGAGCCGCCCATCGGTGCGACTGGTTCGGCCACGTAGGGCGGCGGTGGCGCCGTCTCGGCGACAGCCGCAGGGGCTGCCGGGTCGACGGCCGGCAGCACGCAGCCCGGCGATGCGCCCTGCGCAACGGCGGCAGCGCCGGCAACCGCGGACGATCCACACAGCGCCGCGGCCGAGACTTCGGAACCGAGGGCGCTGAGGGCGACAAACGGACTGATGGTCGTGGGGGAAGGAGTGGAGGCGGCAATTGCGCCGGTCGAGCTGGTACACAGCGCAAATGCGCAAAGAACGCCTGCGAGTTGCTTGGAATTACGCCCCAATTGCATTGTACGCCTCCTGGTCACGACCGCTTAGCCCTATCGAGCATTGCTGCTAAGGCTACATTGCCGGAAATGCACAACAATGCCAGAGGTTTCCGCCATCTGGGTTAAGATTTGAAAAAAGATCACCAGCGGCTGAAATGCAACAGTTCAAGGTTAGGCCACTCCGCAGGCCGGTCTGGGCTCTATTGTGATAGTAAGCGATTCCGTTTCGGAAGGAGAACGAGTGTCGGACCTTGAAATACCGGAGAGATTGACTGTCGAGGGTCGGACGATCGTCGTGTCCGCAAATTCGTGCTGGAATATCGTCAATTTTCGCCTCGGGCTCATCCAGGCGCTTCGCGACACCGGCTATCGGGTGGTCGTCGTTGCTCCCGAGGATGGTCATCGAGCAAAGCTTGACGACCTCGGCGTGCCGTTTGTGCGCATGCCGATGAACAGCTCCGGCGTATCGGTGATCGAGGACCTCCGGCTGCTCGCGCGCTACCGCAAGACATTCCGGGACTTGAGGCCATTCGCTTACCTGGGCTTCACCGCCAAACCGAACATCTACGGATCACTGGCGGCGCGGATGGTTGGGGCGAAGGTCATCAACAATGTCAGTGGCCTGGGCACGGTGTTTATCAAACGGGGTCCGTTGACCGCGCTGCTCGGCGAACTCTACCGGTTCAGCCTCCGGACGTCATCGCGGGTCTTCTTTCAGAATCGTGACGATTTGGAGCTTTTCGTCGGCCAGGGTTTTGTCCGGCGGGCGCAAACCGGATTACTGCCCGGCTCCGGAATTGATCTCGCCCGGTTCAAGCCCGGTGAAAAAAAGCGGGGCGCTGGTCCTTTCCGCTTCCTGCTTGTCGCGCGGCTGCTGTGGGACAAGGGCGTGGCGGAATATGTCGAAGCTGCACGCATCGTGCGCGCCACGCATCCCGAGGTTCGTTTCCAGATCCTGGGTCCGATTGGGGTCAACAACCGAACGGCGGTGCCGTTCGCTGCGCTTGAGCGTTGGCGGTCGGAAAACCTGGTCGAGTATTTGGGGGAGAGTGACGACGTGCGCATCGCCATGGAACAAGCCGATTGCATCGTGCTGCCTTCGTACCGAGAAGGGCTTCCGCGCGCGCTGCTGGAAGGTGCGGCGATGGGCAAGCCGCTGATCGCCACTGACGTGCCAGGCTGTCGCGACGCGGTGGCGGATGGCGAAACCGGCTATTTATGTGAAGTTCGCTCGGCGGATTCGCTTGCTGCCGTCATGCTTAAGATGCTTGAGACGCCGGCCGCGGCGCGGCGGAAGATGGGCGAGCGCGGCCAGCGCATGGTCGAGCAGGAGTTTTGCGAGACCCGGGTGATCGCAAAATATCTCGAAGCGCTGGGCACTTGATGATCGATTATTTGTTACGGCGTGCAACTTGCCGCTCCATTTCGGACTTTTAGCTAGACCATGGTTTTCAATCATACTCTCCTTGCCAAGAACGGACGCGCCGCCGAACCCAGCGTGCCGGCGGGCTATCGCGTCTATGCGATTGGCGACATCCATGGCCGGCTGGACTTGCTCAACGACACCGTGTCGCGGATCGAGGCTGACATCGACGAGCGCCCGCCAGCCCAGAATATCATCGTTTTTCTCGGCGACCTGATCGACCGCGGTCCCGCCTCGGCCGAGGTCGTCGAGCGGCTCCGCACGTATCGCCGCGACGGCGTCCGGACAGTGTTCCTGAGCGGCAACCATGAAGAGGTTCTGTTGCGGCTGCTCCGTGGGGAAAGCCGCTATTTGCGTGACTGGCTGACGTTCGGCGGTGCCGAATGCGCAAGGAGTTACGGGATCAGCTCGAGCGCGCTCAGACAGATGGACGCGGGCCAGGCGGTTGCCCTGCTTCGCCAGAAAATTCCCGACAGTCATCGCAGTTTTCTCCAGAGCTTCGTCGACACGTTTCGGATCGGCTCTTACCTGTTCGTCCATGCCGGCGTCCGCCCGGGCGTACCGCTGTCCGAACAGACGCAGTCGGACCTGCGCTGGATCCGGGGACCGTTTCTCGAGAACAACGCAGATCATGGCTTTATCGTCGTTCACGGCCACACCATCGCGGGCGAGATCGATATCCGCGACAATCGCATCGGGATTGATACCGGAGCGTATCGGACAGGGGTGCTGACCACGATGGGTCTCGAGGGCCGGGAGCGATGGTTCCTCCAGACGGAGTCCGGGCGCGACGCCGCGCCGCGGCCGCCGGAAGAACCACGGCTGGTGGCAAATCCGAATGTTGGTTGGTAGAATTTATGGACTGCATTCCAGTCAAGAGGAGCGTTGCAGTGAGTAACCGAACCGACCCGGGGAGACGCGGTTTCACGCGATCACCACGGACCCTGCACCTGATATTGTTGGCTGGCGCGATGGCACTGGCTGCCGGTTGCGCCGACACCCGCGGTGGACCGATCCCCTACGCGGGAGCGCTGGCCGCTCCCGATGCGCCGACCGTCGTGCCGCTCGAAGCCGGGTACAAGATCGCGCCGCTCGATACGCTGGCAATCAAGGTATTCAAGATGCCGGACCTGTCCGGCGAGTTCGAGGTCGATTTGACCGGGCAGATCTCGATGCCCTTGATCGGCGAGGTCAGCGCGGTGGAACTGACCACCGCCGAGCTAGACAAGAAGCTGACCGACAAGCTCGGCGAACGCTATCTCCAAAACCCGGACGTCAGCGTGGGGGTCAAGGCCTCGACCCGGCGCAGCGTGACAGTGGACGGAGCGGTCAACAAGTCCGGATCGTATCCGATCGGCGGCCCGGTGACCCTAATGCAGGCAATCGCGCTGGCTGGTGGAAGCTCGCCGGAAGCCAACGCCCACCGCGTGGCGATCTTCCGAACAATCCAGGGCAAGCGGCAGGCAGCGGCCTTCGACCTGGTCGAAATTCGGCGGGGACAAGCCGAAGATCCACCGATCTTCCCGGGCGACATCGTGGTCGTCGATGGATCCGGGAACAAAGCCCTGCAGAAACAGATACTGAACACTCTTCCGGTGCTCTCGATCTTCCGGCCGTTCTGAACTACCGGCCGGCGACGGACAAACGAATGGGAAAACTATTGCGTGGCCACTGAAATCGCCTTGCAGCCGGGTAACCGAACCGCCCTTGCACAACCGCGTCCTCGGCGGGGCGAACTGTCGCCTTATTGGGATGAGGGCGGCCACGATGCGGGTTCATTCGACCTCGCCAGCCTGTTACGGATTGTCAACGAGTGGCGCTGGCTGATCCTCGGCGCGGTCGCGCTTGGAATCGCAGCGGCAATTGTCGTCACCTTGCTGACCAAGCCGCTCTACCGCGCGCAGGTCACGCTCGAGGTCAATCCGCCGACGGTCGAGATCCTCGACGAGAAGAATCGCGAGACCAGCTCCGCCCCGAGCCTGTTCGACTTCGTCGCGACGCAGGTTGGACTTCTTTCCAGCCGGACCCTGGCGGAGCGGGTGGCACAGGACCTCAACCTCGCTTCGAACCCGGAATTCGCCGGCACCGAGGGCGATGCCGCAACGCGACTCAAAATTGCGTCCAACAGAGTGGCTGCCGGCCTCGAGGTCGTGGCACCCGAAGATGGCCAGCTGATCAGGTTCAACTTTGTTTCGGAATCGCCGCAGCTCGCCGCCGAGATCGCCAACGGTATCGCCGAAAACTTCATCAGCTCGGGGCTGCAACGACGGTTCGAGGCCTCGACCTACGCCCGGAATTTCCTGCAACAGCAGATCGCCAAGACCCGCCGCGACCTCGAGCGGTCGGAGAAACAGATCGTCGCTTATGCTCAGCAGCAGGGCATCATCAACACCGGCAGCAACCAGCCGGGTGAGGCCGGTAACGATGCCGGCTCGCTCCAGGGCGCGTCGCTGGTGGCGTTGAACTCGGCCCTGGCGGCGGCCACGGCGAAACGGGTTGAAGCCGAGGGCGCTTACCGCAATGCCCGGCTGACCGGCGCTTCGGCCGGGGTCGCCGACACCCAACAGCTGCGGCAAGCCAAGGCGGCGCTCGAGGCAGAGTATCAGGACAAGCGCACCCTGATGAAGCCCGAGCATCCGGACATGCTGAGCCTGCGCTCGCGGATCGACGAGCTCAACCGGCAGATCGCCCGCGAAGGATCCCAGATCGCCGGTGGGCGGGTCGGTGCCCTGCTTGCCGACTACCGCGCAGCCGCATCCGCCGAAGGCGCCTTGAGGAGCCGGGTTGCGCAGTTGAAGGGCGCGGTGCTCGACCTGCGGGGACGAAGCATCCAGTACAATATCCTGCAGCGGGAAGTGGACACCAACCGCGGCCTCTATGACGCGCTGCTTCAGCGGTACAAGGAGATCGGGGTCGCCGGGGGCATTGGCACAACCCCGGTGTCGATCGTCGATCGGGCCGACGTCCCGGGCGGACCATACAAGCCCAATTTGATGTTCAACCTTGTGGCTGGACTGGCGCTCGGTTTGCTCGGCGGAATTGTTACCGCCATCGCGCTCGAGGTCCTCAACGACACCGTCAAGACGCGCGAGGACGTCCGGAACAAGCTCGGGCTAGCGTGCCTTGGCGCGATCCCGAAGCGCCGCGGCAAGGGCTCGGTGGTAGAAGATCTCGGCGACCCCACCACCCCGCTGTCGGAGGCTTATTCGGCGGTCCTGGCTGCGTTGCGGTTCAGCACCGCGACCGGTGCCCCCAAGACCCTGCTGGTGACCAGCAGCCGTGCGTCGGAAGGCAAGTCCTCCTCGGCGTTAGCGCTGGCGCAAAATCATGCGCGACGCGGCGCGACTGTCCTGCTGATCGATGGCGACCTTCGGCGGCCGGCATTCAAATCCGCGACTAAGACCAAGGGGTTGACCAAGCTGCTGACCAACGAGGAGCCGATCGGCGGCCATATCGTCAGCACCCAGCATGAAAATCTGTGGCTGCTGCCGTGCGGTCCAATTCCGCCCAACCCGGCCGACCTATTGTCGACCCCGAGGATCAAGCAGATCATCGCCGAAGCCAGCGGGCAGTTCGACATGGTCATTATCGATGGCCCGCCGGTTCTCGGGCTGGCGGACGCCTCGCTGCTGGCCTCCGCCTGCCGCAATGCCATGCTGATCGTCGAAAGCGGCAAGACGCGGACCCGGGCCGCGCGCGAAGCGGTCGAGCGCATCGAGGCGGCCGGAGCCCATATCGTCGGCGTGACGCTGACCAAGTCGGCCGAGGAGGCGAGCCACTACGGCTACCGGCTCTACCAGTACACCGCGGTCGGCGATAAACGGAACCAGATCGTCCTTATCCCGCAGCAGGCCGAAGGCTGATTTCAAGGCGAATGCCCCTGACCGCGCGCGCGTTCCTGGCCGTTATCGTGGGGGGACTGTTCGCCATGCAGGTCGTCCGGACGGCGGCCGTGACCGATGATGCCAGCCGGGCAACCCTCGCCGTTCGCCTGTGGCCGTCGCACCCAGCCGTTCTGGTCGACCGCACGATGGGGGAAATCGGCGCGCGAGCCGCCCGCGGCCAACCGTTGACGCCGGCGATCCTCAACCAGGTCGAGCAGATCGCGAGCAAGGCGCCGCTGGCTCCCGAGCCGTTCCTGATCAAAGGTGCGCTGGCGCAGGTCGAGCAAAGGCAGGAGTATGCCGAGCAGCTCTTCACCGCCGCCCGCGCCCGCGATCCCCGCTCGGTGGCGGCCCGCTATTTCCTCGCCGATCGGTACGTTCGCAGCGGCCGGACCGGCCAGGCCTTGGCCGAAATCGCCGCATTGTCCCAACTGTTTCCCCAAGGCATGGTCGGGTTCGGGCCAGCCCTGGCGAATTTTGCCCAGACGGCGGGCGCGGTGCCCCAGCTGCGCCGCTTGTTCCAGTCGTCGCCGCAGCTCGAGCCGGTGGTACTCAGTGCGCTCGCCAATGATGCGAGAAACGCCAAGCTGGTCCTGGCCTTGTGGGGCAGGCGACAGGGCAGCGCCGACCCGGCGACCGCCGAATGGCAGGCGAAGTTGGTCGGCAAGCTGGTCGAGCAGGGGCAGTTTGGGAGCGCATATGCAATCTGGCGGCTGGTGGCCGGCGTCGGCGACAGTCGGGGGAAATTGTTCAATCCCGGCTTCGTGAAGTCGGACGTGCCGCCGCCGTTCAACTGGAAGCTTGCGACCGATGGCGGGGTCGTTGAGCCCATGCGCGGCGACCGGCTGCAGGTGATCTATTTCGGCCGCAACGACGCGGTCCTGGCCGAGCAGCTCCTGCTTCTCGCGCCAGGCCGGTACCAGTTGAGCATGGACATCTCCAATCCGCCCGGCGAGGGCGGGGCGATTGCCTGGTCCCTGGCCTGCGTCCCGGGCAAGGACGCCATTTTCCGCTTGCAGATCGAACGGAAGGGCCGGTTGGCGGTCAGCTTTTCAGTACCGCAGGGCTGCGCCGCGCAGCGGCTCCAGCTCACCGGGACGCCGGGCGATTTTCCCCAATCGCAGGACTTTTCGATCGGCAAGGTCAACCTGACCAAGGCGGCCGGCGCATGAGGCAGGCGTTACGCTCCTTAATCGTCCCGGCCTATGTCCTGCTGTGCATCGGGCTGGGCGGAAGCGTGCAGGGGGTATGGGGTGTCGCCCTCCTGCAGCTCCTGGCCATCGCGCTGATCGGCTGGAGCCTCCTGACCAGGAATGCCCAGCCATTGTCCCGGTCGGCCAAGCGGCTGTTCGTCATGGCCGGCCTGATTGTCCTGATCGCGAGCATTCAGCTGATCCCGCTTCCGCCGACGCTGTGGTCGGCGCTGCCGGGGCGCGAACCGATTGTCGAAGGCTACCGCTTGCTCGGACAACGCCTGCCGAACCTGCCGATCTCGCTGGCCCCCTATGACACCGCGGACACGCTGCTGACGTTATTGCCGCCGCTCGCCGTGTTGACCGGCATGCTCGTCGCCGGCGCCTATCGGGCGAACTGGCTGGCGATTGCCATTCTCATCGGTACGTTCGCCGCGGTC
>Ga0070676_10001104_pt1 | contig 13479 bp, 9 predicted proteins | sample KBSM53metaG_FD_64667 | JGI IMG/M metagenome (GOLD analysis project Ga0070676, IMG submission 64667) | Miscanthus rhizosphere microbial communities from Kellogg Biological Station, Michigan, USA - KBS M5-3 metaG | ecosystem: Host-associated > Plants > Roots > Rhizosphere > Soil ...
GTCGGGCTTGCCCTGGTCGTCCTTCTCGATCACGACGATCTTCTTGCCGGCGACGGTCATCGTCCCGCCGGTGGCGTAGTCGAGGCCCATCATGAAGCCGGTCTGCGTCTGCTTGCCGTACGCCTCGAGCGGGCCGGTCTTGCTGTAGACGTGGGCGATGCGGATCTCGCCCTTGCCCTGCGCCAGCGCCAGCGGCGAGGCGAGCGCGGCGAGCGCGGCGATGGCGAGCAGCGAACGGCGGCCGCCGCTGAGCGAGAAGTCGGTGATGAACGACATGGCAGAGCTCCCTGACTTGGTTCTGGCGGGCCCGCGGCGGCGAGCGATCGGCGCGAAGTCTAGGGGATCGGATCTCGTTCGACGGGCTGAACGACGACGCCTCTAACCAGGGTCGACGGGGGTCGCGCACCTTGGCGGCGCCATACTCCGCGGACCCCGTGGGATATTCTTCTTCGAGGCGCAGCGTGACCTGCGGAAATGCACACCCCATGACCCGAAGCGAGCTTCCGACGGGCACGGTGACGTTCCTCTTCACCGACGTCGAAGAGTCGACCCGGTGGCTCGACGAGTTGGGCGAAACGCGCTATGCCCAGGCGCTTGCAGAACATCGCTCGATACTTCGTACCACGCTCGGGGGTCGCGGCGGAGTCGAGGTAGACACTCAAGGCGATGCGTGTTTCTACGCATTCGAGAATGCTCAGGACGCCGTGGCTGCCGTCGCCCAAGCTCAAGGCGCACTTGCCGATGGCGTGCTCAAGGTGCGCATGGGACTACACACCGGGCCGACGTTTCTCACCGAGGAGGGCTATGTCGGCCGCGAGCTGCACCGAGGGGCTCGTATCGCCGCCGCGGGGCATGGAGGTCAGGTGCTCATGTCTCATCAGACCCAAGCGCTTGTCGAAGCAGACGTCATCGACCTCGGTGAGCATCGCCTGAAGGATTTCGGCGAGCCCGTGCATCTCTTCCAACTCGGTACGGCTCGCTTCCCTCCGCTGAAGACGATCTCGAACACGAACCTGCCTCGGCCCGCGAGTTCGTTTGTCGGTAGAGAGAGAGAAGTCGCAAGGGTGCTCACCACGCTGCGCGACGGGGCGCGCCTGATCACCTTGACCGGTCCCGGCGGCTCGGGCAAGACGCGACTGGCGATCGAAGCCGCGGCAGAGCTTGTGCCGGAATTCTCCGCGGGAGTGTTCTGGGTCGGACTGGCGGAGGTGAGGAGCCCGACGCTGGTGGAAGAGACGATTGCGCAGACGTTGGGCGCGAAGAGGGACCTGGCCGAGCACGTCGGCGAGCGCGAGTTGCTGCTCTTGCTCGATAACCTCGAGCAGGTCGTCGACGCAGCCCCGCAGATCGCAACACTGGTCGAGTGTTGCCCGAATCTCGTCGTGCTTGTCACGAGCCGCGAAGTGCTCCATGTCAGAGGCGAGATCGAATACCCGGTTCCGCCGCTCGCGCAAGCTGACGCGGTTGAACTCTTTTGCAGGCGCGCTCAAGTCAAACCCGACGAGACCGTAGCGATCCTCTGCCGGCGGCTCGACAACTTGCCGCTTGCCGTCGAACTCGCGGCGGCTCGAATGAGCGTCCTGTCTGCGGCAGACATCCTCGAGCGCCTAGGGCAGCGGCTCGATCTCCTCAAAGGCGGCCGAGACGCCGAGGCCCGCCAGAAGACGTTACGGGCAACGATCGCCTGGAGCTACGAGTTGCTCACCTCCGAAGAGCAGGCACTGTTTGCCCGGCTTGCGGTATTTGCTGGAGGGTGCTCTCTGTCAGCCGCGGAGGCGGTCGCCGATGCGCACATCGACGTGCTGCAATCCCTCGTCGATAAGAACCTCATCCGCCGCACCGAGGACAGACTCTGGATGCTCGAAACCGTTCGCGAATATGCGGCCCAGCTGCTCGACCAGACCGAGGACGCCGAGTTGCTTCGCTCACGATTGGCGCGCTATGTGGTCGAAGCCGTCAGGGCCGAGGGACCGCCCATGTTCTTGGGGCACCAGGCCGATGTCTTTGCTCGGTTCGAGCGCGAACACGCGAACGTCCGGGGAGTGATGGAGTGGGCTGTTCAAGAGCATCGACACGAAATCGCCTGCGAGCTGGTGGCCTCTCTGTTCATCTTTTGGATCAATAGAGGGCACCTGAGGGAGGCACGTCCGTGGGCTGAAGCCGCCATGTCGGTCCGCGGAGAAGTCACCGACGACGCGTGGACCCGGACGCTCGTGGGAGCAGGCGAAATCTTCCGGGCGAGCGGCGAAGTCGCAAGCGCCGCCGCGGTCAAGGAGGAGCTGCTCAAACGCGCGAAGAACTACGGGACATCCGATCCTCTCTTGATCCCCGCCGTGCTGGTAAACCTCTCCGACATGGCCATGGAGGCCGGCGACTTCAAAAGGGCACGCGACCTGGGTGAGCAGAGCTTGGAGCTGCGAGTTGCGCGAGATCTCAACCCTGCTCGAGCCCTTGTTTCCTTGGGCGAACTCGATCTGCGCGAGGGTGATCTCGCTTCAGCCGAGACGCTGCTCGAAGAGGCGATGCGAGGTTTCGCGGCGTTGCGCGACGAGGGAGGTGAGGCGTCGGCTCTCGCGGCTCTAGGTGAAGTCGCGCGTCAGCGAGGTGATGACAAGACGGCGACCGTACGCTTCGTCGAAGCGCTGCGAAGGGCGGTTGCTCTCGGCAACGGCGGCATCGCGGGCGACTGCCTCCAGGGTCTTGCGGTTCTGGCCAAGGCGCACGGGGATGCGATCCGGGCGTCGCAACTCTGGGGCACCGGACAGGCGCTGCTCCGACTGCATGGATCGACGTCGACCCGGGTCCGACAAGTGGCTGGCCTCGCCGAGCTGTCGAACGTCGAGCCTCGTTCGGTGAGCCTCGAGGAAGGCATGGCGCTCGCCCTCGAAGCGGTCGAGAGTGCGAATTCGACTCCGCCGGCTTGAGGACGGCTGATCCCGCGTCCTGCACCTGGCCCACGGGATCGCGAGCGACGCCGTCGTTGGGGCGAAGCCGCTAGAGCTTCATCTCCAACCGCAACTGCACGTTGATGAACGTCGGCGCCCGCGTCTGCGACGTTTCGCGCACCGGCACACCCTGGATGTCCGGGCCGTCGAAGCTGCTGCCGGTGAGGTAGTCGCGCGGGTCGAGGTTGCTGAACGACAGGCGCAGGGCGAGCGCCGGATTGAAGGTCCACAAGCCGTAGGCGTCGACGACGAGCTTGTTGCCGATCGATGCGGTCTGCACCTCGGTCAACCGGGTCGTGTAGCCGGGCGTCCAGTTGAGGTTGCCGCCGACCATGAGCGGCAGGCCGACGAAGCGATAGTCGGCACCGAGGTTGGCGGTGTAGTCGGGCTGCTGGTCGATCCGGTTGTCTGGACCGGGCACGCTTTTCACGCGCGAGCTGAACACGCTCGTGTTGGCGCGCACGTCGATGCGCGGCGCGCCCTCGATGAGGTCGCTCGCGCGGAACTTCGCCTCGAGCTCGAGCCCCTGGGTCACCGCGTCGCCGACGTTCTGCGCGCGCGACACGTAGCGCGGCACGTTCGCGTACGAGACGATCTCGAGCGTCGTCACGCTGCGCATGTAGTTGCTGATGTTGCGACGGAAGATGTTGGCGCTCAGCAAGCCGCTGCCGGGAAGATAGCGCTCGACGGCGATGTCGATCCCGGTCGCGAGCTCGGGCTTCAGGTTCGGGTTGCCGGCGCGATCGGCCTGGGTCGGCGTGTTCGGCCCGGGCACCGGATAGCGCGTGTTGACGCTCGGCCGCGAGATCAGGTTCGAGAGCGTCGGCGAGCGATAGCTCCGCGTCAGGCTCATGCGCACCTGGTCGCGCCCCTTCGGGTCGGGCTTCCAGACCGCATGAAGAAGCGGCGTCCAGACGCTGCTCTGGTTGACGGCCTCGGGCTGGCCCTCCTCGACCGAGCCGCGCGTGCGGATGCCCTCCCAGCGCAGACCCGCGTGCGCGCCCCAGTGCTCGGAGAGGCTCCACTCGTTCTGCGCGTAGCCGGCCAGGCGCATCGTCGAGGCGCCGATGTTGTCGGAGAAGTCGGTCAGGATCGGCTGCCCGTTCTGCAGGCTTGTTCGCGTGTCGGCGCGGCGATTCGATTCGAGCTCGATCCCCGAGACGAGGCTGTGCTCCTCGAAGACCTGCGCGACGAACTTCCCGCTCGCGGTGATCGTCGTGTCGTGCGAGCGGCTCGTTTCCTCGAGGGTGCGCGACTCGCTGCCGTTGGTGAATTCGGTGCGAAAGCTGTTCACCGGCGCGAGCGCCTGGCCGATGCCGGCGCGCCATTCGACGCGCGCATCGGGGCCGAAGCGGTGCGTCCACTCGCTGTTCAGGCGCGCCAGCGACGTCCCGGTCCGTGCGGTCGTCTCGGCGGTGTCGTAAGGCGGCGGAAAGGCCCCGACCGATTGCGTCAGCGTGCCGTCGCGGCGCGAATGGAAACGGTTCGTGAACAGGATCGGCGTCAGCGTCACCGAATCGGCGCCCCCCTCGGGCCGCCACTGGATCCGCGCCGTCGCGTGGACGCCACCGCCCGTGACGCGCAGCCGCCCGTCATCGACCTGCTCGAGCGTGACCGTGCCGTCGTCGAGGCGGCGGTCGATGGTCGTCGTCGTGCTGCTGCTGTCGCGGTCGATGTGGAATGCGCTCAACGAGTAGTTGACGATGAACTCGCCGGCGGTGAAGTTGCGCGTCCACGACGCCGAAGGCTGCAGCTTGCCGTTCTCGTAGGCCGCGGCCAGGCGCACGTCGTTGACGCGGCGCGTGTATCCGCCGCGCGTGATGATGTTGATCGTGCCGGCGATCGCGCGCGCGCCGGTCTCCGCGGTCGGCGCGCGCAGGATCTCGATCCGCTCGATCTGGTCCGGCGTCAGCGAATCGAGCGAGAAGCCGGGCGGCACGCGCTCGCCGTCGAGCAGGATCTGGGTGTAGCCGCTGCCGAGGCCGCGCAGGCGGATCGCGCCACCGCGCCCCGGCCGGCCCTGGATCGTGACGCCGGGCAGGCGCTTCAGGACGTCGCCGAGCGTCGAGTCGCCGAAGCGATCGATCTCCTCGCGGCCGACGATGATCTTGGCGGTGGTCGAGTTGCGTCGCTCCTGGACGTCGTCGGGGCGCCCGCCGGTGATCTGCACCGGGGCGAGACGCTGGACGTCCGCATCCTTCGGGGTCGCCGGCGCCGGCGCTCGGGCCGGGGCCGGCGAAGGTGCGGGCGCGGGGGGTGTCGGCCCGGGCGCGGGAACGCCGCCCGGCGCCGGGTCGGTCGCCTGCGCCGATGCGACGCCGCCGGCCAATGCCGCGCACAACGCGACGAGCGCTGGCGCGGAGCGCGCGCCGATCGGCGAGCGCGAGCGTCCGGCATCCAGCATGCGGCCAGTCTATCGACGGGCCGCCGGCGCGCGCAGTCGGGCTCACCCGCGCCAGGCGCGGGCGCGCGAGCCCGCTGGAAGGCATCAGCGCCCGACGGCGCGCTCGAGCTCGGCCTTGGTCATCCTCGAGCGGCCCTTGACCTTCGCCTTGGCCGCCTCCGCATAGAGCTGCGCGTAGGTGCGGCCGCCTTCGCCGCGGTGCGAGCGCAGGCCGCCGCGCCGCTCCGGCGAGATGTCGTCGAGCGAGGTGCGGCTCGCGGTCTTGCTCTCGCCGTGCTGGGCGCGATCCTTGTTGACCGTGCGCGCGGCGATCTCCTCGGCCGTCTTCTCGCCCTTGCCGCGTTCGAGAAGGCTGTCCTTGATGTGCTCGTACTGGCGTTCGCGCTTGGGGCTCCATCGTGCCTGGGGCATCGCGTTCTCCCGGAGACTGTGGACCGTCCAGCCGGCAATCCGGATGCCGGCGAATGGCCCCGATTGACGCGTCGCCGAAGCTGGCAAGAATCGGTGAGCGGCGGCGCCATGGCTCCGGCTGCATCCCTGCCCCATGACATCCGCCGCCCGCAACGCCAATCTCTTCGCCGCCCTGCGCGACGCATTTCCGGGCGACCTCCACGGCATCGCCATCGAGACGGTCGACAGCGGCCTGGCCTACACCTGGCGCGACATCGAGCGGGCGACGGCGATGCTCGCCAACCTGCTCGATTCGCTCGACCTGCCGCCGGCGAGCCGGATCGCGGTACAGGTGGAGAAATCGGTCGAGTCGCTGCTCTTCTACCTGGCGGTGCTGCGCGCCGGCCACGTCTACCTGCCGCTCAACACCGCCTACAAGAGCGACGAGATCGGCTACTTCATCGGCGATGCCGAGCCCGCCGTTTTCGTCTGCGCGCCGAAGGATTTCACCTGGGCGTCCAGGCTCGCCTTCGGCGCCGGAACGTCCTTCGTCTTCACCCTCGGCGACGATCGCAGCGGCAGCCTGCTCGAACGCGCGACGCACTTCGCCGAAAGCCACACGCCGGCGCTGCGCGCGAGCGACGACCTCGCCGCGATCCTGTACACGAGCGGCACCACCGGGCGCAGCAAGGGGGCGATGCTGACGCACGGCAACCTGCTCTCGAACGCCGTCACGCTGAAGAGCTACTGGGGCTGGCGCACGCCTGCCGAGGGCGGCGACGTCCTGATCCATGCGTTGCCGATCTTCCACGTGCACGGCCTCTTCGTCGCTTCGCACGGCGCCCTCCTCGCCGGCGCGAAGATGCTCTGGCTCGGCCGCTTCGACGCGCGCCGGGTCGTCGAGCTGCTGCCGCGCGCGACGGTCTTCATGGGCGTGCCGACGCTCTACGTGCGCCTGCTCGCCGAGCCGACGCTGTCGCGCGAGGCGTGCCGGAACATGCGCCTCTTCATCAGCGGCTCGGCGCCGCTCCTGCTCGACACCTTCGAGGCGTTCCGCGAGCGCACCGGCCACACCATCCTCGAGCGCTACGGGATGAGCGAGACGGTCATGCTGACCTCGAACCCGTACGAGCCCGGCGACGGCGAGCGGCGCGGCGGCACGGTCGGCTTTCCGCTGCCCGGCGTCGGCCTGCGCATCGTCGACGGCGACGGCGCGGTGCTTCCCCAGGGCACCGTCGGCGCGATCGAGGTGCGCGGTCCGAACGTCTTCGCCGGCTACTGGCGCATGCCCGAGAAGACGCGGGCGGAGTTCAGCGCCGACGGCTGGTTTCGCACCGGCGACGTCGGCGTGGTCGACGACCTCGGCTACGTCTCCATCGTCGGCCGCAGCAAGGATCTCATCATCAGCGGCGGCTACAACGTCTACCCGGCCGAGATCGAGGGCGTCTGCAACGAGCTGCCCGGCGTCGCCGAAACCGCCGTCGTCGGCGTCCCGCACTCCGACTTCGGCGAGGCGGTCGTCGCGGTCGTGGTGCCGCGCGCCGGCGCGACCGTCGACCCCGATGCGCTGACGAGCGCGCTCAAGGCGAAGATCGCCAACTTCAAGGTGCCCAAGGCGGTGTTCGTCGTCGCCGAGCTGCCGCGCAACGCGATGGGCAAGGTGCAGAAGAACTTGCTGCGCGAGCAGCACGCGACGCTCTTCGCCGGCTGACGACGAAAAAAAGGGCCGGTGCTCATGCACCGGCCCGGATCAGGGAGTCGCCGCTCAGCGGTCGCCGGCGTAGATGTCGACGTCCTTCGTCTCGCGGATGAAGAGCGTGCCGATGATGAAGGTCATCGTCGCGATCACGATCGGGTACCACAGGCCGTTGTACATGTTGCCGGTGGAGGCGACGATCGCGAACGCCGTCGTCGGCAGCAGGCCGCCGAACCAGCCGTTGCCGATGTGGTACGGCAGGCTCATCGAGGTGTAGCGGATGCGGGTCGGGAAGAGCTCGACCAGCATCGCCGCGATCGGGCCGTAGACCATCGTCACGTAGATCACGAGCACCCAAAGGATGGCGACCACCTTCCACCACTGCGCGCTCATGAAGGCGATCGGCTTGGCCTTGGTCGGGTAGCCGGCCGCCACGAGGTCCGCGGTCATGTCCTTCTTGAAGGTGGCGACCTTGGCGGTGCTGTCGGCGTCGAACTTCTGGTTGACGACGGTCGCCGCCGGCGGGGTGATCGTCTTGTCGCCGATCTTGACGGTGGCCGGCGTTCCGGCCGGCGCGTCGACGCTGTCGTAGCTGACCGAGCTCTGCGCCAGGTAGCGCTTGGCGATGTCGCACGGGGTCTTGAAATCGATCTCGCGCGCCACCGGGCTGCCCTGGAACGAGCACTGCGCCGGGTCGGCCGTGACGACCACCTTGGCCTTCGCCTGGGCGACCGCGAGGTCGGGGTTCGCCGCCTCGGTGAGCGCGCGGAACAGCGGGAAGAAGGTCAACGCCGCGATCAGGCAGCCGGCCATGATGATCGGCTTGCGACCGATCCGGTCGGAGAGCGTCCCGAAGACGATGAAGAACGGCGTGCCCAGGATGAGCGACGCGCCGATCATCAGCTGCGCCGTCGTCGCGTCGACCTTCAGCTGCGCCGTGAGGAAGAAGAGCGCGTAGAACTGGCCCGTGTACCAGACCACGCCCTGGCCGGCGGTGAGGCCGAGCAGCGCGAGGAGGACGATCTTGCCGTTCTTCCACTGGCCGAACGATTCCGACAGCGGCGCCTTCGAAGTCTTGCCCTCTTCCTTCATCTTCTTGAAGGCCGGGGTCTCGTTCAGGCTGAGCCGGATCCAGACCGAGATGATCAGCAGGAAGAACGAGAGCAGGAACGGAACGCGCCAGCCCCACTCGGCGAAGGCCGCGTCGCCGAGCACTTCCTTGCAGGCGATGATGACGATCAGCGAGAGGAAGAGGCCGAGCGTGGCGGTCGTCTGGATCCACGACGTGTACGCGCCGCGCTTGCCGTGCGGCGCGTGCTCGGCGACGTAGGTCGCGGCACCGCCGTACTCGCCGCCGAGCGCCAGGCCCTGCAGGAGGCGCAGGCCGACGAGGATGATCGGCGCGGCGATGCCGATCGAGGCGTAGCCCGGAAGCAGGCCGACGATGAACGTCGACATGCCCATGATCATGATCGTCACCAGGAACGTGTACTTGCGGCCGATCATGTCGCCGAGGCGGCCGAACACCAGCGCACCGAAAGGGCGGACCAGGAAGCCGGCCGCGAAGGCCATCAGGGCGGCGATGAACGCCGCCGTCGGATCGAGCGCGGCGAAGAACTGCTTGGCCACGACCGCGGCGAGCGAGCCGTAGAGATAGAAGTCGTACCACTCGAAGACCGTTCCGAGGCTCGAGGCGAAGATGACTTTCTTCTCCTCGCGCGTCATCGGTCGGGCGACGTTTGCGCCTACCGGCACCGCTGATGTGACCATGTGGGTTCCCTCCAATGCTTGAACGAATCGCCCTGCGGCGACGGCAACGCGAATATTGACGACTTTTCGCCGCGCGGCGAGGTCCTGCTGTCCGCCAATTGCTTGGGTGAAACCCCGAGGCGGGATTCCGGCGATCTGCGCTAGCAGCGCCTCACCGCCGCTTGACGCCGGACCGCGGCGCGCCTTCGCGCTGCCAGTGCGGCGCGTCGAACCACGGGTCGCCGCGCACGCAGGCGGCGGCCATGTCGAGCGCGTCGAAGCCCCAGAACAGCTTGTCGCCGATGCCCAGCGTCGGCACGCCGAAGACGCCGCGCGCGAGGGCGGCGTCGGTCGCGTCACGGAGCCGCTGCTTGTTCGCGTCGCTGGCCGGGTCGACGCGCGGCGCGAGCTGCGCGGTGAACGCGGCGACCCGGTCCGGGTCCTCGGCGTCGGCGCCACCGCGCCAGACGTGACGCAGGACCTGCTCGCAGACGAAGCGGCCCGGCGTGCCGTGCTCGGGCGCAGTCGCCCATGCCAGCCTCGACAGCGCGAGGGGAGTGAACGGATGGCGTGCCGGCGTGTCGATCGGGATGCCGGCGCGATGCGCCAGCCAGTGCACCTGGCGGAACGTCCAGGCCCGCTTGGGCTCGATCTCGGCAGGGCCCTTCTGGTCGAAGGCCTTGAGCAACGCGCCGAAGACGATCGGCCGGTAGGCGACCGCGTACGACAGGCCGACGAACGCTTCGGGAAGTCGCTCAAACGCGAGATATGCGTACGGCGACACCGGATCGAACCAGAACTCGACCTGAGTCACGGTGCAGTGGCGTTGCCAACGGAATCCGGCGCCGCTTCGAGTTCACGCCGATCGCGTTCGGCCCGGCGCGCGGGCAGACGCCTCCAGACCGCGCGCTTGGCAGCGTTGTCGCAGCTGCCCCAGGCGGCGATCTCGTCGATCGTGCGCATGCAGCCGGCGCACCAGCCGGTCGCCGCGTCGATCGTGCACACGCTCGTGCAGGGGCTCGGGATCTCGGTCGCCATGGACGAGGAAGCTTACGCCAGCGACTGCCCGGCGCGCAAAGACAGGCGGAATCTCCTCTGACCGGGGGCCGACGGGATCAGTACGTCAAGCGGGCGTAGTACGTCTGTTGCGCCGCTTCGCGTGCCTGGCCGAGCGTGCGGATGCCCCGTTCGGCGAGCAACGGCACGAACTTGAGGAACACTTCCGCGGTCACCAGCGCATCGCCGAGCGCGCTGTGCCGGCCGAGCACCGGGACGCCGAGGCGCTCGGCGATCGTCTCCAACCGATGCGATTCCTGCTGTGGATGCACAAGCGCCGACAACAGCAAGGTGTCGAGCACGGGCTGGTCGAAGACGACGCCGGTCGCGGCTTCCTTCAGCTGCAGGAAGCGCATGTCGAACGCGGCGTTGTGGCCGACCAGCACGGTATCGTGGGCGAACGCCTGGAACGCCGGCAACACCGTCTCGATGGTCGGCTGGCCGGCGACCATCTCCGGGCGGATCCCGTGAATCGGCATCGAGGCCTCGGAAATCGGCCGCCGGGGGTCGACGAGCTGCTCGAAGCACTCGTGGCGGCGCAGCTTGCCGTTGACGATGCGGGTCGCACCGATCTGGATGATCTCGTCACCGGCCGAGGGATCGAGCCCCGTGGTCTCGCAATCGAACACCGTGTAGCTCAACTCGGTCAGCAGCCGGTCGGCGAGCTCACGGGTCTGCTCGGACGTTCGGAACAGGTCGAAATCGTAGAACTCGGGCCGGCTCGCCCCGCGCACGACCTGCGCCGCCTCGATCGGCTCGCCGGCGCCCGCCAGCGGCAGCAGAAAGCGGAAGAACGACTCGTGACGCACCCGCTCGCGCTCGAACCAGAACGCGCCGTCGTGCCGCTCGACGACGTCGCGCAAGGTCAGCGTCAGCGCCTCGCCGCCGACCGTGATCGGCTCGGTCTCCCAGGCGACCACCGTCTCGGTGCTCATCGCCGGCCCCGACCACACCAGATCCAGCCGGGCGCGCGCGCCGGTGCGCGCCAGACGTAGCGTGATGAGGCGGACGTCGTGGTCGTCGACCAGCCGCCCGACGAGATGGACGAGCGCCTGCAGCAGCGAATAGCTGTCGAGCCGAAGCCAGAGCTCGTCGTCGACGTTGCCGGCCACGGCCCGGCACTCGAGCTGCGCCTCGATGCGGCGCGCCGCGGCGAAGACGAAATCGCTGCCGAGCATGTCTTCGAGAGGCCAGCGTGTCTTCAGCGTCTCGGTCGCATGGCTCGACAGCTCGCGGATGCGCTCGCTCATCGCCCGGACCTCGTCGCGGATCACGCGATGGAAGCGCTCGCGCGTCGGTGCGTCGACGTCGGGGTAGTCGAGCATCTCGACCGCGGCCAGGAGGTTGCCGAGCGAGGCGCGGCTCCCTTCGGTCAGGCCGTGCAGCAACAGGTCGCGTCGCGATTCGTCGGCGAAGTCGCGCGTGATGTTGTCGAGCATCAGCACGAAGCCGTTCAGCGCCGCATCTCCGGCAGATTCGGCACCGACCGCGCGCACTGGCGCGAGCTGCACGCGCAGCAGCTGCCCGGTGCGCGTTCCGGTGACGAATTGCGCCGCCGGATTCGCAACACCGCGCTGCAGCCGCTGCTGGACGCGCTCGAGTGCGTGCGCGACGAGCTGGCGATCGAAGACCGCGTAGATCGAGCGGCCGAGGCCGATGAGCTCGCCGCCGTCGGCGAGCTGCGGTGCGCTCGAGAGGGCACGGAATTGCAGGCGCGCGCGGTTGTTGTAGAGCAGGATGCGACCGTCGAGGTTGCAGACGACGACGCTTTGCGACAGCTCGGCCATCAGTGCGGCGAGCCGGCTGCGTTCCTGCTCGATCTCGCGGCTGGCCTCCTGCACTCGCTCGCGCATGTCGGCGCGCAACGCGTCACGCTGGCGCGCCAACCCCTGGATCACCTGCGCCAGCGCGCGGGTTCCGGGGCCGGCGCCCGGCGTCGCTTCGAGCGCCGGGGCGGCGGCGTCCTCGGGGGCGGCGCCCGCGGCGAGCAGCGCGCCGGCCTGTTCGGCCAGGCGCGCCGGCGCGACCTCCCAACGGCGATAGGCGATGCGACCGAGAGCGCCGAACGCCGCCGCGAGCACCAGCCAGACCGGCAGCAACAGCGCGGCGCGCGGCGCCGCCATCGCGACGAACGCGTCGCGCTCCGCCTCGTCGAGCGTCGCGACGAAAACGCCGCCCACGAGGATGCCGAGAAGCGCCAGCCCCAGGCCGGGCAGGAACATGGCGACGAGCTCGCGGCGCTCCGGGCTCACCGGTGTTCCCTCGGCTCGCGGCCCGTGCCGCCAGGCGCGACTGAGCGTCCCTTTCCGAGCGGCCGTGCGCGAACGCTCACGCGAGTCCCAGCAGCTCGCGCACGCGCGCAGCCAGCTCGTGGGTCGAGAACGGCTTCGTGACGTAGGCGTCGGCGCCGAGCGCGGTGCCCTTCGCGAGATCGGTGTCGCGGCCCTTGGCGGTCAGCATCAGGATCTTGATGCCGGCGAGGTCGGGATCGGTACGCACGGCCTGGCAGACGTCGAAGCCGCTCTTGCCCGGCATCATGACGTCGAGCAGGACGAGATCGGGTCGGTCGCGCCGGATCGCCGCCAGCGCCTGGTCGCCGTCGCGCGCGACGCTGACCTCGTGGCCTTCGCGCTGCATCAGGAACTCGAGCGAGATCAGGATGTTCGGCTCGTCGTCGGCGATCAGGACTTTCTTGCTCATCACTTCTCCTCGACGCGTTCAACGCGGCTCGGCGGCCGCCGCCATGCGCACGCCGTGCGCCTCGACGCCACCATCGGCCGCCGGGGCCGCGGCCCCGTCCGGGTGCCACGGCAGGTCGAAGCCGAAGCAGGCACCTCGACCCGGCTCCGAACGCAACCACATATGCCCGCCGAAGTGCTCGACGATGCGCCGGCTGATCGGCAGGCCGAGGCCGGTGCCCTGCGGCCGGTTGTACGCATCGCCGCCCTGGCGGAATTTCTCGAACACGAGCTGCTGCTCTTCCGCTGGCACACCCGGTCCGTTGTCCTCGACCTCGATGGTTACGCGCCCGGCGTCGGCGCGCAGGCGGACGCAAACGCGCCCGTGCCCGGCCGGAACGAACTTCGCGGCGTTCGAGAGCAGGTTCAGAAGCACCTGCAGCAGTCGGTCGGGATCGGCCTGGAGCGGCGGAACCTGCGCGGGCATCTCGAGCTCGACGCTGGCGCCGCGCTCGCGGAACACCTCGGCCGTCGTCTGCACCGCCTGCGTCAGCAGCGCGC